>Ga0209751_10000110_pt1 | contig 80480 bp, 77 predicted proteins | sample RifCSP13_1_FD_184019 | JGI IMG/M metagenome (GOLD analysis project Ga0209751, IMG submission 184019) | Soil microbial communities from Rifle, Colorado - Rifle CSP2_sed 13_1 (SPAdes) (version 2) | ecosystem: Environmental > Terrestrial > Deep subsurface > Rock core/Sediment | place: Rifle...
AGCGCCCCGGCGAGACGGATCGCGGCCGGGTGTTCTTCGATCAGGCCGACCTGCACCGCAACAAGAAGTCCATCGTCCTGAACCTCCAGGACGCGCGCGGCGCCGCCGTGCTCCGGCGGCTCGCCGCGCGCGCGGACGTCGTGGTCGAGAACTACCGGCCCGACGTCAAGCACCGGCTGGGCGTGGACTACGAGACGCTGGCGCGCGAGAACCCGCGGCTCGTGTACGGCTCGATCTCGGGCTTCGGCCAGGCGGGCCCGTACCGCGAGCGGCCGGGCTACGACCAGATCGTGCAGGGCATGTCCGGGCTCATGTGGCTCACGGGCACGGCGGAGTCGGCGCCGCTCCGCATCGGCATCCCGATCGGCGACCTGCTCGCGGGCTACTTCTGCGCGATGGGCATCCTGCTCGCGCTCGTCGAGCGCCAGCGCTCGGGGCGCGGGCAGCACGTGACGACGTCGCTGCTCGAGGCGATGGTGGGGAGCCTCTCGTTCCAGGCCGCGGGCTACCTGAACACCGGCAAGGTCCCGCCGCCCGTCGGCAACCACCATCCGCAGACCGCGCCGATGGGCGTCTATCGCGCGCAGGACGGGTTCCTGAACCTCGCCGTCGGCAACGATGACATGTACCGGCGCCTCTGCGACGTCCTCGGCGTGCCCGAGCTCGGCGCGGATCCGCGCTTCGCGAAGAACCTCGAGCGCGTCGAGCACCGGCAGGCGCTCGACGTCGTCATCGTCGAGCGGCTCTCTACGCGGACGGTGGCCGAGTGGATCGACACGCTCAACGCCGCGGGCGTCGCCTGCGGGCCGATCTACACGCTCGACGAGGTCTTCGCCGATCCCCAGGTGCGGCAGTTCGGCCTGGTCCACGAGCAGACCCACGACACGTTCGGGCCGGTGAAGGTGGTCGGGCTGCCCGTCGGGCTGAGCCGCACGCCGGCGACCGTGCGCACGCCGGCGCCCCCGCCCGGCACGCACACGCGCGAGGTCCTCGGCCGGGTCGGTTACCCGGCCGCCGAGATCGACGCGCTCGCCCAGGCCGGCGTCATCGAGGTGACCAAGTGAGCGACATCCTCGTACAGCACGACGGCCCGATCGCCACGGTCGTACTCAACCGGCCGAAGATGCGCAACGCGATCAGCCTCGCGATGTGGACCGAGCTCGCGCGCGCGATCGAGGGGCTCGCCAAGGACGACTCGGTCCGCGCGGTCGTCTTCCGCGGCGCCGGCACCCAGGCGTTCGCGTCCGGCGCGGACATCTCCGAGTTCACGGAGAACCGCAAGGACACCGCGACCGCGCTCCAGTACAACGCGCAGACGGCCGCCGCGTACGGCGGCCTGCGCGACTGCCCCAAGCCGACCGTCGCGATGATCTACGGCTACTGCATGGGCGGCGCGGTGGCGCTGGCGCTGGCGTGCGACCTGCGCTTCGCCGCGGAGGGCGCGAAGTTCGGGATCCCGGCCGCCAGGCTCAACATCATCTACCCGCCGGACTCGGTCGGTCAGCTCGTGGACCTCGTGGGACCCGCGTACGCGAAGGACATCCTCTACTCGGCGCGCACGGTGGACGACCGGGAGGCGCTCGCGATGGGGTTCTTCCAGCGGCTGCTCCCGCCGGACGAGCTCGAGCGCTACACGTACGACTACCTCCGCCGCGTCGCCGACAACGCGCCGCTCTCCGTGCGCGGCACCAAGCTCACGGTGCAGGCGTGGCTCGCGGGCCTCACCGACGAGCGCCGCCGGCGCCTCGCCGACCTGGCGCTCGAGGCGTTCGAGAGCGAGGACTACAAGGAGGGCACGCGCGCGTTCCTGGAGAAGCGGGCGCCCAGGTTCCAGGGGCGCTAGCGCCCCGGCGTGCGGTTCGAGTTCCTCTCCTCGACCCCGCCGAGCCCGACCGAGGGGAGCGGGACGTTCGTGGCGATCGACGGCCTCGCGCGCGGGCTCGCCCGGCTCGGCCACGGCGTCGCGCTCCGGCCGCTCGGTCGCCGCACCGGTGTCCACACCCTCGACCGCTGGCTCTACAACGCGGGCGTCGTCCTCCGCCCGCCGGACGCGGACGTGACCGTCGGCGTGGACCTCGACGGCTTCCTCTGGGCGCGCCGCCGCGGCCGCGCCCGCTTCGTCGTGATGCTCAAGGGCATCATCGCCGACGAGCTCCGGAACGAGCGCGGGCTCGTGCGCGCGCTGCTGACCGTGCAGGCGCGCTGGGAGCGGGCGAACACGGAGCGCGCCGAGCGGGTCGTCGTCCCGAGCCGCTACTCGGCGTCGGTGGCGCAGGAGGTGTACGGGATCCCGCCGGCCAGGCTCGCGGTGGTCCCCGAGCCGCTCGACCTCGCGGACTGGAGGCGCCGCTTCGTCGCCGCCGCGCGCGGCAAGGCCGTGCGCCCGACGGTCCTGGCCGTCGCGCGCATGTACCCGCGGAAGCGGCTCGACGACCTGCTGCGTGCGGCGGCGATCCTGCGCGGCCGAATCCCGGGCGCCCGGGTCCGCATCGTAGGGGAGGGGCCGGAGTCCGCGCGGCTGCGGGCGCTCCATCGCGAGCTCGGCCTGGGGGACTCGGTGACGTTCCTCGGCGAGGTGTCGCGCGGCGACCTGGCGGTAGAATACGTGAGCGCCCACTGCTTCTGCCTGCCCACGGTGCAGGAGGGGTTCGGGCTCGCGTTCGCCGAGGCGATGGCCGCCGGGCTGCCGGTGGTCGCCTGCCGCGCCGCGGCGGTGCCCGAGCTCGTGGAGGACCGGCGGACCGGGCTCCTGGTGACCCCACGGCGCCCGGACGAGCTCGCGACGGCCATGGAGACACTGCTGATGGACGACGATCTGCGGAGGGAGCTCGGCGCCCGGGGCGCCGAGCGCGTGGCGGCGCTCGACCTCGAGCGCGTCGCGGCGCGCTTCCTGGAGGCGTGCGCGTGAGCGCCGAGCGCGCCCGCAGCACGCGCCGCTTTGCCTTCGCCGCGGGGCACCGCTACTGGGTGGACGGCTGGCCGGCGGCCGAGAACGAGCGCGTCTTCGGCCGCCTCACGGTCCCGCACGGCCACAACTACACGCTCGACGTGACGGTCGCGGGGCCGATCGACCCGCGCACGGGCATGGTGATCGACCTCTCCGAGCTCAAGCGCCTCGTCGAGGAGGCGGTCGTCGCGCGTTTCGACCACGCCGACCTCAACGCCGACCCGCTGTTCCGGGGGCGCGTGCCGACGACCGAGAACGTCGCGGTCGCGGTGTGGGAGCTCCTGGCGCCGAAGCTCGGCGCCGACCGCCTGGTGCAGGTCCGCGTCTTCGAGGACCCGACGCTCTGGGTGGAGTATCGTGGCGGTGCGAGCTGAGCGGCGTCGCGCCGCAAAGATCCCATGGTTGAGCTGACGCGCGTGTACCACGTGAGCGCGGCGCACCGCCTCGCGAGCCCGGCGCTCTCCGACGAGGCGAACGCGGCGCTCTACGGCACCTGCACGCGCCCCCACGGCCACAACTACTACGTCGAGGTAACCGTGGCCGGCCGGCCGGACCCGGTGACCGGCATGGCGGTGGACCTCGCGGCGCTCGACGCCGCGGTGGACCGCGCCGTCACCTCCCGCGTGGACCACCAGACGCTCGAGGCCGTCCCGGAGCTGGCCGGGGTGATCACCACCGGCGAGAGCCTGGCGCGCGCGTTCTGGCGGCTGCTCGCGCCGGAGGTCCCGGCGGGCGCGCTCCGGCGCGTGAGTGTCGTCGAGACGGCGAAGAACCGCTTCGAGTACGAGGGCGGCGCCCGATGATCGCCAGGCTGATCGCCGAGCTCCTGAAGGAGCTGGGCGAGGATCCCCACCGCGAGGGGCTCGCGAAGACGCCGGAGCGCGTCGCGCAGGCGTTCCGCTACCTGACGTCGGGATACGACCGGGACGTGAAGGACGTCCTGAACGACGCCCTCTTCGTCGAGGACTACGACGAGATGGTGATCGTGAAGGACATCGACTTTTTCAGCCTCTGTGAGCATCATCTTCTCCCATTCATCGGCAAGGCGCACGTCGCGTACATGCCGCGGCGGAAGATCGTGGGGCTGTCGAAGATCCCGCGGCTCGTCGAGATGTTCAGCCGGCGCCTGCAGGTGCAGGAGCGGCTCACGACGCAGATCGCGACGACGCTCGACGAGGCGCTCCAGCCCCGCGGCGTCGCGGTCGTGATGGAGGCGATCCACCTCTGCATGCTGATGCGGGGGGTGGAGAAGCAGAACTCGAAGGCGGTGACCTCGGCGATGCTCGGGGCCTTCCGCGACCGGCCGGAGACGCGCGCGGAGTTCATGGAGCTGATCAAGGCGGGCCGGGGGCTCGTGATATGAGTCGTGAGATGGGCAGGGCGCTCGCCGGGCAGGTCGCGCTGGTCACGGGCGCGGGGCGCGGGATCGGCCGCGCAGTCGCGCTCGCGTTCGCGGCGGAGGGCGCCGCGGTCGTGCTGGCGGCACGCTCGCGCCAGAATCTCGCCGGCGTCGCCGCGCACATCCGCACGCGCGGCGGGCGGGCGCTCGCGATCCCGACCGACGTGACGCAGGACGCGGCCGTCGAGGCGCTCGTGGAGGAGGCCGTGGCCGAGCTCGGGCGCCTCGACGTGCTCGTCACCGCGGCGGGCACGGCGTCGTTCGGCCCCGTCGCGGGCGCCAAGCCCGCCGACTGGGACGCGATGCTCGCGCTGAACCTCCGGGCCGTGCTGGTGTGCTGCCGCGCCGTGCTCCCGGTCATGCTCCGCCAGCGGCGCGGCACGATCCTGAACGTGGGCTCCGTCGCCGCCGAGCGGCCCATCGCGGGCGCCGCCGCGTACGCGGCGACCAAGGCCGGCGTGGCGGCATGGAGCCGGGTGCTCGCCGAGGAGCTGCGCGGCGAGGGGGTGCGGGTCGGCCTGCTCGTCGCGGGCGCCGTGGACACGCCCCTCTGGGACGCGATCCCCGGCGCGCCCGACCGCGCCCGGATGCTCCGGCCCGAGGACGTCGCGCGCGCCGCGGTGCTGATGGCCGCGCTCCCGCCCGGCGCGAGCCTCGAGGCGCTGACCCTCCTGCCCGCGGGAGGGATCCTGTGATACGATTGCGCTAGTGGGACGCACCCCAGAAAACACGCGTGGCTCCGGAGGTTTCGAATAATGGTGACGATGACCGAGACCGCAGCGAAGAAGATCAGCGAGCTTCGCCTCGAGGAGGGCAAGCCCGAGTGGGGGCTCCGGATCCGTCTGGTCGGCGGCGGCTGCTCCGGCATGTCGTACGAGCTCGGCTGGGAAGAGCAGGAGGCGCCGGGGGACACCGTGGTCGAGGCGCAGCAGGGCATCCGGGTGTTCATCGACCAGCACAGCGCGCAGTACGTCTCCGGCAGCGAGATCGACTACGTCGACAACACCATGCTGGGCGCCGGTTTCGCGATCAAGAACCCGAACGTGAAGTCGAGCTGCGGCTGCGGCCAGTCGCACCGCTTCTAGCCCCGTCCCCCGCCGTGCGCGTCCGGGTCCGCCTCTTCGCCCGGTACCGTGAAGCCGCGGGGCGGGAGCACCTGGACGTCGAGCTGCCGGAGGGGGCCACCGTCGAGTCCGCGTGGGCCGCGGTCGTCGGCAGCCACCCCGAGCTCTCGCCCTTCCGCCCCTTCACGCTGTTCGCCGTCGGCCACGAGTACGTCCCGCCCGAGCACCCGCTCCGCCCCGACGACGAGCTCTGCCTCTTCCCGCCCGTGAGCGGCGGCCGCGCCGCCGACGTCTACCGGGTGGTCGGGACGCCGCTGTCGGCGGACGCCGCCGCCGCGGCCGTGGACGACCCGGGGGCCGGCGGGATCGTGATCTTCTCGGGCGTCGTGCGCGACGAGACCGGCGGCCGGCCCGTCAAGTTCCTCGAGTACGAGGCCCACGCGCCGATGGCCGAGGCGAAGCTCCGCGAGATCGGCGCGGCCCTGCGCGTCCGCTGGCCGGGCATCATGCGCGTCGCGATGCTCCACCGCGTCGGGCGCCTCGAGATCGGCGAGGCCTCGGTGCTGATCGCGGTCGCCGCCGCCCACCGCGCCGAGGCGTTCGAGGCGTGCCGGTACGCGATCGACACGCTGAAGGCGACCGTGCCGGTCTGGAAGAAGGAGCACTTCGAGGACGGCGAGGTCTGGGTGGGCCTCCAGGGGGGCTGAGCGCGTGTCGTTTCCCGGCAGGGTCGAGCGCACCGTTCGCCGCCACGCGATGCTCGCGGGCGGCGAAACCGTCTTGGTGGCCGTGTCGGGCGGGGCCGACTCGGTCGCGCTGCTCCACACGCTCGTGGCGCTCGCGCCCGCGTGGCGCCTGCGCCTGTCCGCGCTCCACGTGGACCACGGCCTGCGCCCCGACGCCGCGCGCGACGCCGACGTCGTGCAGGCGCTCGGCGCGCGCCTGGGCGTGCCGGTGGAGGTCGCGCGGGTCGCCGTGAGCCCGCGCGGCTCGCTCGAGGCGGCGGCCCGGGCGGCCCGCTACGCGGCGCTCGACGCCGCCGCCGACCGCGTGGGCGCCACGCGCGTCGCGCTCGGCCACACCGCGGACGACCAGGCGGAGACCGTGCTGATGCGCCTGCTCGAGGGCGCGGGCGTGCGCGGGCTCGCCGGGATCCCGCCGGTGCGCGGCCGGTTCGTGCGCCCGCTCATCGAGCGCCGTCGCGTGGAGATCGTCGCCGAGCTTCGCCGCGCGGGCCTCGCGTGGATCGAGGATCCGACGAACGCGGATGCCAGGTTTCTGCGCAACCGCGTCCGCCACGAGCTCCTGCCGCTGCTCGCGCAGGCCTTCGCCCCCGACGTCGCCGCGGCGCTCGCGCGCGTCGCGGCGCTCGCGCGCGGCACGATCGATGCGCTCGACCGCGTCGCCGCGGCCGAGCTCGAGCGCTGGGCGGAGCGCGCCGGGGGCGCGCTCACGCTGCCCCGTGCGGCGCTCGCCGCGCTGCCGCCGCCGGTCGCCGCGGAGGTGCTGCGCCGCGCCGCCCTCGAGCTCGGGGGCCGCGCGCCGCTGCGCGCGTGGGCGCACCGCGGGCTCGCGCGGGCGCTCGCGAGCCCGGCACCCCGGCGGGCGCTCCGGCTGGGCGGCGTCACGCTCGAGGTCAGCGGGCCGCGGCTGCGTCTGGCCGCCGCGCCCGCGCCGCCGCTGCCGCCGCGCGCGCTCGCCGTCCCCGGGCGCCTCGCGCTGCCCGAGCTCGGCCGGACACTCGAGGCGCGCGTCCTGGACGCCCGCGGCTACACGGTCCCGCGCGCCGCCGACCGCGTCGCCTTCGACGCCGACGCGCTGCCCGCCGCGCTCACGGTCCGCCGCCGGCGTGCCGGCGAGCGCTTCACGCCGTTCGGGAGCGGCGAGCGTCGGCTCAAGACGTTCCTGATCGACGCCAAGGTGCCCCGCTGGGAGCGCGACCGCGTGCCGATCGTCGAGGCCGGGGGCGCGATCCTCTGGGTCGGCGGGCTCCGGCGCGGCGCCCAGGCGCCGGTCGCCGCGGCGACCCGGCGGGTGCTCGAGTTAGCGCTTAGCGCGCCGGTCGTCCCGCGCTAGAATACGGCGACCGCGGCCCATGAAAGCGCTCGTCGTCCTGCTGCTGCTCCTGCTGTCCGTCGGCCCGGTGTGGGCCGAGCAGCGCCCTGCGCAGCGCGCCCCCGCGCCCCGCGCCATCCTCCGGACGCTCGAGGACGCCTTCACCGAGGTCGCCGACCGCGTGACGCCCGCCGTCGTCAACGTCAGCACCGTCCCCAGGCGCCCGGCCGGCGGCCCGCACGGCGAGACGCCCGAGCGGTTCCGCGAGTTCTTCGGCGAGGAGTTCTACGAGCGCTACTTCAAGCAGCGGCCGCGCCAGGACGCGCGCGCGAGCGGCTCCGGCGTCATCGTGGATCCGAAGGGATACATCTTGACGAACAACCACGTGATCGAGAACGCTGACGAGATCATCGTGCGCCTCTCGGACTCGCGGAAGTTTCCGGCGCGGCTCATCGGGCACGACCCGAAGACGGACCTCGCCGTCCTCAAGATCGAGGCGCCGGGCCCGCTGCCCGTGGCGGAGCTCGGCGACTCGGACCGGCTCCGCGTCGGCCAGTGGGCGATCGCGATCGGCAACCCCTTCGGGCTCGACCGCACCGTGACCGTGGGGATCATCTCCGCGACCGCGCGCACCCACGTCGGCGTCGCCACGTACGAGAACTTCATCCAGACCGACGCGTCCATCAATCCGGGCAACTCGGGCGGCCCGCTCCTCAACCTCGACGGCCGCGTCGTCGGCATCAACACGGCGATCGTCGCGTCGGGGCAGGGCATCGGGTTCTCGATCCCGATCAACCAGGCCAAGGAGGTCATGCGCCAGCTCATCGCGCAGGGGCGCGTGGTCCGTGGCTGGCTCGGCGTCGTCATCCAGGACGTGACCGACGAGCTCGCGCAGACCTTCGGGGTCCACGAGCGCCAGGGCGTGCTCGTGGCCGACGTGATGAAGGGCGGGCCCGCGGAGGCGGCGGGGCTCCGGCCAGGCGACGTCGTGGTCGAGCTCGGCGGCGCGAGCATCCGCGAGGTGCCCGAGCTGCAGCGGCGCGTCGCCGCGGTCGCGCCCGGCCAGACCGTGGCGCTCACGATCGTGCGGGATCGCCAGCGGCTGCCGGTGTCCATCAGGGTGGGCGAGATGCCCGCCGACGAGCCCGTGCAGGCGGCGGTGCGCGGCGCGGAGGACGTCGGGCTCAGCGTCGAGCGCCTCGCGGCCGCGCAGGCGCTCCGGCTCAACCTGCCCGCGGGCGGCGTCGTGGTCACCGGCGTGTCGCCGGGCAGCGCCGGTGAGAAGGCCGGCCTGCGCCGCGGTGACGTGATCGTCGAGCTGGACCGGCGGCCGGTGCCCGATCCGCCGGCGTTCTACCGCGCGCTCGCCGCGCTCCGCCCCGGCGAGTCGGCCCTGCTGTACGTCCACCGGCCGGGCGGGGACGGCAAGAACGAGTACGTCGTGCTCGAGCGCTCGGGCCGGCCGTGACCGACGACCGCGGCAAGAGCCCCACGCGCGGGACCGTGCTCGTCGTGGACGACGAGGACGGCGTCCGCGCCTCCGTGCGGGCGATCCTCGAGGAGACCTGCGACGTCCTCGAGGCGGAGAGCGGCGCGCAGGCCCTCGAGGTGCTCGGCGCCCACGAGGTCGACCTCGTGATGCTCGACCAGCGCATGCCGGGCGAGGCGGGGATCGACGTGCTCCCGCGCATCAAGGCCGTGGACCCCTCGACCGTCGTGGTCATCGCGACCGCCGTGCGCGACCTCCGGACGGCCGTCGAGGCGCTCAAGCGCGGCGCCTACGACTACCTGACCAAGCCGTTCGAGGTGGACGACATCCTGATGCTGGCGCAGCGCGCGCTCGAGAAGCGCGCGCTCGAGCGCGAGGTCCTGGGGCTGCGTTCCGCGCTCGCCGGCGGCGGGGCCGACGCCGGCACGCCGGGCGCCTTCGCGGGGATGGTCGGGCGCCACCCGGAGATGGTCCGGATCTACCAGCTCGTCACGCAGATCGCCGCGACGCCCGCGACGGCCCTGATCACGGGCGAGAGCGGCACGGGCAAGGAGCTCGTCGCGCGCGCGATCCACCAGCGGAGCGAGCGGAGCGGTCAGCCGTTCGTCGCCGTGAACGTCGCCGCGCTGCCGGACACGCTCATCGAGGCCGAGCTGTTCGGCCACGAGAAGGGCGCGTTCACCGGCGCGCACGCGCGGCGGCTCGGCAAGTTCGAGCTGGCCCACGGCGGCACGGTGTTCCTCGACGAGATCGGCTGCCTGCGCCTGGACCTGCAGGCCAAGCTCCTGCGCGCGCTGCAGGAGCGCGAGATCGAGCGCCTCGGCGGGACCCGGCCGGTGTCGCTCGACGTGCGGATCCTCGCCGCGACCAACGTCAACCTCAAGGCGGCGGTGAGGGCGCACGCCTTCCGCGAGGACCTCTACTACCGCCTCAACGTGGTCCCGATCCACGTGCCGCCGCTCCGGGAGCGCCGCGAGGACATCGTGTTGCTCGTCGAGCACTTCGTGCGGAAGATCGCGCGCGAGTGCCGGCGCGAGGTCCGCGGCGTCTCGGCGGGGGCGCTCGAGGTCCTCACGCGGTACGACTGGCCGGGGAACGTGCGCGAGCTCGAGAACGTGATCCACCGCGCGATCGTGCTCGCGCGGGGCCCCGTCATCCAGCTCCAGGACGTCCCCCTCGACGTCGCGCTGCCCGAGACGGGGTCACGGCTCGCGGAGGACACGGGCCTGCCGCTCCGCGAGGCCTGCGAGCAGTTCGAGCGCCAGTACGTGCTGCGCGTGCTCGAGGGCGTGCAGTGGAACGTGAGCCGCGCCGGGCGGCTGCTCGGCGTGCACCGCAACACCGTCCTCGCGAAGCTGTCGGGCTGGGGGATCCAGCGTCCGGCGGGCCCCGAGGGGAGGAGCCTCTCGCTGTGAGGCGCCCGCCCGCCGCGCGGGCCGGCGCCGCGCTGCTCCTGGTCCTGCTCGCCGGCGGGCTCGGGCCCGCGGCCGCGCAGCCGACCGAGTCGGACGTGTTCGTCGCCGAGGGCGTCCTCGCGCTGGAGGACAAGAAGTACGACGAGGCCCTCGCGCACTTCCGGCGCGCGCTCGAGCGCGAGCCGGGCCACATCGAGGCGCTCTACTACTCGGGCGTCGCCCACATGGGGCGCGGCCGGCCCGACGCGGCGCTGCCGTTCCTCGAGAAGGCGCGCGCGCACTCGCCGGGCGAGGTCTCCGTCGCCTTCCAGCTCGGCCTCGCGTACTTCGCGCTCAAGCGCTACGACCGCGCCGCGCCGCTGCTCGAGGAGGTGTTCTCGGGCTCGCCCGAGCTGGACGGCCTCGGCTACTACGTCGGCTTCCTGCGCTACCGGCGCCAGGACTACCAGGGGGCCCTCCGCGCGTTCCGGACCGGCCGCACCACCGACCCGAACCTCGCCCAGCTCACCCGCCTGTACACGGGCCTGGCGCTCGCCGGGCTCGGGCTGCCGGAGCAGGCGGCGGCGGAGGTGGACCAGGCGCTCCGCCTGCAGCCGGCCTCGCCCCTGACCGGCCCCGCCGAGCGGCTCCGCGAGTCGTTCGCCGCCTCGCGGTCGCGCGCCCGCCGCTTCCACCTCGGCGCGACCCTCGGCGTGTTCTTCGACGACAACGTGACCGCGCGCCCGAACCCCGAGCCGAACAACCGCACGGTGTACGAGCTGCGCCGGCCGGGGCACACGTCGGTCGGAGAGCTGTTCTCGCTCGACCTCGGCTACGACTGGCTCCGCCGCGGCGCGTGGGACGGCACGGCGGGCTACGCGTTCTTCACGACCTACAACGACGAGCTGCCGTCGTACAACCTGATGGTCCACACCGGGAACGCCAGCCTCGCGCGCCGCGGGGCGCTCGCCGGGATGCCGCTGCTCTCGGGGGCGCAGTACGCGTACGACCTCATCCTGCTGGACGACAAGGAGTTCGTGCAGCGGCACGCGACGTCGCTCTTCGGGACGCTCATCGAGAGCGACGGGCACCTCACCAACGCGCAGTTCCGGGTCGAGGTCAAGGAGTTCTCCGAGGAGCGCCCGCTGGTCTCGGAGGAGTTCCAGGACGGCGTCAACTGGCGGCTGGGCCTGCTCCACGTCGTGCGCTTCCGCCAGGACCGTCACTTCGTGCGGGTCGGCTACCAGGCCGACCTCGACGACACCCGCGGCGAGAACCTGGACTACTTCGGCCATCGCGTCCTCGCCGGCGCGAGCGCCACGCTCCCCTGGGGCGGCGTCCGGCTGAGCTACGACGTCTCGTTCCACCTGCGCGACTACCGCCACCGGCACACGCTGCTGCCCGAGCGGGCGCCGGGCTCGCTCGAGCGCCGGGACCGGGAGCTCACGCACCAGGCCCGCGTGGAGGTGCCGCTGTCGCGCGGGTTCGCGCTGATCGGGGATTATCTGAGGACGGTCAACGACTCGAACATCCCGTCGTTCGAGTACGAGCGGAACGTGGTCACGCTCTCGCTCTCCTGGCAGTACTGAGCGCCGCGCTCAGTCGTCCTTCTTCTTCCTGAACTTCTTCTGCTTCTGCAGCTCCTGGATCGCGTTCAGGATGCCGCTGGGACCCTTGGGCCCGCTCGAGCCGGCGCCCACCTGGCTGCCGCCACCGGCCACCGTGCCGGTCGGCAGGCTCACGGTCGGCATGCCGAGGGTGGGCACGCTCACGCTCGGCACGCTCACCGGCGGGGCGCTGACCGCGGGCGCGCTCACGGTCGGCGTGCCGGCGGCGGCGCCGCTCGCCGTGCCACTCCCGGAGGCTCCGCCCGCGGGGCCGCTCGTGGCCGCGCCGCCGGTCACGCCGGACGTGCCGGTGCCGCTGCCGGCGGCGCCCTCCGGCGCGTCGCTGCCCTTGACGCCCGCGCCCGCGCCGCTCGAGGGCAGGCCCGCCGCCGGCTTCACGCCCTGCAGGCTGCCGAGGTGCCCGAGGGCCTCCCCCACCTGCGTCGACGCGAGCGTGGCGTTGACCGCGGTCGGCGCCTCCTTGACCCGCAGCCTGTAGTCGTCCGAGAGGCCGCGCAGCACGTCGGGCGGCAGCGTCTGCGCCGGCCGCGGGGCCGTCGCGCCCGTGATGAGCGTGCGCTGCGCGGGGCCGAGCGTGATCACGGCGCCGAAGGTCCGGCGCTGACCGGGATCGTACTGCGTGACCCGCACCACGCCCTGCAGCACCGTGAACGTCGTCGTGAAGGCGGCGCCGCGGATCGGGCCGGCCTGCGCCGTCGTCTGGTCGACCTCCGTGATCACGACGGTCCCGCGGATGCCCGCGACCGCGTTCGGCGTCCTGATGTCGATGGACTCGCCCGGCTTCATGCGCTCCTTGACGACGGCGAGGGCGACGCGGCCGATCGAGACGTTGAGCGTCGAGGCGCCCGGCGCCTCCGTGAGGGTCAGGACGGAGCGCTCGCGCACGGTGACGATCGCCTTGCCGCCGAGCAGGATGCGGGCGACCGAGGCGTCGCCGGTCGTGATGCGGTCGTGCACGAACACGGCGTCCTTGAACCTGAGCGGCAGCGACTCCTTCGTGGTGGCGCGGACGACCGTGGCCGTGCCCTGCAGCGTCGTCACGACGCCGGCCTTCGTGAGCTGGGCCGGGGCGGGCGGGGGGCAGGCGAGCGCGAGCGCGAGCAGCGAGGCCAGCGCAGTGAGTGTCGCGAGCGCGCGTGTCATGCCACGTCCTCCCTTGACCACGGACCACGAGCCCCCTGCGCCGCCGAAGCCCGCGCGGCGGGGGCGTCTATTATGAGCAAGGCGGGTGCCACCCCACAAACGATTTCGGCGTCTGGCTTTTCGGGGGGTTGGGAGGCGGCATTCCCGGAACCCCCCGAGCGTCCGCGGCACCCTGTCACAGAGCTGACAGCGCGCTCGGCCTTTTGCCCGCCACTCGCCCCGCGCTAGAATACGGGTCCGGATTCGGGCGCTCGCGACACGGGCGCGCGCGTTCCACAAGGAGGAACGAGATGGCGGCGAACCTGACCCCCTGGCACACCGACAAGTGGTTCGTGAGCCCCTGGAACTACCTCCCCGAGGTGATGGAGGGCGCGCAGTTCCCCAAGCGGGTCAAGTTCCACGACGTGTGCCTGCGCGACGGCGAGCAGCAGGCCGGCGTGGAGTTCACGCCGGCCGAGAAGGTCCGCCTGGCCACGATGCTCGCCGAGGCGGGCGTCCACCGGATCGAGGCGGGCATGCCGGCGGTCTCCCCGGCGGACGCCCGGGCCATCAAGGAGATGGTGAGGCGGAACCTGCCGGCCGAGATCTTCGCCTTCTCCCGCTGCATGAAGGAAGACGTCAAGCGGTCGGTGGACACGGGCGTGAAGGGGATCGTCATGGAGGTCCCCTCCAGCGAGCACATCATCCAGTACGCCTACAAGTGGACCCTCGATCAGGCCGTCGAGCTCAGCATCGAGGCCACGCAGTACGCCAAGTCGCAGGGGCTCTACGTGGTGTTCTTCCCCATCGACGCCTCCCGCGCCGAGATGAGCTGGTACCTGAAGATCATCGAGCAGGTGGCCACCCAGGGGCACATGGACGCCCTGGCCCTGGTGGACACCTTCGGCGTGCTCTCGCCGCACGCCGTCCGGTACTTCGTGCGCCACACCCGCGAGCGGATCAAGAAGCCCCTCGAGACCCACTTCCACATGGACTTCGGCATGGGCGTGGCCAACACGGTGATCGCGGTGGCGGAGGGGGCCGAGGTGATCCACTCCACCATCTCCGGCATCGGCGAGCGGGCGGGCAACGCGCCCACCGAGGACACGCTCCTGGCCCTGCTCACCATGTACGGGGTGGACACGGGGATCAAGACCGAGCACCTCACGAAGCTGTCCCGCTACGTGCGCAAGATCTCCGGGCTCCAGGTGCCCACCAACCGGCAGATCGTCGGCGACACGCTCTTCGACATCGAGTCCGGGATCATCGCGAGCTGGTACAAGAACGCGGCCCGGGACCACTTCCTGGAGGTGTTCCCGTTCCACCCGAAGCTGGTCGGGCAGCGGATGCCCCGCATCGTGCTGGGCAAGAACAGCGGCCTCGACTCCATCCGGATGCACCTGGACCGGATCCGCGTCAAGGCCACCGACGAGCAGGTGGCCGACATCCTGATGCGGGTGAAGTCCGCCTCGCTGAAGACGAAGGGGCTGGTCGACGACAAGGAGTTCCGCCGGATCGTCAAGCGGGTCGTGCGCTGAGCGGCTGAGCCGCGGGGCGCCGCCGGAGGCCCCCGGCGCCGGGCGTCAGCCGGCGGCGATCAGCCCGTACACGACCGACCAGAGCGCCAGCGCGTCGCCGAGCGCCGCCGCGCCGGGCGCGCCGCCCTCCACGTGGTCGAGCACTCCCACGACGACGACGCGCGTCCGCGCGGGCCGGGCCGCCGCGAGGCGCAGGCTCTCGGTGTAGGGCACCGCGGGATCCGCGCGCCCGTGGACCAGCACGAGGCGCGCCCGGATCCGCGTGACGGCGCCGACGGGCGAGAGCGCGTCGAGCAGGCGCGCGGTCCCGGGCGGCGGCGCGTCGAGCAGCGCGTCGATGCGCGCGGGATCGCGCGTCGCCAGGAGCCCGCGGACGGGCGCGTCGAGCAGGTCCGCGTTGGCCTGGAGGAACGGCTCGACGAGGCGCGGGTCGGGCGCGACACGCCCCCGCACCCCACCGAACGCGTAGCTGCCCGAGAGGTGGTAGCGGACCAGCTCGCGCGCGGACGCGTAGCCCCCGAGGCTCAGCACGACGCGCACGCGGTCGCGCACGCGCGGGTCGGCGGCGGCGAGGAGCGCGGGGCCCGAGCCGACGCTGACGCTCACGACCGCGGTCGGCGCGTCGCGCGCGGCGAGCGCCGCGACCACCGGGGCCACGTCGTCGGGCCGGAGCCGGCCGCGGGTCAGCCCCGGGATGGTCGGGACCACGACGTCGAAGCCGGCGCGCGCGAGGAGCGCGGCGGCCGCGCGCACGCGCGGGTCGTCCTTCCCGGCGGGCGTCACGCCGTGCACGAGCACGAGCGGGCGGCCGCGGGCGAGCCCCGCGGGCGCGACGCGGTCGGCGGCGACGCCCGGGAGGGAAAGCGGCCGGCGGGCCGGCGCGGCCGTGAGCGTGGAGAGCGGCGCCCGGCGTCCCTCGCTCAGGAACTCGGCGAGGAAGGCGCCGGCGAGCAGCATGGCCTGCCCCGCCTGGACGACGGGCGCGGCGAGGACGAGGGCGAGGAGGAGGAGGGCGAGCCGGGCTACTTCCGGTTGACGCACTTCACGAGGCGCCAGCCGTTGAACATGTTGAGCCTGGCGACCACCTCGGGCTCGAGCCCGACCCGCGCGAGCAGGGGCTTGAGCGCGAGGTTCGACTTCCAGCCGAGGCGCGTGCAGAGCGGCGCGACCAGGTCCTCGAGCCGTCCGGCGATGCGGCCCTCGCTCCGGAAGTGGTTCAGGATCACCAGCACGCCGCCCGGCTTCACCACGCGGCGCATCTCGCGGAGCACCGCGACGGGGTCGGGCACCGCGGAGATCGTGTAGGTGGCGAGCGCCTTGTCGAACTCGTTGTCGGCGAAGTCGAGCGCGGTCGCGTCCATGACCTTGAGCGTCACGTTCGTCCTCGTGAGCGTCTGGACGCGCTCCACGGCCTTGTCGAGCATCTCCTGCGAGAGGTCGATGCCGGTCAGCCGGCAGGTGGGCGGGTAGAGCGGGAGGTTGAGCCCCGTGCCGATGCCGACCTCGAGGACGGAGTCGTTGCGCGCGAGGCCCAGCTGCTTGATCGCCGCGGCCCGGCCGGGAGCGAAGATCCAGTCGAAGATGAAGTCGTACACCGGGGCGTACAGCTCGTACGCGCGCTCGACCTGCCTCTTTTCCAACGCTGCGTCCACGGCGAACCCTCCAGCGACTTGGATTGGAGGCCGGTGAGCGGCTACCAGGATCGCCGGCGTATTCTAACCGTCCGCGCCCGCCGTTGCCAAGCGCGTTTTCCGGTCACAGCAGGAACCGGATCAGGAGCGTGGCCAGCCCGAGAAAGGAAAAGAAACCGCACACATCCGTGAACGTGGTGATGATCACGCTGGACGCGATCGCGGGGTCCACGCGAAAGGTCTTGAGCGCCATCGGGATCAGCGTGCCGACGATCGCGGCCACCAGCATGTTGAAGACCAGCGCCACGCCGAGGATCAGCGACAGGAGGATCTGGCCCTTCCACAGCCAGGCGATCAGGGCGATCACGAGGCCGTTGGCCGCGCCGGTCGTGAGCCCGAGCCAGAGCTCCTTCCCCAGCACGCGCCGGAGCACGCTCGAGGTCATGTCCCCGAGGGCGATGCCGCGGACGACCACCGTGGCCGTCTGCGTGGTCCCGATCCCGCCCATGGACGCGACGATCGGCATGAACACCGCCAGCGTGGCCAGGGCCTGGATCGACGACTCGAACAGGCCGATCACGGAGGCGGCGAGGACGGCGGTGCCGAGGTTGACCAGGCGCCAGACCAGGCGCTTGCCGAAGACCGCCCGCGGCGGGTCGAGGACGGTCTCGTCGCCCGCGACGCCGCCCAGGCGCTGGATGTCCTCGGTCGCCTCCTCGCGGATCACGTCGATCACGTCCTCGACCCCGATCGTGCCGAGCAGCCGCCGGTTGGCGTCCACGACGGGGACCTCGATGACGTTGTAGTGCTGGACGAGGCGCGCGACCTCCTCCTGGTCGGTGTCCACCGTGACGCTCTCGACGTCCTCGTTGCGGATCGCGCTGATCGGCGTGTGCGGGTCGGCGGCGAGCAGCCGGTGCAGCGGCACCAGGCCCACGAGGTGCTCGTGGCCGTCCACGACCCACACGTAGAAGGCGTCCTCGCCGGTCGTCGCCTTGCGGATGTGCTCGATCGCCTGCGCGACCGTGGTGCGCTCGTGCACCGCGACGAACTCCCGGGACATGAGCCGTCCCGCGGTGCCCTCGCGGTACTCGAGCAGCTCCTGGACCTCCTCGGACTTCTCCTCCTCCATGAGCTCGAGGATCCCCTCAGCCTGCTCGCGGGGCAGCTCCTCGACGACCTCGACGACGTGATCGGGCGGCATCCGGTCGAGGATGCGCGAGACCTCGGTCTCCTCGAGCGAGCCGACGAGCTCGCGCAGGACCGGGTCGTCGAGCTCGGAGAGGACGGCGCCCGCGCGCTCGCGCGAGAGGAGCCGGAACACGCGGACGCCCTCGTCCGGCGGCAGCTCGCGGATCACCCGCGAGACGTCGGCGGGGTGCGCCTCCTCCAGGACGTCGGCGAGCCGCTCGTCACGGCTCTCCGCGAGGAGCGCCTTGATCGTCTCGGCGAGGCGTTCGGTGTCGTCCACGGTCCCGATCCTCAGCGAAGTATGACCCCGCTTCGGCGCGGCACAAAGAGGGTTATCGCAGGCGGCGGGCGCGGAAGGCCCGGGCGGCGGGCGCGGCCTGCAGGCGCCGCCGCAGGGCCACGTCGGTGGGCCGCGGGCCCGTGAGCGCGCGGGGCGACAGGAGCCGCGCCAGCACGCGCGGCGCGACGAGCCCGTGCCGGACGACCACCTCCCGCAGCGCCCGCCCCGTGGCCCGGGCCTCCTTGACGACCTCGGCGGTCACGTCGTAGCCGAGGTAGGGGCTGAGCGCGGTCGCCTCCACGAGGCTCCGCGCGGTGAGCTCGCGGGCCCGCTGGCGGTCGACCGTGAGCCCGTCGAGGCAGCGCGTCCGGAGCAGGCGGATCGCGCGGGTGAGGACCTCCAGGCTGTCGCCGAGGCAGACCGCCACGAGCGGGGTCATCACGTTGAGCTCGAGCTCGCCCGCCGCCGCGGCCAGCGCGACGGCGTGGTCGTTCGCCCGGACCTGGAAGCAGGCCATCTGGACGGCCTCCGGCACGGAGGGGTTGACCTTGCCGGGCATGATGGACGACCCGGGCTCGACCTCCGGCAGGATGATTTCGCCGAGCCCCGCGTCGGGCCCGGAGGCGAGCAGGCGGAGGTCGAAGCAGATCTTGCCGAGGTCCACCGCGCACGCCCGCAGCGCCGCCGAGCAGGCGAGCAGGGGCGCCAGGCTCCAGGTGGCGGTCACCGGGCTCCGGGCGGCCACGAGGCGCCGGCCGACGATCCGGCCGAGCTCCGCCACCACCAGGCGGCGGAAGCGCGGGTGCGCGGTCAGCCCCGTGCCCACGGCGGTGCCGCCGAGGCCGATCGCGGCGAGCCCGGCCTGGCTCGCGCGCAGGGCGGCGGCCGCGGCGCGCACCGCCTCGGCCCAGCCGCCGAAGACCTGGCCCCAGGTGATCGGCACCGCGTCCTGCAGGTGCGTGCGCCCCGGCTTCACCACCGAGCGCTCGCGGCGCGCGAGGCGCCGGAGCGAGCGCTCGAGCCGCCCGAGCTCGGCGCCGAGCGCCTGCGCGAGCTCGAGCGCCATCAGCCGGATGGCGGTCGGCGTGACGTCGTTCGAGGACTGGCCGAGGTTGACGTGGTTGTTCGGGTGGATCGGGGTGTAGCGTCCCCGGCGCCCGCCGAGCCGCTCGTTGGCGAGGTTCGCGAGGACCTCGTTGACGTTCATGTGCGCGGGCGTCCCCGCGCCCGCCTGCAGGACGTCGAGCACCGCGGCGTCCGGGACGGCGCCCGCGGCGACCCGGTCGGCGGCCCACGCGATCGCCCGCGCCCAGCGCGCGGGCAGGAGCCCGAGGCGCGCGTTCGCGCGGGCGGCGGCCTTCTTGACGTGGGCGTACGCGCGCGTCAGCGCGGGGTGCGGCCGGCGGCCGGTGAGGTCGAAGGTCGCCCGCGCCCGCTCGGTGAACGCGCCCCAGAGCGCGCGCGCCGGGACGTCCGTGGCCCCGAGGCTGTCGCGCTCGCGGCGCCGGCCCCTCACGCCCCGAACTTCGTGAGCCGCAGGGCGTTCGCCATGACGAGCGGCATCAGGTGGTGGGCGGGCAGCACGCCGAGGCTGCCGGCGGCGCACGTCCGCTCGGTGAACGCGGTGACGCCGTCGGCGCCGCAGTAGCGGCTCCACAACAGGATCGGCACGGGCTGCCAGCCGTGCGCGGCGAGGATCGAGGGGGTCGCGTGGTCGCCGGTCACCACGAGGACGTCGGGCCGGAGGTCGCGGATCGCCGGCACGAAGCGGTCGAGGCGCTCGAGGGCGTCCACCTTCGCGTCGAAGTCCCCGTCCTCGCCCGCCTTGTCGGTGTCCTTGTAATGGACGAAGAAGAAGTCGTAGCCGTCCCAGTGCTCGCGGAGCGTGGCGACCTCGTCGGCGAACGTGCCCCCCGTCTTGAGCACCTCCATGCCGACGAGCTTCGCGAGCCCGCGGTACATCGGGTACGCCGCGATCGCCGCGCTCCCGAGGCCGAAGACCTCCGGGAAGCGCGGGAGCTTCGGGAGCTGGTCGAACCCGCGGAGCAGGACCATGTTCGCGGGCGTGGCGTCGCGCAGCCGGCGGCGCGCCTCCGCGACGAAGCGGTTGACCCGCTCGGCGGTGGCCCGGGCCCCGGGGGCGAGCGCGCGCACGGGGAGCGGCGGCCGCCCGACCGCCTGGGGATCGGTCTCCGAGAGCCGGCCCGCGAGCGCGCCGCCGCGGCGGGTCTGCCGGAGCACCAGGACGAACCGGTGCTCCTTCACGGGCTCGACGAACAGCTCGACGCCCGGCAGCCGGATCGTCCGCAGGCGCTCGGTGAGCCGGACGCACGTCTCCGTCGGGATCCGGCCGGCGCGGCGGTCGGTGATGCGCCCCGCGGCGTCCACGGTGCAGAAGTTGCCGCGCGCGGCCACGTCGCCCGCGCGCAGGTCGAACTCGATGCCGAGCGCCTCGAGCACGCCGCGGCCCACCTGGTGGCGGAGCGGGTCGTAGCCGAACAGCCCGAGGTGCCCGGGGCCGCTGCCCGGCGTGATGCCGGGCGCGACGTGGCGGAGCCGGCCACACGCCGCCTCGGCGGCGAGCGCCGCGAGGTTCGGCAGCCGCGCGGTCTCGAGCTCCGAGCGGCCCGTCTCGGGGCGCGGCAGCCCGCCGAGCCCGTCGAGCGAGAGCAGCACGATCTTGGTCGTGTTCGGGACGACCAGCGGGGCGATCAGGTCGAGCATCGCTCAGGCGTCCTTCACGGGGTTCTCCAGCCGCCCCAGCCCGGTGATCTCCATGCGGACGACGTCGCCCGGCTGGAGCCAGACCGGGGGCTTCTTCGCGAAGCCGCAGCCCGGGGGCGTGCCCGTCGCGATGAGGTCGCCGGGCGCGAGCGTCATGAGCCCGGAGAGGTAGCTCACCAGGTAGCGGACGTCGAAGATGAAGGTCCGGGTGTTGCCGGCCTGCATCCGCTTGCCGTTGACCCACGTCCCGAGGTCGAGGCCGTGGGGGTCGGGGATCTCGGCGCGGTCGGCGATGCAGGGCCCGACCGGCGCGAACGTCTCGCACGCCTTGCCCGTCGTCCACTGGGTCGTGATGAACTGGAAGTCGCGCGCGCTCACGTCGTTGACGATCGTGTAGCCCCAGACGTGGTCGAGCGCCTGCTCGCGCGGGACGAACCGGGCGGTCCGGCCGATCACCACGCCGAGCTCGACCTCCCAGTCGAGCTGCGTGGAGCCGCGCGGCCTCAGGATCGGCTCGCCCGGGTCGAGGATCGCGTTGGCCCACTTCGCGAAGATCGGGGGCTCCTTCGGGATCGGGTTGCCCCCCTCGGCGGCGTGGTCGCTGTAGTTGAGCCCGATGCAGATGAGCTTGCCCGGATCGGCGATCGGCGCGTGCAGGCGCGCGGCGGAGGCGGGCACGCTCACCCACTCGGTGATGCCGGCCACCGCCTCCTGGGCGGCGGCGCCCCCCTCGAGGAAGCCGCGGGTGCTCTGGGGCACCAGCGCCGCGGCGATCTCCCCGGCCCGGACGACGCCGCGCCGGCCCAGGGTGGCCGCCAGGCTGGCCTGCAGGTCGGCGATCCGGTCGCCCTGGAGCGCGCCCAGGCGGGGCGGCTGGCCGTTCGTGGAGAAGCGGACGAGCTTCATGGATGCTGCCCTCCCGGGAAAAGTGTGCGCCAAGTATAACCCCGCGGAATTTCCGCCCCCAGAGGGCGTCTGCTATGATCGTGGGACTCCGGTTCCCCTGCAAGGCGGGGCCTTCGGGGGCAATTGACGCCGTCGGCGTCGCGCCGGCGGCGGGCGGAAGGGTCAGGAGGCTCGGTGATGAAGATCGTGGCTCGAACGATCGCTCTGGCGGTGGTGGTGTTCTTCGTGCTGGGAGGCCCGCTGGCACCTCTGGCCTCCGCGCAGCAGCCGACCGAGACGAAGCCCGACGTGATGCAGGAGGCGATGAAGGCGAGCGCCCAGCAGGACCCGAGCAAGTCCTCTTACGACGTGGGCGCCGGCGTCGCCAACCTCTTCTACGTGCCGGGCAAGGTGGCGCTCTGCGGGATGAGCGGCGTCTTCTCTGCGGTCCTCCTCGCCGTCACGTTCGGCAACGCCTACAAGGAGGCCGCCGGTGTGGCGCGCGAGGCCTGCGGCGGCAAGTGGACGCTGGTCGGCGATGACCTGCGCCCCGAGCCCCAGAAGCGCCGGGCCTTCGACTGGGAGACGAACTAGGATCGTCCGCTCCCCCGAGGCGGGGCGGCCGCCGCGCGCGGCGGCGCCCCCGCTGGGTGCTCGCCCTCCTCTTCGTCGTCCTGCTGGGCGCCTTCGCCGCCGGTCTCTGGGGCACGCTCCTGCGCCCGCCCGCCTACGAGGTCCGCGGCACGATCGTCGCGCGTCCCGCGCCCGACCTGATCCTGATCCGTCACGAGGCCGTCACGGCGCTCGGCATGCGCGCCATGGAGCTCATGGCGGTGGACGCCGAGCCCGCGCTGCTCGATGCCGTCGCACCCAGGCCCGGCGATCGGGTGAGGCTCGCCGTGCGGCCGCGGAACGACCGGATCGTGCTGCTCAGGATCGAGCGGGAGGAGTGACGCGGCGGGCGAGCTCGCGCAGGTAGCCGACGAGCGCCCGGATGTCCTCGTCGCTCAGGTTGGCCTCGAACCCGGGCATGCCGGGGCGGCCGATCGGCGAGCCGCCGTGCTTGATCAGGTCGAAGAGGTACTGGTCCGTTTGGCCCACGCGCGAGCGGTCGGTGAGGTCGCCGGCGCGGACGAGAAAGAGCGCCGCGCGCCAGGTGCCGCGGCCGTCCGCGCCGTGGCACGCGGCGCAGAACGCCAGCCAGAGCCGCTCGGGGTGTGATGCGCCCGGCGCCGGTCTCGGGGAGTCCAGCAGCCACGCGAGGCCAGCCGCGAAGACGCCGATCGCGACGATGACCAGCACGAGGGCGAGCAGCGGACGCCGCATCGCGTCGAGGATAGCACGCCGCCATTCCTGACAATCGGAAGGGGTTGACAGGTCGGGAAGGCCCCCCTAGAATCCGCCTACCTTCGGCGCTACCGATCTCCACCCGATGCTCAGGAGGTCCCCCATGAGGAAGGTGCTGTCGTCCCGGCTCGGAATCCTCGTCACCGCCGTCCTCGTTCTCGCCATGCTCGCAGGAGGCTCGCACGCCGTCCGGCCGGCGGCCGCGCAGGGCCCGATCACGCTGAAGATGCAGGCCGCGTGGCCGGCCGCCCTCACGCTGTACGACAACTTCACGATGTTCGCCGAGCGGGTGAACAAGCTCTCGGGCGGTCGCGTGAAGATCGAGACCCTGCCGGCGGGCGCGATCGTTCCGCCGTTCGAGCTGCTCGAGGCCACGCACAAGAAAGTCGTCGACGGCGCGCACTCGTGGGCGGCCTACTGGGTCGGCAAGAACAAGACCGCCGTGCTGTTCACCGGCGGCCCCGGCGGCACCTACGGCATGGACTTCATCGACTACATCGGCTGGATGTACGAGGGCGGCGGCTGGGAGCTCTACCAGGAGTTCTACCGCGACGTCCTCAAGGTCAACGTGATCCCGATCCCGATCATGCCGGCCGGCCCCCAGGCGTTCGGCTGGTTCAAGAAGCCCATCAAGAACCTCGCCGACTTCAAGGGGATGAAGTGCCGCCAGACGGGCATCGCCGCCGAGGTCTTCACCGCCATGGGCATGCGCGTCGTCAACATGCCGGGCGGCGAGATCATCCCGGCCGCGGAGCGCGGCGTCATCGACTGCGCCGAGTGGGTGGGCGGCGTCGAGGACCTGAAGCTCGGCTTCCAGAACGTCTGGAAGTACCACTACACCCCGGGCATGCACGAGAACGTCACCGTCGCCGAGCTGATCGTCAATCGGGACGTCTGGAACAAGTTGAGCCCGGACATCCAGGAGATCTTCAAGACGGCGGCCACGGAGGTCTTCTTCCGGTGGTGGGCCCGGTGGCAGAAGCAGAACGCCGACGCCATCAAGGAGCTGCAGGAGAAGCACAAGGTCCAGATCCTCAAGACCCCCGACGACATCCTCTACGAGTTCCTGAAGGCCTGGGACAAGATCGCGGCCGAGGAGTCTGCGAAGAACCCGTTCTTCAAGAAGGTCCTCGAGTCGCAGAAGAAGTACGCGGGCCTCGTCGTCCCCGCGAAGCGGTTCATGTTCCCGCCGTACGAGTTCGCGGCGAACTACTACTGGCCGCCGAAGAAGAAGTAAGGGCGCACCGTCCCGGTTCGTGATCCCCCGCCGCGGGGGCCAGCAGGGAACGCCTGCTGGCCCCCGGTCGTGCGATGCCCTGAACGCGCGCACCCACGGAGGCAGCGGAGCGCATGCAAGAACCCCCTGAGGGAATGCTCAAGGTCATCAAGGTCATCGACACGTTCAGCGAGTGGTCGGGGAAGGCGTTCGCCTGGATGATCGTCCCGCTGGTGCTGGCGCTGACGTATGAGGTCGTCGCGCGCTACGGCTTCGACGCGCCGACGATCTGGGCCTACGACGTCTCGTACATGGTGTACGGCGGCCACTTCATGCTCGGCGCCGGCTACACGCTGCTGAAGAAGGGCCACATCCGGACGGACTTCTTCTACGAGGCCTGGCCGGCGCGCCGCCAGGGGTGGGTCGACGCCGTCTCGTACCTGGTCTTCTTCTTTCCGGGTCTGATCTTCTTCTTTTTCGCCGGGTGGGACGCCGCCTGGCACTCCTGGCAGATGCGCGAGGCCTCAGAGGTCAGCGCGTGGCGGCCGGCGCTCTATCCCTTCAAGTTCGTCATGCCCGTCACGGCGGTGCTGCTCCTCATCCAGGGCACGTCCGAATTCATCAAGAGCGTCTGGGCGGCGAAGACGGGGCGGTGGCTGTGAGCCCCGAGCTGCTCGGCCTCGTCCTGCTCTTCGCGCTGATCGGCTGCATCTTCATCGGCTTCCCGATCGCCTTCACGCTGATCATCCTCGGGCTCGTCTTCGGCTACATCGGCTTCGGCGGCATCGTGTTCAACCTCATGGTCTTCCAGACGCTCGGGATGATGAAGGAGGAGACGCTCGCCGCCGTGCCCCTGTTCATCTTCATGGGGCACATCCTCGAGCAGGCGGGCCTCATGGAGCGCCTCTTCAAGTCGTTCCAGTTCATCCTGGCGCCGGTGCGCGGCTCGCTCTACCTCGGCGTGCTCCTGACGGCCACCATCTTCGCGACGGCGACCGGCATCATCGGGGCCTCCGTCACGGTCATGGGGCTCATGGCGGCGCCGGTCATGATCAAGGCCGGGTACGACCCGAAGCTCTCCGCCGGCTCGATCGCCGCGGGCGGCACGCTCGGCATTCTCATCCCGCCGAGCGTCATGCTGGTCGTCCTCGGCCCGGTGCTGGGCGTCTCGGTCATCCAGCTCTTCGCCGCCGCGATCATCCCCGGCGTGATGCTCTCCGGGCTCTACATCGGGTACGCGATGCTCCGGAGCTTCCTGAACCCGCGGCTCGGGCCGCCGCTCCCCCTGGAGGAGCGCGCGACCTCGTACATGCAGATCTTCGTCGAGTTCGTCAGCGGCATCGTGCCGCTCGGCGCGATCATCTTCGCCTCGCTCGGGTCCATCATCTTCGGCCTGGCGACGCCGACCGAGGCCGCGGCGATGGGCGCGTTCGGCGCGACCGTGCTCACCGCGGCCTACGGCCGGCTGACGTTGCCGGTGCTGCGCGAGGCCTGCTTCAAGACGCTCCAGACCTCGAGCATGGTGCTCTTTCTGGCGGTCGCGTCGAACGTCTACGGCTCGGTTTTCACGCGGCTCGGGACGGGTACGATGATCGCGAATGCGATGCTCGCGGCACCGGTCCCGCCGCTGGTGATGATGGCGCTCCTGATGGGCGTGATCTTTCTCCTCGGCTGGCCGCTCGAGTGGCCGGCGATCATCCTCATCTTCGTGCCGATCTTCCTGCCCGTGGTCATCGGGCTCAAGTTCGACCTGGTCTGGTTCGGCACACTGCTGGCGGTGAACCTCCAGACGGCGTTCCTGTCGCCGCCGGTGGCGATGGCGGCGTACTACCTGAAGGCCGTGGTGCCCCGGTGGGAGCTCAAGGACATCTACCGCGGGATGTTCGACTTCATGATCCTGCAGGTGATCGGCCTGGCGGCGGTCTTCTTCTTCCCAGAAGTTGCCCTCTGGCTGCCGAGCGTGTTGTACAAGTAGCCGCGAAGGAAGCGGCTGCGCGAGGTCCTGGGGGGCGTCGGCCGGGGGAGTGCGAGGGGGGCGTCGCATGTCGGGAGCGGCGTTCGCTCCCCTCGATGTCGATCAGATCGCGAGCTCGGTCTTCAGGTCGAAGAAGTGGACGCGCTCCGGGTGCAGCGCCAGCCGGAGCCGCTCGTGCTCCTTCACGCGGACGCTCGGCTCGACGCGCGCGACCATGACGTGGCTGCCCGCCTTGAGGTCGAGCAGGATCTCCGAGCCGAGCGGCTCGACGACGTCCACGACCGCGTCGAAGGCATACTCGCCCGCGTCGGCGCCCATGGCGACGCGCAGGTCCTCGGGGCGGATGCCGAGCGTGACGTGCTGGCCGCGGTAGGCGCCGAGCCGGCCCGCGTGCGCCGGCGGCACCTTCAGGCGGAGCCCGTCGCTCTCGGCCCAGAGGGCGCCGCCCGCGTCCGTCAGGGCGACGTCCATGAAGTTCATGGCGGGCGAGCCGATGAAGCCCGCGACGAACCTGTTCGCCGGCTTGGAATACAGCTCGAGCGGCTCGCCGACCTGCTGGATCCAGCCGTCCTTCATGACGACCACCCGGTCGCCGAGCGTCATCGCCTCGACCTGGTCGTGCGTGACGTAGATGGCCGTCGTCTCGAGGCGGTCGTGCAGGCGCTTGAGCTCGACGCGCATCTGGACGCGGAGCTTGGCGTCCAGGTTCGAGAGGGGCTCGTCGAAGAGGAACACCTGCGGGTGACGCACGATCGCGCGCCCGACCGCCACCCGCTGGCGCTGGCCGCCCGAGAGCTGCCGGGGCTTGCGCTTGAGCAGCTCCTGGATGCCGAGGATCTCGGCGGCGTCCCCCACGCGCTTGGCGATCTCGGCCTTCGGGAACTTCCGCATCTTCAGCCCGAACGCCATGTTGTCGTACACGGTCATGTGCGGGTAGAGCGCGTAGTTCTGGAAGACCATCGCGATGTCGCGGTCCTTCGGCGGCAGGTCGTTGACGACGCGGTCGCCGATCGTGATCTCGCCCGCGGTGATCTCCTCGAGGCCCGCGACCATCCGGAGCGTGGTCGACTTGCCGCACCCGGAGGGGCCGACGAGCACGACGAACTCCTTGTCGCGGACGTGGAGGTTCACGTCCTTGACGGCGTGCACCTCGTCGTACTTCTTGTTGAGATCCTTCATCATCACCTGCGCCATCGTCTGGTCTCCTGGTCCTGTGACTTCAGGCTTTCGTGCTGCCCGCCGTGAGGCCCGAGATGTAGTAGTCCATGAGGAACGCGTAGAGGAGCACGGGAGGCAGCGACGCCAGCAGCGCCCCCGCCATCAACCCGCCCCAGTGATAGACGTCCCCCTTGATCAGGCTCGTCACCGTGCCGGCCGTGAGCACCTGCTCGCTGCTCGAGAAGATGAACGCGAGCGGGTAGAGGAACCCGGACCACGAGACGGTGAAGGCGAAGATCGTGGCCGCGATCAGGCCGGGCACGGCCACGGGAAGGAAGATCCGCACGAGCATCTGGAAGTGGTTGGCGCCGTCCACGAGCGCCGCCTCGTCCAGCTCCCTGGGAATCGAGGCGAAGTAGCCGATCAGGAGCCAGGTGCAGAACGGCACGATCGCGGTCGGGTAGACGACGAGCAGCGACCACTTCGAGTTGAGCAGGCCGAGCCCGCCGATGACCTTGAACAGCGGGATGAACAGCAGCGAGTCCGGGACGAGGTAGACGAGGAACACCCCGGTGCCGATCAGGCCGGCACCGACGAAGCCGAGGCGCGAGAGGGCGTAGGCCGCCATCACGCTGATCACCATCGAGATCAGCACGGTCGGGATCGTGACCAACACGGAGTTCTTGAGGTACACGAGGAAGTCGGTCTTCGTGAACAGGTCGACGTAGTGCTTGAGCGTCGCGCCCTTCTGGATGATCAGCGGGATGCCCTCGAGGCTCTCGATCTCCTGGTTGGTCTTGAGCGACGTGACGGCCATCCAGTAGGGCGGGAACAGGAAGAAGACCATGAAGGCCCCGATGATGCCGTAGCAGACCAGCAGGGCGGCGGCGCGGCGCGCCCGGGGCGAGCCGATCACGACGTGCTCCGGCGGATGCCGCGCAGGATGAAGAACGCGGACACCGCGAGGATGGGGAACATGAACAGCGAGACGGCTGCACCCAGCGGGACGTCGCCGGAGGCGATGCCGAGCTCGAAGGCGTAGGTCCCGAACAGGTGCGTCCACTGGCGCGGCCCGCCGCGCGTGAGCACGCGGACGATGTCGAACGTCGCCAGCGTCACGATCGTGGAGAACAGCAGGGTGATCGCAATGATGTTCTTCAGCATCGGCAGCGTGATGTGGCGCAGCCGCTGCGCGGCGTTCGCGCCGTCGATCGCCGAGGACTCGTACAGCTCCTGGGGGATCGACTTGAGTCCCGCCAGGTACGTGATCATGAAGAAGGGCGTGCCGTACCAGATGTTGACCAGGATGACCGAGAAGCGGGCCCAGAAGGGATCGGCCAGCCAGGACTTCGGGCTGAAACCGAGCAGGACCAGGACCCAGTTGAGGGCGCTGTGGGTCGGCTCGTAGATCCACCACCAGCCGAGGCTCGACAGCGCGAGCGGCATGACCCACGGGATCAGCGAGAGTCCCCGCCACACGCGCTGGCCGCGCGGCGGGAGCGTGTGGATGACGAGGGCCAGGACAAGGCCGAGGATCGCCTTCCAGACCACCGCCAGGGACGTGAAGAGGAAGGACGTCTGCACGACCAGCCAAAAGGTGTCCCGCGTCAAGAGGAAGCGGAAGTTGTCGAGGCCGACGAACGCCGTCTCGCGCTTGTTCAGCAGGGAGAGGTAGATCGCGTAGACGAACGGGTAGGCGACGAGCCCGACGATCAACAGAATGAGCGGCAGCGTCATGACGACGCCGACGGCCGAGCGCGACCGCAGGTGGACGAGGAGCCTCGCCCGCGCGGGAGCGACCCGCGCGGGCGAGGCGGCGTGGACGGCGGCGGTATCGGGGCTCACGCGGCCCACGCGCCTACCCCCGCTTGTAGCCTTCCAGCTCGCCGGCCGCCCACTTGACGGCTTCCTTCGGAGCGGTGCCGCCCGACGTGATCTTGCCCACCATGATCGGCAGCAGCCACTTCGAGTAGATCTGGGCGGCGATCTCCTGCTTCGCCGGCCACCCGGCGACGATCAGCCGCTCGTCGCCGCGGACGGGGGAGTTGTACTGCCCGCCCTTCGGCGGCTCGATCTCGGTCCAGACGGGGTGCGACGAGAAGGCCACCGTCTGCGGGACGTCGTAGCCCTGCGACGCGGTGATCGTCTTCCACTGCTGCTCCTTCTGCGACAGGTGCAGCAGCAGGTCCTTCGCCGCGGCCTTGTTCTTGCCGAAGCCCCAGACGCCCCACGTGAACGGCAGCGAGCCGCGGAACCGGCCCTTCACGCCGCGCGGCGCGTCGTGGTGCCAGACCTGCGCCGCGACCTCGATGCGGTCGCGCTTGGCCACCGTCCAGGCGCTCGGCGGGTTGAAGACCGCCGAGCCCTTGCCCGAGATGAGCCAGCGGTTGTTGGACGCGTCATCCCAGCCGTAGATGTCCTTCGGCATGTACTGGACGAGCTGCTTGAGGTAGTCGATCGCCGCGAGCGTTGCGTCGGACGCGATGGTGATGTTGCCCTTCTCGTCCATCGGGAACGAGCCGTACGTGGCGAAGAGGGGCCCGAGCCAGTCGTTGGAGTCGGTGTTCTCCGCGATCGAGGCGCCGACCGGGAACCCGGCGGCATGGACCTTCTTGGCGCCCTCGAGGAACATCTTCCAGTCCCAGGCGTCCACCTTCTTCTTGTCGCGCTTCTTCGCGTCCGCCGGGAAGATCGCCTGGACGTCGATCCCCGCGTGCTTCTTCCACAGGTCCATCCGGGTCTCGAGCGGGTAGGTGTGCGAGCCGATCGGCGAGGGCAGCGTGACCCACTTGCCGCCCTGCCGGTTCAGGTACATCGCGTTCTCGTTGTACGGCCCGTACTTCTTGATGACGGCGTCGGCGACGTCGTTCATCGGCTCGAGCTTGTCCTTGTAGAAGGTCCCGTCCCAGGTCGAGAAGGCCAGGATGTCGTGCCCGGCGCCTGCGCGGGACTCGGCGGCCCCGGTGAGCTGGAGCTTGTTGCCGATCGAGGTGATGAAGTCGATCGTGACCTCGACCTTGTTGGCCTTGCCCCAGTCCTCGATGATGCCCTTCAGCACGGCGTTCGCCCCGGGGACCCAGTGGTCCCAGAGCCCGAGCGCGAGCTTGCCCGCGCCCCGCGACACCCGCGGAAAGCCCACGACCCCGGCCGCGGCGGCTCCGGCGGCGGTGGTCTTGAGGAACTGCCGGCGACCCGTCTGCTCCATAACGATCCTCCTTGGCTAGGACGTCCGACCTACTGCTCCGACACCGGCGCTGCAGTGCCGCACACTATAGTCCTCGCGGGGCACGGCGGCAAGCGTAGCCCTCGACCCTAGCCCTTGACCGACCCGGTCAGGCCGGTCACGTAGTACTCGACGAAGAACGAGTAGACCAGGGCCACCGGCACGGAGCCCAGGAGGGCACCCGCCATCAGCTGGCCCCAGAAGTAGATGTCGCCGCGGATCAGCTCGGAGACCACGCCGACGGGCACCGTCTTGCGCTCGGGCGACGACAGGAAGATCAGCGCGTAGATGAACTCGTTCCACGACAGCGTGAACGCGAAGATCCCGGCCGACAGGATCCCGGGCACGGCGATCGGGAAGACGATGCGGATCATCGCCCCGAACCGGGTGGCGCCGTCGATCCGCGCGCACTCCTCGAGCTCCTTCGGGATCGTCTTGAAGTAGCCCATCAGGAGCCACGTGCAGAACGGGATCAGGAACGTCGGGTACGTGAGGATCAGCGCCCAGGGCGTGTTGCCGAGCTGGAAGTCGCGGATGATGTTCGCGAGCGGGATGAACAGGAGCGTCGGCGGCACCAGGTACGTCACGAAGATGGACGTCCCGAGCACGCCCGCCAGCGGGAACCTGAGGCGCGCCAGCGCGTACCCCGCCAGGAGGCCGCAGAAGAGCGAGATCCCCGTGGACACCACCGCGATGAAGAACGTGTTCCAGAGCCACCGGGGGAACGTCGTCCGCGCCAGCAGGTCCTGGAAGTGCGCGAGCGTCGGCGCGAGCGTCCAGAATGGCGTGTTGTTCACGGCCCGCCAGGAGCGGTAGAGCTCCGCGTCGGGGCGGATCGCCGTGATCAGCATCCAGTAGAACGGGAACAGCGTGCCGATGACGAAGAGCGTCAGCGGGACGTAGAAGAACACCCACCTCTTCCACCGGCGCTCGATCATCGCGCTCAGGCCCCCTCGAGCCGGCGGAGGTACCGGAGCTGCACCCAGACGACGACGAGGAGCACGGGGAACATGAAGAGCGAGATCGCCGCGCCCTCGCCCAGGAGCCCCGCCGCCACGCCGACCTGGTAGGCGTAGGTGGCGACGAGGTGGGTTGAGTTCGCCGGGCCGCCGCCCGTCAGGACGTAGATGAGCTGGAAGTCGGAGAACGTCTGGATGACCGAGAACACGACGACGACGATCGTGACCGGCTTGAGGAGCGGCCACGTGACGTGCCAGAAGCGGTGCCAGCCGTTGGCGCCGTCGAGGGAGGCGGCCTCGTGGAGGTCGGGGCTGATCGTCTGCAGGCCCGCGAGCAGCGTGATCGCGAAGAACGGCATGCCGCGCCAGGTGTTGACGACGATCGCGCACCAGAGCGCCCAGTCGCCGTCGGACAGGAACGGGAGCTTGGTCACGATGAAGCCGCCCTGGTAGAGGAGCCAGTTCAGGACGCTGAACGTCGGGTCGAACATCCAGCGCCAGGCGAACGTCGAGAGCACGGTGGGCACGATGAACGGCAGGAGCATCGCGGCGCGCACCAGGCGCTTGCCGCGGAAGTGCCGGTTGAGCAGCAGCGCCAGCCACATGCCGAGCGCCAGCTTGAACAGCGTCGCCCAGAACGTGTAGAAGGTCGTGTTCCAGAACGAGACCCGGAAGATGGAGTCGTTCCACGCCTTGACGAAGTTCGCGAGGCCCACGAACCGGCCCGGGTTGCCCACGCTCGTGCTCGAGAGCGAGAGCCAGAGGCCCATGACGAAGGGGTACGCGATGAAGACGCCCAGCAGAATGACGGTCGGCGCCAGGAGCAGCCCGGCGAGCAGCCGCTCGTTCTCGAGGAAGCGCGTCAGCGGCGCCGGCTGGGAGGTCCCGGGGTGCGGGAGGGCCACCTCGAGCCCGGCGGCGCCCCCCGCCCCCCCCGCGATCGGCTTCTTCAAGTCCTATCCGTAGATCTTCTTCAGCTCACCCTCGGCCCACTTGACGGCATCCTCGGCCTTCGTGCCGCCGGCGGCCTTGGCGTACATGTCCACGATGATGTACTTCGTGTAGGCCTCGGTGGCGTGGGCCGTCGCGGGGCCCTGGTGGCCCAGCATGAGGGTCTTGCTCGCCGCGCGCTGGAAGACCCGCAGCGGCTTGTCGACCTTCGACCACATCGCGTGGTCTTCCCACTTGCGCGTCGATCCCACGCTGTAGCCGGAATTGACCTGGAACCACTTCTCGTAGTTCGCGTCGGCGTGGTGCCACTTGAGGAAGTCTTTGGCGAGCTTCTGGTTCTTCGAGTACTTCATGACGCTGTGCTGGAAGGGCAGGTAGAGCGCGAACTGCCCCGCCGGGCCCGCCGGGAGCAGCGCGGCGTGGTCGATGTCGTCGACCATGGGGTTGCCCTTCTCGTCCTTGATCTTGTCCTTCTGGCGCTTGGCGACGATGTAGATCGAGGCGCCGTTGAGCGTGGCGCTGAGCTCCCCCGCGTGGAAGGCGCGGTTGTTGTTCGTGTCGTCCCAGGCGAGCCCCCCCTCGTCGCAGGCGTCCTTCCAGAGGGCCTGCAGGAACTTCACGGAGTCGATCGTGTTCTTCGAGTTCAGCACGACCTTCTTGCCGCTCTTGTCGACCTCGGCGCCGCCGAAGTCCCACAGCAGCGGGTAGGAGAACGTCGGCGGGTCGCCGAAGCTGTGGCCGAGGGCCTGACCGAGCGGCTTGCCCTTCTTCTTGAGCAGGGCGCCGACCCTGCGGAGCTCGTCCCAGGTCTTCGGGAACTCCTTCACGCCGACCTCGGCGAACCAGGAGCGCCGGTAGGCGATCGCGTTGCCCGTCACCCCGTGCGGGACGGCGAGCCACTTGCCCCCGACCCGGGCGGTCGAGCTGAAGACCGGGTAGAAGCCTTTCTGGCCCTTGCCGATCGGCTCGGCGACGTCCGAGACGTCCACGAGCGCGTTCGCGTAGAGGTGCGGCCAGTTCCAGAGCATCTGGATGATGTCGGCGCCGCTGCCCGACTGGACGGCCGCGGTGATCCGCGGCTGGAGGTCGTTGGCGTTGATGAACTCGAACTTCACCTCCGCGCCGAGGGCCTTGCTGGCCTCGGGGGCCTGACGCCTGAGCTCGACGTCGGCCTCCGGGATGAAGTCGTTCCAGCGGACGATGTGAAGCGTCGTCCCCTGCGCGTGCGCGGGAGCCTGGCGCGCGGCCAGGATGCCCTCGATCCCGGTGGCGGCGACCGCGGCGGTCGCGCCCGAGACCTTCAGGAACTGCCTCCGGTTCAGGTCGTGTCCATCCATGCGTGATCCTCCTTGGTCGGTGACTGACGCGGGGAGACTCTTCACCTGCACCTGCCCCGGAGCTGCTGGGGCTAACCGCTGGAAAAGCGACGCATTAGTAACATTGGCCTAGTGTCGTGTCAACCGCTCATGGCGCAGATGCGCCATGAGCGGAGCTAGCCGGCGGCGACGGGGGCGGCGGCGGCCGCGGCGTGGGGCCGGGGCGCCCGGAAGGTGAAGGCCAGGACCACCGCCATCGCCCCCACCGCGGCCGAGCCGAGGTAGAGCCAGGCGTAGGTCCCGAGGGCGTCGTGGATGTACCCCCCGGCCCAGGAGCCGAGCCCCATCCCGAGAGTGGAGATCAGGAAGACGCCACCGTAGGCCGTCCCCATGATCCGCTCGCCGAAGTACTCGCGGGTGACCAGCGCGTAGAGCGGCATGACCCCGCCGTAGGCGACGCCGAAGACGAGCGCGGCCGCGTAGAAGGCGGCCGCGTCGCCGGTGAAGCGGTAGGAGAGGATCATCACCGCCTGGAGCCCCAGGCCCGCGATCAGCGTGCGCTTGGCGCCGAAGCGGTCGGCGAGCATCCCGCAGCCGATCCGTCCCGCGATCGACGAGAGCCCCGACACCCCGAACACCGTCGCGGCCACCATCGCGGCCACGCCCTGGTCGATCGCGTGCGTGACCATGTGGAAGATCGGCCCCGAGTGGGCCGCGCAGCACGCGAAGTGGGTGAGCGCGATCGCCCAGAACTGGGGCGCGCGCACGACTTCCCGCGTCGTGTACTCGCGCCGCGCGGCGGCGGCGCCGCCGAGCGCCACCACGCCCATCTCCGCGGGGGCGTTCCGGATCAGGAGCGCGACGGGGATCACGACGAGCCAGGCGAGGTCGCCCAGCACGAGCATCGCGCCGCGCCAGCCCCAGGCGTTCGTGAGCGCGCGGGCCAGCGGCGCGATGAGGAAGGTGCCGAGGCCGATGCCCGCCGAGACGACGCCGACGGCGAGGCCGCGATTGGACGTGAACCAGCGGGTCGCCGTCGCGGTGAGGGGCGCGTAGAAGGCGCCGACCGCGAACCCCACGGTGACGCCGAAGGTCACGTAGAACCACGCGAGCGCCGTCACCTGGCTCGAGAGCACGAGCCCGAGCCCGAGGAGGAAGCCGCCGGCCAGGGTGACGCCGCGGCTGCCGAGCCGGTCGGAGAGCGCGCCCCAGAAGAACGAGCCGAGCCCCATCGCGATCCAGTTGATCAGCGCGACGACCGAGATCTCGCTGCGGCTCCAGCCCATCGTGTCCTCGATGGGCTTGAGAAACACCCCGAGCGAGAAGAGGGCGCCCAGGGCGACGGCGATGGCGGTGGCGGCGGCGGCCAGGACGACCCAGCCGTAGAAGAGTCCGCGGTGACTCATGGGCGCCACCTACGATAGCATGGCTCGCATGTGGCGCCTGTTCTGGCCGGGCGTGGCGGCCCTGGCCGCGCTCGTCGCGGGCCTGGCCCTCCGCGCGCTCCTCCTCGGCGTCCTCCGGCGCTGGGGCCGGACGCGCAACGGCTGGGCCTCGTTCGCCCAGGCGATCCGCCTGCCCTCGGTCCTCTGGCTCGTGGTGCTCGCGGCCTGGATCGGGATCGAGGTCGCGAGCGAGACCGCCCGCCTGCCGCACCGGCTGTCCAGCCAGCTCCGCGTCGTCTTCGAGGCGCTGATCATCGCCTCGGTCACGCTCAGCGTCGCCGGCGCCGTCAGCACGCTGATCCAGCACGCGAGCGAGCGGCGCGCCCTCGGCGGCCCCGTGACCGGCCTCGGCCAGGCCGTCGCCCGCGGCGTGGTCTACGTGGTCGGCCTGCTCGTGCTCCTCGACGTCCTCGGCGTCGAGATCACCCCGATCCTCACCGCCCTCGGCGTCGGCGGCCTCGCCGTCGCGCTCGCCCTCAAGGACACGCTCTCGAACCTGTTCGCCGGCATGCACCTGCTCGTGGACCGCCCGATCCGCGTCGGCGACTACGTCAAGATCGCCGGGGACATCGAGGGCTACATCGTGGACGTGGGCTGGCGCTCGACGCGCGTGCGGATGCTCCAGAACAACGTCGTCGTGGTGCCGAACGGCCGCGTGGCGGAGTCGGTCATCGTCAACTACGACCTGCCGGAGCCGCGGATGTCGCTCCTGCTCCAGGTGGGCGTCGCCTACGCGAGCGACCCCGACCACGTCGAGCGCGTGCTGCTCGAGGAGACGCGCGCGGCGGTGGGCCAGGTCCCGGGCCTCCTCGGTGACCCGCCGCCCTTCGTCCGCTTCATCCCGGGCTTCGGCGAGTCCTCGCTCGACTTCACGCTGATCTGCCAGGTCGCGACGTTCGTGGACCAGTACGTGGTCCAGCACGAGCTCCGCAAGCGCATCCTCCGCCGCTTCCGCGCCGAGGGGATCGAGATCCCGTTCCCGATCCGCACCGTCGAGCTGCGCCCGCCCGGCGGCGAGCGCCCGGCCGGCGACACCTAGCACGAGCCGGCGGGCTACGCGAAGCGGCGGCGCTCGCGGACGCGCGCGAGGAGCCCGAGGCCCGCCGCCATCGTCACCGCGAGGCCGATCCAGGGCCCGCGGTAGCCGCCCGCCCACTCGACGAGGGCGCCGAACACGGGCGGCGCGACGGTGACGCCGATCGAGGAGAGCGCCAGGCCGAAGCCGACGGACGCCCCCGCCGCGCCCGGCCCCGCCAGCTCGGCCATCAGCGTGTGCTGAACCCCGTTCCAGCCGATGCCGACGAAGCCGAAGACCGCGCACAGCACGACGAGCCAGGCGGCGGAGCTTGCGCCGCCGGTGAAGGCGATCGCGACCGAGCAGACCGCGGTCCCGCAGCCGGCGATCGCGAGCGGCAGCCGGCGGCTCCCGCCGAAGACGCGGTCGGAGAGCACGCCGAAGACGACGCGCCCGGCCATGCCGCCGGCCTGGGCGAGCGCCAGGTAGCGGCTCGCCGCCAGGAGCGAGAGGCCCACGACGCCCTGGAGATAGAGCGCGAGGTAGGCCATCCACACGGTCTGCACGGCGGCGAAGATGAGCGTCGCGACGGCGACGAGCCAGAGGTCGCGGTCCGCGAGCACCTGCCACGCGGCGCCGCGCGCGGGCGGGGCCGCCGCGCCGGGCGGTGCGGGCGCGTCGCGGTAGAGGGCCGCCGAGGCGAGCGCGCCCACGGCGATCAGCGCGGCCGAGGCGACGACGGCCCAGCGCCAGCCGAGCGCCAGCCCGAGCACGGGCAGGAGCGCGGCGCCGAGCATCGCGCCGAAGGGGAAGCCCACCTGCTTGAGCCCCACGACCGTCGCGCGCTGCGAGGGCGGGAACCAGCCGATGATCGCCTTGGTCGACGTCGGGTTGAGCATCCCGTAGCCGACGCCCGAGACCATCATCAGCACGATCAGCACCGCGTACGAGCCCGAGAGCGCGACGGCGACGAGGCCGCCCGCGATCACGACCTGCCCGAGCACGAGCGTGCGCTTGACGCCCCAGCGGTCGGCCATCGCGCCGGCGGGGAGCGACATGAGCATCGGGCCCACGTAGTAGGCCGAGAGGAACGAGCCGGCCTGGGTGAGCGTGAGGCCGAGGTCGTCGCGGACGAGCGCGGCGATCGCGGGGAAGCCGAGCGGGCCGACGTTGGCGAAGGTCTGGGCGGCCAGGACCAGCGCCAGGATCGTGTAGCGCTCGCGGCCCGGCCCGGCGGTCACGCGCCGCGCGCCCGGAGGAGCGTCTCCACCGCGCGCAGGTCGGCCTCGGTGTCCACGCCGATCGTCGGCTCGTCGGTCTCGACGACCGTGATCGGGACGCCGTGCTCGAGGAACCGGAGCTGCTCGAGCCGCTCCGCCAGCTCGAGCGGCGAGGGCGGCAGGCGGTGGAAGGCGTCGAGCGCGGCCCGCGTGTAGGCGTAGAGGCCGATGTGCTTGAAGCGGGCGGCGCCGCGCCCGTCGCGGTCGTAGGGGATCGGGTACTTCGAGAAGTAGAGCGCGCGCCCGTCGGCGCCGCAGACGACCTTGTTGACGTTCGGGTTGTCGACCTCCTCGGGCCGGAGGCGGATCTTGAGCGTGCTCACCTGCGTGTCCGGGCGCCCGGCGAACGGCGCGACGAGCCGGGCGATGTGGCCGGGCGTGATCAGCGGCTCGTCGCCCTGCACGTTCACGTAGACGTCCGCCGCGCGCGCCTGGGCCACCTCCCACACGCGGTCGGTGCCCGAGGGGTGGTCGGGCGAGGTGAGGACGGCGGGGACACCGTGGGCGCGGCAGGCGTCGAGGACCTCCTGTGCGTCGGTGGCGACGAGCACGTCGGCCAGCTCCGGCGCGCGGCGCGCCGCCTCCCAGACGCGCACGACCAGGGGGCGGCCCGCGACCTCGCGCAGCACCTTGCGCGGCAGGCGCGTGGAGCGCAGGCGCGCCGGGATCACGCAGAGGACGTTCATCCGGGGAACGCGCGGAGCGTGCGGAGGAGGGCGGGCGCGTCGCCGGCGCCGCCGGGCGCGAAGGGGACGAGCACCGGCATCGTGAGCCCCGCGCGCTCGAACTCGGCGATGCGCGCGCGGCAGAACGCCTCGTCGCCGACCACGCCGAGGCCGTCGAGCACGCGCGGCGAGAGCTGCTTGACGGCGCCCGCGCGGTCACCGGCCTGCCAGGCGGCGGTGAGCGCGTCGATCTCGGGGGCGAAGCCCGCCGTGCGGAAGAAGCTCGCGTAGACGTCCACGCTCGCGTAGCCGGTGATGTCGCGCGCGAGCCACTGGCGCGCGCCGTCGACGTCGTCGGTCACGCAGGCGCGGATGAACGACGCGATCTCGAAGCCCTCGAGCGTCCGCCCGGCGCGCCGGGCGCCGGCCTCGAGGTGGCGGATCGAGGCCGGCACGCGCTCGGGCGGGATCCAGTTGAGCATGACGCCGTCGGCGATCTCGCCCGCCAGCTCGAGCATCTCGGGGCCGAGGGCGGCGAGGAAGATGCGCACGGGCCGGGCCGGCGGCGGCGCGGCCAGGCGGAAGTTTTTCGCCCGGAAGAACGCGCCCGCGACGCTGACGCGCTCGCCGGCGGCGACCTGGCGGATGATGTGGACCGCCTCGCGGAGCTGCTGGAGCGCGGGCGAGAAGCTGAGGCCGTGCCAGTCGCCCACGATGACGCGGCTCGAGAGCCCGAGGCCGAGCACGACGCGGTCGGGCGCGAAGTGGTTGAGGCTCGCGGCGCTCATGCCGAGCAGGACCGGCGTGCGCGTCTGGACGGGGACGACCGCCGAGCCCACGTGCAGGCGCTCGGTGTGGGTCGCGAGCAGCGCCATCACGGTCAGCGCGTCGTAGCCCGCGACCTCGCCCACCCAGGCGGTGTGGTAGCCGCGCGCCTCCGCCTCGCGCGCGACGGCGAGGAGCTCGGCCGTCGGCAGCGGCGTGAACGCGGAGAGGACGATCCCGAGGCGCGCCACGTCAGGGCTCCGTGCGGACGGCGTCGCGCGCCGCCCGCGCCGCGCCCGCGAGGAAGCGCTGGTCGTTGACCATGCCGACATCAGCAGGGGAGCCGAAGCAGGGCGTGCCGCTCTTGAGGCGCTGCTTGACGTGGTTGGTCAGCATGGCAGGCGCGAGTATACCGCCTCCGCGGGACCGCGCTACACTCGGCGGCGGAGCGCTCACGCCATGCCCGTCACCCCGTTCCACCTGGGTCCGGCCGTCGTGCTCAAGGCCGCCTGCCCGCGCGCGTTCAGCCTGGGCGCCTTCGCCGTCGTCCAGGCGGCGATCGACGTCGAGACGGTCGGGCGGGTCCTCGCGGGCGTGACGCCGCTCCACGGCCCGCTCCACACGCTCGCCGGCGCGGTCCTGGTGGCGCTCGCGGCGGTCGCGCCGAGCCGGTACGGCCTCACGGCGGCGTACGCGGCGCTCGCGCGCCGGCTCCGGGGCGACGGGCGGGGCGAGCGCTGGCTCCGCGCCGAGCTCGGACCGGTGTCGTGGACGGCGGCGGCCGTCGGCGCGCTGATCGGCGGGGTCTCGCACGTGCTCCTCGACGCGCTGATCCACGCGGACGTGTGGCCGCTCGCGCCGTGGCGGCAGGGCAACGCCCTCTGGGTGCCGGGCGCCTTCGCGTGGACGCACGGCGCGTGCGCCGCCCTCGGCGTCGCGGGGCTCCTGGCCTGGGTGGGCCGGGGACGGGGGAGCCGGACGCCTAGCGCTTGAGCGAGACGACCGAGAGGTCGCGCTGCGCGGGGACCGGAGCCGCGATGGGCGTCTCGACCGGCCGGGCCTTGGTCATCCGGCAGTGGCCCTCGAACAGCACGCCCTCCTCGACCACCACGACCGGCGCCTCGACGTCGCCGTAGACGCGCGCGCTCCCGCGCAGCTCGACGCGCTCCGAGGCGAGCACGTTACCGACCACCTCGCCGTTGATCATGACGACGCCGGCCCGGATGGACGCGTTGACCACGCCCTTCTCGCCGACGATGAGGGTGTCGTTCGAGACGATCTCGCCGCGGAAGCGGCCGTTCAGCATGACCGTGCCGCTGAACGTGTACTTCCCCTCGATCTCGGAGCCCTCGTCGATGAAGGCGGTGAGGTCGTTGGCCTTCGGCGCTTTCGCGTGCGGCTTCTTCCACAGCATGGGCGGTGGCCCGCGGTCGCGGGGCTACCTCTGCTGGGCCGACTGCTGGCCCGCCCGCTTCTCGTCGATGAGCACGATCTGCCGACCGCCGTGCTCGTTCATCTTCGTCACGTTGCCGTTGAAGAAGCCGCCCTTGGAGATCACGAGCGAGTCGGTCTGGATGTTGCCGCTGACCCGGCCGGTCTCGGTGATCTCGACGTTGCCGGTCGCGACCATGTTGCCCTCGTAGTGGCCCATGATGATCGCGTCCACGGTCTTGGCGTCGGCGTGGACCACGCCCTTCTCGCCGATCACGAGCTTGCCGCCCACGCTCAGCTCGCCGCCGATCTCGCACTCGATCTGGATCGAGTCGGCGATGTCGAACTTGCCCTCCATCCGCGCCTGGTCGCCGACCACCGTCAGGAGGGTCGTGGGGACGCTGGGCTTGCCGTTCTCGGGAGCCCCGGGGACGAGCGTCTTCTGGGAGCTTTTCTGCTGTCCGAACATCCAAGGCCTCCTTGGTTGAGGACACCGCTCGGGTGAGCGACACCGGTTTCTGGAGTGGGAAGCCAGAATTAGCACCCCCGGGGAGGGGGTGTCAACCCCCGCGGGTGGGGGGTGGGGCGCCCGCTAGAACGAGCGGATGAGGCGCTCGACCCGCTCGTCGTGTGACTGGAACGGATCCTTGCAGAGGATCGTCTCGCGCTCCGGGTCGTTGAGCTTCAGGTACACCCAGTCCACGCGGTAGTCCTTGCCCTTGAGGTTGGCCTGCCGGATGAACTCGCCGCGCAGCCGCGCGCGCGTGGTCTGGGGCGGCACGTGCTTGGCCTGCTCGATCGTCTCGTCGTCGGTGATCCGGTCGGCCTGGTCGTTGGCGATGAGCCGGTAGTACACGCCCTTCTCGGGGCGGATGTCGTGGTACTGGAGGTCGAGCAGCGAGACCTTCGGGTCGCGCCAGGACAGGCGGTGGCGCTCCATGAACCGCTCGATGAGCTGCCGCTTGATCACCCAGTCGAGCTCGCGCGCGAGCTGCAGCGGGTCCGACTCGAGCTTGGTGAGGACGTCGGTCCAGCGGGCGAGCACGTCCTTCGTGGTCGGGTCGGGGCTGATCGAGCCGACATAGCGGGTCGCGTACTCGAGGTACTCGAGCTGCATCTCGAGCGCGCTGATCGTGCGCCCGTCCTTGAGCTTGACCGTCTCGTGCAGGCCCGGGTCGTGTGAAATATCGCGGATCGCCTGCACGGGCGACTGGAGGGAATAATCGCGGTCGAAAAATCCGTCTTCGATCATGTCGAGGACCAGCGCCGTCGTGCCAACCTTCAAGTACGTCGCCACCTCCGACATGTTCGAGTCGCCCACGATGACGTGCAGCCGGCGGTAGCGCTCGGCGTCGGCGTGCGGCTCGTCGCGCGTGTTGATGATCGAGCGCGACGACGTGGTCGCCCCCGAGATCTCCTGGCAGATGTGCTGCGCGCGCTGGGAGAGGCAGTAGTGGAAGCCGCGGGGCGTCTGGAGCACCTTGCCCGCCCCGGCGAAGATCTGGCGCGTGACGAAGAACGGGATGAGCGCCTCGGCCAGCCGCTGAAACGAAACATCGCGGCTCACCAGGTAGTTCTCATGACAACCGTAGGAGTTCCCGGCTGAATCCGTGTTGTTTTTGAATAGCAAGATGTTCCCTGAAATGCCGTCTTCCCTCAGTCTTTTCTCGGCCTGGTGCAGGAGGTCCTCGACGATCCGCTCGCCGGCCTTGTCGTGGACGACGAGGTCGGTGACGTCGTCGCACTCCGGGGTGGCGTACTCGGGGTGGAAGCCGGTGTCGAGGTAGAGGCGCGCCCCGTTCTCGAGGAACACGTTGGCGTTGCGCGCGCCCGGGATCACCTTCTCGAACAGGTACCGCGCGACGTTGTCGGGCGACAGACGCCGCTGACCGTTCAGGGTGCAGGTGAGGCCGTACTCGTTTTCGAGGCCGAAGATCCGGCGCTTCATCCCTGCCTCAGCCTAGCATGACCTAGCGCGCCGTGCCCAGGAGTTGGCCGAGGACCTCCATCGGGATGCGCCGGAACTTGCGCCGCGTCGTCGTCCGGTCGAGCACCGCGACCTCCAGGTCGCGCTCGGTGAGGGTCTTGTTCTGCGTCACGGTCAGGGCGCGCACGCCGAGCTGCAGGGCGTCGGCGAGCGACAGGCCCTCGCGGTAGTGGTCCTTGAGGAACCGCCGGATCTCCTCCGCCTGGCCGCCCATGGCCGCGTAGTCGTGCTCGTCCTCGATCGTGCCGTCGTAGAGGATGTGGTAGATCTCGTTCTTCCCGCCGTCGCCCTCGCCGACCTCGGCCACGAGCACCTCGACCTCGAACGGCTTGATGTCTTGCGTGAAGATGTTGCCGAGCGCCTGGGAGTAGGCGTTGGCGAGCGCCTTGGCCGTCACGTCGCCCCGGCTGTAGGAGTAGCCTTTCACGTCGGCGTGCCGGATCCCCGCGATTCGGAGATTCTCGAACTCGTTGTACTTGCCGACGCCGGCGAACGCGATCCGGTCGTAGATCTCCGAGACCTTGTGCAGGAGCGTGGACGGGTTCTCGGCGACCAGGAGGACGCCGTCGGCGTACTCGAGCGTGACGATGGACCGCCCGCGGGCGATGCCCTTGCGGGCATACTCCGCCTTGTCCTTCATCATCTGCTCGGGGCTCACGTAGTAGGGCAGGGGCATGCTCAGGACCCGTCCGCCGTGCGGGTGCGGTCGGCGAGGATCGCCTCGCACACGCGGCGGACCTCGTCGTCGGGCACGTCCTGGAAGCCCGACCGGGTGATGGTCTTGACCGTCGGGAAGATGCCGCGCACCAGGTCCGGCCCGCCGGTGCCGACGTCCTCGTCGGCGGCGTCGATCAGCGCCTCGAGCGTCACGCGGAGCGCCTCCTCGCGCGCCATGTCGCGCTTCCAGAGCTTCTTCAGCGCGTCGCGCGCGTCCTTGGAGCCCGAGCCCTGGGCGTCGTAGTTGGTCTCCTCGTAGCGGCCGCCCGTGATGTCGTACTTGAACAGGCGGCCCGCGCCCGCCTTCTCGTCGAAGCCCGCGAAGATCGGCACCACCACGAGCCCCTGCATCGCGGCCGGCAGGTTCATCCGGATCATCTGCGAGAGCCGGTTCGCCTTGCCCTCGAGCGAGAGGTTCTCGCCCTCGACCTTCTCGTAGTGCTCGAGCTCGGTCTGGAAGAGCCTGGCCATCTCGGTGGCGGGCCCCGCGGCGCCGGCGATGCCCACGCCGGAGTACTCGTCGGCCTTGAAGATCTTGTCGATGCGGCGGCTCGCGATCTGGAAGCCCGCCGTCGCCTGGCGGTCGCCCGCCATGACGACGCCGTCGCGGTAGCGGACCGAGAGCACCGTCGTGCCGTGCGGCGCCTCGGGCGGCGCCTCCGCGGGGCCGGGCGCGGCGCCGGGCATCAGGTGCGGCGACTCGCGCCGGAGCAGCTCCATGAAGCTGGAGTTCGCGTAGTCGTGGAAGACGCCCTGCCAGCGGCCGAGCGGCATCGTCACATCCCCACCGAGCGGGAGATGTTGCGCAGCAGGTCGGCGGCCGTCGGCGACTCGGTGAGCAGCGCCCGGACGTGGGCCTCGGTGCCGCGGAGGGGCTCCAGCATGAAGATCTTCTTGAGCGGCCCCTCCTTGAGGTCGAAGATCACCGAGTCCCAGCTCGCCGAGACGATCTCGTCCGCGTAGCGCTGCAGGCACATCCCCCGGAAGTACGCCCGCGTGTCCTTGGGGGGGTCGTACATCGCCTTGGAGATCTCGTCGTCCGTCGTGAGGCGCTCCACGGCCTCGGCCTCCTCCAGCTTGTAGTAGAGGCCCTTGCCCGGCCGGACGTCGTGGTACTGGAGGTCGATCATCTGCACGCGGGAGTCGTTCCAGCCGAGCCCGTGCTTGGCCATGTAGTTCTCGATGAGCTGCCGCTTGACGACCCAGTCGAGCTCGCGCGAGAGCTGCATCGGGTCCTCGGCGAGGCGGTCGAGCGTCGCCTCCCAGCGCGCGAGCACGTCGCGCACCCAGGGCTCGTGCTCCCGGTCGCGGTAGTAGCGCTGGGCCAGCGCGAGGAACTCCCGCTGGACGTCCACCGCGGTGATCGTGCGGCCGTCCTTGAGCCGGATCACCTCGCGGCAGGTGAGGTCGCGCGACACGCGGCGGAGCGCCGCCACCGGGGAGTCGACCGACAGGTCGCGGTCGATGCAGTCGTCCTCGACCATGCTGAGCACGATCGCCATCGTGCCCACCTTGAGGTAGTTCGTGAGCTCGCTCATGTTGGCGTCGCCAACGATCACGTGGAGCCGGCGGTACTTCTCGGGGTCCGCGTGCGGCTCGTCGCGCGTGTTGATGATCGGGCGCGAGTGCATGGTCTCGAGGCCGACCTCGGTCTCGAGGAAGTCGGCCCGCTGCGAGATCTGGTAATCGCACGGGTCGGCGTTGTTCTCGGCGCCCACCTTGCCGCTGCCGGTGAAGATCTGGCGCGTCACGAAGAAGGGCATCATGTGCTGGACGATCCGCGCGAACGGCACCTTCCGGTCCATCAGGTAGTTCTCGTGGGTGCCGTACGAGTTGCCCTTGTTGTCGGTGTTGTTCTTGTAGATCAGGATCTGCTGCTCCGGCGGCGACACGGCCTCGGCTCGCTGCCGGGAGAGGTTCAGGATCTTCTCGCCGGCGCGGTCCCAGATCACGAGGTCGCGCGGGTTCGTGGTCTCCGGGCTCGAGTATTCCGGATGGGCGTGATCGACGTAGAACCGGGCGCCATTGGAGAGGATCAGGTTGATCAAGCGCGACTCTTCCTTCGACGCGCCCTCCTTCTCCTCCATGTACTCGAACCCGCGCGCGTCGCGCAGCGGGCTCTCCGCCTCGTAGTCCCACCGGACGCGCGACGAGCGATAGGTCTCGTACGAGTTGATCAGCAGCAGCGAGGAGAGGATCGGGTTGAAGTCCGGCTGGTTCTTCACCGTGATCCCGTACTCGGTCTCGATGCCCATGACTTTCGGAATGGCCATGCGCTCCCTCACCTCGGTGCAGAAACGAACCCCCCGGCCCGGGACTGCTCCGGGCCGGGGGGAAATGGGGGGGCGTCCGACGCCCCCCTATGCATCACAGGTACTGGCCGGTGTTGACGATCTTCTCGACCCCGCGCTGCTTCTCCTTCGTCTCGCCCATGAGCGGCTTGACGTACACGATGCGCTCGCCCTTCTTGCCGGCGATCTTCGCCCAGTCGTCGGGGTTCGTCGTGTTCGGCAGGTCCTCGTTCTCCTTGAACTCCTCGCGGACCGCCGTGTCGAGGTCCGCGGTCGTGATGCCCTTCTTGCCGCCGCCGATGTAGCGCTTGAGCGCGAGCTTCTTGGCGCGGCGCACGATGGACTCGATCATCGCGCCCGAGGCGAAGTCCTTGAAGTACAGGACCTCCTTGTCGCCGTTGGCGTACGTGACCTCGAGGAAGCGGTTGCTCTCGCTCAGCGCGTACATGGCCTCGACGGTGGCCACGATCATCGCGTCGATCGCCGTCGCCACGTCGCTGCCGCGGGTCTCGGCCTCGGCGATCGGGACGTCCGCCGTCAGGTACTTCCTGAAGATGTCCGACGCCGCCGCGCGGTCGGGCCGCTCGATCTTGATCTTGACGTCGAGCCGGCCCGGCCGGAGGATCGCCGGGTCGATCAGGTCCTGGCGGTTCGAGGCGCCGATCACGATGACGTTCTTGAGCCCCTCGACGCCGTCGATCTCCGCGAGCAGCTGCGGGACGATCGTGGTCTCGACGTCGGACGAGATCCCCGTGCCCCGCGTGCGGAACAGCGCGTCCATCTCGTCGAAGAACACGATGACCGGCACGTCCTCGGCGGCCTTTTCCTTGGCCTTCACGAAGATCTCGCGGATCTTGCGCTCGGTCTCGCCGACGTACTTGTTCAGCAGCTCCGGGCCCTTGATGTTGAGGAAGAAGCCCTTGATCTTCTCGCCGCGCGTCTCCGAGATCTTCTCGGCGAGGTTGTTCGCGACGGCCTTGGCGATCATCGTCTTGCCGCAGCCGGGCGGGCCGTAGAGCAGCACGCCCTTCGGCGGCGTGAGCTTGTGCTCCCGGTAGTACTCGGCGTAGAGGTACGGCAGCTCGACGGCGTCCTTGATCGCCTCGATCTGCTCGCCGAGGCCGCCGATATCGTCGTAGCCGATGTCCGGCACCTCCTCGAGCGTGAGGTCCTCGACCTCGCTCTTGGGCAGCTTCTCGAGCAGGTAGCCCGACTTCGCGTCCATCAGGATGTGGTCGCCGGTCTTCAGGCGCAGCGCCCGGAGCGGGTCGGCGATGATGCCGACCTTCTCCTCGTCGGCGCGCAGCGTGACGACCGCGCGCTCCTCGTCGAGCTGCTCCTTCAGGATCACGACGTCGCCCTGGATCTCGTAGCTCGCCGCCTCGATGACGTTCAGCCCCTCGTTCAGGATCAGCTCCTGGCCGGGCCTGAGCGTCTCGGGCTTGATGGACGGGTGGAGGTTGACCTTCACCTTGCGGCCCTGCGACAGGATGTTGACGGTGCCGTCCTCGTTGACCGAGAGGTAGACGCCGTACGTCGAGGGCGGCGCGCAGAGCTTGTCGACCTCCTCCTTGAGGGCGGTGATCTGCTCCCGCGCCTCGTAGAGGGCGTTGACGAGCTTCTCGTTCTGGTTGAACGCCTGCACGAGCTGGCGGTTGGCCTCGCGCAGCTTGTTCTCGAGGACCATGAAGTCCTTCGGCGCGTCCTCGAGCTTCTTCCGGAGGTGGACGGTCTCCGCCTCGAGCGAGCGGATGTAGGCCTGGAGGTCCTGCACCTGGATCTCGTACTCGGTCAGGCGGCGGCGCGCGCTGGCGTCGGACATGGACGCGGGGAGGAACTTGGAGAACCCCTCGCGGCTGGGGCTACTCTTCTTGTCGAACTCCTTCATAGCCCATCCCTTCTCACTTGACTCCTCGTGCGCCGCCCGTGCACGGCCGCCGGACCTTTCACCGAGTATAGGCGGCGCAAAAACGGAAAGTCAAGATTGCGCGGTCATTTACGCGTCGTTTGCCCCTCCCTCGGCCGCATCATTCCCGGCTCCGCGGCGCGCCGCGCCCCGTGAGTTCCGGAGCAAATTCCGTACCGCGCGCGCGCGGCCCGGCGGCGCGCCCGCTCGTCGTCGAAACGGGTAGCGCACACCGGGGGTTCCACGTATAAAAGTCTCGATGCGCGCCCCGTCGGTGCTTCGCGCCCTGCTGCTCGGCGTGCTGCTTTTCGGACCACCGGCGGCGCTTTCTGCCCAGGGGCCCGGCGCGCCCGCGGGCGCCGGCGTGCGCCGCGAGGTGCGCATCGGCGTCCCCGGCGTGCCCGCCGCGCTCGATCCCGCCGCGGCCCTCGAGGGCGCCGTCCCGCTGATCGCCCGCCAGGTGTTCGACACGCTCGTGGCCTACCGCGAGGGCTCGACCGACGTGGAGCCGGCCCTCGCGACGCGCTGGAGCGTCTCGCGCGACGGGCTCGTCTGGACCTTCACGCTCCGCGACGGTGTCCGCTTCCACGACGGCGCGCCGCTCACCGCGGCCGAGGTCGCCGCGTCATTCGAGCGCTACCTGCGGCCCGAGGCGCAGGGCGCGGCCGGCGTCTGGCCGCACCTGCTCCGGGGCGCGCCGGGCGTCGTCAAGGAGGTGCGCGCGCCCGGTCCCCGCACGTTCCAGATGGTCCTCGCGCAGCCCTACGCGCCGCTCCTGACCGTGCTCGCCCACACGGGCCTCGCGGTGACGCGGGCGGTGGCCACCGCCGACGGCGTGCGGCTCGTCGGCTCCGGGCCCTACCGGGTCGTGGACGCGTCGGCCGGCCGCATGGCGCTCGAGGCGGCGCCCGGCGCCTGGGGGGGGACGCCGCGCGCCGAGCGCCTCGTGTTCCTCGACGTCGGGACCGACGAGCAGGCCGAGGCCGAGCTCGACGCCCGCTCGCTCGACGTCTGGTTCCCGGCCGGCCCGCCGCGCCGCACGGAGGGCGCCCTGTCGGTGCCCGGGCTCCGCGTCGGCTACATCGCGTTCCAGACCGAGAAGGAGCCTTTCTCGCGGCGCCAGATCCGTCGCGCCGTGGCGGCCGCCCTCGACCCCGCGGTCCTGGGCGTCGCGCTCGAGCGCGCCGCCGTGCCGCTGCAGTCGTTCCTGCCGCCCGGCGTGTGGGCGCGGCGCGAGGGCTCGCCGGTGCTCGGTGGCAGCCGCGAGACCGTGAAGGCGCTGCTCCGCGACGGCGGCTGGCCCAAGGAGCCCGTGCCCACGCTGCTCGTGCCGGCCGAGGACCGGCCCCTCAACCTGCCCCGGCTCGCCGAGACGCTCCAGATCCTGCTCGGCTCGGACGCGATGGCGCTGCGCGTGCAGGTCGAGCCCGAGCCGACGGTGCGCACGCTGCTCGGCGGCGGCGCGTTCGACCTGGCGCTCGCCGAGGCGGCGGTGCTCGGCGGCGACCCGCACCTGTTCCTGTTCCCGCTCTCGACGAGCGAGGCGGCGGTCAAGGGGCCGCGCGCGCTCAACTACTCCTTCTACCGGAACCCCCGCCTCGACGACGTGCTGATCCGCGCGAGCCAGCTCGCCTACCGGCCCGAGCGGCGGCGGCTCTACCAGCGGGCGCAGGCGATCCTCGCCGAGGACCTGCCGTGGATCCCGATCTACGTGCGCCTGCACTGGGCGCTGGCGCGCCCCGAGGTGCGGGGGCTCCGGCTGCACCCGACCGGGCTGCACCGGCTCGACACGATCACCCTCGAGGCCGCAGGAGGCGCGCGATGAGGAAGGCCGCCGTGCTCACGCTCGCCGTCGTCCTGGTCGCGCTCGCCGGCGCCACCGCGCCGGCGCAGACGCCCCGCGCGGGCGGGACGCTGCGCGCCGTCTTCGGCTCCGACCCGCCGACGCTCGACCCCGCGCACGCGACGGACACCACGTCGTCCGCGGTGATCCGCCAGGTCTTCGACGGGCTCCTCGAGCTCGACGAGACGCTGACGCCGGTGCCGGCGCTCGCCCGGAGCGTCGCCGTCTCGCCCGACGGGCGCGTCTACACGTTCGCGCTCCGCCCCGGCGTACGCTTCCACACCGGCCGCGAGCTCCGCGCCGCCGACGTGAAGTACTCGTTCGAGCGCGCGGCGCGGGGCAAGCGCCCGTGGGTGTTCGAGAAGATCTCGGGCGCGCGGGAGTTCATCAAGGGCGCGGCCGGCGAGATCGCCGGCCTCCGCGTCGTGGACGGCCTGCGCGTCGAGCTCCGGCTCGACCGCCCGTTCGCGCCCTTCCTCCACCTGATGGCGTACGACGCCGCCGCGATCGTCCCGCGCGAGGAGGTCGAGGCCCGCGGGCCCGGCTTCGCGAGCCATCCGGTCGGCACCGGCGCGTTCCGCTTCGTGTCCTGGCGCCGCGACGACCAGGTCGTCCTGGAGCGGTTCCCCGGCCACTTCCGCGGGCCCGCGCACCTCGAGCGGATCGTGTTCCGGATCATCCCGGCGGAGATCACCCGCTTCAACGAGTACCGCGCCGGGCAGCTCGACCTGACCGACATCCCGACGGGCCAGTGCCGCTCGGTGCAGAGCGACGCCCAGCTCCGCGGCGAGGCCGCGGTCTGGCCGACGCTCGGCACCCACGGGCTCCGCTTCAACGTCGAGAAGCCGCCGTTCAACGACGCGCGCCTGCGCCGTGCGCTCGCGCACGCGCTCGACCCGACGCTCATCGTCGAGCGCCTGCTCGAGGGCTGCGTGCACCCGGCGCGCGGGATCCTGCCGCCGGCGCTGCCCGGCTACTCGCCCGCGATCCGGCGCCTGCCGCTCGACCGCGAGCGCGCCCGGCGGCTGCTCGCGGAGGCCGGCCACCCCGGCGGGCGCGGCCTCGGCCCGATCCCCTTCAACTTCAACACGAACGACCTGAACCAGCGCATCGCCGAGGTGCTGCAGGCGCAGCTGCGCGAGATCGGGATCGCGCTCGAGCTCAGACGGCTCGACTGGGCCGCGCACATCAAGGTCGTCGACGACGGCAGCGCGGTCTTCTTCCGGCAGGGCTGGATCGCGGACTACCCGGACCCCGAGAACTTCCTCACGGTCCTGTTCCACTCGCGCAACATCGGCGCCGCCGGCAACACTTCGCGCTACCGCAACCCCGCGGTGGACCGCCTGCTCGACGAGGGGGACGCGATGGCCACGGGCGCCGCGCGCTTCGCGCGCTACCACCAGGCCGAGCAGGCGATCGTGGACGACGCGGCCTGGATCTCGCTCTACCACTACTCGAGCCGCGCGCTCGTCAAGCGGCACGTGAAGGGGCTCGAGCGCTCCGCGCTCTCGTCCGCGCCCGAGTTCCTCGCGCCGCTGCGGAAGGTCTGGCTCGATCGCTGACCTCGGGCGCGCGCTCTGGGGGCGGCTGCTGGCGCTCGGGCCGGTGCTCTTCGGCATCACCCTGCTCGTGTTCCTCCTGAACGCCGTGGCGCTCGGCGACCCGGCGCGCGCCGCGATGGGCCAGCGCGCCGACCCCGCGGCGCTCGAGCGCCTGCGGCGCGACTACGCGCTCGACCGGCCGCTCGCGGTGCAGTACGCGACGTGGATCGGCCGGCTCGCCCGCGGCGACCTCGGGACGTCGTTCCGCGAGCAGCGCCCGGTCACCGAGGTGATCGCCGAGCGCCTGCCGGCGACCGTCCGCCTCGCCCTCGCCGCGACGCTCGTCGCGGTCGTCCTCGGCGTCGCCGCGGGCACGCTCGCGGCGGTGCGCCCGGGCTCCGTGCTCGACCACGCGCTCATGGGCGCGGCCGTCCTCGGCATCTCGACGCCCGTGTTCTGGCTCGGGATGATGCTCGCGCTCGTGTTCGCGGTCACCCTCGGGTGGCTGCCGGTCTCCGGGTACGGCGGCGGCTCGCTCGCGCACCTGGTCCTGCCCGCGCTGACGCTCGGCGCGCTCCACACCGGGACCGTCGCGCGCATGACGCGCTCGAGCCTGCTCGAGGTCGTGCGCCAGGACTACGTGCAGACGGCGCGCGCCAAGGGCCTGCCCGAGCGCGTCGTGCTCGGCAAGCACGCGCTCCGCAACGCGCTGATCCCCGTCGTCACCGTGATCGGCATCGGGCTCGCCGACCTGCTCGTGGGCGCGCCGCTGACCGAGACCGTGTTCGCGTGGCCCGGCCTCGGCCGTCTCCTCGTCGCCGCGGTCGGCCAGCGCGACCTGCCCGTCGTCATGGGCGCGGTCCTCGTCTTCGCGCTCGTGTACGTCGTCGGCAACCTGCTCGTGGACCTCGCGTACCTGCTGATCGACCCGCGGACGCGCCGTGCCGCGGCCTGACGCGCTCGGCCACCGCGGCCTGCTGGCCGGCGCCGCGCTCTTCGTCGTCTTCGCGGCGGCGTCGCTCGGCGCCCCGTGGCTGGCGCCGCACGACCCGCTCGGCCTCGCCGCGGGCGCCGGCGCCACGCTCGAGCGGCCGAGCGCCGCGCACCCGTTCGGGACCGACGCGCTCGGGCGCGACCTGCTCTCGCGCGTGCTCTGGGGCGGGCGCGTGTCGCTCGCCGTCGGGATCGGCGTCGAGGCGCTCACGGCGCTGTTCGGCTGCGCGGTCGGCCTCGTCGCGGGCTGGTACGGCGGCGCCGTCGACGCCGTGCTCATGCGGGTCACGGACGTCGTGATGGCGTTCCCGTCGCTCGTGCTCGCGATCGGCCTCATCGCCGTCTTCGAGCGCCCCGGCCTCGACAAGGTGGTCCTCGTGCTCGTCGCGCTCGGCTGGACGACGATCGCGCGGGTGGTCCGCGGCGCGGTGCTCGCGCTCAGGACCCGCGACCACGTCCAGGCGGCCCGCGCGCTCGGCGCGAGCAACCTCGCGATCATGACGCGCCACCTGCTGCCGAACGCGCTCGGGCCGCTCCTGGTCGCGGCCACGCTCGGCGTCGGCGGCAACATGGTCGCGGAGGCGGGGCTCTCGTTCCTCGGACTCGGCGCCCAGTCGCCGACGATCTCCTGGGGCGCGCTCCTCGCCGACGGCCAGTCCTTCCTCGCGAGCGCGCCGTGGGTGGCGGTCTTCCCGGGCGCGGCGCTCCTGCTGGCGGTGCTCGCGGTGAACCTGCTGGGCGACGGCCTCCGGGACGTCCTCGACCCGCGCTTCCGCGCGTAGGCCCCCGCCTACGGGGCGTCGGCGGCGCAGCGGAAGCCGATCAGGATGTGGCGGCTCGCGGGCGGTCGGCCGTGGCGGAACGCGGGGCGGCAGAGGCCGGCCTCGTCGTCCCACGCGCAGCTCTTGAGGACCCGGCGGCCGTCGGCGAGCGACGTCCCGGTCCACTGGAAGACGTTGCCGGCGGCGTCGAAGAGCCCCCAGGGGCTCGCGCCGGCGGGGTGCCGCCAGACCGGCGTCGTCCCGCCGGGGCCGCGCGCGGCGCTGTTGAGCCGGGAGGCGTCCCAGCGGCGTCCCCAGGGGTAGGGCCAGCCCGCGTCGCCGCGCGCCGCGCGCTCCCACTCCGCCTCGGTCGGCAGGCGCAGGCCCCGGCCGCGCCAGCCGCAGTACGCGCGGGCGTCGTCGGCGGAGACGAGCACGACGGGGTGGTCCGCGCGGTCCGGGGGGGGCCGGCCGTCGCGCCAGAGGTAGGGCGTCACTTCCTGCGCGTAGTCGTGGACGAGGAAGCCCTGGGCCCGGTACTCGGCCTCCGTGATCCCGGGCGGCCGGTGCCCGGTCGCGGCGACGAAGGCGGCGTAGTCCGCCTGCGTGACGAGAAAGCGGTCGACGCAGACCGCGGGCAGGACGACGCGGCGGCGGGGGAGCTCGGCGTCGAACCAGCGGGCCGCCCGCACCGAAGGGCTCGCCCGCGCGTACGCGAGGCGCCGCTCGGCGGGGTCGCTGCCCATCCAGAACGGCCCGGCGGGGACGTGGACCATGCGGTCCGGGTCGGGGCACCCGGAGACGGCGAGCGCGACGGTGACGAGCAGCCCGGTGAGCGTGGGCCGATGGTACCATCGGAGGCGTTCATGCCGTCCATCGCCGAAACCGCCGTCGAGATGATCGAGTGGGTGTTCCCCGAGCACGCGGGCGCGCCGGGTCAGATCCACGGCGGCCGCATGATGGAGTGGATCACGAAGGCGGGCACGATGGCCGCGGCGCGCGTGGCGCGCGGCACCGTCCTGCTCGGCGCCACGGACGACATCGACTTCCTCCACTCGGTGCGGGTGGGCGAGATCGCGATCCTGCGCGCCCAGGTCGAGTACGTCGGCACCAGCTCGCTCGAGGTCGGCGTGCGGGTCTGGGCCGAGAACGTGGCGACCGGCGAGCGCGCCGTCACGCTGAACTCGCACCTCGTGTTCGTCAAGGTCGGCGACGACCTGCGGCCGCGGCCGGTCCCGGCGCGCATCGAGCCGCGCGACGCGGCGGAGGCGGCGCTGGCCGAGGCCGCCCGCGCGCGGCGCGCGCAGCGGCTCGCGCGCCTCGCCGACAAGGCCGCGCGCCGCGAGGGCGAGGCCGACGACCCGGCCGACGTGGACCCGGCGTGGCGCTTCGGGTCCACCCGGAGCGTGCTCCCGGAGGACGCGCTCTTCGGCACCACGATGTTCGTCGGCAAGATGCTGATGGCGCTCGACGAGGCGGGCGGCATCCTGTCGATGCGCTACTGCCGGGGGTTCGTGATGACGGCGTGCGTGGACGCGATGGACTTCTACTCGCCGATCTTCACGCACGAGGTCGTCACGTTCAAGGCGGGGCTCAACCACGTCGGCACCTCGTCGCTCGAGGTTGGCGTGAAGGTCCTCGCCGAGGTACCGTGGACCGGGGAGGTCCGCCACGCCTGCTCGGCGTTCCTCACGTTCGTGCACCTGGGAACGGATCTCCGGCCGCGCCCGTGTCCGCCGTTCACGCCCACGACCGCGGACGCGCGGCGGCGCTGGGAGGCGGCCCTCGGGCGGCGTGCGCGGCGGCTCGAGCGCGTGAAGCGCCTGAAAGCGACGGTGGCGGACGCAGCAGTGAAATGATCGGAGGCTAAGGCGATGTCAGGGCATTCCCGGTGGTCGCAGATCAAGCGCAAGAAGGGCAAGGCGGACGTCGAGCGGGGGCGGCTCTTCTCGAAGATCCTCCGCGAGATCACGGTCGCCGCCCGGAACGGGGGCGGGGACCCCAAGGCGAACATGCGCCTCAAGGCCGCGATCGAGGCGGCCAAGGAGGCGAACATGCCCCAGGACAACATCAAGCGGGCGATCCAGAAGGGCACCGGGGAGCTGCCCGGCGAGTCGTACGAGGAGATCACCTACGAGGGCTACGCGCCCGGCGGCGTCGCCGTCCTGATCCAGGTCCTCACGGACAACCGGAACCGCACCGGCCCCGAGGTCCGGCACGTGTTCGAGAAGCAGGGGGGCAACATGGGCTCGGCCGGCGCCGTGGCCTGGATGTTCGAGCGCACGGGGGTCATCCACGTGGACGCCGGGAAGATCGGCGAGGACGACCTCCTGGCCAAGGCCCTCGACGCGGGCGCCACGGACATGCGGCGCGCCGAAAAAGTTTTCGAGATCACCACCGCCCCTGCTGAAATGGATGCGGTGCGGGAGGCGCTGATGGCGGCCGGCGCGCCCGTGCTCGAGGCCCGGGTGACCTTCATGCCGAAGTCGACGGTGCGGGTCGAGAGCAAGGACGCGGCCAGCGTGCTGCGCCTGATCGAGGCGCTGGAGGAGTTGGACGACGTCCAGTCCGTGTTCGCCAATTACGACATTCCCGACGAGGTCCTCGAGGCCATCGCGGCTGCCTAGCGGGCTGCGTGTCCTCGGCATCGATCCCGGGCTGCTCGAGACGGGCTGGGCCCTCATCGAGCCGGGCCCGGCCGGGGTGGTCGTCCTCGACACCGGGGTGATCGCGACGGGCTCGGACGCCCCGCTCGAGGAGCGGGTCCTCGTCATCTACGACGGCGTCTCGGACGTCCTCGCGCGGCACGCGCCCGCGCACCTCGTCATCGAGGACCTCTACGCGGAGTACAAGTTCCCCCGCACGGCGCTCCTCATGGCGCACGCCCGCGGCGTCGTCTGCCTGGCCGCGCGCCAGCACGGCGCGGACGTGCTCGCGCTGGCGCCCGCCGAGGTCAAGCGCGCGGTCACGGCCAACGGCGCGGCGTCCAAGGAGCAGGTCCAGCAGGCCGTGCGCCGCATCCTGCGCCTCGAGGCGCTCCCCCGGCCCTCGCACGTCGCCGACGCGCTCGCGCTCGCGATCACGGGCTACCTGCGCCTCGGGGGGCCGATGCGGTGATCGCCACCCTCACGGGCGTGGTGCGGCGGAAGCTGGAGGACCGGATCGTCCTCGAGGTGGGCGGCGTCGGCTACGAGGTCTTCCTGCCGCCGCTCGCGCTGCGCCAGCTCGAGGGCGTGGCCGCGGCGGGGGACAAGGCGAGCGAGCTGTCGCTGGTCATCTACTACCACGCCACGCGCGACCAGCCGCGGCCCGTCCTGATCGGCTTCACCTCCGACCTCGACAAGGAGTTCTTCGAGCGCCTCGTCACCGTGAAGGACATCGGGCCCATGGTGGCCGCGCGGGCGCTCGCCGCGCCGGTGGCCGAGCTGGCCGCGGCGATCGCGCGGCAGGACGAGAAGTACCTGCGCGCCCTGCCCGGCATCGGCCCGCAGAAGGCCAAGAACATCGTCGCCCAGCTCCAGAGCAAGGTGGCGAAGTTCGCGCTCGCGCGCGAGGGCGCGCCCGTCGAGCCGGTCGGCGTGTCGGCGGCGCCCACGGGCGCCGACGGCCTGCGCGAGCTGGTCTGGGAGATCCTGGTCAAGCAGCTCGGCCATCGGCCGTCCGAGGCGTCCCAGCTCATCACCGACGCGCTCCGCCGGCGGCCGGCGATCGCGACGCCGGAGGAGCTGTTCGACGAGATCTACCGCGGGGAGACGCGGTGAGCGCGGCGGCGGCGCCCGACGAGGGGCGGATCCTCAGCCGGGTGGCCGCGCCCGAGGAGGCGCAGTTCGAGCGCCAGCTCCGGCCGCGGACGTTCGAGGAGTACGTCGGCCAGGAGCAGGCGGTGGCGAGCCTGCGCGTGTCGGTGGAGGCCGCGAAGCTCCGCGGCGAGTGCGTGGACCACGTGCTGCTCTACGGCCCGCCGGGCCTCGGCAAGACGACGCTCGCCGGGATCCTCGCCAACGAGATGGCCTCGAACCTGGTCCCCACGTCGGGGCCGGCCATCGAGCGCGGGGCCGAGCTCATGGGCATCCTGACGAACCTCGTCGCGCGCGACGTCCTCTTCATCGACGAGGTCCACCGGCTGCCGCGCGTGGTCGAGGAGCTCCTGTACCCGGCGATGGAGGACTTCGCGGTCAACTTCGTCATCGACAAGGGGATGCACGCGCGCACGCTCAAGTACGCCCTGCACCCGTTCACGCTGGTCGCGGCGACGACGCGGCCCGGCATGCTCTCGGCGCCGCTCCGCGAGCGGTTCGGCATCTTCCACCACCTCGACTTCTACTCGGAGGCCGAGCTGACGCGCATCGTGACGCGCTCGGCCGCGATCCTCGAGACGCCGATCGACGCGCCCGGCGCGCGCGAGCTCGCGCGCCGGGCGCGCGGCACGCCGCGGATCGTGAACCGCCTGCTGCGGCGCGTGCGCGACTACGCGCAGGTCAAGGGCCAGGGGCGGATCGTCGAGGCCATCGCCCGCCAGGCCCTCGACAGCGAGGGGGTGGACGCGCGCGGGCTCGACCGCCTCGACCGGCGGTTCCTCGGCGCGATCGTGGACCAGTACGGCGGCGGCCCGGTGGGGATCGAGGCGGTCGCGGCGACGATCAACGACGACGCCGACACGCTCGCGGAGATGGTGGAGCCGTACCTGCTGAAGATCGGCTTCGTCGTGCGCGCGCCGAACGGCCGGCGCGCGACCCGCGAGGCGTACCAGCACCTGGGCAAGCAGCCCCCGGCGGGCGCGCCCGGGCAGCCGGGGCTCTTCGAGTGAGGCCGCGCCCGGGGGTCTTCGGGCGCCGATGAGGCCCCGCGCGTGCGGCGTCCTCGCGCTGCTGCTCGCGCTCCCGGGCGCGGCGGCGGCCTCGGGCACGATCCGCGTGGCCATCGTCGAGAGCGCGCGAACCGCGGACCTCTCCGGGAGCCGGATCGAGGTGACCGAGGTCGGCGGCTGCGCGGGCTGCGCGGCGCGCACGTGGCGCGCGGACACGGTCCACGCGCGGGTGCGCGGCGCGGCCGTCGAGGTGGACGGCCGCCGCGCCGGCGCCTTCCGGCTCGCGAGCGAGCGGCCGATCCGGCTGAACGGCCGCGAGTACCCGGGCCACCTGGAGCTCGTCCGGAACGGCGACGGGCTCGCGGTCGTCAACGAGCTGCCGCTCGAGGACTACCTGGTCGGCGTGCTCCGCGCGGAGTCCAACGAGCGCTGGCCGATCGAGGCGCTCCGCGCGCAGGCGATCGTCGCGCGCACCTACGCCGCGTACCACCGCCAGCTCAACGCGGGCAAGCCCTACCACATCGTCGCGTCCACCGCGCACCAGCAGTACGCCGGACGCGTGCCCGCCGCCTCGCCGGTCTGGGAGGCCGTGCGCAGCACCGCGGGGCAGGTGCTGCTGTGGGAGGGCGAGCTGTTCCCGGCCTTCTACCACACCGAGAGCGGCGGCTACACGGAGGATCCGCGCACGGTCTTCGCCGCCCGCAACATGCCGGCGCTCCGGCCGGTCCGCGACGAGTTCGCCGGCGGCTCGCCCCACTACGCCTGGAGCCTCGACGTGCGTCTCGCCGACCTCGGCGCCGCCCTCCGGCGCGCCGGCTACGACATCGGCACCGCGACCGCGGTCGAGATCGTCGAGCGCACGCCCTCGCTGCGCGCGGCCTGGGTCCTCGTCCACGGCACGCGCGGGAGCGCGCGCCTGCGCGGCAACGACTTCCGCCGGATCCTCGGGTACGACACGTTCAGGTCCACCCTGTTCGCCGTCGCGGTGGACGGCCGCGTCGCGCACTTCGCCGGGCGGGGCTGGGGCCACGGCGTCGGCATGTCCCAGTGGGGCGCCAAGGGGATGGCCGAGCAGGGGCACCGGGCGCACGAGATCCTCGAGTACTACTACCCGGGCACGACATTCGGGACGCTCGACGCGCGCACGGCCCGGTGACGCTCGCCTGGGCGGACTTCGAGCAGGTGGACATGCGCGTCGGCGTCGTCGCCGACGCGCAGGAGTTCCCCGAGGCCCGCCGCCCCGCCTACCGCCTCTGGATCGACTTCGGCCCGCTCGGCGTCAAGCGCTCGAGCGCGCAGATCACGCACCGCTACCGGCCGGCGGACCTGATCGGCCGTTCCGTCGTCGCGGTCGTGAACTTCCCGCCCAAGCGGATCGGCCCGTTCGTCTCCGAGGTGCTGGTGCTCGGCGCCTGGAACGACGCCGGCGAGGTCATCCTCCTGCACCCCGACGCCCCCGTCGCGCCCGGCTCGAAGATCGGCTAAGCTCCTCGCGGTCCACGCGAGGGAAGACCCCACGCAGGAAACGGAGGCCAGCGATGCGGAGCAAGCCGTGTCTCACGCTCGAGGACGTCAGGAAGCTCGCCACGGCCTGCGAGGCCGAGGCCGCGCGCAACAAGTGGATCGTCACGGTCGCGATCGTGGACGACGCCGGCTACCTCCTCCACCTCCAGCGCATGGACGGCGCCGGGCCGATCACCGTGGAGGCGGCGACGCAGAAGGCCCGGACGGCGGCGCTCTCGCGCCGCCCGAGCCGGTTCTGGGAGGAGCGGGTGAAGGAGCGGCCGGTGTTCCTGAAGTTCCCCGACAACTTCCCGGTCATCGGCGGCGTGCCGCTCGTGTACCAGGGCGAGTGCGTCGGCGCCATCGGCGTCTCGGGCGTCCAGTCGCACGAGGACGAGCAGATCGCCCAGGCGGGCGCCAGCGCGCTCACGTAGGCGCGCGCCGCGCGCGCGCGCGTGGCGTCAGGGCTGACGCCGCCGGAGCATCTGCTGGAGGCTCTGGCGCGAGAGGCCCAGGCGCTCGGCGGCGCGCGTCTTCGAGCCGCACTCGCGCAGGGCGTCCTCGAGCATCCGGCGCTTGAGCCGCTCGATCGCCTCGTTGAGCGTCCGGGGCGCCGCGGGCGCCATCAGGCGGATGCGGTCGGACAGGTGCTCGGGGCCGATCGGCCGCCCGTCGTCGGCGAGCGCGACGGCCCGCTCGATCTCGTTCTCGAGCTCGCGCACGTTGCCGGGAAAGGGGTAGGCGCGCAGCAGGCGGAGGGCCTCGGGAGCGATCGACGGCACGGCGCGCCGCGCCCGCTCGCGGAAGACGCGGAGGAAGTAGTCCGCGAGGGCCGGGACGTCCTCGGCCCGCTCGCGCAGCGGCGGCAGCCGGACCGGGAAGACGGCGAGGCGGTAGTAGAGGTCCTTGCGGAACCGTCCGGTCTCGACGTCGGCCTCGAGATCCGCGTTGGTCGCGGCGATCACGCGGACGTTGACCTTGCGGTCCGACGAGGTGCCGACGCGCCGGATCTCGCCCTCCTGGAGCACCCTGAGCAGGCGGAGCTGCATGGCCGGGGACATCTCGCCGATCTCGTCGAGGAAGATCGTGCCGCCGTCGGCCTCCTCGAACAGGCCCTTCCGCTCTCCCGTGGCGCCCGTGAAGGCGCCCCGCGCGTGGCCGAACAGCTCCGACTCGAGCAGCGACTCCGGCAGCGCGCCGCAGTTCTGGGCCACGAACTTCGCCGCGCGCCGGGGGCCGTTCTCGTGGATCAGCCGCGCGAACAGCTCCTTGCCGGTGCCGGTCTCCCCCAGCAGGAGCACGGTCGTGTCGCTGTCGAGCACCCGCCGCGCCAGCTCGATCGCGCCACGGAGCCCGGTCCGGGCGCCGACGAGCCTGTCGAGCGAGAGCGGCCGCTCGCGGACCTCGGCCGCCTCCCGCTGGAGCGCATTGCACGCGAGCTCGAGCTCGTCCTTGAGCCGCGCGTTCTCCTGCGCGAGCGCGTACCGCTCGGCGGCCCGGCGGACGACGACGAGGAGCTCGTTCGGATCCCAGGGCTTGGGGATGAAGTGGTAGATCCGGCCCGTGTTGATCGCCTCCATGAGGCTGTCCACGTCGGTGTAGGCGGTGAGGACGATCCGGATCGCGTCCGGAGCGACCTCCTGGCTGCGACGCAGCAGCTCGACGCCGCTCATCCCGGGCATCCGGTAGTCGGTGAGGATGACGGCGACCTCTTCGGTCTCGAGGACGCGCAGGGCCGCGTCGCCGTGGCTCGCGCGCAGGACGCGGAGCTCGGCGGCGAGGATCGCCTCGAGCGCGTCGAGGACGCGCGGCTCGTCGTCAACGATCAGGACCGTCGCCTGCTCCACGGACGTTCCTCGTTTCAGTGAGGTCGCACCGGATCGGGGGTCGCGGGGACGGGCTCCCGGTAGCCGAGGATCTCGTACAGCGCCTCGCGATGCTTGATGCCCTTGAGCCGCGGCGTGCCCAGCTCGCGGTGCCGGACGAGACCGTCGACCTGCCGGAACGTCTCCTCGCCCGCGATGATATGCGCATCGAAGAGCCTTGTCATGCGCTGGATGCGGGCCGCCGCGATCATGGCGCGGCCGACGACGATCAGCTCGCGGCGCCGCTCGGAGCCGATCGTGCCCGCCATGACCGTGCCCGAGCTGATGCCGATGCCGATGTCGAAGGCGGGGAGCTCCTCGGCCGCCCAGCGGGCGCCGAGCTGGCGCACGGCCGTGACCATGTCGATCGCCGCGCGGACCGCGCGCTGCGGCGCGTCCACGGCCCCTTCGGGCACCCCGAAGAGCGCGACGATCTCGTCCCCGATGAGCTGCTCGACGGTGCCCTGATGGCTGAAGATGACGTCGATCATCGCGCTGAAGTACTCGTTGAGGAGGCGCATGACGGTCGGCGCCGGCGTGCTCTCGATCAGGCGGGTGAACCCGCGGATGTCGGCGAAGAGCACCGTTGCCTCCCGCCAGTCGCCCGGCAGCTCGAGGAGGCTCGGGTTGGCCACGGCGAGGTCGACGAGCCGCGGCGAGACGTAGCGCTGGAGCTGCGCGCGGAGCGCGGCCTCCCGCACGACGTCGTCCTGCGCGGCGCGGAGGTCCGCGAGCGCGGCTTCGAGATCCCGGTTCTTCGCTGCGAGGTCGCGGATGAGCTGCTCGCGCTCGCGCGTCAGGCGGTGGCGCTCGACGCCCCGCCGCACGGTATGCAGGAGCCCCTTGGGATCCCACGGCTTCAGCACGAACTGGTAGATGCTGGCCGCGTTGATCGACTCCATCAGGGCGTCGGCGTCGGTGAAGGCGGTGAGGAGGATCCGCACGGTGTCGGGGGACACCTTGATGCTCTTCGCCAGGAACTCCGTGCCGGGCATCCCCGGCATCCGCTGGTCGCTGATGATGAGCGCCACCGGCTCGGCAGCCAGGATGGAGAGCGCGTCCTCGCCCCGCTCGGCGCGCAGCACCCGGTGCTCCATCGCGAGGAGGGCTTCGAGCGAGTCGAGGACCCGGGGCTCGTCGTCGACCAGCAGGAGCGTGTCCGCGCCGGCCATGGCCTACCGCGTGCGGCTCAGCGGGAGGCGGATCGTGAACACGGCGCCCCCCCCGGGCGGGCTCTCGGCGCGGATCTCGCCCCCGTGCTTCTTCACGATCTCGTAGCTGATGGAGAGGCCGAGGCCCGTGCCCTCGCCGACGGGCTTGGTGGTGAAGAACGGGTCGAAGATGCGACCGAGCACGTCCGGTGAGATGCCCGGGCCCGTGTCGCTGATCGTCACCACCGCGACGCCATTCTCGCACCGGGTGTCGATCGTGATCCCGCCCTCGCCCGTGATCGCCTGGGCGGCGTTCGCCAGGAGGTTCAGGAAGACCTGGTCGATCTGCGACCGGATGCACTCGACCGACGGCAGCTCGCCGAACGTCCGGTGCACGGTGATCCGGTCCTTGAGGAGATGGTTCAGCAGGGTCAGGCTCGACTCGAGGTCCTCGTGGAGATCCACCGCCTGCCAGACGTCGTCCTGGGTCCGCGCGAACACCCGGAGGTCGCGCACGATCTTCCGCGTCCGCTCGGCGCCCTCGCGGATTCCCTGGATCATCGAGTCGAGGTACTTGAGCGCGTAGTCGATCTTGAGCTCGTCCCACTGCGCCTGGATGCGCGCGCGCGCGGCCTCGGGCAGCTCCACGGCGCGGTACGCCGCGACGATGGACCGGAGCCGCCCGACGAAGTCCTCGAGCGTCGTGACGTTGGAGAAGACGAACCCGATCGGGTTGTTCAGCTCGTGCGCGACGCCGGCGACGAGCTGGCCGACGGACGCCATCTTCTCGCGCTGGATCAGCTGCATCTGCGCCGCCTGGAGGTCGCGGTACGCCGCCTGCAACTCCTCGTTGGCGGCGCGGAGCTGCTCGGTGCGCACGCGCACCTTGTCCTCGAGGCCGCGGCTGAGGTCCTCGATCGTCTGGAAGCTCTCGGCCCGGTCGAGGGCGAGCGCCACGTGGTTGGCGACCGCGCTGATCAGCTCGACGTCGCTGCCCCCGAAGCGCCCGGGGGTGCTGGAGCTGACCGCGAGCACGCCGATCGCCCGGCCCCGGACGCGCAGGGGCGCGGCGACGAACGAGCGCACGTTGAAGGCGTGCACCGCCGGGTGCACGGGCGTGACGGCGGCGTCGACGTCGGGAACGTACACGGGGTGCCCCGTGATCGCGGCCCGCGCCGCGGCGCTCACCTCGGGGTCCAGCGGCACCTCGAGCCCCTCGAACTCCCGCGCCTCCTCCGGCGGCCCGCCGATGGCCCGGTGGCCCCGGAGCGCTCGCCGCGCCTCGTCGACCGTGAAGAGGTGCACCTTCTCGTAGCCCATGCGGTCCACGAGCTGCACGAGCGCACGGTCGTAGACCTTCTCGACGTCGAGGGTGGCGCTGACGGCGTCGGCCAGCTCGATCAGGAGCGAGAGCTGCTCGACCTTCAGCTCGATGTCGCGGAACTTCTTCTCGAGCTGGCCGCTCGAGTACAGGATCTCCTCTCCCTGCACGTCGAGGAGGCGCTGGAGCTCCCGGCGCCGGTCGCGCTGGAGCAGCCCGTCGCCGAGGGCCACGCCGGCGAGCAGCGGCAGTGGGCCGATCGCGCCGATCGCCCACCAGGCGAGGGGCGTCGCGGTGGCGAGGCCCGCGGCGAGCCCCGCCGCCGCGACCGCGCCGCCCGCGGTCGCCCCCCAGAACCGGGCGCCCAGCGGCGGGTTCTTCCAGCGCACCTCCCACACGCACGCCGCGTCGCCCCGCGCCGCGCACGAGCGCTCGACGATGCGCGCCCGCGGGAGCTTCCAGTTCGTCGGGTAGCGCTCGTGGCAGACCCGGATCCACGTGCACGCCCAGCGTGGCATGCGGACGCCGGGGTGCGGGGTGAGCCGGAGGACCGCGCGGCGCCGGCCGATCGAGAGCAGCTCCTCCGTACCCCAGCTCTTGGCGTTCGAGAGCAACCCTGTCTTCGCGTAAACGGCTCGGGGGCTCCCGAGGCTCATCGTGTAGGCGCCGGCCCAGCTCCGCTCGTCGTGCGAGGGCTTCCAGTCCATGAAGTCCTCGGCGAAGCGCCGCGCCCAGCGGTCCTCGTCCGGCTCGCCCATCAGCTCCTGGCTGAGCCGCACGAGGTCGTCGGCGACGGAGAACGGCATCCAGTTGTACTCGGCGATCAGGTACTCCCGGGGCCGCCCCGCCGTCCGGAGGAGAGCGGCGACGCCCTCCGGCCCGACCACGCGCTCGACGAAGGGGATGAGGCCCTTGGTGAAGATGCAGTTGATCTCGGGTGGCATCGCCTGCTACTTGCGCGCCTCGAGGATCAGGTTGAACGGGGTCTCCGTCGCCCGCCGGAAGCGGCTGAACCCGGCCTCGGCGAACACCTCGCGCAGGCGCGCCTCGCCGGCCTGCGCGCCCAGGCCGAGCCCGACCTCCTGGGACAGCGAGTTCGGCGTGCAGACCATGCTCGACGCGGCGTAGTACAGGCGCCCGACGGGGGTCGAGTTCTCCGCCAGGCTGCTGCCGGCGAACGGCTCGACCAGGAGCACCGTCCCGTCATCCTTCAGGGCCTGGCGGGCGTGGCGGGCGGCGCCGACCGGGTCGCCCATGTCGTGCAGGCAGTCGAAGAAGCAGATCAGGTCGAAGTTCCCCTCGGCGTACCCCTTGGCCGTCGCGGTCGTGAACGTCGCGCGGCCGGTCACTCCGGCCTCCGCCGCTCGCCGGCGGGCCACGTCGATCGACGGCGCGTGGAAGTCGAAGCCGAAGAATTTCGAGCGGGGATAGGCCCCGGCCATGACGATCGTGGACGCGCCGTGGCCGCAGCCGACGTCGGCGACCCTGGCGCCGGCCTCGAGCTTGGCCACCACGCCGTCCAGGGCCGGCAGCCACGACGTGGTGAGGTGGGCCCGGTAGCCGGGGCGGAAGAACTTCTCGACCCCGTGGAACATCCGGTGATGGTGCTCGCCCCAGGGCAGGCCGCCGTCGCCGCGGAAGGCCTCGAGCAGCTTGTCGATGTCCGTGAAGCACGACCCGACGACGTTCGTCCCTGGCGCCACGAACACCGGCGAGTCCTCGTCGGCCAGGGCCATGGCCTGCTCGGGCGGAAGGCGATAGCCGCCGTTGGCCTGCTCCAGGTAGCCGGCCGCCGCGTTGGCGTCGAGCCACTCCCGCACGAGGCGGGCGTGGCAGCCGCACCGGGCGGCCAGCGCGTCGGCGGTGACCGGCTGATTGTCGGCCATGGCCTTGTAGAGGCCCAGCTCGTCCCCCACCAGGACCATGCCCATCATGTACGCGCCGCCCATGTCGGTGACGAACTTCCCCATGAACTCGTGCAGCTTGGCCTCGTTCATCGCTCCCTCCCCCTCAGCTCGGCTTGAAGACGAACTTCGACGTGACGTTGACCGGGTTCGCCAGGGTGTCGCGCACGGGCGACTTCCGGTCGATCGTCTCCTTGCAGCGCCGGACCTTCTCTTCGGGCGCCGGGCTCTGGACGGTGACCGTGTAGCGGATGTCGGTGAAGCCGTTGCGGACCGACTTGTCGTGGCCGAGCAGGCCCCGGAGGTCGATGTCCGCTTCCATGTCGACGTCGATGCCGTCGAGCGGCACGCCGAACAGCGCGGCATTGCTCGCGATCCCCGACGTCACGCAGCCGGCGAGCGCCGCCACCAGCGCCTCCGCCGCGGTGGGAGCGGCGTCGACGCCGCCGAGGGCGTCGGGGTCGTCGGTCATGAGGAAGAACCGGCGCGTGGGGGGGGACTGGTTGTCCCCCAGGGCGTGCATCGGGCCGATTTCCACGAGTGTCTTCGTTCCCCGGTGCCACGTGGACTTGATCTTGACGGTGCACCTGCCGAGGGCCGGGTTCTCGCGCACCATGCGGTCGAATTCCTTCATCTTCTCCACGTTCACGTCGTTGAGCTGCTCCGCCATGGCGGTCTCCTTTCGAGCGATTCGGCGGCGCGGCTGCCCACGCCTCAGGCCAGGATCTCGGCGAGCATCCCCGCGGCACGCTCGGTGCCGCCGATCGGCACCTCGGCCCAGTGGGCGGGCTTCCCCAGGTGGTCCAGCATCGCCTGGGCGAGGTCCTCCGTGGTCGTCCGGTCGTAGTCCATGCGCACGCCCGCGCCGAGCCGCTCGAGCCGCCGCGCGACGTGGAAGTTCTGCTCGAAGTGGTTCCGGAGCGGGAAGTAGAGGAACGGCGTGCGGAACGCCGTCAGCTCCATCGTGGTCGTGAGCCCGCCCTGGACGACCGCGAGATCAGCTGCCGCGTGGTGGCGGAAGAGGTCGGGCACGAAGGCGCGGACGTCGAGGCGGGGGTGGCGCGGCAGCTCGGCCGGGTCGAGGCGCGGGCCCGCGACCAGGATCATGCGGGTGTCCGGCATCCGCGGCGCGACGAGCGTGAACGCCTCGGCGCACTTGACGAGGAGGTGGCGGCCGACCCGCGTGCCGCCGACCGACACGAGGATGACGCGCTCGCCCTCACGGTAGCCGAGCTCGCGACGGAGCGCGGCCCTGTCGCGGTAGGCCGCCGGGTCGAAGTGCCAGGTGTAGCCCGGGAAGCTGAAGTGCTCCCGCGCCCACCCGCGCATGTTGGGGAGATCGGGCCCGAAGGGCCGGTCGAGCACGTCCTCGGCGTCGCCGACCAGGAGCGAGAGATCGCGCACGTCGGGGTGCACCTTCAGGTGGTCGACGTTCTCGGCGTTCTTCTCCCGGCAGCGAACGAACTCGGTCGAGCCCGGATCGTCGCGCATCGGCAGCATGCCGATGAAGTCCGTGAGGAAGACGTACGGCGCCCGCTTGAGGTCCGGGTTCTCGTGCAGGTAGTAGTCGAGGTCCAGGCCCTCGTCGCTGACCCAGAGGTCGTACCGCTCGCGCTCCACGACGTCGGCGAACGTCATGAAGTTGGCGGCCATGTTCTCGTCCATGTCCCAGAGCGCGTTGAACGCGTGCAGCTCGTGGTCGCCCGCCCAGCCCTCGAAGTGGGCGCTGTCGTTCTGGAGCAGGCGGGCGGCCGGGTGGAGGCGCTCGCCCCAGTGCGCGACGGCACGATCGGCGGGATCCGCCGTCAGGAAGTCCACGCGGACGTCGGGGTGGATCTCCCGCAGCTTCCGCGCGATGGCGAGGTCGCGCTGGATGTGGCCGAGGCCGATCGGGCTCGACACCCAGAGGACCCGGCGCTCGCTCGAGCGCCCGGGCCGGGCCGGCGTCGTGCGCTCGGTCGCGGGCGGGATCGACCCGGACTCGACCGGCCGGTCGAGGACGAAGTCGCGGATGAGCCGGTTGACCTTGACCTGCTCGCGTCCCGCGAGGCCGTGGCCGCCGCCCTCGAAGGTCACCAGGCGGGCCCCGGGGATCGCCGCGACCATCTTCTGGGCGTGCGAGTAGGGGACGATCTTGTCCCGGGTCCCGTGGAGGGCGAGGGTCGGCACGCGGGTCCTGCCGAGCAGGTCGAGCACGCTGGTGCCGTCGATCGCGCGCAGCGACTCGACCAGCACCTCGGGCGTGGTCTCGGCCGTCCAGGCCATGCCGTCCTCGATCCCCTTGAGCGAGTGGGGCTCCTGGAAGGTCCGCGTGAACAGCCGCCGGCGCCAGTTGTCGAAGTCGTTGCGGATCACGGGGGCCACCTTCTCGTCGAAGGGCCCGGGCACCGACTCGGCGTACTGGCCGGAGACGAGGATCAGGTGGGAGAGCCGGTCCGGGTGCTCGACGGCGTACCGGAACGCGAGCATCGCGGAGCAGGCGAGGGCCACGAACGCGAAGGGGGGGCGCACCGCGGCGTCCAGCACGGCGAGGAGGTCGCGGTAGCGCGTGTCGAGGTCGTAGCCAGCCGGCGGCCGGTCGGAGCGGCCGTTGCCGCGCGGATCGAGCACGGTCACGCGGAAGTAGCGTGACAGGTACGCGAGCTGATACTTCCACGCGCGGCTGTACACCACCGGCTGGGACGGCGGGTGCAGGAACAGCTCGGGTCCGCTGCCGCCCGTGGTCTGGTAGAAGAGCTTCACGCCGTCGTGGTGCGCATACATGGCTCAGACCTCACTCGGGTCGGGAGTGGTGATCGCCTCGCGCCGGCCCAGCTCGTAGAGGGCGAGTGCCGCGCCCCCGAGCACCGTCGCCCGCTTGTCCGCCGCCACGAAGTGGATCCGCGTCTCGTCGAGCGACCGGGACAGCGCGCACCGGGCGACGCGCCGCCGGACGTCGGCCTCGAGCGGCAGCAGCGAGGCCACGACGCCGCCGGTGATCACGAGCACCTCGGGGTCCAGCGCGTTGACGATCCCGGCGAGACTCGCCGCGAGCGCCTCGCAGGCCTCGTCGACCAGGGCGCCGGCGAGGGGATCGCCGTCCGCCGCCGCCCGGAAGACGAGCGCCGCTGTGATCTGCGCCCCGTCGCCCCCGGCGAGCGCCAGCAACGCGGAGTCCGGATGATCCGCGACCGCCTCGCGCGCCCGCGCGGCGATCTGCTGGCCCGCGAGATAGGCGGCCAGGCAGCCGTGCCCGCCACAGTGGCACCGCGGCCCGTCGAACTTGACCGAGAAGTGCCCGATCTCGCCGCCCCACCCGTGCCGGCCGCGGACCGGGCGGCCGTCGAGGACGATGCCGCCGCCCACGCCCGACCCGATCGCCAGCACCACCAGGGACGAGGCGCCGCGGCCGTGGCCGAACGTCCACTCGGCGAGCGCCAGCGCCCTCACGTCGTTGTCGACGAAGGCCGGGACGCCGGCCAGCGCGCCCAGCCGGGCCGCGATCGGCACGTCGCCGAACTCCGGGACGTGGTTCGGGAAGGCGAGCATCATCCCTTTCTCGACGTCCACCGGACCGGGAATGCCGACGCCGACGCCGTCGAGGGCGATCCCGCGGGCCCGGGCCCGCGCGAGCAGATCGCCGACCACGTCGAGCAGGGTCTCGACGCCGGTCCCGGGGCCATGGCGATGCGTGGGGGTATGGACCACCGAGAGCACCTCGCCGTCGGCGGTGACCAGGCCACCCGCCGTCGTGGTTCCTCCGACGTCCACTCCGATCAGCACGCGCACGAGACCGCCCGCCATGATCGCCCTCCCGTCTGGCGATCGTGGCAAGAGGCATGCCATGCACAAGGCCTAGAAATCCGGTACGAACGACCCTGCGCCGCAACGTCACCTTGCAGATCCAGCGCCCGCCAGGGGCGGAAAGTGGCGACGACGGCAGGCTTTGCCCGTGCAAGCCGGGCTTGCGCACCGAGGGCCGCGGACGCGCAAGGCGGGATGTCGCCCCTGTACACTGGCGCCGTGGATCTCGCCGAGCTCGACTACGACCTGCCGCCGGCGCTGATCGCCCAGGCGCCCGCGCCGTCCCGGGACGCGTCGCGGCTCCTGCTGATCGACCGCGCCCGGCAGACGTTCGAGGATCGCGTCTTCGCCGACCTGCCGGAGCTCCTGCGTCCGGGCGACTGCCTGGTCGTCAACGACTCGCGGGTGATCCCGGCGCGCGTGCCGGCGCGCGACGCGGGCGGGCGCGCGATCGAGCTGCTCTTCTTCGAGCGGCAGGACGACCGGCGCTGGCGGGCCCTCGTGCGCCCGGGGCGCCGGTGCCGGGTGGGCGCGGAGCTCGTCGCGGGCCGGGCGCGGCTGCGCATCGTCGGCGTCTTCCCGGACGGCCCGCGGCTCGTCGAGCGGCTCGACGGGACGATCGAGGACCTGCTGCGGGCGGACGGGCTGCCGCCGCTCCCGCCCTACATCGCGCGCTTCGCGGCGCCGACGGCGGAGGACCGCGAGCGCTACCAGACGGTGTACGCGGAGCCGCCGGGCTCGGTCGCCGCGCCGACCGCCGGCCTGCACTTCACGCGGAGCCTCCTGGACCGCCTGGGCGCCCGCGGCGTGGAGGTCCACGCCCTCACGCTGCACGTCGGGCCCGGGACGTTCCGCCCGATCACGGCGGCCCGCGTCGAGGACCACGTGCTGGCCCCCGAGCGCGTCGCGGTGCCGGCGGGCGTCGCCGCGGCGGTCGACCGGGCGCGCGCCGAGGGCCGGCGCGTGGTCGCCGTCGGCACGACGACCACGCGCGCCCTCGAGAGCGCGGCGGCCGCGGACGGCCGCGTCGCCCCGCTCGCCGGCGAGGCCACGCTCTACATCGCGCCCGGCCACCGCTTCCGCGCGGTGGACGTCCTCCTGACCAACTTCCACCTGCCGCGCTCGTCGCTCCTCGTGCTGGTCTGCGCGTTCGCGGGGCGGGAGCTGATCGTGAAGGCGTACCGGCACGCGGTCGGCGCGGGCTACCGCTTCTACTCCTACGGCGACGCCACGCTCGTTGTTTAGGCTCCTCGCGACGGACGGCGCCGCGCGCTGCGGGCGCCTCGTGACGCCCCACGGCGCCGTCGAGACGCCCGTGTTCATGCCGGTCGGCACGCGCGGGGCGGTGAAGAGCCTCTCGCCCGACGACCTCCGCGCGGCCGGCGCGCAGATCGTGCTCGGCAACACCTACCACCTGCTCCTGCGGCCCGGCCACGAGCTGATCCGCGAGCTGGGCGGCCTGCACCGCTTCATGGGCTGGGACGGCGCGCTCCTGACCGACTCGGGCGGCTTCCAGGTCTGGAGCCTGGCGAAGCTCAGGAAGATCAGCCCGGACGGCGTCGCGTTCCGCTCGCCCGTGGACGGCGCCACCCACTTCCTCTCGCCCGAGCGCGCGATCGAGGTGCAGCACGCGCTCGGCGCCGACGTCATCCATCCGCTCGACGAGTGCCTCGGCTACCCGGCCACGCCCGCCGAGGCCGAGCGCTCGCTCGCGCTCACGCTCGCGTGGGCCGCGCGCTCGCAGGCCGCGCACCGGGCGCGCGGCGCCGCGGGGCAGGCGCTCTTCGGGATCGTCCAGGGCGGGAGCCACGAGGCCCTCCGCCGGCGCGCGGCGGCCGAGACGGTCGCCCTCGGCTTCGACGGCTACGCGATCGGCGGCCTGGCGGTCGGCGAGCCCAAGGCCGCGCTGTACGACCTCGCCGGCCTCGTCGCGGGGCTCCTGCCCGCGGACCGGCCCCGCTACCTGATGGGCGTCGGCAAGCCGGAGGACCTCGTCGAGGCGGTGGCGCGCGGCGTGGACATGTTCGACTGCGTGCTGCCGACGCGCAACGCGCGCAACGGCCAGTGCTTCACCTGGGACGGCCCCGTGGCGATCAAGCACGCGCGCCTCGCGCGCGATCCCGCCCCGCTCGACCCGGCGTGCGGCTGCTACGGCTGCCGCCGCTTCTCGCGCGCGTACCTCCGGCACCTCTTCATGTCGGACGAGCTGCTCGCGTACCGCCTGCTGTCGCTCCACAACGTGCACTTCTTCGTCGGGCTCGCGCGCGCGATGCGGACGGCGATCGTCGAGGGCGCCTTCGGGGCATTCAAGGCTCGGTTTTTCTCGCGATATGCAGTATCATCCCTGGACGCCTCGCGCGATCGATAACTTCGGAGGGTGATGCTCCATGGACGCCGCTTGGGCCGCTGATCTCGCGTACGCCGCCTCCTCGCCGCCGGGCGGAGGCGGCGGGTCCGGCGCGATCATGACGCAGCTGCTGTTCTTCGCCGCGATCTTCGCCGTCTTCTACTTCCTGCTGATCCGGCCGCAGCAGACCCAGAAGCGCCAGCGCGAGCGGATGCTCGCCGCGCTGAAGAAGGGCGACCGCGTCGTCACCTCGAGCGGGCTCCACGGCACGGTCGCCAGCCTCGACGAGCACAGGGTCGTGCTGCGCGTGGCCGACCAGGTGCGGCTCGAGTTCGACCGGGCGTCCATCGGACGGGTGCTGGAGGCGCAGGGCGAGAAGAATGCCTAGACGTCTCTGGGCCCGCCTGGCGCTGGTCGCCGTCGTCGTGCTCGGCGCCGCCTGGTACCTGTACCCGCCGAAGCAGACGATCAACCTGGGCCTCGACCTGCAGGGGGGCATCCACCTGGTGCTCGGCGTCGAGACCGAGAAGCACGTCGTCACGCAGACCGAGCGCGCCGCCGAGGACCTCAAGACCGCGCTCGAGCGCAAGGGCATCGCGGTGACGCGGGTGGTGCGCGAGGGGGACCGGACGATCGCGGTCGAGCTGGCGGGCCCGCAGGGCTGGAACGACGCCCTCACGGTCGCCGCGGAGTTCGGCCGCTTCGAGCGCCGGGACGAGGACCAGGCCGCCGCCCGCTTCAAGCTCGTGATGAGCGAGCGCCTGGTCGCCCAGCTGCGCGACGACGCCGTCCGGCAGGGGCTGGAGACGATCCGCAACCGCGTGGACCAGTTCGGCGTCGCCGAGCCGACCATCACCCGCACGGGAACGGACCGGATCCTGATCCAGCTCCCCGGCGTCCAGGACGTGGACCGCGCCAAGGCGCTCATCGGCAGGACCGCGCTCCTCGAGTTCAAGCTGCTCGACGAGCGGACGCCGGTCGAGCAGGCGCTGGCGGGTCAGCTCCCCGAGACGTCGGAGGTCCTCTACCAGCGGCGCGTGGACAAGGAGACCAAGACCGAGCGCAAGATCCCGTACGTCGTGCAGAAGCGGACGCTCCTGACCGGCGCCGAGCTGACCCGCGCCGAGGTCCAGGCCGACCCGAACTCGGCGGGCAACTGGCAGGTCTCGATCGAGTTCAACGCGACGGGGACCCGGATCTTCGGCGAGGTGACGGAGCAGAACGTGGGCCGCCACCTGGCGATCGTCCTCGACGGCAGCGTCTACTCCGCGCCGCGCATCAACGAGCGCATCCCGGGCGGCCGGGCGGTCATCACCGGGCAGTTCACGGTGGAGGAGGCGCGCGACCTCGCGATCGTCCTGCGGGCCGGCGCCCTGCCGGCGCCGGTCACGATCCTCGAGGAGCGGACCGTCGGGCCCTCCCTCGGCGCCGACTCGATCCGGCAGGGGCTCATCGCGATCGTGGCGTCGGCCGCCGTCGTGTTCGTGTTCATGCTCGGCTACTACCGCCTCTCCGGCCTCATCGCCGACGTCGCGCTCGGCCTGAACCTCTACCTGCTCTTCGCGGCGATGGCCGCGTTCGGCGCCACGCTCACGCTGCCGGGCCTGGCGGGCGTCGCGCTGACGATCGGCATGGCCGTGGACACGAACGTCCTCATCTTCGAGCGGATCCGCGAGGAGCTGCGCGTGGGCAAGACGCCGCGCTCGGCGATCGACGCCGGCTTCGCGCGCGCGCTGCGGACCATCATCGACACGCACCTGACCGTCATGGTCACCGCGGCGATCCTCTACAACTTCGGCACCGGGCCCGTGAAGGGCTTCGCCGTCTCGCTGTTCGTCGGCCTCGCCGCGAGCCTGTTCACGGCCTACTTCTTCACGCGGCTGCTCTTCGACCTCGTCTACATGGGCCGGCGCAAGGTCGAGGCGGTCTCCATATGATCGAGCTGTTCCGCACCCCCAACTGGAACTTCATCGGCCGGCGGAAATGGGCGTACCTCGCCTCGGCCGCGTTCACGCTGCTGAGCCTCGTCTCGCTGGTCGCCGGGGGCGGGCTCCGGTACGACATCGACTTCACCGGGGGCACCCTGATCCAGGTGCGCTTCGACGGCGCGCCCACGGTCGCGCAGATCCGCGCGGGGCTCACGCAGATCAAGCTCGGGGACTCGATCATCCAGCGCTTCGGCGACGAGCACGAGTACATCATCCGCCTGCCGCTCAAGGAGCTCGGCTCCGAGGAGATCGCCCGGCGCGTCCAGGGCGCCCTGGCCGGGGACCCGGCGCTCGGGAAGTTCGAGATCCGCCGGGTCGAGTTCGTCGGCCCGCAGGTGGGCCACGACCTCCAGCTCCAGGCGGTCTACGCGGTGATCGCGGGGCTCGTGGGCATCCTGCTCTACATCGCCGTCCGCTTCGACCTCAAGGGCGGCGTCGCCGCGATCGTCGCGGTCTTCCACGACGTGCTCGTCTGTCTCGGCGCCCTCAGCCTCACGAGCCGGGAGTTCTCGCTCCCGGTGCTCGCGGGGCTGCTCACGGTCATCGGGTACTCCGTGAACGACACGATCGTCGCCTACGACCGGCTCCGCGAGAACCGCGGCAAGTTCATCCCGAAGGGCAAGACCTTCGCCGAGCAGATGAACGACGCGGTCAACCAGACGCTCTCCCGCACCGTGCTGACGGCGCTCACGACGTTCTTCTCGGCGGCCGTGCTGCTCTTCTTCGGGGGCAAGACGCTCGAGGACTTCGCGTTCGTGCTCTTCGTCGGCGTGATCACGGGCACGTACTCGACCATCTACATCGCCGCGGCCATCGTCGTGGACTGGACCGGCTACGTGGAGGGGCGGCTGCGGCGGGGCAAAAAAGCCGTGGCGAAAGCCTGAAGTGCGCGTAAACTCATATGTTTAATCAAGGGTTTTCGCCACGTGACCCAACTACAGACGCTCCTGGAGGAGATTCCGAAGTACCAGCCGGGCGCTGACCTGGCCCTGCTGACGCGCGCCTACGACTTCTCGGCCGCCTCGCACAAGGGCCAGCAGCGCGCGTCGGGCGAGCCGTACCTCTCCCACCCCCTCGAGGTCGCCCACCTGCTCGTGGACTTCAAGATGGACGTCACGACCGTGACGGCCGGCCTCCTGCACGACGTCCTCGAGGACACCAAGGCGAAGAAGGCCGACCTCGAGCGCGAGTTCGGGGACGAGATCGCCGAGCTGGTGGACGGCGTGACGAAGATCGGCAAGCTCGCCTTCTCCTCGCGCGAGGAGCGGCAGGCCGAGAACTTCCGCAAGATGCTCGTCGCGATGGCGCGCGACCTGCGCGTGCTCATGATCAAGCTCGCCGACCGCCTGCACAACATGCGCACGCTCGACTACCTGCCGCCGGACAGGGCCAGGAAGATCGCGCAGGAGACCCTGGACATCTACGCGCCGCTGGCCCACCGCCTCGGCATGGCCAAGGTGAAGGCGGAGCTCGAGGACCTCGCGCTCCGGACGCTCCAGCCCGAGGCGTACGTCGACCTCCAGAAGCGGGTGGCCAAGCGCCGGCTCGAGCGCGAGGCCGACATCAACCAGGCCATCGCGATCATCGAGCGCAAGCTCTCCGAGGTCGGCATCGAGGCCAAGATCCGCGGGCGCCCCAAGCACTTCTTCTCGATCTGGAAGAAGATGCACGACCAGGGGCGCGAGTTCGACGAGATCTACGACCTCACGGCCGTCCGCGTCGTCACGACCTCCGTGCGCGACTGCTACGGCGCGCTCGGCGTGATCCACTCGCTCTGGAAGCCCGTGCCCGGCCGCTTCAAGGACTTCATCGCGATGCCCAAGGTCAACATGTACCAGTCGCTCCACACGACGGTCATCGGGCCCAAGGGCGACCCGGTCGAGATCCAGATCCGGACGCGAGAGATGCACCGCATCGCCGAGGAGGGCATCGCGGCCCACTGGCTCTACAAGGAGAAGAGGAGCGGCAAGGACAAGCTCGACGAGTCGCTCCTCTGGCTGCGCCAGCTCCTCGAGACGCAGCAGGACACGAAGGACCCGCGCGAGTTCATGGACTCGGTGCGCGTGGACCTGTTCCCGGACGAGGTGTACGTCTTCACGCCGAAGGGCGACGTCAAGGCCCTCCCCGAGAGCGCCACACCGATCGACTTCGCGTACGCCGTCCACACCAAGGTCGGCGAGCATTGCGTGGGCGCCAAGGTGAACGGCAAGCTGGTGCCGCTCCGCTACACGCTCCAGCAGGGCGACATCGTCGAGATCGTCACCTCCCCGAACCAGCACCCGAGCCGCGACTGGCTGAAGATCGTCAAGTCCAACCGGGCGCGCGCGAAGATCAACCAGTGGCTCAAGGTCGAGGAGCGCGCGCGCTCGATCGAGCTGGGCCGCGAGCTGTTCGAGCGCGAGGCGAAGAAGTACCACCTGAACCCGACCGCGCTGCTCGCCGGCGAGGAGCTCAAGAAGATCGCCGCCGACCTCGGGTACCCGGGGCCCGACGACCTCCTCGCCGCGGTCGGCTACGGCAAGAGCTCGGTCCACCAGCTCCTGAACAAGCTCGCGCCCAACGCGACGCTCGCGGCCCCGGAGAAGCCGCGGCCCTCGGGGGCGGCGCGCGCGCGGCCGGAGCAGGGGGTCCGCATCCGCGGCGTGGACGACCTGCTCGTGCGCTTCGCGAAGTGCTGCAACCCGCTGCCCGGCGACCAGATCGTGGGCTTCATCACGCGCGGGCGCGGCCTCACGGTGCACGCGCGGGAGTGCCTGACGGTCGCCAAGAGCGTGCTCGACCGCGAGCGCCTGATCAACGTCGAGTGGGACGTGGAGGAGCCCGGCAAGCGGCCGGTGCGGATCGCCGTCTACATCGGCCGGGACCGCCCGGGGCTCCTCACGGAGATCACCGGCGCGATCTCCTCGCGCAACGGCAACATCACGAAGGCGGAGGTCACGGTCACCGAGGACCGGCGGGGGATCAACCACTTCGTCATCGAGGTCGCCGACCTCGGCCAGCTCCAGGACATCATCGGCGCCATCCGCGAGGTCCGGGACGTGATGAACGTCGAGCGCGTCCGGGGGCTCTAGGCCGATGCCCGGGCCCGCCGGGCGCGCCCGCCGGCGATGAGGCGGAAGCCGTTCGAGGCGCTGGTGGAGCGCGCGCTGCGGCGCCTGCCGCGGGCCTTCCGCGAGCGCATCGCCAACGTCGCCGTCGTCGTCGAGGACTGGCCCGACGACGAGACGCTGGCCGATCTGGGGATCGAGCCGCCCGACACGCTCTACGGCCTCTACCGCGGCGTGAACCTGACCGAGCGCGACTCCGCCTACGGCAACGTCCTGCCCGACACGATCACGATCTACCAGGGGCCGATCGAGGAGGACGCGGCGGACGAGGAGGAGATGGCGGAGATCGTGCGCGACACGGTGGTGCACGAGCTCGGCCACTACTTCGGCCTCGACGACGAGACGATGGAGCAGATCGAGGACTCCGACCCCTAGTGGGCCGTTCTCGAAGTCATGTCGAGCCCGGGCCGCCGGGCGCGGGCGGTCGGGGTCGACAGGACCACGCGGCACGCGTCCGCTTGGCCCGTTGCGGCGTGGCTCCATCCCGGCGCTTGGGGCCCGCCGCCCACGTGGCGGGAACGGGTCCTGTCGACCCCTACCGCCCGCGCCCGGCGGTCGGTTGCACGGCGACCGTTGACATGAGTTCACGTGACACGAGTTCGTGGACGCAACACTAGATGACCGCGGGCCGCCGGCTGGTCGACGCCCTCGCCGCGGTCGCGGCCCGCTACGGCCCCGGCGACCGCGCCGAGAAGCTCTCCCTCCTCGACGCCCTCGAGCGCACGCGGCTCGGCGCCGCGGGCCCGCTGCTCCGCTTCCACGAGGCGCTCTGCTTCCTGCAGGCCTATCCCGACGCCCCCGAGGTGCTCGCGCGCGTGGACCGGGCGCTCGCGGGCTTCGCCGCCCGCGTCGCCCGGCTCGGCGCCGGCGCGCGGGCGCGCCTGTACGACTCCGGCGTCGCCGGCGCCGCGCTCGACTACCCGTTCGGCTACCCGATGGCGCGCTGGCTGGCGCGCCGCTTCCGTGCGGACGCCGAGATCGCCTGGGCGAGGTTCGACGAGGCCGACCGGCTCGACGAGACGCTCTCCCTCCTGGCGAGCCCCGCCGAGGGCGACGCCTTCAGCGAGGGCGGGATCGGCTGGCGCGCCTGGCTCGCCGTCGCGAAGGGCGGCCGGCGGATGACGGACCTCGAGCTGGTGCTCGAGCTGTTCGAGCGCACCGGGCTCCCTTCGGGCGCGCGGGACTGGCTCTTCGAGAACCTCGCGCTGCCGATCCGCTGGACGCCCCGCGGCGCCGGCGCCTCCCGCACGCTGGCGCGGACGCCGCCGGCGCGCGTGTTCTTCCACGGCGCCGGGCTCGAGCGCCGCGCCGCCCCCCTCGCGGAGGCGCTCGCCGGGCCGCTGCCGTCGCTCCGGCGCGCGCCGCGGCCGCTGGCCGGGTCGCTGCTCGAGACGGCCCGCGTCGCGATGGCGACGCGCCAGCGCGAGCTCCACGCTTTCTCGCACCCGAACCTGGACGACGTCCTGGTGGCGGACCTCGACCGCGGTCTCCGGATCGCGCTGTTCGGCATCCAGCCGGGGTTCCGCCTGCCCCTCGAGGGCTACTACGGCTTCCTCGCGCTGAAGAACGGCGTGCCGGTGGCCTACGGGGGCGGCTGGGAGCTGTTCGGCACGCTCGACTTCGCCATCAACATCTTCGCCTCGTTCCGCCAGGGCGAGTCCGCGTACCTCGCCACACAGCTCCTCCGCGTGTACCGCCGGATCTTCCGCATGCGCACGATCGTCGTGGACCGCTACCAGCTCGGCCACGAGAGCGCCGAGGCCCTGCAGTCCGGGTCGTTCTACTTCTATCACCGGCTCGGCTTCCGGCCCCGCGACCCCGACGTCCTCCGGGTGCTGGCCGAGGAGCAGGCGAAGCTCGCCGCCGCCCGGGCGTACCGCTCGCCGATCCCGGCGCTCCGGCGCCTGGCGGGCGCCGAGATCTACCTGACGCTCCCGGGCGGTCATCCCGAGCCGGAGACGCGGGCGCGCGCCACCGACGTGGCGGCGCTCGTGGCGCGCATGGTCGCGCGCGAGTTCGGCGGCGACCGCGCCCGCGCCGCGCGCGCGTGCGCGGCGCGCGTCGCCCGGGCGCTCGGCGTGCGGCGCCGCGCCGGCTGGTCGTCCCGGGAGCGCCGGGCCTTCGACGGGCTCGCGCTCGTCGCCGCGCTCGTCCCGGACCTCGCCGCGTGGCCGGCGCGCGAGCGCCGGGCGCTCGTCGCGCTCCTGCGCGCCAAGGGCGGCGGCAGCGAAGGCCGCTACACGCGCCTGCTCGACGGCCACCGCCGCCTGCGCCTGCGCCTCGAGGCCCTGGTCCGCGCGGCTCGCTGAGGCTGTCCTGTCAGGTCCAACCCTTCGACTGTTCTAGTTCTCGGCGTAAGTTTTCTCTTGACAGGGGTTTTCACTAGTTCGTATGGTTTCAGCAGATGCTGAAAGCCCTGGAGTCAGAGAAACATGTTGAGATCCGTGGAGATTCGGCGACAGGTGGCCCAGCGGCTCAGGGAGCTGCTCCCGAAGGCCAAAGGCTGGGAAGAGAGCGCCGACGCCAAGATCGGCTCGCAGACGGCCGACTTGCTGGTCAAGTTCCGCCTGGGCGAGCAGGAGCACGCGTTGGTCGTTGAGGTGAGCTCGCTGGGGCAGCCGAGGCAGATCCGGGCGGCCGTGACGCGGCTCGGCGAGGTCCGGCGCGAGCTGCCGGGGGCCCACCCCGTGGCCGCGGCCGTCTACATCGGGCCCCAGAGCGCCCGGATCCTCAAGGGCAACAACCTCGGGTTCATCGACCTCTCGGGCAACTGCTACCTGGCCTTCGACAACGTGCTGATCGAGAAGGAGGGCAAGCGCAACGTCCGGCCCTCGACCCGGCCGCTGCGCTCGCTGTTCGCGCCGCGGGCCACGCGCGTGGTGCGCGTGCTGCTCGCCGAGCCGGGGCGCGCCTGGCGCCTCGAGGAGCTCGCGAAGGCGGCCGAGGTGAGCCTGGGCCACGCCCACAACGTCGTCAAGCGGCTCGAGGAGCTGGCCTGGGTGGAGCGCGACGACAGCCAGCGGATCCGCCTGGCCAAGGCCGCGGACCTGCTCGAGAGCTGGTGCGAGTCCTACACCTGGCGGGCGAACGACGTGGCCTCGTTCCTGGCGCCCGAGCGCGTGACGCGCCGGTTCATGGCCGAGGTCGGGCGCGCGGCCGGCGCCGCGGGGCGCCGCTACGCGTTCACGCTCTCCGCCGGGCAGGCGCTCGTGGCGCCGCACACGCGGCTCGCGGCGGTCCACTGCTACCTCGAGGGCGACCCCGCGCCGGTCGCCGCCGCGCTCGGCCTCCGGCCCGTCGCCGCGGCCGACGGCAACGTGCACTTCCTGGCGCCGTACGACCCCGGCGTGTTCTACGGCGTCCTCGAGAAGGGCGGCCTCAAGGTGGCGAGCCTGCCGCAGCTGTACGCGGACCTCGTCCACCACGAGCGCCGCGGGCGCGAGCAGGCCGAGCACCTCCGCCGCGAGGCGATGGGCTACTGAGCACGGTGTCAGGAGGGGGGGTGACGCGAACCGTGGCGAAGAAGAAGGCGGCCAAGCCGAAAAAGAAGAAGTAAGTGGCCCGACGTGGGCGCAGCAAATTCCCGACGAGAGGAGGTGAAACCCTCGATGGCGAAGAAGAAGGCGACGAAGAAGAAGAAGAAGAAGTAGGGTCGCGTCGTACCACGGTGGGGGGTGGCGGCCTCCCACCGAGTGACCACTCGGGAGGGGGCCTTGCCCCCTCCCGTTTGTGTTTAAATGACTTTCGTGACCTTGCCCGCCTTGAGGCAGCGGGTGCACACGCGCACGCGCCGGGCTCGCCCGGCGACCAGCGCGCGCATCGAGACCAGGTTGGGCAGCCAGCGGCGCCGCGTCAGCTTGTGCGCGTGGCTGATCGTGTTGCCGACCGACGGATGCTTCCCGCAGACATCGCACCGCTGGGCCATGACCACTCCTCGGGAGCCGGGTTCCGAACGACGGGGACGAACGCAACGTATAGCACAAGGGAGCGCGTGAGGCAAACGGCCGCCCCGCCGCCGGGGCTCGCGACGCCGCTCCAGTTCCTCCGCGGCGTCGGCCCCCGGCGCGCCGCCCTGCTCGAGAAGAAGGGCCTGCGCACCGTCGAGGACGCCCTGTTCTTCCTGCCGCTGCGCCACGAGGACCGCACGCGGCTCACGCCGCTCCGCGCGCTCCAGCCGGGCCAGACGGCGACCTGCTCGGGCACGATCGTCGGCCTCTCGCCGCCGCCGCCCGGGCGCACGCGCCAGCCCTTCACGGTCATGCTGCGGGACGCGAGCGGCCACGCCACGGCGAGCTGGTTCGGCTGGCGCTACCTGGCCCGCGCGCTCGAGCGCGGCCAGCGCCTCGTCCTCCACGGCCGGGTCGCGCGCTACCGGGGCGCGATCGTGCTCCAGCAGCCGGACTGGGAGATCGTCGAGAGCGGCGAGGACGAGCGCCTGCACACGGGCCGCCTCGTGCCCGTCTACTCGCTCACCGAGGGGCTCGGGCAGCGCGCGCTGCGCGCGCTCATGTGGCGCATCGTGGACCAGTTCGCCGGCCAGGTCGCCGAGGTCCTGCCCGACGCCGCGCGCGC
>Ga0209751_10000114_pt1 | contig 79910 bp, 80 predicted proteins | sample RifCSP13_1_FD_184019 | JGI IMG/M metagenome (GOLD analysis project Ga0209751, IMG submission 184019) | Soil microbial communities from Rifle, Colorado - Rifle CSP2_sed 13_1 (SPAdes) (version 2) | ecosystem: Environmental > Terrestrial > Deep subsurface > Rock core/Sediment | place: Rifle...
ACATAGGCCGCCCGGTCCTTCAGTCCGTGCGCACGGCCGGCGATCGAAGCGACATTGACGATGGCCCCGCCCCCCTGCTCGACCATCAGCCGGCCCACCGACTGCATCATGAGGAAAGGGCCTTTCAAGTTGACGGCCAGAGTCCGGTCCCAGTCCCACTCGTCGAAAGTCAGCAGACTGGCGTGCGGTTCGACGCCGGCGTTGTTGATCAGCACGTGGATGGCGCCGAAGGCGTCGCCGACGGCTTCGATCATCGCCTGCACCGCCATCTTGTTGGCGACGTCGGCCAGAAACGGCTCGGCGACTCCTCCAGCGGTGCGAATATCGGCGACGGTTCGCTCAAGGTTGTCCGGCGTCAGGTCGTTCACGGCCACGCGGGCCCCGGCCGCGGCGAAGGCGCAGGCGATGGCCCGCCCAATCCCGCGCCCGGCCCCGGTGACCAGGACTGACTGATCATGGAAGTCGTTCGTCTTCATTCTCTCGTTCGGCCTCCGCCATCAGGTTCACTGAGAAATGGATCAGATCGCTGGACTTACATTCGGCCCTGGCAGGCATGGGCTTCGCGGCGGACCTAGGCTCCGACTTACAGGAAAAGCTCTCGAGGCAACAAGCCTGTCAGATTGTCGCCGCGCCCCTACGTCCACGTGGCCGGCTTTTCGACAACGTAACCACTCGACAGGGTAATCCGATCGGGAAGGAGACTCTTGCGCAGCTTTCCTTCGTAGCTCTGGAAGGAGATGGGGGCTACGCTCTGAAGCTCCAGGGAAAACCTGCCGGCAGGAAACGCGACCTTGACGAGCCTTGAAGGGAACAGCCGCCTAATCTCGGCAATTGGAGCCGTAAGGTCACTGTCGGCAGAGATTAGGATTGCCGTATCGAAATGACCTTGAAAGGCGTCGACCAGCATGTGGGTTGCGATATTGACGTCGGTTCTCTTCTCGTTAGAGTCTAGGCGCTTATGGCCACACTTCATACAGGTTTGGACGAAGGTCTGATATCGGCCGAAGTGGATCTCGAAATCGGGCAGAGTACCCAGCGCGCTAAGGTACGTCTGCTGACGTTTCCTCTTGGCCGCCGGGTTGCTGATCTTGGATGTGAAGTACTTTGTTCGAACGAGTCGCTGGTCAGAAGAAAGGAGTGACTTGGCCAGCTTCGCCAAGTCAAGCCAGTAGTACTTTGTCCAGGCCTTCTCCTTGAGCCCGAAATAAAGGTTGAAGCCGTCAATGTACTCGATCACGCGTTCTTCGCTGGGAGGCACCTGGGTTACCCCCTTGACATCGGGATGAGAGTATTCCATATTCACGATACAGTGCCAACGTTAGCTCGTTGGCCCGCGGCCACTTCGCAAGAAGTGGCCGTTTGTTTCACTAACCTCACGTGGCCGTATTCTCCTCAGCTTGGTGACCCCGATTGGGCGGCCTGCGCGTCTTTCACGCAAACCGCCAACCCATCCCCCAGCCGCTGCGCGTTGACTTCGATGCCCAAGTAAGGCGAAGGGTCGAGCGTGTTGGAAAACTCAAGCTCGTTCAGGAAGCGCCCCGCTCCATCGTCGCGCACGATCGAGAAGTGAAGGTGCATACCGGTGGGACTCGATGGGTCGGCCGAGTAATTCCCCTGAAAGCCGAGTTCACTCCCGGCGCGGACGAATTTCTCCGTCGTCCCGGGCGGAAAGGCGGGGTCGATGAAGGACCGCCCTTTGGCGTCGGCCATGTGCGTGTAGTAGGTCCAGATCTGGCGCCCGGGCTGGAGCGGATCGTTGGGAACCCGCACAATGACCGCCGACTGCCAGTCGGACAGGCGTGTCAGATAGCCGTCGTAGGCAGCGACGACCGGGGTCTGTCCAAGCCCATCCGGGCCGGTCGGGCCGAAGATATCGATGCCCTGGTGAGCGCGAGCTAGACGGAACGAGTCTCCCCAGACGAATCCGATGTAACCGTCGGTGGGCGCGAGGAAAGGCGCCTCCCCGCATCGCTCACCGGCGCGGATTTGCCAGTCGGTGTGCGCCGCCGGACTCGACCAGAACTGGCGGAGCCGCAACCGACGCGATGAGGTCACGCTGTTCATGAGGAGGGCTGTCGCCGTCAGGCCGATGGCGACGGCCGCCACGCCCACCAGCGGCCAGATCCAGCGGCGTGAACGCGGTCGGAGGGCATATCGACTCACCCAGGTGCCCCAGGACCGCCCGGCCGCGATGCCAACTCCATCTCGAGGTGCTCGGCGAAGAATAACTCGGCTTCGGCGGAGGCGAACCCCATCAAGGCCCGACCGGCAGCCTGCCCGTCGGGCGAGGTCATGGCGGCCTGCAGCGAGTCGAGATCGTCGAAGAAGAGCTCATGGATCAGTTGGAATCTGGGCGCCGACGCCGGTGCGCCGACCGGGCGCGTCACGACGACCCGGCGCAGGCCGGGCAAGCGCTCGGCCGCCGGAACAAAACCATCGCTCCACCGCTGCTCGAGCGTCTCCGCCTGCGGCGAGCGGTGGATCAGAATGACCAGCTTGTGCATCCGCCTCTCCATCTCCTCATCGTAAGCACTTCGACGGATGACCACAGCCCACCGTTGACCGGGAGACGATCTCCGGCTGCGCCGAAAGGGACTTCGATGCCGTGTCGGAATGCCGCAGGGTCGGCTCTCTAGGATCGTGGTGCCCGCGTGGTGGCGCGGTCCAGGCCCGCCCGAAGGCACGTCATCCGTTCGATAGCCAGGCTGACCGACATCGTCGTGAGGGACTATCCGGCAGGCACGTCGGACAGCGGGCACGTCATCCTTGTGGAGAGCCAGCCCCCACCAGACACTCGGCCACGGCGTCGGCCACTTCGGCGGCCGCCTGCGGCCGTGCCGCGCGTCGGCAAGCCTGGGCGGCACGTTCCAAGTCCGCCGGATTTCCCAACAGTTCACGAACGGCGGCGGCGGCCTGCGCCGGGCCGGGCGCCCAACGTCCTAGGCCTCCCGTCACGACGTATTCGACGTTGCCCTCTTCCTGCCCCGGAAGACAGCTGTACAGGACCAACGGCAGGCCGGCGTTGGCGGCCTCGGCGATCGTGCTCGGGCCGGCCTTCGTCACAAGGATCGTCGCCGCTTGCATCATCTCGGGCATGCGCTGCTCGAAGCCGTAGACCCACGTCGGGATCTCCCACTCGACTTGTTCCAGCCGGCGCTGCAGCGCCGCGTTGCGACCGCTGACGATCGCCAGCGCTGCGTGGAGGCCGCTGCGGGCGACGGCGCGCGCCGTTTCAAAAAGCGGCCCCATCCCCTCGCCTCCGCCAACCGCCAGCACGACCGGCCGATCCTCCGGCCAGCCCAGATCGGCCCGCAGGCGGCGCCGGTCTCCGGGCGGCTGGCAGAAACGTGCCGCCACCGGCAATCCGACGACGCGCAGCTTCTCCCGCGGCATGCGGTTGACAAGCGCGCGCTCCTCGGCCTCGACGGTGGGAACGAAGCACAGGTCGAGGCGGGGGTTGTACCAAAGCGAGTGGCCTGAGACCAGGTCGGTGACAACCGCATAGAACGGTGGTCGATTCGGTCCGAGCGCCTTGAGAAACGGGGCGATCATCAGAGGATGGAACGAAACGAACAGGTCGCCGCTGACTTCGGCCACCAGACGCTGGCAGGCCCGCCGCACATACGGCCAGACCAGCGTCGTCAGGACGCGTCCGCGCTGCCGCCCATTGGAGGCACGGAAGCCCATCCCCCACATGCGCGGTGTCCGCACCATGCGTGGATACAGACCCGGCAGCCGATTGAACGGGGTCGGCGCGTAGCTGCGCAGCGCGTCGACCAGGACGATCTCCAGCCGCTCGGGATGTTGTTGCGCTACGGCCTCGGCCACGGCCTCGGCGGCGCTGCGATGGCCGCCGCCGGTGTCGGAGAACAGGAAGACGGCCCGGGGGCGATCAGACATCGTCCCCGGCCTTGTGCACGTAACCCTTCATCCGTCGGGCGACTTCGCGCCGCGGCAAGAGAATGCGCCGCCCGCACCCCAGGCACTTGAGTCCGATGTCAGCACCCAGCCTCACCACGACCCAGTCGCTGTTCCCACACGGATGAGGTTTGCGCAGGCGGAGGACATCCTGCATCTGGAGTTCGGGCAACATCGCACAGCTCCGCCAAGGCGCGCGCATTATAGCATCCACGTTCCACAAACCCGTTTTGCAGAGCAAAACGGGTCTGTCGGCCGCGATGCTATAATCTCGCTCCATGCTTGGTCTGTCGCCGGTCGAGCTCTTGGCCCGCATCGTGACGCTCGTCATCGCCTTCACCGTCCACGAGTTTTCCCACGCGTGGGCGGCCGATCAGCTTGGCGATACCACGCCCCGCGCAGCCGGGCGACTCACGCTCAATCCACTGGTCCACCTCGACGTCCTCGGCTCGATCCTGCTGATCGTCGCCGGCTTTGGCTGGGCCAAACCCGTCCCGGTCAACCCGTACGCATTGCAGCGGCGCACCCCGGCCGGGATGATGATCGTCGCCGCTGCCGGTCCCCTGTCTAACGTGGGCCTGGCGCTGCTGGCCTCCGTCCCCTTTCTTCTGGGACTGGTGTCCATCTCGAGCTCGACCCTGGCCGTCTTCGTGGCGGATTTCATCTTCCTCAATCTGGTGCTGTTCTTCTTCAATCTGATCCCGATCTTCCCGCTCGACGGCGAAAAGGTGCTGACCTATTTCCTGCCGCCGTCCGGGCAGGCACTGTTTGCGCAGCTCCGCCCGTACGGCCCGATCCTGCTTGCTCTGGTGATCGTCTTGTCGTCCCGCTCCGGTCTGAACCTGCTCGACCTCATCGTCCGTGGGCCAGCGCTGATGATTTCCAGCGCGCTGATTTCCTGACGCTCGACCCGAGGGAAGGCGGAGCCCGTGGCGCAAACCCTGACCCTGCTGATGCTGGGAACCGGGACGACCGGCGCCTCGATCGGCCTGGCTCTGCGCCGTGCCGGTGAAAACTTCCAGCGCATCGGCTACGACCCGGACCCGCAGACCTTGCGCAAGGCGCAACAGTTGGGCGCCGTCGACCGGATCGTAAACAACCCGGCGGGCGCGGCGTCGGAGGCGGACTTGGTCCTCCTGAATCTGCCGGGTCCGAATTCGCTGCCGACCGTCGAAGCGATCGCCGGTCGTCTCAAGGCCGACACGGTGGTGTTGAGCACGGCCGGATTGCACGGGCCGGCCATGGATCCCGTGCGGGAACGACTCGCGCCGAATCACCCCTGCGTCGCCGCCGTTCCTTTCTTGGGGCCGCTCGCCGCCCTATTCGATGCCGAGGGAGAGGCGTCGGCCGACCGCTTCGACGGCGGGATGCTCGGCATCGTTGCGCCTCAAGGCACACCGGAAGGGGCGGTCGAGATCTGCATGGACCTGGCCATGGTCCTGCACGCGACTCCGTTCTTCCTCGAGGCGGCCGAACTGGACTCGGTGACGGCGACGTCGGAAGAGATTCCGTCCCTCCTGGCGGCGGCGGCGGTCGAGAGCCTGCAGGTCAACCCCGGCTGGCGCGATCAGCGCCGCTTGGTCGGCCGGCCCTTCGCCCGTCTCGCCAGCCTGGTCGGGGGCAAAGCCGGGAGCGAACTGGCCAGTGAGTTGATCTTCAACCGCGGCCCGCTGATCTCCCGACTCGACGCCCTGGCGGAGGAACTCGGTGCTCTGCGACGGATGCTCGAGTCGGCCGACCAGGCCGGCCTCACCGATCGGCTGAATCATGCGGCGGCGATCTACCACGAGTGGCGATCGATCCGGCTCGATGCGCAGCCGGACCACGGGGTCGAGACGCCGCCCCCGCTTCGCACCAGCTTGTTCGATCGGCTGGTGGGTGGGCTGGGGCGGCCCGCCGCCAAGAAGCCCTGACCCTCGGCCGATGGGTTTCCAGGAGATGTTCCACGAGCCGGCGCACGAGCAGGAGCGCGCCGAGCTTCCCTTGTTGCGGGCGCTGATCGAGCGTTACGCCAGCCAGCGACCGTTCGCCGGAAGGACGGTCGTCTTCGGCCACTTGCTGGTGCGCAACTCGATGGTTGTCGCCGAAGCCTTGTGGCGCGGCGGCGTCGAAATCGTCCTCACCGAAGCCCACCCCAGCCCGGCCGAAGCAACCGTCCGCGCCGATCTCGAGCGGCACGCCATCCCGGTGCTCCCCCTCGACCAAGCCGTGCGAACGGGTGAATGGTTCTTCGACGTGGGCGCGGTGCTGGGGCGACTTCGTCTTCCCCGCGGGGCGGCCGAGGTCACTCGAACAGGGGTGATGCATTATCAACGCCTGCCCTGCCCGATCGTCAGCGCCGATGACTGCCGGGCCAAACGAATCGAGGGTTTCTTCGGCACCGGCGACGGATTCGTGCGCGCTTGGCGCCATCTTCGGCCGGGAATCCCGCTCGAGGGGCAAGAGGTCATCGTCTTTGGCTACGGCAAGATCGGGCGCGGCGTGGCACACATCCTGCGCCGGGTTCCGACGCGGGTGTGCGTGGCCGACGTCGATCCGCAGGCACGGCGACGCGCTCAGGCGGAAGGCTTCGAGGTCGTCGCGGCGCGTCCGGCACCCGAGCTGGAGCAGGCTCTGGCGAGAGCGGATACCGTCATCTCCGTCACCGGACATCCAGGGGTGATCGGCAGCTCTTTCCCTGCGGCCTGGTTTCGGCGTAACCGCCCGGCCTTAGTCAACCTTGGCGCGGAGGATGAATTCGGCCCGCAGTTCGACGACGCGGAAATCGTCGGAGGCCGGCACCTGCCGTTGAACTTCCACCTGGCTCGACCGACGCTGAATCGCTATGTCGACGCGCCGCTGGCGGCGCACCTGCTGGCGTTGGAGGCCTTGGTGGAGAACCCGGACGGATGGCCTACCGGCGTTCATCCGCTCCCGGCCGCTATGGACGATTGGGTTGTTCGTTCGTGGCGCGCGGCGTGGCCGGAGGAGGACCTGACCGGGATCGCGGAGGAACTGGGCCTAGAACGCGCGTAGGGGCACGGCCGTGGTCTACGGCAGGCAATTGTCTCTTGGTGAGGCTCTCCGAGGCCGAGCAGGGCAATAGGGTGAGGCGCAAGAGACATTTTCCGGGCACGAGTTGGAGTTCGTAGAGATCGAGAGACGTATAATCCCGCCGTGCCGGCGTTCTTCTGTTACATCCTCGAGTGCGCCGACGGGACGTTCTACACCGGCTGGACGACCGACCCCGACCGACGGCTGCGCCAACATGCAGCCGGTCGCGGCGCCCGCTACACCCGTGCCCATCGCCCACTGCGCATGGTCTTCGTCGAGGCGCAGCCCAACCGAGGCGACGCCATGCGCCGCGAGCACGCCTTGAAGCGCCTGACGCGCGCGCGCAAGCTGACCCTGATCGCCAACTCGGCTGACAACGAAGAGGCCTCCCCATGACCGCTCCCTCCAAGACCCAATGGATCGAAGATGAACTTGACGGCCTGCGCCAGGCAGGTCTGTTCAACACCATCCGCACGCTCGGCTCGCCCCAAGGCGCCTGGCTGACCGTCGACGGCCAGCGAGTTTTGAATTTCTGCTCGAACAACTACCTGGGGCTGGCCAATCACCCGCGCCTGATCGAGTCGGCCCGCCGAGCGATCGCGGACTTTGGGATCGGGGCGGCCGCCGTGCGCAGCATCGCCGGGACCATGGGCCCACATCTCGAACTGGAGCGGCGGCTGGCGGCGTTCAAAGGCGTGGAAGCGGCGATCACCTTTCAGTCGGGCTTCAACGCCAACCTGGGGACGATCCCGGCGCTGGTCGGAAAAGAAGACGTCATCTACTCCGACGAGCTCAACCATGCCAGCATCATCGACGGTGCGCGGCTGTCGGGCGCGACGATCGTCCGCTACGGCCATGCCCAGGCCGACGACCTGCGCCGGATGATCGAGGCCAGCAAGGACAAAGGCTATCGACGAAGCCTGGTCGTCACGGACGGGGTCTTCAGCATGGACGGCGATGTCGCGCCGCTGGACGCCATCTATGACGTGGCGCAGCGCTACGACTACCTGTTGATGGTTGACGACGCGCACGGGGAGGGCGTTCTGGGTCGCGGGGGCCGAGGAATCGTCGACCACTTCGGATTGCACGGCAAGGTCGATATCGAAATCGGAACCCTGTCGAAGGCATTTGGCGTTGTCGGCGGGGTCGCCGCCGGCAAACCGGTCATCGTCGATTGGCTGCGCCAGCGAGCTCGCCCGTTTCTGTTCTCCTCGGCGATGACGGTGCCCGATGTGGCCGCCTGTCTGGCGGCCGTCGACCTGCTCGAAGAATCCGACGAATTGGTGCGTCGGCTGTGGGCGAACACCGAACTTTTCAAAGGAGAGATACGTCGGCTGGGGTTCGACACCGGCACCAGCACGACGCCCATCATACCGATCATGCTCGGCGAAGCGCCGCTGGCTCAGGAATTCAGCCGCGAGCTCTTCCGCGCCGGCGTCTTTGCCATGGCCATTGGCTTCCCCACCGTCCCGCGCGGTAAAGCGCGCCTGCGGGTGATGATCTCCGCCGCGCATTCGCACGATGACCTCGAGCAAGGCTTGGCCGCCTTCGAAAGCGTCGGCAAGAAACTGAATGTCATCTGACACAAGGAAGGGGCGAAGCACGCTTCGCCCCTACTTGCCCCAGTGGGAGGAGAGAGTCAGCCAGGATCAGGCGAACGGATCGTACCCCGGCCAGTTGCCGGACCAGCAGCAGGCTGGACGGTCGAAGGCATTGCAGCTGAAGCCGAGGGAGCAGCGGTGAGCAAGAACCTGCGGCGGCTGGTCAGGAAGATGCTCCGACGGGTAGATCACCCGGGCCTCCAGTTCCACCTGTTGACCGATCCGGTCACAACGGGCCTGCTTCAGCGGTTTCCACTCGACGTCCGGCACGGCCACCCCCGTCATCGGTATCCCCATTCTGGCCGCGCTCGGCGCGGTTCCGTAGTGCTAACTGTCATGGGCAACTCGGAGCAACTTCATCCTGACCGATCCATGCCGGAGCGTTGCCCCACGAAACCGCCCCCGGTAGTTAGCACCGGGGGCGCGGATCACACTGGTCCTATGGGGTCCGCCGCGTTCGGGTGGCGGCTAAGAAAAGGCCCTGGCCTGGCGGCGTTGAGGGCGGATGCATGGAGAGAGCGATGCGCAGTGGGCCAGGGCTCAGTTACTATACTTCATTTTGTGAAAGACATCACGTATTCAAGTGAACCTTGCCGCGAGCTTGAAGCTCGTGGGAAGCTCGGCCTGCTACCCCGTCGCAACCGGAAGGCTGGCATCCACGAACGCCGGCCAGCCGCGATCCGCGGCAACCTCCCGTTCCGCCTCCGTCTGGAAGACTCGTTGGTAGGCCCTTCCGTCCATGATCAGGATGACCGTGACCTCCGGCTTTCCATCCACGACGATTTCCGCGCCGCAATACCTCTCGTGGCCATACGGATTCCGCAGAGAGGCACCCAGACAACGATCGGCGAACTCTCCGCTGTGTTGGCACGCATCATGATTGATGACCAGTCTCATGCGGCCTCCTCCTTCGGTCCTGAGCCCCGTTCCGGCCGCCTGGCCGGAGCCCATGGCCTCATCGCTTCGAGGGGCGGTGAACCGCACCGAGCCAGGGGCGAGGGACCGTCAGCCCCAATCTAATCTGGACTCGTCCGACCAGAGTAGTGCGAGAGGTCACTCGGCGTGCCTGACCTTTCGCCGGGCGGTCGGCCGTGTTGCCCGCCTCCGGCATCGTTCGACGACTCTAGGATATAGACAAACCGGGCGGCGGCATGGATCCGGGCCCGGTCCGCTCGACTTCATCGGCGGCAGCCGACCAGCTCCCCGACCTATCGACGCTGGCGGTGGCGGCCCGTTTGCGAATGAGCCGCCCCTCAGGACCCGAGGGGACAACTCCCCCTAGAACTGGAACCTTCCTTGAAAGGGGACGATGCGGCGGTTGTAGTTGACGACAAACTCCTGCAACCGCGCTTCGAGATCGAGAAAGGCCGGCGAGGTAAGCACGCCATCCATGGTCTCACGGTCGGAGGCGACGAAGCCAGCCAGGCGCAGGGGGTATTCGCCGTAGGCGGTGTGCCACACTTCCGACATCTTCAGGCCGAGCTGCTCCAAGGACGGTACGAATTCGCCGAGGACGTAACGGAAATAGGCCTCGCGCCGCTCCGGCAGCGGATCGTAGGTAAGTAACATCTTGACCGGGCCGTCCGGTTCCATGTCCATCCTGGTCGGCCTCAGCGCACCGGGCGCGGAAGCCGCTGGTAGAGATCCTCCGGCCCGCCGATGCGCACGGCCTCGGGCGCCGACGTCCAGCGACCGGGGATGAGAGTGGCGCAGCGCGGGCAAGCCCCGTCGGACGTCAGGCGGTAGGCCAATAGCGCGTAGCCCAGCCGCTCCACCAACGCCAGCCCACACTGCGGGCAGATTGTGTTCTCATATCGGCCGACCCGGCCGGGGAGGTTTCCGGCGTAGACGTAGCGCAACCCGGCTTCCTCACCGATCTCGGCCGCCCGGATCAGTCCGGCGGCGGTGGTGTTGTCGGGCTCGGTCATCTTGTAGTCCTGGTGAAAGGCCGTCACGTGCCAGGGGATGTCGCGCGAGACCGAAGCCAGGAAGCGCGCCGCGTCCAACAACTCGTCGCTGCTGTCGTTGAACCCCGGGATGACCAGGGTGACGACTTCGACCCAGAACCCCATGGCATGGGTGAGTCGGATCGCCTCCAGCACGTGGTCGAGCACGCCGCCCAGTTGGCGATAGGGCTTGTCGCGCATCGACTTGAGGTCGATCTTGTAGGCCGAAACCCAGGGGCGGATGTACTCGAGAACCTCCGGTGTGACGTTGCCGTTGGAGACGTAGGCGCATTCCAGCCCGGCGCGGCGCGCCGCCTGAAAGACCGCCCGCGCCCATTCGCTGGTGATCAAGGGTTCGTTGTAGGACGAGACCACCAGCTGCGCGCCGAGCCGCCGGCCGTGGGCCACCAGTCCCTCGGGGCTGATCGGCTGCATCGCTCCCAAAGCGACGTCGGCCGCCGGGTCGCGCATCGCCTGCGACGTCACCCAGTTCTGACAGTAGGGGCAGTGGAAGTCGCAGCCGAGCATGCCGAAGGTCAGCGCATCGGCGCCCGGCCGCACGTGGAAGAAAGGCTTCTTCTCGACCGGATCGCACTGCAGCGCGCCGACATACCCCCAGGGGACGCGCAGAACCCCATCCTGGTTGAAGCGAACCTTGCAGATGCCGCGTTTTCCGGGACGAATCAGACAGCGGTGGCCGCAGGCAAAACACTCGAGCGCGCCGTCATCCCGGCGCCGATAGAGCTCGCCTTCGACGGTGTGCGCGTCGAGGACATCTCCCAGCGTGCTCATGCCCTCACCCCGCGCGCATTATATCGCGGACGAGGCAGCTTCCGGGGACCTTCGAGCTCCCGGGAAGCTTACAGTTGTACAATGCCCTCCAGTGACCACGTCCGCCGTTGTGCCGCCTGGCGCATCGCCCCCTCTTGTATCGCTTCCCACTGCTTGGCAGCGATGGGTGCAGCGGCTAGCGGCGTCCCGGTGGATGACCCCGGTCGCGGCCCCGCTCGTCCATACGGTGGACCGAGTGTTTCTGCACCTTAGCCGCGACCGGCTTTGCCTGACGACTCTCCTCACCGGACTGCCGGTGATGCTGGTAACGACGACGGGAGCCCGCACCGGCCGTCTGCGCGAACATCCTCTGACCGCGCTCAGAGAATCCGATCGCTTTGCCCTCGTCGCATCCAACTTCGGTCGAAGCCGATTCCCCGGCTGGTACTACAACTTGCGAGGACGCCCGGACGCCCAGATTCGCCTTGCCGGTCGGCAAACGTCCTTCCACGCCCGACCGGCATCGCCCGAGGAGCACGCTCTATTTTGGGCGATCGCCGTCCATCTCTATCCGGGTTACGTCCTGTACGAGCGGCGGGCCGCGCCTCGGCCGGTACCGGTGATCATCTTGGAACCTTCGGAGGATCCTGTTGCCCGATGAAATCCCTTCAGGTGGCTCGGTTCTGACGTCTTGGGCGATCAGACATTCACTGACCGCCGACCACTGTCCGCTGACCACGGGTCTTCCATGGTGACACTTGCCATTCAAGCCGGCGGCCGCTCGAGCCGGATGGGTCGCGATAAAGGTCTGGTGGAGCTGGCCGGGAAACCGCTCGTCGAGCACGTGGTCGAGCGGCTGGCCGGACTCGCCGAAGAGGTGATCATCACGACCAATCATCCGGAGGCCTACGCCGCCTTCGGCTATCGCACCGCCGGCGACCGCCAGCCCGGAGCGGGTGCGCTGGCCGGCTTGTTCACCGCTCTGGAGGCAGCGCAAGGCGACCCGGTGCTGGTCGTGGCCTGCGACATGCCGTTCGCCAGCCGCGCGCTGGCAAGCCATATGCTGGCGCTCATCGCAGAAGTGGATGCGGTCGTGCCCCGCGTGAGCGGCGAATTCGAACCCCTTTTTGCCGTCTACCGCTGCAGCTGTCTGCCGGTCATCCGTCGCGCTCTCGACGAGGGCCAGAAGCGAGTGATCAGCTTCTTCCCCGAGATCCAGCTGCGCGCCGTCGAAGAGCCGGAGGCGCGCTCGATCGACGCCGACCCGTACTGCTTTTTCAATGTCAACACTCCGCTCGATCTGGCCGCGGCCGAGCAGCGGCTAAGAGATGGTTGACCTGTGGTCCTAGATTGCCGGCAGGTTGGGCCCGACTGCCTCACCTCCGCCCGCGTGCTTTGCGAAGGAGTCTTTGGCGGGAACGCGATGCCTGCAAGCACCTGGCAGCGGGGAGTGACAGTTTCGTGGCGTGGGCGTGCGCGGAGCATGTGGGCAAACGCCTAGGAGAATCCTATGACCCTCGACGTGAAAGCCGTCCGGAGCCAGTTTCCCGCCTTGAAAAGCGATGCCGTCTTTTTCGACAACCCCGGGGGCACGCAAGTGCCGCAGCCGGTGCTGAACCGGATCCACGGGTACCTGACGGCCTCCAATGCCAACCGCGGCGGCGCTTTCCGCACCAGCATTGAGTCCGATCGCCTGCTCGACGATTCGCGCCGGGCCATGGCTGTATTCCTGGGCGCCACTCGCCCGGAGGAAATCATCTTCGGCCCGAACATGACGAGCCTGACGTTCCAGGTCAGCCGCGCCCTGGCACGCGAGTTCCTTCCCGGCGACGAGATCATCGTCACCCGTCTCGACCACGACGCCAACATCGCACCCTGGCGGCTCCTCGCCGAGGACCGAGGCTGCCTGATCCGCTGGCTGGACTTCGACCCGGAGGACTGCACGCTCGACCTGAACCGGCTCGATGCCCTTCTCAGTCCGCGCACCCGTCTGGTGGCGGTCGGCTACGCCTCCAATGCCGTCGGCACGGTGAACCCGGTGGCCGAGATCACCCGGCGAGCCCATGCTGCCGGCGCGCTGTGTTTCGTCGATGCGGTCCAGTATGCGCCTCACGGCCGGATCGACGTGCACGCCCTGGGCTGCGATTTCCTCGTCGTGGCGGCCTACAAGTTCTTCGGCCCGCACCTGGGCATCCTGTACGGCCGCTATGAGATGCTCGACCGTCTGCGCGCCTACAAGGTCCGCCCGGCGCCGGAGGCGCCTCCGGGGAAGTTCGAGACCGGCACGCAGCTGCACGAGAACATCGTCGGGACGCTGGGCGCGCTCGAGTACCTGGCCAGCCTCGCCGGGAGCGAGGCCAGTGGGGATCAGGGGCAGCACCTGGACGAAGCTGTGCGGCGCATCGGCAGGTACGAGCGTCACCTGACGGATCGACTGGTCGATTCCCTCCAGACGATCCACGGGCTCCGTATCTATGGCATTACGGATCCGGCCCAGCGGGAGGCGCGGGTGCCGACGGTATCCTTCACCATCGAAGGTCACCACCCCCGGGCCGTGGCCGAGCATTTGGGGAGAGGCAGGATCTATGTCTGGGACGGGAATTTCTATGCCCTGGCGGTCACCGAGCGTCTCGAGCTGGAAGGCAGCGGCGGACTGATCCGGGTCGGCTTAGTCCACTACAATACAGAAGACGAAATCGACCGGTTGACCGCCTCGCTGAAGGCTTTACCTTGACCGCAGGCTAAAGCACAGGCAGACATCTAGGTGAGGGGGGCACCCAGACGTCTGCCTGTGTCATAAGTATACCGAAAGCGCAAGGTGCGTCAAGAGGGATGTGGCGAACTTCACAAGCGACCCGACGGCTGCAGGGGTGACGGTCGTCCGTCCTCTTTGGACAGATGGTACTGCGGTGGCACCCTGGGCGGCGACTAGACTGGTTTCACCTTGCCTCAGGGCTGGGCCCGGTGGACGCCACCACATTTCTCGAAACGATGCCGTTTTTCCAAGGACTCCCGGCCGCCGACCGTGCGCGAATTCTGAAACGCTTTCAGGTGGAGGACCACGCCGCCGGGGAGGTCATCTTCCAGCAGGGCGACGCGGCCGATCGGTTGTACCTTCTTGCCTCCGGGAGAGTCGAGATCCGGTTCAAGCCGGACGACGGCGAACCGCTGACGGTGAGCGTCATCGAGTCCGGTGGCATCTTCGGTTGGTCGGCGGCCCTGGGCCGGCGAAGCTACACGTCGGGAGCGTTCTGCACCGAGGCGGGTCGCAGCCTTTCCATCCGCGGTCTTGACCTGCGCCGTATCTACGAAGAGCATCCGGCGACGGGAGTGATCTTGCTCGAGAGTCTGGCGGAGGTGATCGCCTTGCGTCTCACCAGCACGCACGCCCATGTCCTGGAGCTGCTTCGCCAGGGAGTTTCCCCGCTGGCGGGCGGCTGAATCGGCATGGACCCAAACCGCCATACCCACCGCACCGATGCCACAGAACGGGAGAAGATGGAAGCCCTGCTCAACCGGCTGAGTTCGTACATCGAGCAGTACCATGGCGGCTGGGTTCACCTCGTCGACTTCGACGGAAAGGTGCTGCGGGTCGAAATGGGAGGCGCCTGCCAAGGCTGCCATCTTTCCGCCACCACGCTGCAGGGCTGGGTGGCTGGTACAGTTCGTCAGTTCTTCCCCGAGCTGGAACGAATCGAGCAGGTTTGATTCATTGACACCCCCCCTTTAGCCCCCCCTCAAAGGGGGGGCAGTGGGGGGAAATGAGCTTCCCCCCACACCCCCCTGCAATGGCCGGGTTCCACAGGTGAGGTCGAGCGGTCTTGCGCCAGAGGGTGAGCCTCCTCCTCTTCGCCCCCCTATGGTCCCCCCACACCCCCCTGCAATGGCCGGGTTCCACAGGCGAGGTCGAGCGAGTCTTGCACAAGGGTATAAGCCTCCTTCGCAAGGGCACGGGTAGGGTGACCATCTTCGGGGGCGAGATTGGCCTCACAGAACCAGGCGTAAGACTCCGTCGAGCGCAAGGTGCGCGACTCCATCCCCGTGAGCTCAAGCCATTGCAAGGGGTCTGCCCCTCGCTGCGCTCGCTCTCTACGCCCTTCGGCGCACCGAAGCGGTGCAGAGCGCCAAGGGCGGGGTGCTTCGCGAGGGGGCAGCTTCGCGCAGCATCCCGAGGCGAAGCCGAGGGACATGCCCTCCAGAGTCCCCCCTTTAGGGGGGGACTCTAGGGGGGTGAGAAGAGGGAGACGAGTCTCACCCGGGAGGGTGCATTCCCTCCATCGCCAGCACGACCACCGGCACCGGGCTGGCGCGGCGAAACGTCTCGGCGTCATCCTGCGAACCGGCGACCCCGGCCCCGTAGTGCATCGGCACGGCGACGCGCGGCCGGATGATCCCGGCGGCGCTCCCGGCCTCCTGCGCGGTCATCGTGTACGTTCCACTCACCGGCAGCAACGCAACATCGCAAGCCAGCCCCGTCATCTCGGGAATCAGGTCGGTGTCTCCGGCGAAGTACAGTCGTTCCGCGCCGAGATGGATCACAAACCCGATGTGACCGGCGTCGCGCGGGTGGAACTTCTTGTTGACATTGTAGGCCGGCACGGCCTCCACCCGCACCCCGGCGGCCTCGATGGACTTCCCCGGTTGTAGCACCCGTACGGGCGACCGCAGCTTGGCCGCCGCCGAGACGTTGGCAACGACGATCGTCGACTCGCGGCGAATACTCTCGACATCTTCCGGGGAACAGTGGTCGAAGTGATCGTGGCTGACCAGGATCAAGTCGGCGGGCGGGCTCCCCGTCGCGAGTTTCCATGGATCGAGGTAGATCACCGACGGATGATCGATGCGGAAACTGTCGTGGCCGAGCCAGTGCAGGTCCTTGAGAAGCTTAGGTCGATCCCCTCCGGGATCCCCTTCGGGATGCGAAGCGCGATTCTCAGCCATGCCCGTCCTCCTAGCGCGCCGCGCGGCGGGGCCGCAGGGTTCGCCGCATGATCGGTCGGTCGACGCGCGGCCGCGCTACCTCATGGAAGCCCTCGTCAAGAAAAGTCGAAACCACACCCGTGAAGCCCGAGTCGCCCGCCAGCGTGCGCCCACCGCGCTCGATCGGGTAGCCTTCGAGCCGGGTCGCGCCGTTCTGCGCGGCGTAGTCCGCCGCCGCCCGGAGCAGGCGGCGCATCCAGCCTTGTCGGCGTTGGTCGCGCCGAACAAAGAAGCAGACGACCGACCAGACCGGCCGATCATCGACTCGGCGGAACAACCGTGAAGCTTCCAGCGCTGCGAAATCCGTTCGCGGTCCGACGGAGACCCAGGCCACCGGCTCGCCCTTGTCGTACCCGATCAACCCGGGCGGCTGAGCGCTTCGCACCAGCCGGCGAAGCCGGTTGCGGCGTTGCTCGGCGGACATGGAGTCGGCCTCGTGGCGGGTCAGGCGCCGATACATGCACCAGCACCCGCTGCACGCGCCATGGGGGCCGAAAAGCTGCGCCAGATCCTCCCAACGCCCGGGCCCCGCCGGATGGACGGCCCACGCCCTTTTCGTTTTGGACGGCCGCGGGTTCATGGTCCGGCCCCCTCCAGGAATCCATCGATCACCCTCAGCGCCTCATCGACGTCTTCATACCCGGCGATCTTCAGCCCCGGTGAATCGTTCCCCGTGATCATCTTCGAGACGCGCACCCCATTGCGAAAACAGCATAGCACAGGCTTGTGCAGGGACAGAGCGAAAGCGACTTCATACCCGACCCCGTGGGAAGGCGTACTGACCTCGGCCACCAGCGCATCGCAGTCTCGGATCCATTGAATGTCGCGGGCGTAGACCTCCCCGGGCTCAATGACGCGTTCCAGTTCCATCACCTTCGGCTCCGCCAGATGGGCCGTGGGAACTTCGTGCCCTCGCGCCAACAGGTGAGCCACGATCGTCCCGTAGGTGGCCTCGTCGTTGCGTCCACCGGTCAGCGAACAGGAGAAGTAGACGTTCATCAAAGCGATGGAGGTGGGTCCCTATTTTACGACGTCGACGGGCCCGACCCTAACGCTCATGGGGCCATCCCGCGGCTTGACTGCCCCTGCCGGGCGTGATACCATGCCGCTCGTGCACGACGCAGTCTGAGGGAGACGAAGAGCTAATGCCGCCGCTCGGCCGGGCGGTTTTCTCTTTGTCCGTCAGCTTGCGCTCGGCAAGATCACGTCCCAGGAGGCAAGAGCAGAGATGGCCGATCGATTCCGAGGCACTGTGAAGTGGTTCAATGCGGTCAAGGGCTATGGTTTCATTGGCCGCGAAGACGGGGAAGACGTCTTCGTCCACTTCTCCGCCATCCAGGCGGAAGGCTACCGCAAATTGGAGGAGGGCCAGCAAGTCGAGTTCAGCGTCGAGTCTGGACCGAAGGGCTTGCAGGCGGCCAACGTCACCGTCGTCTAATTATCCAAATCGCCTACCCTACGGCGCCCCGCCCTTCGTCTGCGCCGGCCATGGGCCGGCTCCGCTCAGGACGGGGCGTTCGTGTTTCCACCAACGCGGCGTGCCGCCCCCCGGTTTCGCCGGTGCGTTTCCTGTGCTATGATCCCGGGCAATGACCCTCTCACCCGAGACCAACCCCCTGCGAGTGCTCCAGCTCGAGGTCACCCGCCTCAAGGAAGAAAACCGAGATCTGCGCGCCGAACTGACCGTCCTGCAGTCTTCGATCCGCGCCTTGAGTGCTCTGCAAGACTTGATTCAGCAGCTAACCCCCACCACCGACGTGCTGGACCTGCTCAGCGATCTGTTGGAGTCGGTGCTGGCCGTGGTCGGAGCCAGCGACGGCTCGCTGTTGCTGGTCGACGAAGACACCAAGGAAATGGTCTTCGCCGTTGTCCATGGCAAGGCCAAGGAACGACTGACCGGGTACCGTCTGGGGCAAGGGCAGGGAATCGCCGGTTGGGTCACCAGCCACCGCGAGCCGCAGATCGTGCAGGACGTGCGCCACGACCCACGCTTTTCCCCCTTGGTCGACGAGACTTTCGACTTCCAGACTCGCTCGCTGGCGGCCATGCCGCTGCTCGACGGAGAGCGCGTCCTCGGCGTGATCGAGGCCATCAACAAGATCGACCGCCCCTTCACAGAAGTCGACCATGACCTTCTCCGCATTGTCGCCCAGCTCGCCACAACCGCGCTGGTGCGGGCCGAGGCCGTGACCGGCGAAGGCCCGTCCCCCAAACACTAGACAAGCCAAGTTCGATCTGAGATCAAACCACGGGACGCATCGACCCGTCCCGCTTGCCGAGGGGGAGCGCCCGCGCTGTCAATAGGGGCACGATGTGTGCTATCCGGGAGCAGGCATCCCGGCCCCCGGCAGGCGGATGCTCCTCGGGCTGCCTCGTTCGTCGGGATTACTGGCGCGCCAAGTATTTCCCGCCCATCCCCTCCGGGGTCCCCTGCGGGATGCCCCCTTCGGAGTGCGAAGCGCGACGAAGCGCGATGCGCCATCACCCCTTCGGGCATCCCTTCGGATGCACCCTGGGTGTGCGCCGCCCTCACCCCTTCGGGTGCACCCTGGGTGTGCGCCGCCCTTGGCGCTCTGTCCCCTGGGGACGCCCGAAGGGGTGTAGAGGGCGAAGGGCGTGGCGCCCTGCACCGCTTCAGGTGCCCTGAAGAGGGTAGAGGGCGAAGCGCAATCCCCGCCGGGATCCCCTGCGGGATGCCCCCTTCGGGGTGCGCCCTCACCCCTTCGGGTGCACCCTGGGTGTGCGCCGCCCTTGGCGCCCTGTCCCCTGGGGACACCCGAAGGGGTGTAGAGGGCGAAGGGCGCGGCGCCCTGTCCCCTGGGGACACCCGAAGGGGTGTAGAGGGCGAAGCGCGACGAAGTGCGATCCCTATCGGCTCGGCGAGTTGTCGGCCGCCCTCTGGATCTCAGCCGTCGGTCCGCAAGACCTGCTGGAGCGTTTCGAGTGCCCAACCGCCGTGACCGACCTGTTCCGCAGGCGGCAACTGGTCGATGGGAAACCACTCCAGCGCTCGGATGTTCTGCCCGGGTGTCGACTCGGGGCTGGCGGAAGCGGAGGCGGCGTAGTGGAAGATCAGGTGCCAATACCCGTGCCCTTCAAACGACTCGATGTGGCTGAGGCGAAGGGCGGAGGGAACGACACCGGCTTGGTCTTGCAGGATGCGTCTGGCCGCGTCCTCGGGATGCTCGGAGTGGCGAAGGTAATCATCGGGGAGGAACCAGCCTTCTTCACCGTCATAACCCGTCACGTCCTGGTAGCGCGCCAGGAGCACCTGGCCGTCGGTGATGAAGGCGACGTCGGCTACGAGCTTATGGACCCGACACGGACGGGCTTCCATTCGGACACTCCTTTGGGTTCGAGACCCGCAACGTCGGCTAGCTTCGGAGCTTCGCTCCCAAACTTGATTCGAGATGCGCGATCAGGCGCTGCCGCACCTGGCGCACCTCGGCATCGGTCAGGGTCCGGTCGCTCGCCTGATAGGTGAGGGCGTAGGCCAGGCTCTTGCGGCCAGGCTCGATCGGCGCCCCGCGGTAGAAGTCGAACAGGCGCAGGTCGGTCAGGAGCGGGCTGCCGGCCTCCCGCATTTCGGCCTCGACCCGGTCCGCCGGTACGGAATCGTCGACAATGAACGCCAGATCCTCCAGCACCGGCGGATACGCCGGAACAGGCTGCAACGCGCGCTTCGATGGGCGCGCGGCGAGCAGCGCCTCCAGGTCGAACTCAGCCGCCACCACCGGAGTGTCGGCGAAGCCGTAACGCCCGCGCACGATAGGGTGGATTTCTCCCAACACACCCAGCGATTTTCCGGCGACGACGATATCGGCGCACTTCCCCGGATGGAACGCGGGATGGGCCGCCGTCTCGAAACCGGGTGCCGGGAGATGCAAGCCGGAAAGCAACGCTTCGATCAGCCCCTTCCCGTCGTAGAAATCCATCAGGCCGTCGTCGGCAGCCTGCCAACCGCGCGGGGCACGCGCTCCGGAAATCACCAAGACGAGCTTCGTCGATTCTTGGGGGAGCTCTTCGCCGGCTTGCGGCAGGAACACCGGCCCGATCTCGAAAAGCGCCTGACGCGGGTGATGGCGCGCATTGCGTTCGAGGACCTCCAGGACCGACGGCAACAGGTGACGGCGCAGGACGATGCGATCGGCAGCAATGGGGTTCGCCAGGGTGACGTACTCGATCTGCGACTCCGGTTCGAGAAGGTGCCGTCCGTCGTTCTCTGGACTGGTCAACCGGTACGTGATCACCTCCTGCAATCCGACCCCCGCCAGCAGGTCGCGCACTTCCTCTTCGGCCTCCGCCGGCGGATTGCCGAACTGAGGCGGCAGCGGGTCAGCGATCAGCGTCTCAGGGATCCGGTCGTAGCCGTACACACGGGCGATCTCCTCGATGACGTCGGCCATCCCGACCCGGCCGCGGCCGATATCCAGGCGATGGTCGGGAGCGGTGATGCGCAACTCTCGGCCGTCCGTCTCGACCAGAAACTCGAGACGTTGCAGCATCGAGCGGATGTCCTCCAGCGTGATCGTGACGCCCAGAGCGCGCTCGACTTCGTCCGCCGTGAGCGTCACAGCGGAAGCCGGCGGGGGCAGCGGATAGGCATCGACCAGACCTTGGGCGATGGCACCCCCGGCCAGGCGCTCCATCAGCACCAGCCCTTGCCGCACCCCGCGCTCCGCCATCGCCGGATGCACGCCGCGCGAGAATCGGTACGCGGCCTCTGACGACAGGCGCTGGGCGCTCAGCGTGCGCCGGATGTTGATGAGATTCCACGCGGCCCCTTCCAGGAGCACGTTGCGCGTCGTCTCTCCGACTTCAGTCTCGGCGCCGCCCATCACGCCGGCGATCGACAAGGCGCCGGCGTCATCACAAACGAGGACAGTGAAGTCGTCCAATCCGCGCTCGACGCCGTCGAGCGTCGTCAGTCTCTCGCCGGGGCGCGCCCGGCGGGTGTGCAGAACCGGCGCTCCCCCGCGGGCGCGCGCCCTCAGCGAATCGAAATCGAAGGCGTGCAGGGGCTGCCCGACCTCGAGCATCGCGTAGTTGGTGGCATCGACGATGTTGTTGATCGGCCGCATCCCCGCCAGGCGCAGTCGGCGTTGCAGCCAATACGGGCTGGGGGCGATCGTCACGCCCTCGATCAGGCCCAGGACGAAGCGCGGGTTGAGCTCCGGCTCGTCGATGGCCAGCGAGACCCGGCCTCCGATCGGCGGGCCGGTCCAGCCGACGTCAAACGACGGCGGTCGCAGTCGTGAGCCGGTCAGCGCCGCAACCTCGCGGGCGACTCCCAGGATGTTGGCGCAGCGAGCCAAGTTGGGGGTGAGGGCGATGTCGAACACAACATCGCCCATCACCTCGGCCAGCGGCCGTCCCACCGGCGCGTCGTCGTCGAGCAAGATGACTCCTTCGTGATCTTCCGAGATCCCCAGCTCCTTCTCCGAGCAGGCCATCGAGTAGGAGTCGACCCCGCGGATCTTCGTCCGGCGCAGAGTCATCCGTTCCCACCCCGGCTGGTGTCCGTCGAAGAGCACCGCTCCCTCGCGAGCGTAAGCGACCTTGAGAGGCCTCTCCAGCCGGCCCTGACCCTTGAAGGGGAACAGGTTGGGCGCGCCGGTGAGCACGACATGTTCCTGCCGCCCGTCGTCGAGCCGGCAGAGCACCAGCCGGTCGGCGTTCGGATGCGGCATCACCTCCCACACCGCGCCGACGACGATGGTCTCGGGATCCCAGGCCAAACCGGTCACCTTGGCATGGGTCGCCTGGCCAGGAGCCCGCTCATCAATCGGCAAGCCGACGAAACGCACTTCCTCGACCTCCAGGCCCGCCAGCGTCAGGCGGTGGGCCAGCTCGAGCGCCGGATCCTGGAGGTCTACGAACTCACGCAGCCACGAGAGCGGCACCTTCATGCCTTGTCCTCCGGCGCCTGCGGTGGGCGGCCCGCCCATTCCTTGGCGGCGCGGTCTAGTTCTTCATTGACTTTGCGCAACACCTCGGTCAGATCCTGGCGCACTTTCGATTCGACTTCGCCGGAACGAACGCGGTCGCCCAGGTCGCGGACGTCTTCTTGCAGCTGCCTCCCCGTTTCACTCTTGGAGAAGTCCTTCGCCGCAGACCGAAGGGAGTCGGTCAGATCGACCACACCCCCTTCGATCTCCTCCTGCAGGCGCTTGCGGTCCTCACTGTCCCAGGCCGACCGGAACAGGTCGCGCAGGTTCTTCCCGAGCATGCGCAGCTCGCCGGCCAGATCCTCGGGTTCGTGGGTCTCGTCGTTCATCGTCGTCTCCTTTCAGAACTGCTCGAGGAAACGCAGGTCGTTTCCCCAGAAGTAGCGGATATCCTCGATACGATACCTGAGCATGGTCAACCGCTCCGGCCCCATCCCGAAAGCGTAACCGGAGAACTCTGCCGGGTCGTAGCCGCCGTTGGCCAGCACCGTCGGATGGACCATCCCGCTGCCAAGGACCTCCAGCCAGCCGGTGCCTTTGCAGACCGGGCAGCCGACCCCGCCGCACACGAAGCACTCCACATCCATTTCGGCGGAGGGTTCGGTGAACGGAAAGTGAGCCGCGCGGAAACGCGTCGCCACCTGGGCCCCGAACAGGCGTCGAGCGAAGGCGGTCAGGGTGCCCTTGAGGTCGGCGAAGGTGATGCGGTGTCCGACGGCCAGCCCTTCCACCTGGTTGAACTGGATTTCGGAGCGGGCCGTCACCTGCTCGTAGCGGTAACACATCCCCGGCAGGACGACACGGATCGGCTGCGGAGCGCGCTCGCGCATGACGCGGATCTGGCCCGGTGAGGTGTGGGTTCGCAGCAGGACCTGCGGGTTGTCCGTGTAGAACGTGTCCCACGCATCGCGCGCCGGATGATAGGGCGGCATGTTGAGCAGGCCGAAGTTGAGCTCATCCGTCTCGACCTCCCGCGAGCGATACACCTGAAACCCCATTTCGGCCCAGATATGAATGATCAGGCGCAGCCCTTGGTTGGCAGGATGGATTCGACCGCGCATTAGCGGGCGCCCCGGCAAGGTGACATCGAGCGCCTCCTGCTGCAGCTGGGATTGCACCAAGCTCGCTCGAATTTCCTCGCGACGCCGGCCGTACTCGGCCTCCAGGTTCGTCTTCACCTGGTTGGCACGACGCCCGACCTCGGCCCGCTCGGCCTTCGTCAGGTCGGTCAGGTGCTCGAGCGCGCCGTTCAATTCTCCTCCCCGGCCAAGGTAGATGGCGGTCTGCGTGGCCAGCCGATCCGGATCTTGGACGTCGGCGACGGCCTCCAGGGCCCGCTGTTCGATCTCATCGATCCATCGCATCAGTTCCGCCGCGTCGATCTTTTTCGCCGGCACCGATGGGCTTCGCTTCGTCATCCGGTCCTCCTACACAAAACAATAGCTCCCGCCCTCAAGGGGCGGGAGCTGTGATCCCGCGTTACCACCCTCGTTGCCCCTTCCTTTCGGCCTCGCCCGTCGCACTCGCTTCGGGCTCCGCTCAGGGTCAGGACCGCTCTGCGCCGTCCTTCCGCTTCGTTCGGTCCCACGCTTGGCGCGGGACCTCACTCCGCTCTGTAGGAACGGCTCCCCTGGCTAACGGTGGGGTCTCCGGCCCGGACTACTTCCTCTTCGGCTTCGCTCAGGGCTCAGGCCCTTGCTCCGCTCAGAGTTTCACCCGGACAGCTCGGGAGGGAACTTCAACTGGTTTCGCTCGAGCCGGGGTTTCAGTCTGGCCCCGGCCTCCCTGGCGAGACCCTCCAGCCTACTTTCCTCCGTCATCGCTTCTGACGGTCTAAGTTTCGATGATTATCGGTCAAAGGACTGTTTTGTCAATCTGGTCCATGCGCTCGGGGCGCCTGAGGTTGCTTCTGAGGGAAAGGCCCGGGGGATTCCCACCTGCACCTGCGCCGGCGGCGCAGCTGCAGGCGCAGGTCGCTCGGCCTAGGTGGCCTCGCTTCGCGCAGCATCCCGAAGGGGCGGAATGACAGTGAGAGAGTGTTCGATGGCCGGCCGAGTCCCTTTCTCATGTCATTCCGAGGGAGGCCCTGAGCAGTGCCCGGCGATTCGGGGGGCCACGCGTCAAAGGGCCGACCGACACCTGCACCTGCGCTTGCAGCGCAGCTGCAGGCGCAGGTGGGAATCCCTAAGATCACACTCGCGCCAATGCCCTGGGGTTCGGATACCCTCATGCCCATAGAGGGATTCCTCACTCCCCACCTGGCTCTATCGTAGCGGGTACCGGCTCGGCGGGCCTCCGCCGCCACCCGCGAATCGTAGCTGCGCCGTTCACGATCAGGATGCCGGCGACGACCAACGCCGCGCCCAGGATCAGGCTCCAATCGACCTGCTCTTGCAGAAAGACCACTCCCAGCACCAGTCCGACGACTGGGAAGACATAGGTCACCATCGGCGCGCGGGTCGGGCCGATGCTGTGGAGCAGGTAGAAGTACAGCAGGTAGGCGATACACGATCCGAGCAGTCCGAGCCACACCAGGGCGAGCCAGGTGAGCGATGTGGTCGGGACGAGGTCCGGGGCCTCCAGGGCGACGGCGCCGGTCCAGATGAACAAGTCGGCGACGATCAGCGGCAGGAACGCCTGCACGATCGGAGTTAGTCCATGCAGGTTCTTGCGCGCGAACACTGCGCTCCAGGCATACAGGATGGCGGCCGCCAGCACAGCTACCTGCCCCAGCCCCCCGGTTCGAAATCCACCCGGCCCGATATTGCCGGCCATGAGGATGACCACTCCGAGGAAGCCCGTGAGCAGCCCCGCCAGCCGCGAGGCGGTGATTCGCTCCTCGGCCATCGAACGGTGGGCGATGATCATGGCAAAGAGCGGGACCGTACCGTTCAGGATCGAGGCCACGGCCGAGTCGATGCTCTGCTCGCCCCACGAGATCAAGACGAAGGGCAGCGCCGTGTTGGTGATGCCGAGCAAAGCGAGCATCGCCAGCACGCGGCGGTCGCGCGGCAGGGCTGGCCGCCGCACCAGAACGACGGCGCCCAGCCCGACCAGCGCGATCAGCAGACGCCAGCCGACCAGCGTGAAGGGGCCGACGTCCTGCACGGCAATCTTGATCCACAGAAACGACGACCCCCAGATCAAGCCCAGACTCCAAAAAGCCGCCCAGTCCTTATTCTTCATTCTCACCTCACCGTGACCATCCAGAAACGGGGCCGGCCTGCAAACCACCATCTCGTCGGCCCCCTTCGGGCAACCCGGCGTCGGCAGGCTGTCCCTAGCGAACCATCATGGGAGGCCGGTGCGGATTCATCGGTCCTCTCATCGTCAGGTGGATGGCTCCGAAAGGGGCGCCGGCGGCACCTCCAGCACCTCAGCACACCAGCGCGCCCTCCAGGAGAAGTAAGCGGCGCTTGGTACGGATTCCTCCTCGACCGGAGTATCCGCCAAGCGATCCGTCCGAGGCCAATACGCGATGGCATGGGACGACAATCGGAATGGGGTTGCTGCCCAGCGCCTGGCCGATGGCGCGGGCGGCGCGAGGCTTTCCGATCCTCTGCCCGATCTGTCCGTACGTGACGACCTGACCGCGAGGCACGGCGCTGGCCGCCTGAAGAACGCTGCGCTGAAACGGGGTCACGTGCCGCAGGTCCACGTCCAGGGTAAACGATGTCCGTCGCCCGTTCAGATATTCGCCCAACTGCCGCCGAGCTGTGGCGGTCTGATTGGCTGAGCGGACCGTCCGCAAGCGGGTTCGGCGGGCGACTTCTTGGCGGAACGCGGCCTCCTCGCCGCCGAAGGCGACCGCCGCCAGCCCCTTGTCCGTGACCGCGATCCACAGCGGTCCGACCGGAGTGGACGCGAGTCGGTCATAGTACGCGGTTGTCGCCAGAGCCGCCAGTCCCTGTCGGGCGCGCTGCCATTCAGCCGAGGTCGGTCCGGCGGCATAGACCTGGTCCATCAGCTGCGCGAAAGGCGGCGCCTTGGCCGACCGCTCACCGGCGAGCCAGGTTTCGATATCGCGGTCCACGGTCTTGCCATGCGTGGTCATCGGGATTCCTCCGGGAATGCCTTCTTCAACTTCCTCACGGCTTGGTAAACATTGGCGCGTGCTGCTTGCGGACTGCCTCCCAACACCTTGGCGATCACGTCGTATCCCAGCCCCTGGTAGCGCCGCAGCAGCAGGGCCTGGCGCTGCTTCGGCGGAAGCGCTTCCACTTCCTGCCGCACCGCCTCCAATCTCTCTCGCACAAGCTTGTCCTCGGGAGCGGCCTGGCGGTTCTCGTCTTCCAGTGAGAACCGGTCGACCCGCTCTCGACGTTGGTGACGAAGTTGGGAGCGAGCGGTGTTGGTGGCGATGGTGTACAGCCAGGCCCGCGGCGATCGAATCGCCTCTCCACCGGAGTGACGCAGCGCGCGCACAAAGGTCTCTTGAAGGCAGTCCTCGGCGTCCTGCCGATCACCGAGCACCCGCCACAGGTAAGCGTGAATCTCTTCCCCGTAGGATTCGACCCAGGTCTCTACGTCGTCGCGCTGCGCCATCGGCTGCCCATTCTCCTGAAGACTATGACTCGACGCCAGGGGCGATTGTGAAATCGAAGGTCAGGAAGCCGGCGCGGTTGCGGTCGAGCGGAGGCGTCCGTTCCGGCCGAGCGCCAGGAACCCCAGGGCGGCGGTCAGCGCCAAGGCCAATCCGCCATACCAGATGGCGACCGGCGCCAAGCGGTCGTTGAGGAAACCTCCTACGACCGGCCCCACCCCGAGGCCCACCGTCCAGGTGAGGGTGTACAACCCCACATAGCGGCCGCGCATCTCCACCGGTGCCAAGTTGGCCGTCAGGGTGGTCGAGGTCGGCACCATGATCATTTCACCCACCGTCAGGATGACCATGCTCAGCCAGAAGGCGCCAAAACCGGATCCCCGTGCCACGCTGCCCACGCCGGCGGCGTAGAACAGGGAACCCAGGGCCAGGATCGGCAGCGGGGATCGGCGCGACGTCCAGCGCGTCACGGGAAACTGAAAGAGCACAACCATGGCGGCGTTGGTGGCCAAGATGAAACCATACTGGCGTTCGACCACGCCAAAGTTCTCCTTGGCGTAGACCGGCAAGAGCACCATCAGGATGATGTAGGCCATCCCGGAAATCGCGTACGTGCCAACGAAGAGCAGGAAGGGTCGGTCGCGCAGCACCGGCCCATAGCCGCCGCCGGGTTGTGCACCCTCGCCGAGCCTCGAGGGAAGGGTCTCCCGGGTGCGCAAGAGGATCAGCAGGGCGAAGAGGAAGCTGGCTGCGGCCGAAGCGTAGAAGGCGATGTCGTAAGAAACCGCAATCAGGAAGCCGCCGAAGATCGGCCCGACGACGATCCCCAGATTCGAAATCATGCGCAGGAGAGCGTAGCCTCCTGGGCGCTGTTCCGCCGACAAAAGGTCGGCCATCATCGAGTCGGCGCCGACCCGGAACAGCGGGTTGAAGGCGCCGAACAGAGCCATCACACCGATCCAGGCCGGCAGGCTCGCGGCCAGGCTCATACAGACCATGGCCGCGCCCTGCGCCGTCAGACTTGCCAGCATCACCGGTTTGCGTCCGAAGCGGTCGGCGGCCGGCCCGGCGACAGACAGCCCGATCAATCCCGCTGCGGCATTGACGGTCAGCAGCAGGGCGACGGTCGTCATCGGCACGCTCAGTTGTTGGCGGACGAAGATCGTCAGGTAGGGCCACACCAGGCCGCCGGCGGCGGAGCTGAGCAGCGTCCCCCAGAAGAGGAGCCAGAACTCTGCCGGATACCGGCCGCGGACATTTCGAATCCTGGAGCGGAGAGATTCCATCGCTATTCGGTATTGGGCTTGCCGGTCGGTGGTCGGAGCCGTGCTAACCACCGGGCATGGGGATTTGACCCTGCCGGCTCACCGGGTCGCGAGGGAATTCTCAGGATGGAGCAGGTTCACCCTGCCCACGACCCGACCCTCCCCATCTCCGCCGATGGGTTTGTGATGGACACAAGGGGGACGATGGTGGAGAGGTCCGTCTAGCGGTCAAGATGCGCCTTCGAGCGACTCCAGCAGGGGCGGCACATCCTCGAGGGTTTCGACGGTCCACTCTGGGACCACCACGCCCATGTACTCGGCGTTGAACGCGGGGTCGGCTTCCGCCCGCACCCAGACCTGATGCAGCCCGGCGCGCTGCGCGCCCAGAATGTCCTCGCCCAGCAGGTCGCCGACCATCACCGCTTCTCCCGGCGCCACTCCCCACTGTGCCAGGATTCCCATGAAGAGCGACGGCGTCGGCTTGCGAACGCCGGCGGCGGCCGAGATCACGACCGGGTCGAAGATCCCCCTCAGACGCGAGCCGTCCAGCAGACGCTCGACATTGTCCGTATCGCTGGCGTTCGAGAGCATTCCCAACCGCAGACCACGGTCGCGCAGCCTGGCCAGCACTCCGTGCACGCCCGGCACGGGCGACCAGCACGTTTCGCTCGGAGCATACAAGCGGCGCAGCGCCTGACCGATCTGCTCGTCGCTCACCTGCGTAACTCCTTGAGCGGTCAACACCTCCCGAAGGATTTGGCGTGAGGCTCGCTCTCGATGATCGCTGCGGCGGTCGCGGAAGTTGGATTCAAACGCCCGCTGGACTGCCTGATCGAACGCCGTCGCCTGGAGCGGATAGCCGGCCTGCTGCAACCAGGCGATCATCGCCTGGCGTCCCTGAGTCAGGACCACGGTCCAGTCGCCGCGAAAACGGATCAACGTCGAGCCGAAGTCGAAGATCACGCCATGGATGGCCGGCATGGCTCAATACCCGCGCTTGGGGTCGAACTCGTTGAGCAGGGGCTGGTCGGTCAGGTAGCGTTGTAGATTGATGGCGAAGAGGACCGCTGCCTGCTCGAAGTAGCGGTCGGAGGCCCCGGCGATGTGCGGCGAGAGGAGGACGTTCGGCATTTCCCACAGGGGGCTGCTCGGCGGCAGCGGCTCCACCGGGTAGACGTCGAGGGCCGCCCCGCCCAGCCGCTTCTCCGACAAGGCTTCCACCAGAGCGTTGTGATCCACCACCCCGCCGCGAGAAACGTCGATCAGGCAGGCCGTGGGCTTCATCTGTTGAAGCACGCTGCGGCCGATCAGCCCGCGCGTCTCCGGCGTGAGCGGGACAGTGACAACCAGGAAGTCGCATTCGGCGGCCATCGACGTCAGGGCCTGCGGCGGATAGAGACGCGTCGCAAGGTCCGCACCCGGATCGCCGTGATCCTGCAGGGCGTAACCATGATCCTCCAGGTGCTTGAGGTCGCGCTTGGTCGCCAGCACGCGTGCACCGAAGGCGCGACACAGCCGGGCCACCTCGCGGCCGACGCTGCCGTAACCGACGATCCCTACGGTGCTGCCGTCCAGATCGATCGGGCGGAATCGGTCGAAGCGATTCTCGGCCCAGCGTTTGTCGGCCCGGTCGCGTTCGAGCCGGGGCAAGCGCCGCCCCAGGCCCAGCATCGCCATCAAAACGAATTCGGCCATTTGAGGGACGGCGGCGCCGCTGAGCGTGGTGATGCGAACGTCCCCCCTCAGCAATGGGTGGTCGGCGACGTGATCGATCCCGGCGTAGTGAAATTGAATCCAGCGCAGGCTGGGAGCCGCCTCCGGATCCGGCAGGGCGCGTACGGTGTAGAGAATCTCGACATCCGGGAGCAGATGACCGGGCAACTCAGACGCGTCCGAAGCGGGGTGGACCTCCACTTTCAGCCGGGGCGAGACGGCGCGCACGCGCTGCACCAGCGACTCGGGAAAGCGCACCGCCATCAGCACCAGCACGTCCGACATAGAGGCGATTTTACATCAGCCGCTTCATGAACCTCATTCATCCCCCGATCGCGCCCACCAGCATCGCCGCGGCGATCACGGCCAGGAGCACATCGCCAAGGGCCGGCGCCCCGCTCTCCAGCGCCAGGACCTCGAGCCCAGAGGCGACCAGGACAACGCCAACGACAATCGCTTGGACGCGCACCTTGCGGTGATCGCGGGAAGGAACCTCGCTCATCCGCCGCCTCGGAGCATCACCAGCCCGACCAAGGCCCCCATCGCCAGCAGCAGCGGGGCGGCGTGACGGAGCAGGCGTCGCAGGATCTGACTCTCTTGGGCCGTTGCCGCAGCGCTCGCCGCGCCGACCGACACCTTGGTCGGCGACAGGACGGAACCGATCGCTCCGCCGGCCGTCTGCGCCGCCAGGATCCAGGCCACGCCCAAGCCGAGGACCTCGGCCGTCCGGCGCTGCAACATGCCGAAGAGCAGATTGGAAGCGGTGTTCGAACCGCTGACGAAGGCCCCCAGTGCGCCGATCCACGGCGCCATCAGCGGAAAGGCCGCTCCCGAAATCCTTGCCAGTCCGAGCGCCAGGACGTCGGTCATGCCAGCGTGGGCCATGATCGTCACCATCGCCGTCATGGAGACGATCGCCAGGCTCGAGCCGAGCACGCCCCGGGCCGTGTCTCCAACGATACGCCGCGCGGCACCCGACGGCATCACTCCGGCACGGCGCAGAAGGAGGTAAGCCAGAGCGCCGGAGTAAACCAGAATCGCGCCGGCATGGCGGAACAGGACCAGCGCCTTTCCGGGTTCGGCCGAAGTGAGCACCCCCTGCGACGTCGCCACGGCCGGGAAGGACGCCTGCAAGACGACCGTACTAAGCGCCTGATGCAGTGGAAGGATGAACTGCACAGCAAGCGTGATCAGCACAAGAAGGAGATACCCGACAAGTGCCAGGCCGATCTGTCGCCCAGGGACCGACGGCCGCGGTGAGGCCTCCGTCGGCTTACGACTCAGGCGGACGAAAGCGAAGCCAACGGCCAGTCCCGCCAGGCCGCCGCCAAACCCGGCGATGTGCCATACGCCGTTTGCGGCCAGTGCATACTGCGTCCCGGCCATCGCCAACCCCATGATTCCCACAGCCACAAGGTGCCCCCGGCGCCCTTCCGCCACACGCAGGACCATCCAACCGCATACGAAGCAGGCAAGTCCGAGCAGCCCTGCGCTCTGGGCCGCCATCGCCGGCCCCGGGACTCCGCTGGCGGCGATCAGCGCCTGGAAGGAAGACCCCAAGGACCCGAAGGTCACCGACCAGGCATGTCCGAGGGATGGCGCGATGACGGCGACCAGGGGATCGAAGCCCAGCCCAACCAGGATCGGCGCGGTTACGACGACCGGCACGCCAAACCCGCCGACTCCCTGCAAGAAAGAGGCGAACGCCCACGCGATCAGGAGCGCCTGGAGGCCGCGATCGGGTGTCAGACTTGGCAGCGCCGCGGCGAGAGTCGCGACTCCTCCGGACTCGTCCACGACTCGGTAGAGAAAGTAGGCGGCCCAGACGATCAGCAAGACATCCAGCGCCAGGAAGAGAGCCTTCGCCTGCGCCACGGCGAGCACGCCGGCACCGGCGCCAAAGCCGAGCCACGCGATGGCGGCCGCGGCGAGCCATCCGGCCGGGCCGGCGCGCGCCGCACTCCACCCGAGACCGAGGATCAAGAAAACGAGCAGCAGGATGGGAAGAGCGGCCAGGAGCCAAGTGGTCAGCATCGTCGCGCCGCCCCGCCCTCCGTGGTCGCGCCCCTTCGCCCTCTACACCCCTTCGGGTGTCCCCAGGGGACAGGGCGCCAAGGGCGTGCACCCTTGGGGTGTGCGCTGAAGAGGGTAGAGACCGGAGGCCGGCGATTGTAGCACGCGGTCTAAAAGCTTCTCGGAATCTTGAAGCGTCACGGAAGGTGCGCCGGCCCGTGCCTATCGTACTGGAGTACTAGAGATCGACCGCGCGAGCGGGCGTCGATGGCCAGCGTAGGGATTCCGTAGGACGGCCGTTGGGTGCGCGCCGAGCACGGCGAAGTGTTACCCGATTATCCTTTCCCTCGGAAGGGCGGAATCTCTTCTTCTCCTCCTTAGCAGAGAGCCGGGGTCGGCGTCCCCGGCTCTCCCGATTCCAGGCCAAGGGCGCCCGAAGGGGTGAGGGCGAGTGTCTTCGACAAGTACAGGAATGACGTTTTCCTCGTGGTCGCCCCCGCGAACGCGGGGGCCCAGGTACTTGAGATTCCTGGATCCCGCTTTCGCGGGAATGACTTGGCCTGACAGGATGTCGCCCGGCCGCTGGAGTTCCGCCTTCGTGGGCATAACGCTGCCTTCGGGGTTGTCGCCCCCGCGCACGCGGGCGCCCATGATATTTCCGACGCTCGATCCGGGTCTCCTGCGTCCGAGAGGGCAGCTTCCCGGGAATGATGATCCCTGACAGGGCATCGCTCCGCGGACTCCAGGAGGGGCCTTGGCGCCCCTCCCCTCCTCAGGGCGATGGGGGTCAACTCGCATGGAACTTCTCGCTCGCCTGCGGCGTCTATACACGTAACTCTCCCTTGCCAGGCCGCGCCCCGGCCCGTATACTGCGCGCGCCCCAACGCCGGGGAGTAAGGAGGGAAGGCTGACCATGTTTACGCCTCGTTGGAGGGCACTTGCTCTTCTCCCGCTGGCTCTAGGCCTGGCCGGATGCGCCACGGCCGGTGGCCGGACCGAGCGGACCATCGCCGTGACCGGTCAGGGCTCGGTCATCGTGCCGCCGGATACGGTTGTCGTGACCCTCGGAGTCCAGACCCGCGGTGCGCAAGTCGGGCCGACGGTCGCCGAGAACAACCGGGCGGCCGAAAAGGTCGTTGAGGCCGTCACGAACATGGGGGTGGCGCCGGAAGATGTGCAGACGACGAACTTCAACATCTCGACCCAGCCCCGCTACGACGAGTTCGGAAACCCGACGGAGGACGTAACCTATTGGGTGGACAACTCGATCACCGTAACTTTGCACGACATCGCCATCCTGAGCGACCTGCTGGGGAATGCGCTGGCCAGCGGCGCGAACTCCGTTCAGAGCCTCACGTATACCGTGTCGGACCCGGCGGCGGCGCTCGAACCGGCGCGGAAGGAGGCGCTCACCGACGCCCAGCGCCAGGCGGAGCAGCTCGCCTCGGCCAGCGGGATGTCGCTCGGCGCGATCCGGACCATTTCCGAAAGCAGCGGGGGTGGCGGTCCCGGCCTGAAAGCGATCGGCGGCGCCGAGGTGCCTCTCGGCAGCGGAGTGCCGACATCGCCCGGCACGTTGGAATTCGCCGTCCAGATGTTCGTGACATACGATCTTCGCTAAGGGAGGAAGCCATGCACACACGCAGTCTCTCCATCCTCCTGCTGTCGGGCGCGTTCCTGGCCGGATGCGCCGTATTGAATCCGGCCGAGCGATCGATCATCGTCCCCGGCCATGGCGAGGTGCTGGTCGCACCGGACGTGGTCAGCGTGACTCTCGGGATCCAGACCCGGGATGCCGATGTGGCCGTGGCGGTGCGGGAGAACAACCAGGTCGCCGCCGCCATCATCGAGGCCGCGCGCCAACTGGGCGTGGCCGACTCCGATATGCAGACGACGTACTTCAGCGTGTATCCCCAGACGGGCTACAACCAGTTCGGGATCATCACCGATGAGGTGACGTACTACGTCGATAACAACCTGACCGTTAAGCTGCGGGACGTCGATCAACTCTCCAAGCTGCTTCAAGACTCCGTCAACGCCGGGGCGACGAACATCTACGGTGTGACGTTCTCCATCGCCGAAACCGCCGCCGCCGAGGACGAGGCCCGGACGGAAGCAATGAGCGACGCTTTGGGCCGCGCGGCGCAGATCGCCGTCGACGCCGGCGTCATCCTGGGGGATCCGATCACGATCTCGACCGGGGTGACCCTCCCACCGCCGCAGCCTTACTACGCCGCCCTCGGCTACGGCATGGGGGGTGGCGGGGAAGGTCCCCCCGTCTCGGTGGGGACGAACAAAGTAGCGGTGGACGTGACCGTCAGCTACAGCATCCGCTAAGAGCAAGTGGTCAGTGGACGGTGGTCAGTGGTCAGTGGTCAGAAAGACGATGAAAACAGACCGGGCCTCAAAGAGAGGCCCGATCTGTTCTGGCCACGAAGCCTAGCGGGCCGGGTGAGCACTGGGATCAGAGGCGGGCGGCCAGCGGTCAGAAAATACACCTGCGAAAGACAAACCGGGTTTCTTTGAGAAACCCGGTTTGTTATCACACTGACTACTGACCACTCACCACGGACCACTCTCAGGCGGCGCGCGCCAGCTGCGCCACCTCCGTCTTGAACCGCCGATGCAGATCCTCCGCACCGACGATCTCGCCATCACCCAGCCTCCACTCCGCCGGACAGAGCACGAAAGGCCGCGACTGATTGCCGCCCATCCCGCCGTGGAATCCTATCAGTTCCTCGAAGGCGGCGGCGTCGCCCGTCTGAGGATCGTAGAAGCTGTTGACGACGATGTCCGGCACGAAGCGGAAGCCGTCGGTGCGCTTCAGGTGCTGGGCTGCGCGCGCGGGGAAGAGCGCCAACGGGTTCTCTCCCTCGATCCGACCCGAGTCCAGATAGAGCGTCCCGCGCGGTCCGAGCACCACCCCGCCGTCCTTCGACGAATGGACCAGCAGGAATCCGATCCCTTCATGCTTCCGCAGCCCGGGGATCAGGTCGGGGGAACGTTCGTTGATCTGCTCGAGGGTCAGGCGTTCCTTCCGGTCGGTGAAGTACACCAGGCCGAGGTTGCCGGAGGCCAGCACAATCAATCCGGCTTCGGAGGCGGCCACGGCCTCCCTCTTCTTTTCGGCCTTGGCCCGCTTGGCGTCGGGGCCGATTAGGACACGCCCATCGTCGTCGCGGCTCTTGTCGGTCTGTGATTTCACCGTGCGGCCGATGAACTTCTCGTCGTTTTGAGCCACGTCGGTCGCTGCCAGGCTGACATGGTCCCATCCCTCGTCGGTCTCCAGGCGATCGTGAATCTTGATATCGGCGGGAAGCAGACTCTGGATGAAATCCTTGAGCGTCATGTGGTAGCGCTGTTTGAAGGTCTGCCCCTGGCTTTGCCCGTGGTCGGACAGGACGACCAGGCGGACTTTGCGCTCGGCATGCGCCGCAGCCCGTTCCAGCCGGGCGAACTGCTGGTCCAGCTGGCGCAGGGTGCGCATGGCGTCCGGAACTTCGATCCCGGAGTGATGGGCGACCTCGTCATAGCCGAAGTAGGTGGCATATTCGGCGTCGAACGTTCCGGCCATGATGTCGCCCACCAGCGTGTGAGTCGTCAGGTCGCGCAGGAAGACGGTGGTGAAACCCCGGACCAGCGGGTAGATGCCCCCCCGCTTCTCCTTCCCCAGCCGCGGGATGACGTTCTCGCGTTCCTGCCTCCGGCGGGCGCGGATCTCGTAGATGACGTCGCCGACGAACAGGATCAGGGTGCGGATGAACTGATAGGGCGACGAGAAGAAGAAGTAGTACGACGGTGTGTAGAGCTTGCTGATCGACGTCACCCGGCTGTAGGTCATCATCGCCTCGCCGGCGTCGCCCGAGAACAGGTTGGTGCGGCTGGCGCCGTTGACCGCCAGCAGCCCGTTGCCGCTGGAATGGGCGGCCTCGATCTGCGGCGCGTCCTTCGGCCCCGAGGAAGTGATGATCTTGTTGCCGTTCGCTTTGTCGACCCAGCGAAAGGCGGGGATGTCGGCATTGTTGCCCAGGAGGATCCCGGCCTGGGAAGCCCCGGTCTGGCAAGAGGTATCCGTCTCCCACTCGACCAGGCGGTGCGACCCTCGGGCGATCCACGAGCCCAGCGTCGGCATATGGCCCAGCTCGATCGCCTTGCGCAGCGTCGGTGCCGAAAGCCCGTCGACCTCCAGGAAGACGACACCGGCGTGCTTGGCCAACGGCGCCGCGCCGCGCGTGCGGCGAGCGGCGCGCAGGATGACATTCCGATAGTAGGGGGCTTCGTCGTCGATCGTCAGCAACGTCGAGAGGCCCATGGCGATGGCGCTCATGATGATGACGGCCCCGAGCAGCGTCCAGCCGTTCTCATAGTGGATCCCCGGAAGCAGGCTGGCCGCCAGGCCGAAGATGATTGCGTTGAGCAGCAGCGTGACCAGTCCCAGGGTGTAGACCATGAACGGCAGGAGCACCCGTGACAGCAGCGGCCAGAGCACCGCATTGAGCACGCTCGAGATCAGAACAACGGCCGCCGCCGAGCGCAGGTTGTCGATCTGCAGCCCAGGCAGCAGGACCGCCGCCACCACCAGACCGACCGTCCCGAGAAGCCAGATCAAGAGCGATCGGCCGAGGGCCTTCTGCCACGTCATTCCCATCATGTCAGGCCTCCATCTGCGGTGTCCGCAACGTCACCAGCGCGATCTCCGGTGGGCAGTTCACTCGGACCCACCACATGTTGGATCCCAGCCCCCGATTGGTGTACAGCGTCATCTTCTTCACTTGGTAGCGGCCGAGCGGGTATTTCCAACAATACGGGCCGCGTACGAGCGGGCCGAAGCCCGGCAGGACGATCTGTCCGCCGTGCGAATGCCCTGAGAGCTGCAGGCCGAAGCGCCCGGTCCGGGCGGCGGTGTCGGCGAAGTCCGGCTCGTGCGCCAGCAGTAGCGCAGGACCGTCGGCCGGCAGCCGCTGCAGCACCTGACCGAATCGGTCCTGATGCACCATCACGTCGTCGATACCGGCCAGATGCAGCACATCGTTGCCGCGCCGCAGGCTCACGACATCGTTGCGCAGCTCCCGCACGCCGCACCGCTCGAGCAGCATCCGAACCCGGTCGGAGCCGACCCAGTGATCGTGGTTGCCCAGCACGGCGAAAACCCCTTCCGCCGCATGCAGGCGCCCGAACGATCGCTCCAGATCGCGCGCCGAGCCATCGAGGTCATAGGACAGATAATCGCCGGTCAGCGCGATCAGGTCGGCTCCCAGACGATTGGTCAGATCGACGACTCCCTCCAGACGATACGGCGAGAGCCATTGTCCGAGGTGGGTGTCGGTCAGGTGCGCCAGTTGACAGCCATCCCAAGCCCGGCCCAGGCCAGGGATCTCGACCTCCAAGCGGAAGACGGCGAAGTCTTCCGGACGGAATCGGTCGCGCCCGAGCCGATGAGCGCGTCTGGCGCGCCATAGCTGGAGGCTACGCCGCCATGGAAATTCACGGCCGGTCGAACGGCCTCGTTCCGCCATCATGCCTCTACAGCTGCAGGGACCCGATACGTGGGTTCGATGTCCACCATCCGGCGTGAGCCGCACTCTTCCGGGAGGAGGCGTCCTGCCGGGACGGCCGTATTCGGCCTGGGCATCCGGCGTCCGATGATGGGCAAGGAGAGGAATGCATCTTATCACGCAGTGAACGAGCGGTCGGGTTGGCCACCCGAGGGTTATGCTGCAACGAGGAACGCCTGGGGGATTCACACCTGCACCTGCGCCTGCGGCGCGGCCGCAAAGTGCAGCTGGGAATCCCCATGATCTCCCCACGGAGCTGCGCTCGGCGGCGGATGCTTCCTTTGGATTACACCGCGGGCAGCCTCCCCACGAACAAGCCCCGCCCCATCGGGCCTTGCGGATCGAAGGCGATCGACATGCCAGCGGCAGCCAGCGCCGAGCGGTACGCCTCATGGGGGAACAGCGTCAGCTCGAGCCGTTCGACAAAATGCTCCACGCCGGCGGGCGTGGCGATCAGATGGTGCATGTCGAGGACGGCCAGGCGACCCTCTCGGCGGCCGACGCTCATTCGCGAGATCTTCATTTCCGGCTCATCGACGAAGAGGCCCGAGACTCTTCCCGGGACATACGCTTCCGGTGTGAGCCATGGCTCGACGATCAGCACGCCGCCCGGCTCGAGGTGGCGGGCGATTTGTCGGACGGCGCTCAGCAGCTCGTCCTCGTCGCGCAAGTGTCCCGTGGCGCCAAACATACAGATGGCGGCGTCGAAGAGGCGCCCGAGATCGAAGTTGCGCATGTCGTCCTGATGCAATGGCACACCCGGCAGCTTGCGGCGGGCGATCTCCAGCATGGGAAGGCTCGCATCGAGGCCTTCCACGTCGAAGGACTCGCGCAGATGGCGCAGGTGCTCGCCGGTTCCACAGGCGACATCCAGCAGGCGGTGCGCCCCGGGCCGATGCTCCTCGATCAGCGAACGCAGCATCGCCGCCTCGGCGGCGTAGTCCTTGAAACTGTAAATCTTGTCGTACCAGGGGGCGGAGCGCGCGTACCCCATAGCGGATCAGCTTCCCGCGAGCTTGGAGCTCGCGGGAAGCTCGGATCTCCTATAGCCAGGCGCGCCGGCGGAACCAGATGTAGAACCCGACTGGAGTCAGGGCCAGGATCAGCATCGTCGCCGCGAACGACGGCAGCGAAGTCCACTCGCCAAAGAGAACCGGCGGGGCGAAATAGTTCATGCCGAAAAAGCCGACCAGGAACGAGATCGGCAGAAAGACCACGGCGATCTGGGTGAGGGTCTTCATGATCTCGTTCATTCGGTTGTTGATGACCGCCAGGTAGATCTCCAGCACCCCGGTCACCTGATCGCGCATGCTCTCGTTGATGTCGTGCAGCCGCACCAGGTGGTCGTAGACGTCGCGGAAGTACACGCGGTCTTTCTTGTCGACGACGCGGAAATCGTCTCGCGCCAGCTTGTTGAAGACCTCTCGCTGCGGACCGACCACCCGGCGCAGATGGAGCAAGCCTCGTTTCAGGGCAAATACCCGTGCCAAGGTCTCGCTCGTTGGGCGTTCGAAGACCGCGTCCTCGAATTCCTCGATCGTCTCGTCGATGGCCTCGACGCTGTGCAGGTACCCTAGGATGATCTCGTCGGCCAGGGCATAGTACAGATGATCAGCGCCGGCAGCGATGTAGCGGTCGTCCCGCTCGAGGCGGTTCCAGACCCGATCCACCCCCGGTAGCGGATCATCGTGATGCGTGACGAGGTAGTCGGCGCCGAGGAAGGCGTCGAACTCCTGGGTCGATAGCGACGGGTCGGCGGCCGGGTCGTAGTGGATGGCGTGAATGACCAGATACAGGTAGTCGCCCCAGTCGTCGAGCTTGGGGACGTGGGTTTCCTGCAGAGCATCGTCGATGGCCAGGGGATGGAAACCGAAGGCTTCCCGCAGGATGGGCTCGCAAACTTCGGGCGACTCACCGGCCAGATCCAGCCAGAGCAGGCCGCCGCGCTTGAGCCGGCGCGGCAGCTCGGACAAAGGGACGTCCTTGCGGACGTTCCCCTCGCGGTCGCGATGGAGAAGACGGATCATGCGGGAAGGCGGAGGTCAGGTGCGGATAACGAGCCCCAGGAAGATCAGGCTGGCCAGCAGCGTCCCGGCGAAGACGATCGCCGGAGCCGGATTGTTCTGCTCGACCGACTCCTGACGGATCTCGGCCAGCGACTCGAAGCCGAGGAGACGCATCGTGACGACGACAAAAGCGGAGGCGACGATCGCCACGATCGGGCCCCAGAAGGCGATCATCGACAGGATGATCGGCAGGCGCGCAATGAAGATCGCCCACGACGCCGGCGCCAGCAGGTAGGCGACGATCTGGCCGAGGACGAGGGCGGCGGCCAGGGTCAACAAGCCGATCAACCACTCACGATTCTTCCCCATCGGTTCTCCTCCTCAAGTCAGCGAATCGATTGCAGGTCGTCCCAGGAGATCATCCAGCCGCGCCAAACGGTGTCTCGCCCGCCGCTGCCCTCCTGGTAGTCCTCGACGACGAGCGCCCGGTTTTCATTGTCGGTACCGCCGCGGGCGTGCACGAAGCGGCCGACGGCGCCCGTCTGTAAGCGCAGGCCGCCGCCTTCGGCGCTTTCGACGTGGAACTTGCCGATGTCGGTGATCGTCCACGATGCCGGCGGGTAGGCAAAGGAGACTTCGGCCGTCTCGTCGCTCTGCCCGAAGGCCTTGGCGTGGGGCAGGATCTGCTGAGCGATCTCGGCATCGGTGATGATGTCGTACGAATCCAGGACGTAAAGCCGGTCCTTCCAGTGGTAGAGCAGCGTATCGCCGATCCAGTGGCCAGCGAAGATGTTGCCGGTCGGGACCCATGGCTCACTGGGAGATTTCTGGCGCTGCCACAACTCGGCGTAGCGAATCGTGCCGAGGATCTTCCCCGTCAGGCCGCCGCGCTCGGGATGGTTGTAGGTGATGAGCTGGCCGAGGCGGGCGGCGCCAAATTCCCCGGGCTTTCCCGAAAGGGGACGAGCCATTGGTTTTCCTCCGCTCGGTACCGCGGTCGAGGGTGCGGCCGGGCTCCGCGGCGCGGCCGTGCGGGAAATCCCGGCCGGCATGGGTCCCGGCAGGCGATTCGCCCGCCGGATCAGGTTGAAGCCGGCGATCATCATGAAGATGCCCGTCACGACGAGAAACATTGCAACCTACCAGGAACCGCTATCCGAACCGCCGGAGTCCCAGCCCCCCGAGTCGAAACCGCCTGAGTCCCAGCTTCCTGAATCGGAACCGCCCCAGTCCCAGTCGCCTGAGGACGAATCGGAGGAGCCGGAGCTCCAGCTGCCCGAGTCCCAGTTGCCGCCGAACCAGCCGGCGCCATCCCCACTTCCGCCCGTCGTCGGTCCGATGAGCGGCGAGCCCATCGAGCACACCCCGCAGATGAAGATCAGGGCCCCGAAGACGAGCAGGAGCCAGCCGATCGTCAACGATGTTCTGCCGGGAGTCATCGGATTGTCCTGATTCCCCAGAGGCCGCGTGCCATGATTGTACTCAGATTGCCACCGCGCGCACGACGGAGTGGTCAGTGGTCGGTGGTCAGAGGCCCGTAACCGTGACCAATCACCGATCACTGGTTACTGATCACTGGTCACTGGGCACTGATCACTGTCCACTGGCTCTATAATGCGCCGCCGTGGACAGAGCCGTCGACCAACGCATCGCCCGCGCCGCCGGGGTGGTGATGTTCGGTTTTCTGATCGCCAACCTGAGCGGGCTGGTGCGCCAGATATTGGTGTTGGGCGCCTTTGGAACGAGCGCCAGCCTCGATGCCTATTTCGCCGCAGTCCGCTTGCCGACGATCCTCTTCAGCCTGTTGGCGGGCGGAGCGCTCGCCTCCGCGTTTGTCCCGATGTTTACCGGAATGCTCGCCATCGAAGATCGACCGGCCGCCTGGCGCCTGGCGTCCTCCGTCGGCAACCTGGTCTTCCTCGGGTTAACCGGGTTCGCCGCCATCGGATTCGCTCTCGCTCCGTGGCTGGTACCCCAGGTGATCGCCCCGGGCTTCGACGACCCGGCCCAGATCGCCCTGACGGTCCAGCTGCTGCAGATCCAGCTGCTGGCACCGATCCTGTTCGGACTGAGCGGACTGCTGATGGGCGTGCTCAATGCCCACCAGCAATTCCTGCTGCCGTCGCTGGCTCCGGCGATGAACAACCTGGGAGTGATCGCCGGCGTCATCTTCCTCGTTCCGCGGATGGGGATCTACGGTCTGGCCTGGGGGTATGTCCTGGGCGCCGCCCTGCACCTGGTGGTCCAGCTGCCCGGCTTGCGCCACCGCCAGGCCCGCTACCACGCCACCCTCGGCCTGCGCGACCCCTCGGTGCGCCAGGTCCTCCGCCTGATGGCGCCGCGGCTGTTGAGCGTAGGCATCGTGGAGATCAATTTCCTGGTCAACGCCATCATCGCCTCGGCCCTGCCTACCGGCAGCCTGACGGCGCTGACCAACGCCTTCGCCATCATGCTCATGCCGCAAGCGCTGATCGCTCAGTCGACGGCCATCGCCGTCCTGCCGACGTTTTCGGAACAAGCCGCGCGCGGCGCGCTGGGCGACCTCCGCCTGACCCTGGCACGGACCCTGCGCGGCGTGCTTTTCCTGGCGCTGCCGGCGTCGCTCGGACTGATGCTGCTACGAACGCCGATCGTGGCGATGCTTTTCCAACGCGGGGCCTTCACCGCGCAGTCGACGGAACTCGTCTCTTGGGCGTTGTTGTGGTACGCCGTCGGGTTGCCGGCCCATGCGCTTCTGGAAGTCGTCGTGCGCGCCTTCTTCGCGCTCAAGGATACGCTGCGCCCGGTGCTGGTCAGCCTGCTCGCCATGGGCCTCAACATCGTTCTCAGTCTGACGCTCACCTCCGCCTTCGCCCGCCTGGGTTGGCAGCCGGTCGGCGGCCTGGCGCTGGCGAACAGCCTGGCGACGGCCGTCGAGGCGATGGTCTTGATCGTCCTGATCCGCCGCCGATTGGACGGCCTCGCCTGGGCGTCGATCCAGCGCGGTGTCTTCGCCGCCGTCGGCGCGGCCTCCGTCATGGCCCTCGGCTTGCTGGGCTGGCTGGCCCGCACTGAAGGCCGCAGTGATCTCGTGATCGGGCTCGGGGGAGTGGCCCTGGGCGGCGGCCTATACTACGTGACGGCGCGCCTGCTGGGCGCGCCGGAGGCCAGGCAATTGCCGAAGATGATCCTCCCGCGCAGCTCCCCGCGATAGTCCGATCCGGTAGTCCCCGCTTTAGCCGGGTTGGTTGCGGATGCTGCAACGTCGGTCTGCGACGGAGGCGTAGCCGCAGCCTTTAGGCTGCGAGCCCGAAGCGTGCGCAAGGAAGGCGGCAGCTGCGGAGGATTTGCTCGCGCCCGCTGTAGGCGGGATCCTGGAAAGTCTTCTTCCAAGCCGTGGTAGGCGCAGGCTGAAGCCTGCGGCTACGCGGGACAACTCCGCTCATCGAGCTGGTCGGACCCAGGCTAAAGCCTGCGGCTACGCGAGATACCTTGCCTCATCGACCGGGTCGGACCCAGGCTAAAGCCTGCGGCTACGCGAGATATCTCGCCTCATCGACCGGGTCGGACCCAGGCTAAAGCCTGCGGCTACGCAAGATATCTCGCTTCATCGACTGGCTCGGATCCAGGCTAAAGCCTGGGACTACGCCTGACCTTCGGGCCATCGACCGGTCGGATCCAGGCTAAAGCCTGGGACTACGCTTCGGTCTCGCGCGTTTCCTCCGGAGGCTTGACGGCTCGAAAGCTGCGATACAACAGCAAGTCGTAGATGATCTTCAGGCCGCCGGCCAGATAGAAAGGGGCCCCGATCAGGGCCGGCATCGCCAGCAACGCCCCGCTGATGGACGGCGAGAGCAATCCGCCGATCGATCGAGCCGTGGTGGTAATCCCGGCCGCGGCCGAGCGCTCGTCGGGGCGGACGACCGCCATCGTGTAGGACTGGCGGGTCGGAACATCCATCTGCGACAAGGCAAACCGCAGCAGCAGGACGGCCGTTGCGGCGGTGAGGGTCGGCATCAGGGGAACGGCCATCAATAGAATATTGGATGGCAGATGGGTGAAGACCATCGTGTTGATCAGGCCGAAGCGCGCTGCCAGGCGCGCCGCCACCAGACCGGACAACCCGGCCAGCACGTTGGCCCCGAAGAAGATGCTTCCCAGCGCCACGGGCTGAACGGCGAACCGGATCACGAACCAATAGGCCACCAGGCTTTGCAGGACGAAGGCGCCGGCGAAAGCGTCGAGCGCAAAAAGCCCGCTGAGGCGGGCGACGATGCTCCGGCTGGAGCGGTGGATCCCGAGTGCAAGGCGAGCCGACGGCGAGGCCTTCGCCCGCGGTTCAACCGCGGGCGAGAGCAGGAGGAAGAGGAAGACTAGCATCAGGCCGAAGCCGGCATACAGGACGGTCGTCGCCCGATAGGACGACAAGGGAGCCAGCCCTCCCCTCAAGAGCGACTGCACCAGGACCCCGCTCAGCAGGGCTCCCAGTGCGGTGGCCAGCGCGCCGACCAGGTTGTACCAGGCGAACAGACGAGTGCGATCCCGGTCGACAACGATCTGCGCCAGGGCTGCCTGCTCGATCGATAGGAACGGTCCGACATCGTAACCGCTGGGGCTGAGCACGCCGACCAGCGCCGCCACCCCGATCAACCACAGCGCGCTGGTCGAAGCCAGCACGGCTCCGGCGAACACGATCAGCAGCGCGCTGACCACAAGCATCCATCGGCGCCCGAGGCGGTCGGCCGAGGTCGTAATCCATAGGGAGAGGATGACATCGCCGAGCAGGGCCAGGCTGAGCAGCAGCCCGACCGACGACTCGGCAAAGCCGAGAGCGATCAGGTAGAGGACAAGCGTGACGGAGAGAAACCCGTATCCGAAGAGACGCAGGGCGCGCGTCGAGAACAGGAGCGCCAGATCAACCCTTGAACGCCCCATCCATTCGGCCTTGTCGGACCATTTCCCGGGCGTAGGCGTAGAGCGCGTCGTAGACGATCCACTCCGCAGAGTTGATCTCGATATCGTCTGGGTAGCCCAGATGGCGGAAGCCTTCGGCGACGGCTTGGAGGCCCGCCCCTTCGGGCTGTTGATAGAGTGTGTTGTCCGTGTCGGCGCCGTTGACGATCTTGCCAAGCAGGACCAGCGCCGGATCCGTCGTAAGGCCGTGCTTCTTGAGGATCGCCTCGAACGAGCACTCCTTCCCGTGATGCCCCAGCTCGACCCCGGGGACGTCGAAGGGGATGGCCCCGAGGCGATCGGCTGCCGGCAGGACCTGCTCAGGGGGGACGAAGATGAACTCCGCCTCAGCGTCGACGAACTGACGAATCAGCCAGGGGCAAGCGACGCGGTCAACCTTAACCCGGGCGCGCGTGATCCACTTCATGTTCGCCTCCGTGGCAGCCAGCCGTAGGGGCACGGCACGCCGTGCCCCTACTCCTCCTCTAGATCCAATTCCTCTTCCCGATACTCGCCGGCCTCATCGGGCACCAGCTGGCGCAGACGGAGCTCGGCCTGCTCGAGCAGCGCGCTGCATCGCTCGGACAGGGTCTGGCCGCGCTCGAACAACTTGAGCGCCTCGTCGAGCGGCATCTTGCCGGACTCGAGGCTTGCGACAATTTGCTGCAATTCCTCGAAGGCCTGCTCGTACGTCATCTCTTCAGGAGACTTTTCCTTCGCCTTGGCCATCTGTCTGCCTCACTCGGCCGACCGCTCGCCGGCGACGGCGTCGAAAGCGCCGTCGTGGACACTGACTTTGAGAGGATCGCCGGGGGTCACCTGGCGAACGGATCGGATGACGGCGCCGGTCGACTGCAGTTGAACGACGGCATATCCACGCGCCAGCACCGCCGCCGGCCCGACCGCCCGTAAGGTCTGCGCCAGGCCGCGGACCGAGGCGCGGCGGAGGGCCAGCCCGGTCTCGACCGCGCGTCGGGCCCGCAGCCCAAAATCATCGACGCGTTGCCGGGCGTTGGCCAGAACGGCGCGCGGGGAGGCGGCCTGGAGGCCCGCCCGCGCGGTTCGTAGCTCATTGCGCCGCTCCTGCAGCATCAGGCCGAAGGCCCGCTGCTGGGCCTGCCGCGCCTGGGTGACACTCCTGGCCAGTTCGAGACGGTCGGGGGTGGCAATCTCGGCTGCCGCCGAGGGTGTCGGAGCGCGAAGGTCGGCGGCGAAGTCGGCGATCGTGAAGTCGGTCTCGTGCCCCACGCCGCTGACCACCGGGGCGATCGAGGCGGAAATCGCCCGCGCCACGTCCTCATCGTTGAAGGCCGCCAGATCTTCCAGCGAGCCGCCGCCGCGCACCAGCAAAATCACATCCGGCCGGGCATGACGGTTGAGCGCCTTCAGGGCGGCGACGATTCCGGCCGGGGCTTCCTCGCCCTGCACGGCGGTCGACGCCAGGATGATTTCGCCCAGCGGAAAGCGTCGTCGCAGAACATGGAGGACATCGCGCAGCGCGGCCGCCGCCGGCGACGTGACGATGCCGATCCGTGCCGGCCACGCCGGCAGCGGCCGCTTCTTCGCCGGATCGAAGAGCCCTTCGGCTTCGAGCTTCTCTTTGAGACGAAGGAACGACTGGAAAAGCTCGCCCTCCCCCGTCGGCCGAAGGGTATCGGCGTACAGCTGATACTGCCCGGCGGCATCGTAGACGCCCAGCCGGCCGTGGGCTTCGACCGTCTCTCCTTCGCGCGGCAGGTAACGCTGGCGAACGACGTCGGAGCGCCACATGACGCAGCGCAACGAGGCGTCGGCGTCCTTGAGCGTGAAATACACATGACCCGATGCCGGGCGGGAGACATTCGAGACCTCCCCCCGGACCCACAAGTCCTGCAGCCGGAAGTCCCCTTCCAGCAGCTCCCGCAGGTATCGGGTGAGATCACCGACGGACCAGGTGCGGGCGACGCGTCCGAAGAAGGAAAGCTGACTCACGCCGAGCAGGATACTTGCGGGAGGATGGTGTGTCAACGAAGTTCACCGAGGCAGGGGAGGAGCGCGCCCACCCCCACCCCCACCCTCCCCCTTACAGAGGGACGGAGCCGGTCCCCTCCCCCTGTAAGGGGGAGGGTAGGGTGGGGGTGGACGCGCCCCGATACTGCTCTCTCGGCATACAATCAGTCCCGCCTGCTGGAGGCGAAGCGATGGGAGATCCCCTGGAGGTCCGGGTCGGTCAGGCGTTGCGGGCGCGCCGCCTGACCTTGGCGCTGGCCGAATCCTGCACGGGCGGTCTGATCGGCCACCGCCTGACGAATGTGGCAGGCTCGTCCGACTACTTCCTGGGAGGCATCGTCGCCTACGCCTACGAAGCCAAGGAGCGCCTGCTCGGGGTCCACCACGAGACCCTCTATCAGCACGGCGCCGTCAGCCGCGAGACGGCGATCGAGATGGCGCGCGGGGCGCGCCTGGCCCTGGGGGCCGACATCGGCGTCTCGGTGACCGGGATTGCCGGCCCGACGGGCGGCCTGCCGGACAAGCCGGTCGGCCTGACGTGGATCGCCATCAGCACGCGAGACGCGGAACGCGCCGAGCAGCACGTCTGGCAGGGCGACCGCGACCAGAATAAGTCGCTCTCGGCCGAGGCGGCGTTGACATTTCTCCTCAGTGAGGTGTCCTAGCAAAGCATCCCGCGAGCTTGAAGCTCGCGGGATGCTTGACGCGGTCGGGAAATCGTAGGGGCACGGCGTGCCGTGCCCCTACGCCGTCCGTCATAGGAGAATGCTCAGCTCAGATAATCGCGCAGCTGACGCGCCCGGCGCGGGTGGCGCAGACGGCGCAGCGCCTTGCCTTCAATCTGGCGGATGCGCTCGCGCGTCAGACCGAATTTCTGGCCGACCTCTTCCAGCGTGTAGGAGCGGCCGTTGTGCAGCCCGAAACGCAGGCGGAGAATGCGCGCCTCGCGCGGGCTGAGCGTCGAGAGGACGTCTTCGATCTTCTCACGCAGAAGGTTCTGGTAGGCGGACTGCGCCGGTGTGGGCGTCGTCTCGTCCTCGACGAAGGACCCCAGCTCGGAATCCTCTTCTTCCCCCACCGGGGTCTCGAGCGAGAGCGGCCGCCACGAGACGCGCATCATCCATTGCACCTTGCGGGCGTCGGTCTCCATCTCGTGGGCGATCTCCTCCGGCGAGGCCTTACGCCCCATGTCCTGCTCGAGCTGCCGCGCCACCTTATACAGGCGGCGAATACGATCCGACATGTGGACCGGCACACGGATGGTGCGCCCCTGGTCGGCGATCGCTCGGGTGATCGTCTGGCGGATCCACCACGTGGCATAGGTGGAGAAGCGGAAGCCGCGCAAGTAGTCGAACTTCTCGACGGCCTTCATCAGACCCAGGTTGCCCTCCTGAATCAAGTCCAGGAAGGGCACGCCGCGGCCCATGTAACGCTTGGCGATGCTGACCACCAGGCGGGTATTGGCCTTGATCAAGTGCTCGCGCGCCAGGCGCATGTCCTGGATATGGCCCTGGTACTCCGCCCGTTTCCTGGCACCGGTGTTGCCGTTCGACCGCGCCAGCCGGGCATCGGCCAGCCGGCCGCGTTCGATCCGTTTCGCCAGCGAGACTTCCTCTTCGACGGTCAGGAGCGGGACCCGCGACATCTCCTTGAGGTAAAGCCCGACGGTATCGTCGGTCGAGATCGTGCTGAGATCGAACGGCTCCTCGACGATGACCGGCCGGGCCTCGGGACGAAGATTCTCCGGTACGTCCGCCGACTCCTTGTAGACCTCGATCCCTGCGCCGCGGAAGAACGCCTGAAGCCGCTCCATCCGGTCGGCGGCATCTTCCAGGTCGGGAAACACGGCCAACACGTCGGTGGCGGTCAGGTAGCCCTGTTCATCGCCCTTCTCCAACAACGTGGCCACCGCTTCACGCCTTTGCCAACGGTCATTGACTACGCTCATCCCTCAGCCCTCCCATGGGGACCTTGCGGAAGGCTTCGGGACCTTCCCGCGCGCCTCCTGGAGTCGTGCGCCGTAGCCGGGTCCTCGATCACTTCGCGCAGCCCCGCCAGGCGGGGGTCGGGAGCTGCGGACTGGTGCTCGCACGCGGTGTCATTCCAGTTGACCCCGCACTCGGGGCACAGCCCCTTGCAGTCCGGACGACAAAGCGGTTGCAGTGGGAGACTGAGCAGCATGTATTCGCGCGTGAGCGGGCTCAGGTCGAGCAGACCGGTTTCGGGGATGGCCAACAGCGGCTCCGTTGCCCGTGTGGACGGGTAAACGAACAGGTCGTCGAAGTCGATCTCCAGCCTCTGGCTGAAAGGGGTCAGGCAGCGGACACACTCGGCCTGAGTCCCGGCCTGCATCCCGCCCGAGGCGTACAAGCCTTGGGCCGTGCGGGTCAGGCGGAGTTCGCCCTGCAAATCCGAGACGTCCAGGTCGTCACTGACCTGGACGCCGGGGTGATCGAACTCGAAGAAACGGTTGTACCCGACCGTCTGGTGGAGCATGAACCCGACGTTGAGGCACAACGGTTGACTGGTCAGACCCCTACCCGTCCCAAAGGGAGTTCCCAGACAAGCGACCGAATTATAGCACGCAAAGTACTAAGCGTCAACAAGTGCAAATTAGTACGTGACATAAGCACCCGTTTGTGTCAAAACTGGTCGGAACATGCGGCCGTCCGGCGACGCCACAGCCCACCACTCGCCATCTGGTACTATTCGAGTAGCCGACCGGCGGCCAACATCCAAACGCTGCTGCTAGCCACGACTAACCCGGGGAAACTGTCGGAACTGCGCGCCCTGCTCAGCCGACCCGGAGTTGACCTGACAGATCTGTACCGAGCGGGCATCGAGTTCTCGGTCCCCGAAGAGGGCGCCGACTACGCCGCAAATGCCGTCGCTAAGGCGCTGGCCTACGCCCAAGCGGCCGGATTGTGGACGCTGGCTGACGATACCGGGCTGGAAGTCGATGCTCTGGGCGGCGCTCCCGGCTTGCGTTCGGCGCGCCTGGCCGAAGGCGACGCCGCACGCCGCGCCAGCCTGCTGCAACACCTCGCGACGTATCCACGTCCGTGGATAGCGCGCTTCCGCTGCGCCGTCGCCCTGGCGAGCCCTGCGGGGGAGACGGCTGTCGGGCATGGGGTCTGCGAAGGAGAGATCACTCCCGTCGCGCGCGGCGACAACGGCTTTGGGTACGACCCACTCTTCGTCGTCGCCGAAACCGGTAAGACGATGGCCGAGCTGACCTTCGCTGAAAAGAACCGCCTTGGCCACCGGGCCGGCGCCGTGGAGGATTTGCACTCCCGATTGCGGCAGGGCGAGTTGCCAAATGCCCCGCTCTCGGAAAGCTTCCCGCAAGCCTAGAGCTCGCGGGAAGCGCATACTGCCCTGGGAACGCGGGGCGGCAGGCCGTAAAATGGACTTCACCGATCCGCCTTCTTGCCCGTGACGCTAGAGCCCCACCTCCAGACGCTTGAGTCGCTCGGCCTGATCCGGCTGCTGCAGGAGCAGCCGGAGTTGGCCTACCTGTTCCGCCACGCGCTGATCCAGGAAGCCGCCTACGGCTCCCTCACCCGCCGTCATCGACAATCCCTCCACGTGGCCATTGGAGAAGTCCTCGAGGGCCTGTACCCAGACCGCCAGGACGAAGTCGCCGATCTGCTCGCCTACCACTTCGCGGCCGCCGGCGACTCACAGCGCGCCGTCCCCTACGCGCGCCTGGCAGCGCAGCGTGCGCTTTCGACCTACGCCTACGATGAGGCGATCCTGCATCTGCAACGCGCCCTCGACCTCTTGGGCACGGATGGTCAGGAGTCGACTCGTTGGAGCCTGCACGAGGCGTTGGGGGACGTTCACGCGCTGTTGCACCAAGGGACGCAGGCCATCGCCTGCTACCAGCGTGCCCTGTCGGTTTGGGAGCAGCTACCCGGCGGCGATCGGTCGGACGCCATTCGCCTTCACCGCAAAGTCGTTCAAACGGGGGCCGAGATCAAGTGGGCCGTCGACCGAGACGCTTTCTCCGAAGTCAGCCGCTCCGCCCGCGCTTCCAGCGAAAGCCTGGATCAGTCGCTGGAGCTGATCCACGATCCGACGCCCCACCCGGAGACGGTGCGACTGCTCTCCGTCCTTTCCCTGGCTTCGTGGCGCATGCGTCACCCGCCCGACTGGCAGACGGCCGCCGGCCACGCCCTAGCCGCGGTGCGGATGGCCGAAGAACTGACGAGCCCGGTCGAGCACTCGGTAGCTCTCGAAGCCTTGGGCAATGCCCTCTTCGGCCTCGGCCAACTTCGCGAGAGTCTGGAAACGGCCGAACTGCGACTCGAGATCGCCCGCAGGCCAGGTTTCCCCGACGAACGGGAGGCGCTCGATGCCCTGCGCGGCGCCGCCTGCGCCATGGTGTACGTCGGCGAGTACGAGCAGGCGATCCCGCTCTTGCTCGAGGCCGAGCAGGGCGCCCTGCGCACCCAGTCCGCCGATCAGATCTTCAACGTCATGGCCTTGCTCACCCACTGCTGGTTTCGCCTCGACCGCTGGGACGAGATCCGGTCCCGCCGCGGCCTGTGGGAGGACCTCCAGAATCGATTCCCGCAGGAGCGAACCGGACCTATCTGCTGGCCCCTTGGGCTGCAGGCGATCGTCCAAACCCTGAGCGGCGACGAGCAGGCGGGGGCCGAACTGCGTGACCGCTCCTTCGCCATCATGGTCCGGACCTTCGGCGAGGACAACTGGCTGCGCAACGCCCACTACTGAGCGGCCTTGCCGCGTCTGGCAGAGGGCGAGTTCGCCCTCGTCCGCAGTCACCTCGAGCAAGCCATCCGCACGCCGACCGACCCGGTCCGATGGGGTTCGGGGATGACGGACCTGGACTTTCACATCCTCTGCGCTGAAGCCGCCGCGCAGGCAGGTGACGCCGACGGCCTTGCCGAGCACGCCCCGCTGGCGGAAGAAGGGGCGCGCCGCCTTGGTCATCGCCTGTACTCAGGGGTCGCGCATCGAGCCCACGCGGTTGCCTTGCTCCTGGGAGACAAGTCCGCCGCGGCCATCGATCGTTACAACCAAGCCGTGGAAATCTTCGCCGCCCTGGGGACGCGCTGGCAACTCGGGCGCACGCTGGTGGGGCGGGCTGAGGCGCACGCCTCCGCCGGTCATCTCACTTCCGCGCGAGCCGACTACGCTCGCGCGCTGGAGGCCTTCGAGGCAGTCGGGGCGGCGCCGGCCGCCGCCCAGGCACACCGGAACCTGCTGAGCCTGCCTTAAGACGAGTCCCGCTCATCGAACGGTCCCCTGCTAACGGGCGCCGGGGAACACCACCTCGGCCTCGCGCAGCCGGCGAAAGGCTTCTCGACGCACCTGCCCCTCCACGCGCGATTGGCGCTCGAAGTGCTCCAGCTCGATGTTGTCGACGTAGAAGACCAGCTGAAACAAATAGCTCCCGTCCCGCAGGCCGCCAAAACCGGCCGAAGGTCGTTTCCAGGTGGGCGTCGGCTGTTTGTACTCCGTCGCCAACCAGGAGGCGACTCGCAAGACCGCCTCATCTAAACGCTGCTCGATCGCCGACCGGTCGGAAAGCATCCGCCCAAGCGCGTCGAAGCGCCGCAACAGCCCGACCACACGCGCCGCCCAGAATCGTCGCAGTTTGACCTCGTCTTCGCCCCGGATCAGGTCGGGGTCAGCGGCCCAAACCTTCACCCAGTCCCACGTGCGGCGGGATAGTGAATCGACCGGCATCTCGGAAGACACCAAGTCGATGAAAGCGTCCAGCTCGAGTCCCGAGTCGTCGAGCCGGCCCTCGACATCGGCCAGCGCACCCGCCGTGACCGCCAGCGGTTCGAAGCGCGCCTGAAGCTCGGCCCGTTCGCCGTCGCTCAACCCTCGGTGCTCCGCCGCGCGGATCGCGGCGCTCAGCGCGTACAGGTCGGCTGTGGTCTGGCTGACGGCCTGGTCGAGGAGCGCTTCCGCCCTCAGGCGTTCGCCGCCGTGGGCCCGCTTCTCCGGGGAGAGGCTGGCGAACGTCTCCAGACGCCCCAGCTTCGCCTCGATCTCCCCCAACAGGTCCGGGTGGCCGTCCAGCACTTCGCTCATCATCGAGCGAATCCGCTCGACGTCCTGTTTCGGCTCCACCGGGACGGGCACCACCGAAACCAACTCCGGTGTCGGCTGCATCAAGTTGACCAACCGCTCGTTGGCCAATCTGCCGTTGGGCATGTAGATCACCGCATGTTGGCCGGTGTCATACAAGTGGGTCACCCGCAAGCCGATCTTGATCACCTGGCAGACCTTACCGTCTTCGAGTCGGATCAGGTCGCCGTAGCGGAAGGGCGTATCGACGAGCAAGGCAATTCCGGCGAAGACGTTCGACAGGATATCCTGCAGGGCAAAGGCCATGATGAAAGCCGCCCCGCCAATCGCGACCAGCACCGCCGACAGGTTCAGCCCCAAGTTCTGGATGATGACGGCACCGGCAATGAGGATGATCGCCAGCGGCACGAACTGATTGATGATCGGCACCAAAACGTCGTCGATGCGCGAGTCGCTGCGCCGGGCGAAGGCGGTGGCATGGTGCATGGCGACTTCTTTGAAAAGCCGCCAGATCCAATAGGCCGCCACGGCCACCGCTGCCGCCGTCAACCCACGCTGACCCCGGTCGAGCCAGGAGTCGTCCAGGCCCGATACTCGGAGGGAGGCGTTGATCCCCAGAATCACGATCAGCAGGACCAAAGGTCGCCGGCTGACGTCGACCACGACGTCCTCGACTTCGCTGTCCGTCCTCCGAGCAATGGCCTTGAGCACACGCAGCACGATGAGCTGCAACAGCAACGCCAGCAACAGCCAGAACGCCAGCGTCGCCGCCGCCGAGCCGAGCGGATTGCCCAGGAATTGGAGCTGTGGCGGCAGCGGGAACTCCCAGAGCCAGATCTGAATCATCGCGACTCTCCTTTGGCACACCTATCCAGGATCAACAATCCGGAGTGCGCGCTTTCTACACTCCCCACGCCCTCACGCTCCGCCGACGGGCGGAAACTTCATCGATGAAGCCGTGCAGCAGACGCCCCACGGGCTCCGGTCGCTCCAGCATGACCATATGACCGGCACCTTCCACCGTCTGCAGACGCGACCCGCCGATGCCTTGATGCAGCGCCTCGCTAAGCCGGGGCGGAGTCATCCGATCCTGCGACCCGACGATGATCAGCGTCGGTAGGCGCAGCTCGGCCAGGCGATGGGCGACGTCGAAGGAGTCGCAGGCTTGCAGGTCGCGCTGGAGGATGGCCGGTCCGGCGGCGAGCATGCTGCGCCGAGCCTGCGCCAGCAGGCGGGGCGAGACCTCCGGTGCGAACGACCACCGCAGGATCTTCTCGACGGTGTCGGGAAAGGTTTCGGCGCGGGCGGTCTGCTCCAGCAGGACCGGGTTGACAGGCAGGCGGGGCCCGGCGCCAATCAAGACCAGGCCTGCCAGCGTTTCCGGTTCACTGAGCGCCGCCGTCAGCGCGATGGCCGAACCCATCGAGTGACCGACGAGTACGGTACCAGCGATCCCTTGGCGGCGTTGCCAGGCGACGACTCGGCCGGCGAAATCCTCGATCGCGACCTCCTCGCCGGCCGGCGACTTACCGTGACCGGGAAGGTCTACGGCGAAGGTGTGAACGCCCTCCAGACGCCGGACACCAGGAGGCCAGTGCAGCCGGTTGCCTCCGGCGCCGTGCAGAAACACAAGCGGCGGACCCTGAGTCCCGCCGCCATGTTCCTCGTAATCCAGTCCCTCAATCCTGGGCAATTCTCATTCCCGGCTGGCCAGCCACCGCTCCAGCATCATCCCGGCGGCCGCGCCCTGCCCGACCGAGGTGGCCACCTGTCGGTAGACGGGATCCTGCACCTCGCCGGCAGCGAAGGCGCCGTCGATGCTGGTCATCATCCTGGCATCGGTCTGGAGGTAACCATGGTCGTCCATCGCCAGTTGGCCGCGGAACAGGTCGGTGTTCGGGAAATGACCGATATAGATGAAGACTCCGTCCGTCGACACCCGTTCGGCCGCGCCCGTCTTGAGATTGCGCAGGCGGACCGCCTCGACCTTGCCATTGCCGACGATTTCCTCCACCACGGTGTCCCAGACGAAACTCATCTTGTCGTTGGACATCGCCCGGCGCTTGAGCGTTTCTCCCGCCCGGAGGGCGTCGCGCCGATGGACGACCCGTACCCGGTTGGCGAAGCGCGTCAGGAACAATCCTTCCTCCAGGGCGCTGTCGCCGCCGCCCACCACGACCACTTCCTTCTCCCGAAAGAAGAAGCCGTCACAGGTGGCGCAGAAGGAAACTCCCTTACCGATCATCGCTTCCTCACCGGGCACGCCCAACCGGTTTGGCGAGGCACCGGTGCAGACGACGACCGCCTCGGCTTCGTAATCCTCACCGTAGGTCTTCAGCCGGAAGGGCGAGCCGCGGCGAAAGTCGACTTCGACGACCTCGTCCACGACTACACGTGCCCCGAACCGCTCAGCCTGCTTCTGCATGCTCTCGACCAGTTCGGGCCCGGTGCTCCCCTGCGGAAATCCGGGGTAATTCTCGACTTCGTAGGTGATCGAGACCTGCCCGCCGAGCTGGCTGCCGGAAATCACCAGCGGCTCGAGGTTGGCGCGGGCGGTATAGAGCGCGGCCGTCAGCCCGGCCGGCCCGGAGCCCAGGATGATCACTCGTTCTTTCGTCATACTCTCACTTCTCGAGCGTCCTGCCTCTTCGTCCCTCGGCGGGGCCTTTCCCCAGTTGGACCCGCGCCGACGACCCGAACCCCTGTCGGATGACCACTCGGTCTGCCGTCAGCGCCCCTGGGATTGCCTCAGAGCCTTCGCCAGCGGCCCGACGGTCTTGGTCAACCACCACAACGGCGCCCGCGTCCGGACCAGACCCTGCGCGTCGATCCACGGGCGGCGGCACGGGTCATCCGGATCTCCGGGCCGACACGTCAGACGTTCCCGGCCGCAGCGCGGGCAGGGACCCGGCGAATCGCCAGGGAGCATGCAATTCGCGCACAAATAGACTTGTTCGCCTGGTACGCCTGTCATACGATCACCGAACGTCATTGTACCTCGCCGACTCTCACTCCCCTGCGGCGCGCTCCATCAGCGCCGCGCCTGCGCCCAAGAGTGCTCCGGCCGCGGTCCAGATCGGGATCCGCGCCAGAACCGCCCCGACGTCGGCCGTCGCGAAGTCCGGCACCGGATGCGCGTGCAGTCCGACCTTCAACAAAATCAACAGGGCCTCGAGCGGTCCGGCCAGTGCACCGGCGGCAGCTCCCGCCAGCAACCACCATCGCAGGCCCGTCGGGCGAGGGATAGGCTCCCGGCGGCTTCGTCTCGCTCGCGCCGTCAGCAGAGCCGAGATGGAGATCATCCACGCCAACAAAGTCACGGCGGCCAGGCCGCGGTCTTCCAACCCGATCCAGGCCACACCCAACAGGCCGGTCAGGATCCAGGCGAGTCGGTTCAGCGCGTCGAAACGGAATCGGGCCACGACCGGAGGACAAGAGCCGCCGCCACCGTCTGCGTCGCCAAGATCAGCCATAGGTTGCGGGTCAGTGCGAACAGGACGGCGGAGATGCCCAACCGCACCAGCTCGGACCAGACTTCGCTCGGCCGATCGCGCGACGGCCGCCCGTTGCGCGCCAGCCATTCCAGGGCGCCCAGGGCCAACCCCGCCAGCTGAGCCGCGGCAGGCTCGACGAGGGCAACGGCGCCCGCGCCCCGGTAGAACGCCCAACGGGGCTCGTCGAAGAGGACCAGCCATGAGCGAGTTGGATGAAACCAGACCTGCACAACGCGTCGGACGGACGGGAAGCGCAGGCTGAAGGCGAACGCCAGGATCAGCGCGGTGCAAATCGCGGCACCGCTCAGCCAACGCGTCAGCCCGATGCCGGTGATCCCGCAATCGAATCCGGCGACGGCCCCGGTCACCCAGGCGCCGAAGAGAGGCAGGACGCCGTAGGCCGCCCGCGCCCAGAAGGAGACCTCATCTTCCCACGTCGCCAGGCGAGTGCGAATCCGCGGCAGCAGGGCCCGCACCACCGCCGGTGCGGACACAGTAGCCACAACCCAAAGCACCGTATCGATCACTTTCCGGCTTCCGCACTGTTATTCAGAGGTCGATGGCCAAGCATGTACGACCTCCGGCGCAAGATCACTCGCTCCCTTTTCACCCCCCTATGGTGCCCCCTGCAATGGCTTGAACTCGAAGGAGATCGAGTCGCAAACATTACGATCGATGGAGTCTTGCGCCTCATTTTCTGAGGCCGATCTCGCCCCAGCCCGAAGAACCTTGGCAGGCCGCACCACGCGTGTGCTTTTCGAAGGAGACTCGCACCCTTGCGCAAAGTCCGCTCGACCTCACCTGCGGAAGTCGGCCATTGCGAGGAGGGTTTGGGGGGACGACTTTCGTCCCCCCTGAGTCCCCCCGGAGGGGGGACCATAGGGGGGTGATCGAAGAGAGGTTTCATTCGGACGGGCCGTTCCCGGCTGATTCCCCAGGCACCTCGCCCTCGCGGGACGTGAGCGGCACGCGCAGAAGGACGCGCGTGCCGCGCCCTTCGACCGAATCGACCGTGAGACTGCCACTCAGAAGTTCGGCTCGCTCGCGCATGCTGACCATCCCCAGACTGCCGCGTTGGGCGTAGGTGGCGTCGACCGCTCCGACGTTGAACCCGACCCCGTCGTCTTCGACCTCCATCACCAGCGCCTCGCCGTCGCGCCGAAGGCGAATCCAGACGTGCTCGGCCTCGGCGTGCTTGCGGGCATTATTGACGGCTTCTTCGGCGATGAAGAAGACCATTCCCTGGTTGGGTGCCTCCAGGCCGTCGACACGTTCCCCCTCCACCTCCAAAAGGACGGCGTGTCCGGTGAGGTCGCGCGTCTTGTCGGCCAGCTGCTGCAGCGCGCTGATCAGCCCTTGTGACTCGAGGATCATGGGCCGCAGCGTGAAGAGCATATGGCGGACTTCTCGGGTGGTGCGCCGGGCCAGATCTTCGGCCCGCCCCATTTCTTTTTCTGCGGCGGCGACGTCACGCCCCAGCAACCGTCGGGCGAAACTGGCCCGCATGGCAATCGTCGCCAGAGATTGCGTCGGCCCGTCATGCAGATCGCGCGCCAGTCGTCGGCGGGCTTCCTCCTGCAGTTCCTGGATTCGGTCGCGCTCCCCGGACAGGTCTTGAAAGCGACGGGAATTCTCCAGCGCGATCATGGTCTGCTCGGCCATCGCCGTGAGCAGCGCCGACTGCGGTTCGCCAAACACGCCGGCGTTCGGATGGCCGAAGAGCATCACCCCGATCGTCTCACCGCCGTGAGCCAGGGGCGCCGCCACGACCGCCCGACAGCCGCTGAGAGCCGACAGCCGCTCCAACTCGGCGTCGCCGTCGACCCCGCGGCGGCGAACGGGCGCTTGGCGTGAGATCGCCTCACCGATCAGCCCGCGGTCGGCGTGGAAGTCCAGCCTCCAGTCGGCGGCCGACAGGCTCCGACCGGAAACGATGCGCACCCGACCGCCGACTCGCAGCAGGAGCATCCCGACCAGACGCTGCGGGTCTTCCTCTGGATCCAGCAGCGCCTCCGACGTCACTTCGAGAGCCAGGTCGAGCACCCGTTCGTGATCGAGAGTGGCGTTGAGCTCTCCGGCCATGCGGAAGAATCGCGCCAGCTGTTCCCGCCTGCGCATGCGCGCAGCGCGCAGCTCGACTCCCTGCTCTTTGCCGGCCTCGATGGCCAAGTGGCGTACGTGCGACGCCGGCCACAGGACCGCCGCCGCCCCCAGGATCACGGCCACCGCGAGCACGAGGGCGGCCGGGAACGCCGCCAGGCCCATCGGATCGACGGCGGTCACGGCGATGACCGCCGAGCCAACGGCGATGCCGGTGACCCGCACCGCGCCGCGATTTCCTTCAAGCAAAGCTGCGCCGACGACACCGATCAGCAAGGTCCACCACAGCGGGCTGGCGATCCCGGATGAGAGCGCCAGAGCGCCGACGGCGAAGGCCGAATCGACGCCGGCGGCAGCGTAAACCACTCGCCTGGAACCGGCTCCGACGATGCGGGCCATGCTCATCGCCAGGGCAAAACCCATCCAGCCGAGCGTGAGGACTGTCAGAGGGCGCGACAAGTGTCCAGTCAATCCGGCGACGAGCGGCACTGCCCCTAGCCACAACCAACGCTGGCTGATGGCGATCCAATCGAGCGGAGTCAGGGGTGGCCAGGCGCGCAGCTGGCCCTCGGTCGAATCCATGGCGGCATTGTCACCCGGTTGAGATGAAGGCCGCATACCCGGTCGTCAGTTGAATCCCGGGAAGTAGGCTACAACCGCGTCAATGATCGATGCCTGAGGGGCCAGCAGCCACAGTGTCTCGCGGCCATTGCTGTAGAGGCAGGTTTGCTGAGCGTTCGCCTCCCAGCAGCTGCCTCGATTCGACGTGATGGCGTTCCCTCCGAATCGCTCGTTCAGGTGCCTGGTCAGCGCCGACCGGAAGGTTGCGGCGTCGGCGGTCGTATCCCAGATCCAACGCGCCGCCAGCACGGTCTGCCCCGTCGCATCGTTGAAGTGCACCTGGTAGCGGTCGCCGCCCCAACCGGCTGCGGCCTGGCCGGCGTCGGCGTCGGGCAGCTGCGCGTCGACGTCCGCCCCATAGCCCAATAACAGGTAGGTCATCCACTCACCGAGCGCGTCATTCTCGAGCAGACGCCAATCCGGCCCGAGCACCTCGCCGAGGGGGATTTCACCCAGCACCATGCCGACCTCGCCGGCGAAGTACTTGGAGGGGTGGAGGATCTGCTCCGTCGTTTGTGGCGGCTGCTCGTAGGCCCGGTTGACGCGCGCCCAGCGCCCGCGGTCGTAGAGCGCATCGGCAAAGATCAGGCCCTGAACGTACGGGAAAGTGGCGTCCCGCACGGCATACGGCGGGGGAAACTGCTCCGGCAAGGTCTGTGCCGGCGGCCGGTAGTTGACAATGTCGCGATAGTCCTCCGGGGAAGCGTACTGCTCCCACCACTGATTCATGACGAGCGTCGCATCGCCTTCCACCAGTGCCCGGATCGCCTGGCAGCGCTGCTCCTCGCCGGTGCACAGCGGGTAGACGCCGAGCCCATCGATGCCGAAGTGCTGATCAACCAGGGCATGGCCGTACTCGTGCGAGAACACGAACCGCTCGATGCCGCTGAAGCGCGTACCGATGACGTACAGTTCGCCGTTCCACGGAAAGTAGAAACCGCCGATGTTGTCGGTCAGGCCGTTGAGGGCGTTGGTGTAGAGATTGTAGGTAGGCTTGATCAACCCCAGCGCCGTGAGCACACGGCCCAGATCGTCGAGTTGCGCCTGGCTGCCTCCGGCGCCGGCGAAACTGGCCTCCAGAACCGGGCGCACTTGTGCCTTCGACAACAGATAGCGCGGCCCGCTTGCCTCGAGCGGCTCGAGGCCGCGCACATCGGCGACTTCTTGCTGAAGGATGTCCATTTCCGCCTGAACCGTCGCGTTCGGCACAGGGACGGTAGCCGTCGGGCTGGGAGTAGCCGTCGGACGCGGGCTGGGGGTAAGCGTGATGGTGGGCGTGTCGGTTGGAGTCCAGGTCGGTGGCAGGGTGAAGGCGGCGACGGCGGCAGCGGCGGCGGCGGACTCCTGTTGCTGTTGAGCCTGCCGATTGGAGCTGAACAGGAACGCGACGATCGCCGCAGCGGCACAGAGAAGCCCCACCAGGAGGAGGACGAACAGGATCGGCGTAAGCCCGCTCCCGCCCTTCACCCGCGCCGGGGCAGCCATTGGCCCTTCCGGGCCCGGGATGCTCTGCTCCGTCCCTGTAGCGTCTGGTGGGGTGAGGGATCCACGCGCGCTGGCCTGAGTCAGAGCGGGCGCGGCCAGCGTTTCTTCCTTCGGCGGCGCCTGCGAAGTCTGGGCAGACGGCCGCAGTGTTCCAGGCACCTCAGGAGGCGGAACCGGGCTGAAAGGAGCGACGGGCGCCGCCGGCCCCGGCGGCGGCTCGGGTATGACCGACCAGGTGCCGACCGTGCCCGTGGCGCTTTCGAGCTTCGTCAGGCGCGACTGCGCCAGCGAATGATCGGGTTGGAGGCGCAGCACCTGGCGCAGGCAGTCGATCTGGCGCTGACGGTCGCTGATGCACATGCTCATCAGCATCCAGCCGTCGACCGAGTCTCGCTGAGTCTGCAGGTAACGCGCCAGGATCGGCCGCGCCTCTTCGCGGCGGCCGATGCGGATCAGGTCAGCCGCTTGCCGAATGGGGTCGTTATCGGTCGCCATGGCCCACGTGAGGGGAGTCTAGCACCCAACGGGTCGACGGACTACCTGCCGGTTGGTACGGGGGGTCGCAAGCTGCCGCCAGGCGATTTTTCACCCCCCTGTGGTCCCCCCCGGAGAGCCTGTGAAGCATCTGGAAACCTTGGAGAAACGCCAGAGGAAGAGCCACAAGAAGAAGAGCAGCCTGCGAGCGGCGAAAGTCTCGACCACGGACCCCGAAGCGCGCCTGATGCGGATGGCCGACGGCGGCTTCCGGCCGGGGTACAACGCCCAACTGGTGGTGGAGACGAAGACGCGGCTGGTCATGGCAGTGGACGTGACCAACCAAGTGGACCAAGGGCAAATGGCACCGATGGTGAGCCAACTTGAGAAGCGCTACGGTCATTCTCCGTCCCAGCACTTGGTCGACGGGGGGTTTGTCACGATGGCGGATCTCCGCGCCGTCTCACCGCCGCACGGAGCCACCACGGTCTATGCGCCTGTACCGGACCGGGGCCCATCCACGCGTCCCTTGCACGAGTCGCACATCCCGGCGATCCTCGCCTGGCGGGCGCGGAGGCAGACGCCGGAGGCACAAGGTATCTACCGCCGGCGGGCTCAGAGATCGTGCCTGCCTAGAGGCGCGCGCCGGGTAGCGCGACGGAGAGCGGCCCGGCAACCGCAAAGTCGTACCCCAACCGCACGATGCAACGCCTCATCCTGTGGGCTAAGCCTGACTGCGCCCATGCCCCCAATCCGCCCCGAGGCGAATCCCTTCACGGGCTCGGAAGGGGGGACTAAAGGGGGGCGAGAAAGATGGGACTCCCTCTTGCCCGACGCTTGACACCGTGGTAATATGCCGCACAAGGTAGCATGTAAGTTCAGAGTGAGTCGAAGGACCAAGGCCTGAGCTGAACGCGCTCGGGCCGGTTTGTTCTACCGCCGGCATTGCCGAGGCTCCCGACCTCCGAAGAACAAGCAGGCTCCTAATCCTTTTTGCCTGGGAGGGCAAAGCAATGTCGGAACGGATTCAGGGCACGGTCAAGTGGTTCAACGGCGGCAAGGGGTACGGATTCATCGCCCGCGAAGGCGGCGAAGATGTCTTCGTCCACTATTCTGCTATCCAGGGTGAGGGCTTCCGCAACCTGGAAGAGGGCCAGCGCGTGGAGTTCAACATCGTGCAGGGCCCGAAGGGACTGCAGGCCGCGTCGGTCACGGTGCTGTAAACCCAGCCCGAGACCAGAACCGAGAAGCCCCCGCAAGCGGGGGCTTCTTCTTTTCTGCGCTACCGGCGGCTCTCGGCGGCGTCCAGCTCAGGGTTGCATCAGTCCGATCAGGCTGCCCTGCCCAAGGGGGGTCCGGGCGCCCACGGTAGTGACCAGATCGACGAACGTGGCGTCACCCTGCCAGTAGCCCACCGCCATCCGATCCTCATCGAGCCAAAGAATCGCATCGAAGGCACCCGGCGCGTGGGTTGCGATCACCGCCGGACCCTCACCGCGCGCCGGTAGGAGGACGAGCTGCCCAGCCTCGGCGTCTGGGTCCGACCGAGCGATGGCGTACGCGAAGCGTTCGCCTGACGGCGCATAGGCCGCCGCCCCGGCCTGACCCTGCTCGGGCAGCAGTGGTATCAGGTTTTCGCTGCCGGTCGCCGTTGACCGCTCGACGAGTTGCGCCGGGCTGCTGCAGGCACCGACGGCGAAGGTCCCATCCCCGTTGACGTCGCTCCAGCAAGGCGACGGGAACTCCGCGTCAACGGCGGCCACCGGCGTGACGGCCCCCACGCCGATATCGTAACGATACAGGCCCGACCATCCGAAGAACAGGATGTACCCGCCAATTCCCGTCACCTGCCAGGCGAACACCAGATCGCCGTCGTCCAGCCATTCGACCGGCTCGAGGACGAAGTACTCGGGAATGTCGTCCTGGGTGTCGGTCTGCGTGACCAAGGTCGGATCCGAGCCGTCGACCCCGGCGATCCACACCTGACTGAAGGGCGGCCCGCCCCCCCAGTTCGTCTGAGAGTAGGCGATGTGCGAGCCGTCCTGCGACACGCGGAACGCCAGCCCGGTCGGTTCGCTCGAGCGGGTGAAGGCGAGATCGACGCTCTCGCTGGAAGTGACGCGCCGGACAACTTCACCTGGTTCGACTCCACCGCCCGCCACATAGTAGACCGCGTCACCGACGACCTGGGCGGTGTTCGGCCGTGAAAACGACAACCCTTCGGCCGAACGCGTCTCCACGAGATCTCCGTCCAACGTGTAGATGCGGAACTCGGGGTCGAGATGAGTCACGATGAGCGGCTGCTCGGGTGGGGTGACAGGCGTCGGGGCCATCGGCGTGGCTGCCCCGGCCGGGCCCGAGGTCGAGGGGGTAGGCAAGGCTGACGGCGTTCCACCCAGGTTGCAGGCCAGTCCGGCCACGACAACGGCACCGATCCGGAGGATCCATCGTCTTCGTCGAGGTCTCATTCTCGGGCTCCCTTCCGCCGAAGGCATCCCACGGTGTCACCGAAGGCGACCGCCGCCATTGAACTATAGCCCCGCGCCAACGCGCAGACACTGCTTGTGTGGTTGTGTCGGATACAATCGATCCGAATTGCCGACCGGTGCGGCGCGGCCGTCGCGCCGTGGCCCGCGCCCGGAGTCGTCACCAGGCCGACCATGGCTTCCCGATCTACCTTCCTGCGCAGCACAGGGCTGCCGCGCGCGTACTGGTTCCTGTGGGGCGGGACGATTGTCAACCGGCTGGGCGGCTTCGTCATCCCATTCCTCACCCTATACCTGACCGGCGCACGCGGCCTCCCGGTCGGCCAGGCAGCCTTGATGGTCTCGCTTTTCGGAGCAGGCTCGTTCGCCGCCAGCCTCATCGGCGGAGAGCTGGCCGACAGGCTCGGTCGACGTCCGGTGATGCTCATCAGCTTCTTCGTGGCGCCCCTGGCCATGCTCGCTGTGGGCCTGGGGCAGGCGATTCCCGTCATCGCCGTCGCCACGCTGCTGCTGGGTTTCTTCACCGATCTGTACCGACCGGCGGTGAACGCCGCCGTCGCCGACATGGTGCCGCCGGAGGACCGGCCGCGCGCCTACGGCTACCTTTACTGGGCGATCAACCTGGGAGCAGCGGTCGCTCCGATCCTGGCCGGGTTGATGGCCCGCACGAACTACCTGCTGCTGTTCTTCGGGGACGCGCTGACGACCTTCCTCTTCGGCCTCATTGTCCTGATCGGAGTGCGCGAGACGCGCCCGGCCGGCCTTCAGGGCGGCGCCTCGCCCACCCTGGGGGACCGTCTGCGGGCGCTCCGTTCCGAGCCGATCCTGCTTGCATTCACCGGACTGGCGCTGGTCTTCGGCACGATCTACATGCAAGGGCACGTCACCCTCCCGGTGGACATGATCTCCAACGGTCTGACTCCCGAGCAATACGGCCTGGCGGTGGCGATCAACGGAGCCCTGATCGTCATCCTGGGCATCCCGGCCAGCAACGCCGCCGGGCGCTGGCCGCGCTTCGGCGTCATGGCGGCATCGTCCGTGCTTCTGGGAATCGGATTCGGATTGCCGGCCCTCGTGACGACCTTCGCCGGCTATGCCCTCAGCGTCGCCATTTGGACGCTGGGCGAGATCGGGGGCGCGACGGTCGCGCCAGCCATCGTCTCCGATCTGGCTCCGGTCGACAAGCGCGGCCTGTACCAGGGGGTGTTCGGCGCGGCCTGGGGGCTGGCCTTCCTGACCGGCCCGGTCATCGGCGGCTGGGTTTACCAGAACTATGGGGCGACGGCGCTGTGGACCGCCTGCCTGGTCGTCGGTGGACTTCTCGGTGCGGGTTACTTGGCCATGGCACCCGCCGCGCGGCGACGGATGGAGCAGGTCGAGATTGGAGATTAGAGATTGGAGATTGAAGATTGGCTAGTTCGAATCGCCAATCTCTAATCTCCAATCCCCATGACTTACGCCGCGGCCGGCTCGCGTTCGACGGCTGCCTCGACGGCCAGGCGCGTGCGCGTCCTGCCGTCGAGCACGAGGAACCCGGCGACGGCGATCGCCGAAAGAATCCCGCACAGGTACCATACCCAGAGCGGGTTGTAGTTGTCGAGGATGATGCCTGCGCCCCACGGGCCGAACATGGATGAGATCCCCCACGACAGGCTGAAGACCGCCATATAGCGCCCGCGCTTATCTTCCGGCGCCAGTCGCGCCACCAGCGCCTGTGCCGTCGGGATCACGATCATCTCGCCGAAAGTGATGATCAACATCGCCACCGCAAACAGACCCAACGTCGCGACGAACCCATACAGGCTGAAGCCGACCATGTACAACGCCGCTCCGACCGCCATCAGTGCCATCGGCCGGTACGGACGCAACCGGCGCGTCAGCCAGAACTGGAACAGGACCACCGTCAGAGCGTTCATGCTCATCAGCATCCCGTAGCCCCGCGGGCTGACCCCATACTCGTCTCGCAAGAACACCGAGAGCGTGCTGTACATCTGCAAGTAGACCAGATTCATCAAAGCCGAGACGACCAGGAAGGCGACGAATAACCGATCGACCAGAGCCGTGCCGTAGCCGCGAAAGGTCTGGACCATCGACTCGCGCGACGCCAGTTCCTTGGCCTGCGGCCGCGTCTCCGGGATCAGGCGGTAGACGATGAGGGCGGTGATCATGCTGCTGATGGCGTCGGCGATGAAGATGTAAAGATACGACTGCGCCGCCAGCAGCCCGCCCAAAGTTGGGCCGACGATCCAGGCCAGGTTGGCGCCGACGCGCAGTACCCCGAAGCCTTCGGCGCGCTTGGCCTCCGGCAGCATGTCGGCGACCATCGCCCCGTGGGCCGGGCCGGCGACGTCGGAAAGCAGCCCGACGACGGCCGCCAGCACATAGAACGTCTGAAGCTGATCGACCAGGCCCATCGCCAGGCTGCTCAGGGCGCTCACCACGAGGCCGAAGATGATGATCGACTTTCGCCCGAAGCGGTCTGCCAGAGCTCCCCCGATGAGGTTCCCGAAGAAGCCCGCCAGCGAGAAGATGGCGAACAGGATGCCGGCTTCGGTCATCCCCACGTCGAACTTCTGGGTAACGTACAGCGCGAAGAACGGAATCATCGCGGTGCGGCCGATGGTGTCGATGAAGGACGCCCCGACCAACACCCAGAACGTCTGGGGATACTCGCGATAAGTCGAGCGCAGACGGTTGATCATGGCCGGAAGATCCCGAGAGAATCACACTGGCGACGAACCTCCCCGCCGGAAGCGGCTCTCCCCCTGTCGTGGGCGGGTGCATTCGTCGCGGAAAAAAGCGTCGGCCGCGGCGATCAGCGGCCGACCTTGGCGGATTATACCCCGGCCGTGGTCAGCCGAGGATGAATTCCGGAACGAGGCTCCCCGACTACTGAGCCATCACGCTGAGGATGATCCCCATCAGGACCAGAGTCACCATGTGGTTGCCAGCCTCGATGCCCCACACCTTCCAGCCGCGGGCACCGAAGGCGGCGTTGGCCGCCGAGGTCGTGGCCACGAACCCGATCCACACGATGAGCCCGGCCAGGGCGCCCGCCGCGGCTCCCGTCGCGCCCATGATCCGAACGAAAAAGGTGTCCAGGAACAAGGCTTGCACGAACGCCGCCACGATCGTAACGACGTAGTTCATCGGGTTGGGCCGCTGGACAAACTCCGGGCCCTTGCCGATCCCAGCCAGCCACGGATTGAGAAAAAGGGGCTTCGAATACCATACGAAGCCGACGAGGATGGCGGCCACGACGCAGATGACGACACCGAGCCAGTTAGTCCCTGCGAACATTCAGCCCTCCTGGTGAGCAGGCCCGAATCGGCCCGAGTTCCTTGGAGAGGAACACCGATGCCGCATCTTGGATGCGCCGGCCCGCTCGCCACCGAGCAGGACTGGTCGCCCGGCGCTTCAACGCAATCCATGAGGTCGGCCGACGAGATGTGGGGCTTCGCGCCTGCGCCGCCTTCCGACCTCTGGTCTTCGAGCGGCGGCGATCTTCCTGACTCGGGCTACTTTTCCGCCGTGTCCACCGGGAGGGTAAACCGAAAAGTCGTTCCGGCGGGCGTGCTCTCGGCATGGATCTCGCCGCCATGAGCCGCCACCAAGTTCTTGGCGATCGCCAGCCCCAGCCCGCTGCCGGTCGAGTCGGCCGACTTGTAGAAGCGGTCGAAGATGTGCGGAAGATTCTCGGGTGGGATGCCGCCGCCGGTATCGGCCACCGACATGCTCACGCGACGTCCGCTCGGCTCGACGGCTGCCGCGATGCGCACCTCGCCACCCGCCGGCGTGTGCCGCACGGCGTTGGCCGTGAGATTGGCCAGGACTTCGCGGATGCGAAGCGGATCGACCTCGACTAACGGAGTCTCGCCCGGTACCTCGGCCCGCAATGTGACGCCGGCGGCCTCGGCCTGACCGCGGAAGGTGGCCGCTACCTCGCCCGCCAATACTCCCAGGTCGGTCGGCTCGCGATGCAGTTCCAGGACGCCGCTCTCGGCCAGAGAAAGCGTGCGCAGATCATCGATCAACCGGGAGAGGACGCGTGTTTCTTCGAGGACCGGACCCAGGTGAGCTTCGTCCGGCGGATAGACGCCATCGAGCATCGCCTCCAGGTTGCCCTGGATCACGGCGATGGGCGTGCGCAGCTCGTGCGTCACGTCGGCCAGCAGCCGGCGGCGCTGGGCCTCGTTCGAGCGAAGCCGCTCGAGCATGGCATTGAAGGCTCGCGCCAAGGACCGCAGCTCGCGTGGGCCACGCACCGGGACCGTCGCCGAGAGGTCGCCCGCTTCCACCCGGCCGGCGGCGTCGATCAGGTTGCGGAGAGGTAGAGCCAGGATTCTCAGGGCGGGGAGAACACCCATGAGCACGATCAGGCCGAGGATCAGCAGGACCAACGGCGTGGCTGTTCCCGCGCCGGGTTGCCCAAGTGCGCCCAGCAGCCACAGGCTCCCGGCGCAAGCGGCCCCGCCGAGGAGCAACACCAGGGCGAAGGCGGCCGCGGCTCGCCATAGAAACCCGCGGCGCATGCGACGCCAGTGGCGCATGTCGCCTGCCGGCCCGGGAGGCCAGGTTTCGCCTTCGGGCCACCACGGTGGGCGATGGCGCGGGAAGTGCCGGCGGAAGCGGCGATCGCGGTAAGGGTAATCCGGTCTCACGAGTCCGCCAGCCGATAGCCCACACCGTATACCGTCTGGATGTGACGCGGCTCGTGTGGGTCCGTCTCGATCTTGCGTCGCAAGTTCTTGATGTGGGCGTCGATCGCCCGCTCGTACGAATCAAACGCGACCCCGTGGACGGCGTCCAGCAGCTGAGCGCGTGTGAAGATCCGGCCCGGCTGCCGCGCTAGGGTGGCCAACAGCTGGAATTCGGTGGCGGTGAGCTCGACCGGGCGATCGCCGACGGTCAGGTTCATCCGCGGGAAGTCCAGGACCAGGTCACCGGCGTGGATGACCTCGGCCGCGCCCGCGCCGCCCTCGGCTCGCCGCAACACGGCGCGCACGCGGGCCACCAGTTCCTTCGGGCTGAACGGTTTGACCATATAGTCGTCGGCGCCCAGCTCAAGGCCGACGAGCTTGTCCGATTCCTCGCCGCGCGCGGTGAGCATGATGATGGGCACATTCGAGTCACGGCGGACGCGGCGGGTGACGTCGAGGCCGTCGCCGCTGGGCAAGCCGAGATCGAGCACGATCAGGTCCGGCCGGGCAGTACGGATGGCGGCCAATGCCGCGCCGCCGTCGCCAGCCGTGATCACAGCGTAGCCGGCGCGTTCGAGGTAGTCGCGGGCGAGCTGGACGATCTTGGGTTCGTCGTCGACGATGAGGATGGTGGGCATGACGGTCCAAGCTTCCCGGAAGCTGGGAGCTTGCGGGAAGCTTCTGGGATATTCAACCTCAGAGGGATGTTATGTGCAAAGGCAAACCCCCACCCCACCCTCCCCCTAGAAGGGGGAGGGTGGGGGTGGGGTTTGCGAATTCTAGACGGCCTCGCTGCCTTCCTTCGGTGCCTCGCCGTGCTGTTGGCGGTGCCAGTCCTCGGCCCGCTGGCGCCAGTGGTTAGGCATGTCGTCGGGCGAAAACGGACTCTTCGGTCCCCAGCCCCAGTGCCGGTGGCGTCCCATCCCGCCCCAGAAGATCATGCGGAAGAGGAAGAAGACGAGGAACAGGAAGAACAGTGGAGCCAGGCAGCCGAGAAACCCGAAGCCGAATGGATGGTGCGGGTAAGGCGCGTAGGGCCCGTAATAGTACGGCGCGGGCACCGGTGCGACCGCCTGTGGCCCAACCTGGACCCCGCTCTGGGCCGAGCCCGCAGAGAGTCCCATGCTGTAGGCTGTCCAACCGAGGGCGGCTGCGCCGCCCACGAGGACCAGCACCAAAACGATTCCTGCGGCGATTCTGAAACCTGTGTTGCCGGACATCTTGACCTCCTTTGTGGACGATGTCGCCGGCAGCATCATGTCGGAAAATTGTGGAGCAGTTGTGAAGGAAGCGTGGAGGGATGTGGCCAGTGGTCACTCGTCAGTGGTCGGTGGTCGGTGGTCAGTGGCAACCGTCGTGGCGCGTCGCTGGCCGCTAGTAGCCGCAGGCTTTAGCCTGCGCCGCGGTCCAGGTCGGGGCGTTCCTGGGGAGCCCTATCGGGATCGCCGATAATTCGAGAGTACAGAACCGATTCTCACAGCTGCTCGGCGAGGAGCTTGGCGCCATGATAGATCTTTGGCTGCGATCAACGCAGGCTGGCCCAAGACAAGCCGCTCAGAGCGTATCAACGCGGCAGCGTACTATCGGGGTCCCCCACGATCTGAGAGAACAAGATCTCGCCCGTTTGTGGGTCGGAACCCACATCCAGGTATGACCGATTCGGGAGGTCGAAGTCCACGCGCCACGCCAGTTTGAGTCCATCCCTCGCGTCGACGAAGTCTAGAATCACAGACCAGATACCCGTCCGCCCGTACTTCTCGACCATCGCCCTCCCTTGAGCCTCATAGGCGATCCGGAAGGCCTCCCCGCTGTCTATGCTCTCCCAATCCTCTGGCTGGATCGTTCCCAGGTAACCCGATATGGAGGAACGATCCGTTGTGATATCTGGGCCGTCCAGTCCGGGCCCGATACCCACAAGGACGGATTCTCCTGGATTCGCGACGGACAGAAAGGCAAACGCCCCTCGCTGAATAGGTGCGACATACACATGCGCCCAGAGCAATGCAACGTCTCCCAGCTCCTCTTGTGCGCGTTCAAGGGCGATGGGATAAAGCTTCCTGGCCGAGAGGACATGAATCCCTTGAGGGGTCGCCTGCGGGGCGGGGTTGGTTGTGCATGACAAGACCACCGCCGGCACCATGAGTGCCAATGCAAAGGGCCGCGTGGCACGCGAAGAGGTGTGGATGCGGTGAGGGAAGTTCCTAATATCACCGATACCAGGTGCCATGCGGTGCCGTTAAGAGCGTATCAACGCGGCAGCGTGCTATCGGGGTCCCCGACGATCCGAGAGAACAAGATCTCGCCCGTTTGCGGCTCAACCATCACGTCCAGACGCGACCCGTTTGGAAGGTCGAAACTCACGCGCCACCCCAGTTTGATTCCGTCGCCAACCTCGACGAAGTCGAGAACGATAAACCAGAGGCCGGTCTGTCCGTACTTCTCGACCATTGCCCGACCTTCTGCCTCATAGGCGATCTGGAAGGCTTCTCCACTGTCTACACCCTGCCACTCTTCGGGCTGAATCGTATTTCCCAGGGAGCGCGGTTCCTCCGTGGAAAAGCGTTTCGTTGTAACCTCTCGCCCGCCCGTCCCGGAGAGGAATGGGACAAGGGCCGATTCTGTTGGGTTCTCAACAGAAAGAAACGCAAATCCTGCGCTTTGAATGGGCGCGACAAACAAATCTGCCCGTAGCAAGGCGACGTCTCCCAGCTCTTCCTCTGCGCGTTCGAGGGCGATGGGATAGAGTTCCCTCATCGACAGGACATGAATCTCTTGCGCCGTCGCGTTCGGGGTTGAGGTGGGTGTGCATGACAGGGCGACTGCTGGTACAAGGAGGGTCAAAGCAAGGAGCCGCGCGGTACGCGGAGACCTTCGCCTTTGGTGGAAGGGGTTCCTTCCGCCGATCGTGCCAACGTGCATTCACTACCCTCAGCGCGTCAGGGGGTTCTATTATTCTTCCAGGGCGGTATAGTCCGTCCCGAATCGCTTGAGGAACTCCTCGAATGCCTCGTCGGGTATCCGTTCACCTAGCTCCTCGGCTGCTTCCATGGCGGTCTCATACCTCTCTGGAAAAGACTCGCGAAGAGCATCCAGATAGACCTTGTCATAATTGACCTGGCGGGCGCGGTCCAGGCCAAGGCTGTCGAGAAATATCATGTTCGCCGGATCCCTGGCGTTGGTGGTGGCCCAAATCTCTGCTCCAGGATAGATCTCCTTGATGGCAATTGGGTTATCCTGAGGGATGCCCCGGCCATGGTCGCCTGTGATGGTTTCAATGTCAGTTCCATACTGCAAAGGGAGGCGGGTGTCGTAGTCGGCGCCCGAGGCCCTGAGTGTGAAACCCAACGGATCCGCCTCCCAGTCCGCGTCTTCATTCGCCTTGCGCTGGGCCTCGTCCGCAGCAGCCTGGGCACGGAGTTCCTCTTGACCGGCCGCGATCCGGAGCTTGATCTCGTAAGCCGTCGGCGTCCTGAGAACCTCGGGAACCACAGGGGCTGTTGGAACCGGTTCAACAGTGGCGGTCGGTCGCACCCCGCCGGGGGTGGCCGTGGCCTCCGGCCCAGCATGCGACCCCGGCAATTCCCGATTGATCGCCAATAGTGTGTTCACCGCCTGACCCCAACCCAGAAGCTCCAGCTCATGCAAAAGGGCACGCAGGTCGTCGGCGGGGACGACGCCGGCCAACAGCGCCAACCACCAGGGGAGATCATCAGGCCCGGTGATCGCGCCGGCGATTCCTCCCGGCGCGGTCGCGTGGACGCCAATGTTGCTCCATCGATCGGCGGCCGCGAATTCCTCGGCCTTCCTTCCCAACTGACCCGCCAGAGCTTCCAGTCGATCCGCCTCGAGGGAGATTCTCGACCAGGCCTCCCGCCGATCGCCTGCACTCGTGGTCCCAACTGGCCTTCGTAGCTCGGCGCCACCTCGGTGGCACGGATCGCCTCCTTGCCAATGGCGCGCAGCGATTGCGCCGCGGCCTCGATACGGGAGGCAGAGCGTTCTAGGACTTCGGTATCAACTCGGATTGCGGTCATGACACATCGTGAAGGACATGCCTGAAGACCGACGCATGCGGACCTATTCTCCCACCAGTGCGTTCGTAGACAAGAGCACATCGACCGGCCGGGCTTCGGCGGATTCGCTGTTCGGTTAATCACCGTCGAAGCCGGGCTGCCGGCAGGAGCCGGGTGTCCTGCGGCGGTTGATTGTCCGATATCACCCTGAGAGGAAGGTCGCCAAAGCGCGGCGTCGCTCGGGCGGGGCGTCCTCTCGGAAGAGGCCAAATACATCTCCTGCTGTGGGTCGGAGCCGTCCGGCAAGATCCTGTAGCTGCTCCTGTGTGGGCATGGACTGCAAGGCCTTCCCCCTCTCGCTGATCTCGGCCATTGTCGGTCTGCGACTCTGAATGAAGTCGATGACTGAATCCATGCCGAACCACTCCCATTTGCCGTCGGGTGCACTGGCCCATCCGGTTGTGGCTTCTAAGGTTCCGATCTCCAACCCCACTCCGCCGAACTCGGAGATGACTCGGAGCCGGCAATCTGGCGACTCAAGAACGAAGAGGCAGCGTTCTCCGAGTTTGGCGTCCCGTTGATGGACGAGCTGGAAGGCGTACTCTGTGAACAGGAAGTCGAGGATCCTGGCAACTTGATCGAGGACAGCTCGACAGCCTGGCGTCAGCTCTTGCGTACTCACGAGAGTTCTTCAGGCTTCGATCGGGTGACGGCTGGAGCAGACTACCCAATCACGTAGAGCTCGAAGGCCTCGCGCCTCTCCGGAGGTGCGTCTTTCGCAAAGAGCCGGCAGACATCCCGAGCGACGGGACGAAGCATCGCCGCTTGGTCATCAAGATACTGTTCCGTTGACATCTCCCAGGCAGCCTTGCTGATCTCCTTCGCCTCCTCCAGAGTCCGCTCGCGTCTGCCTTCAACGAAATCGACGGCCCGCCTCAGCGAGTACCAATGGCGGCGATCCTGCTCACCATCACTCCAGGTGGGCCTGGCTTCGAGGCCCCCCACGTGGACTTCGATCCCTCCCCGATCGTGAATGAACCTCAATCGACAACTCTCTGACGCGAAAACAAGCAGGCAGCGGGCGCCCAGACTCGTGCTCTCTTGATGGATGACCTGGAAACCATTCTGATCCAGAAGATCCCTGAAGGATTGAACCACCTTGGCGTGGAACTCCTGGCAGCTTGGATGCAGGTTCTCGCCATCAGCCATCGCAGACTCCTGGACTTCCTAACCCTGGGTCGGCGCTTCTGCGAATGCGCCCCTAGAGGACCCTCGAGATGAGACTGAAGCTGCAAGAGGTTTGCGGCGCTGTGGGGTCAAGGCAGCTTGATCCAGACGTTCCCCACCAACTCATAACCGTATTCGTCAGCGTGGTCCATTAGGAAACTGATCTCCCGCGCGCGAAACGTACGCCCCGCTTCCTCCAGAGTTCTCCGAACATCACCCACAAATTCAATTCGTGGGACTCCGGCAGCGAGCTGGCTCCGAAGGAACTGCTCGTTGGCCTGCCACGCAAGCTCGGGGCTCCGGCCCAGAGCGTTATACAGCGCCTCCGGAGTCTCGTAGTAGATTCCCCCATGAGTGACCGCCTCACCTACATACCCGCCGCCACCTTCGATCCACTCACCCAGGACCACTCGGTCCCCAGATCCGTGGGTGAACGCCCCTGAGATACTCTCTAACAGCCCAGCCGCTTCATCCGAATGCAAACCGACATCCTCCAGCCGCTCGGCCGCCTGCAAGGCCTCCGACGCGCGTCGTGCCAGGTCGCCGGCTTCATCCGGCGTCCGCCTCAAGAACTCGAGCATATCATCGCCGTACTGGCCGACCAGCGCCGCGCCATCGTCGCCATAGCGCGCCAGCGTTTCCACCGCTTCCGGCCCGTGCCGGAGCAGGACAGGAACCGCATTCGGATTGCGGCGCAGCACGTCGATGAGCTCCGGATGACGCGCGATCTGCTCGCCGATCTCGACCAGGCGGCGTCGCGCCGTGTCATCTCGCAAGACGCGGGACAGAATCTCGACGACTTGCTTGCGCACAGGGCCGGCGGGAATCGCCTTGAAGACCAACTTCAAGGCAGCCAGGCCGGCGTTGGGCACTTCACTCGCCGGCGACGGTTCGATCCAGCCCAGGTCCGCGATCAGGCCGACGATCGCCAGGATCAGCACCAGCTCATCGACGTCTTCGCCTTCAACGAAGACGCCCAGCTGTCGCAGAATGTCGATCAGGTCTCCCCCGGGGAACATACTGATCGCCAACTCCAGCCACCAGGGGAAACTGTCCCAGTCCAGCCACGGTCCCGGGGGCATCGCCACGGACAACTGGTCCGCCGCAGCGAATTCACCGGCCTTGGCCCTGAGCCGTTGTGCCAGATCTTCCAGCCGATCGGCCTGCGCCGACATGCGCGACCAGGCTTCGGCACCGATCGCATCGACCTTGGGTCCGAACTGGCCGTCGTAGCTCGGAGCCGAATGCGTGGCCCGGGAGGCCTCCCGGCCGATCGCTCGCAGCGATTCCGCCTCCGCCTCGATGCGGGAAGCATGGCTCTCAAGAACCGGGGGGTCGACTCGGATGACGGTCAAGGCCGATCTCGGGAAGCGCCAACTGATGGTACATCAACTTACATAGGTGAAGTGACGCGGCCATGTAGCAATTCCGTCCCCAATTCGTAACCGATCCCGGACTGGGCCGCCAGCCGGACGGATCTGTTCGCGTACACCGATGCCGCCGGGGAGGATGCGCGGGCGAGGGCATTCTCTTGTGATTAGGCCGGAAATAACGCGGCGTGGTCAACGCCGAAGCCGGAGCGAGAGCCGCCTGTGCGGACCGTTAACCAGGCGAGCGGGATGACGATCGCCCGCGAGGAGCTCGTCCCTTGAAAGCACGGGTAGGCGAAGGGGACAGGACGGCCAGGTTCACCCATCGGCCCCCGGGGTTTGACTCGACGCGATTCCGGGCCATACTAGCCTCGCCGCCCTTGGCGCCCTGTAGAGGGCGGAGAAACGGGCGGCCGCGCCGCCCGATTTGATCTCTGCCCGATACCGATGTCCACAGGGGATGGATGCTCCCCGGCCCCCATGCCTTCCACGGTCCGCTCGAGCGCACCATCACCCCATGACGCTTGACGCCGGCGCGCTGCTCAACGACCGTTATCGGCTCCAAACCGAGCTCGGCCGCGGTGGGATGGCTATCGTCTACCGCGGCCGTGACGAGCTGCTGCAGCGCGACATCGCGGTGAAAGTCGTACGCAAACCGCAGCTGACGGCGCAGGATCGTGAGCGCCTGCTGCACGAGGCCCGCCTGGCGGCGCGCCTCAACCACCCCAACATCGTCGCCGTCTACGACGCCGGTCAGGTCGACGAGATTCCCTACATCGTGATGGAACTGGTCGAGGGACGGTCCGCTCACGAGGTGAAACCCGCCAGCCTGGACGAGACGGTCGCCGTCGCGGCGCAGTTGTGTCAGGCGCTGGCGCACGCGCATCAACAGGGGATCGTCCACCGCGACCTGAAGCCCGAGAACATCCTGCGGACGGCGGACGGCGCGGTCAAGCTGACCGACTTCGGCCTGGCGCTTTCGGTGGCTTCGCGCATCAGCCGCGATGGGATCCTCGTCGGCACGGTCTACTACCTGGCCCCGGAGCAAGTGCAGGGGCTGGATCTCGACGGGCGGACGGATCTGTACGCGCTCGGGGTGCTGCTCTACGAATGGACGACCGGGGTGCTCCCCTTCACCGCCGACGAAGCGCTGGCCGTGATCACTCAGCATCTGTACGCGCCGGTCATCGCACCGCGGGCGAAGGAGCCGTCGGTGCCGGCGGCCCTCGACCGGCTCATCGTCCGCCTGCTCAGCAAGTCGCCGGAGGATCGCCCGGCCTCCGCCGACGAAGTTCTCGAGATTCTGACGTTGCCGGATGTGCATCAGCCGGCCTCCGCCGCCGACATCGACATTCCGATCTTGGAGCGGATCGGCCGCGGCCGCATGGCCGGCCGAGAGCAGGAGCTACAGCAGGCGCGGGCCTTGTGGAGCCGCGTGCTGGCAGGGGGAAGCCAAACACTGTTGATCCGAGGCGAAGCCGGAATCGGCAAGACCCGTTTGGTGCGCGAGCTCATCGCCCAGGCCGAGGTTTCCAAGGCCCATGTCCTTCAAGGAGGGAACGTGGCGCAGCCGGCACAACCCTTCGGCGCGGTCCGCCAGATCCTACGAACCGCCTTTCAAGACCTGACGGACTCGATCTCTCGTTGCCCGGAGTTCGTCATCGCCGATCTGCTGACCCTTGCGCCCGAGGTTCAGCAGCGTTATCCAGACATCTCCCTGGGAACTTCGATCGGCGCCGCCTACGAACAAGAGCGCTTGTTCGAAAGCATGGCCGTCTTCCTGGCGGTCCTCAGCCAGGCGGCACCGGTGCTGCTGGTAATCGAAGACGCTCAATGGTCCGACAGCGGGACGCTCTACATGATGCGCTACCTGGCGCAGCAGACGCGTGAGAGGCGCATTCTGTTCGTGTGGACCTTTCGCGAAGTCGAGCCGGCCGATTCGCCCGCGCTGCTCGAAGTGCTGCACGACTTCCATCGCGACCATCTGGCGACCGAGCTGCTGCTGGTTCGTCTCGACCGTACCCGGACGGAGGCGATGCTGCAAGCGCTCTTTGGGGGACGGGTGGCGCCCGAGTTCGCCGATGAGGTCTTCCGGGTGACGGAGGGCAACCCCTTCTTCATTGAAGAAGTCTGCAAGGGCATGGCCGAGAGCGGCCGCTTGACTCAAGTGGAGGGCCGCTGGCACGTCTCCGGCAAGAAGCGGGTCGACGTCCCGCGCAACGTGCGCCTCGCCATCCAGAGCCGGGTGTCCGCTATGCCGCCGGCGACACAGCGAGCGTTGGAGGTGGCGGCGGTACGGGGGGCGGAGTTCGAACTGGAGGTGGTTCGGCAAGTGCGCGAAGTGGATGAGGACTTCGTCGTCGACGCCCTGGAGGCGGCGGAACGGGCGGAGATCGTCCGGGCGGTCTCGGAAGACGGCGGACGGCGCTACGCCTTCACCCACAGCCTGATTCCGGCGGCGATGTTGGAGGATCTGCGGGCGGCCGACAAGCGCCGCCTCCATGCGCGCATCGCGGCCGTGCTCGAGACCCTGCAGCCCGAGGCGTACGAGACGCTGGCCTACCATTACAGCGCCGCCAGCGAGCGCGAGCACGCGGTCCGCTATTTGGTGCTGGCGGGCGATCGGGCGTACGCCTTGTATGCCCTCCCGGAGGCGATCGACAACTACAATGCCGCGCTCGAGCTGCAGCGCGCGGCGCAGCGCACGGAAGGGGCGGTACGCACGCTGCTCAAGCTGGGCCTGGTCTACTCCGCCGATTCTCAGTTTGACCGCGCACAGGAGGCCTACGAGCAGGCCTTCGTATTGTGGGAGAGCTTGTGGCGCAAGGAGACTCCGCCGACCGAGGCCGAATCTCCCGTGACCTTGCGTTACGCCGTCGTCGAACCGCTGAGCCTCGACCCCGGGCTGGCCGGCGATGACGTCACCTCGTTCATCATCGGCCAGGTCATGGAGGGGTTGCTCGAAGTCGATGAGGCCTGGGGGATCGTCCCGGCGCTGGCGCGTCGCTGGGATGTCTCCGATGACGGGCGTCGCTACACCTTCCACCTCCGCCAAGGCTGGACCTGGAGCGATGGTCATCCGCTGACGGCGGGCGACTTCGAATACGCCTGGAAGCGAAACCTCTCCCTGGCCATGACCTCCCCGGCGGGTCTGCTGCTCTACGTGCTCGAAAATGGCCGGGCGTACGCCGAAGGGCGGGCAGCGGCCGAGGCGGTCGGCGTGCGAGCGGTGGACGCCCAGACCCTCGAGGTGCATCTCGACAGGCCGGCGACGTACTTTCCCCAGCTCCTCACGCATCCGGTCACCTTTCCTCTGCCTCGCTGGGCCGTCGAAGGAGATCGTCAGCCGTGGACCGAGATGGAGAACTTCGTCGGCAACGGCCCCTATCGACTCGCCGAATGGAAGAAGGGCGAGAGGTTGACCTTTACCCGCAGCCCGGGTTATCGAGGGTTGTGGAGAGGGAATGCCGGGCGGATCGAGGCGCCGGCCATCCTCGAAATCCCGCCGCTGCTCGAAGCCTTCGACTCCGGAGCGCTGGATGGGATCAGCCTGCTCAATGCCGCTCCGGAAACGATCGACGGCCTGCGCGCGAAGTATCGCCGCAGGTACTCCTCAACTCCCGTGCTCTCGACCTTCTACTTGTGGTTCGATTGCAGCCGTCCACCGTTCGAGGCGGCGGGCATCCGTAAGGCGTTCATCCACGCCGTCGATCGGGAGGCGTTATTGCGGGCGACGGCCGGGGCGCGCTATCGCTCCGCCAGGGGAGGTTTTCTGCCTCCCGGGATGCCGGGACACACGCCTGGCATCGGCCTGAGCTATGATCCCGAGCGGGCGCAGCTCTTGCTGGCCGAAGCCGGCTACGAAGGCGGGCGCGGTTTCCCCGAGGTGGACCTCGTATACACTGGAGACCCCGCGCGAAGCCCGCTGGCCTCGTTTCTCCAGAGGGCATGGGGCGACGTCCTGGGCGTCGTCATTCGCCCGGTGGGTGTGACCTGGGCGGACTTCGTCCACCGACGGGACCACGATCCTGCGCCGATCGCGGTCAGCGGATTTTCGGCCGACTACCCCGACCCCGACAGCTTGCTGCGCGTACTGTTTCACAGCCGCGACGGGATGAACTCGGTCCGTTGGAACAACCGGGCCTTCGACTCTCTCACCGAGCGAGCCGCGGCGACGTCGGATCGGAAGGAGCGCCTCGACCTGTACCAGCAAGCGGATCGGATTCTGGTGGCGGACGAAGCGGTGGTCATGCCCTTGGGGTACAGCCTGGGGCCGCAGCTGGCGCAGCCCTATCTTCATGTGCCGCTCACGCCACCGTGGCTGCTGCGGCTCAAGAACATCGTCGTTCAACGACCGGAAGGATAGAGGAGGGAGGCAACCATGCCAGCCGAAAGACCGAGCAGACCGATGAACGTGGAGCGAGTGCGAGCGTGGGCCCTGGTGGTGTCGGCGAATCCGGAGGCGACAGCGGCCCAGATCGCGGCGCAGTTCACCCAGGGTGGCGACGATTGGGTCATCGTCCGGGCCGACGTCGTCCAGGGTGCGCACAACCTGGTGGTGCCGATCGACGCCGCCAACGAGGCCGCCTTCCAGGCGGCCTTGGCGATGGTGCAGGGTGCAACCGGGGTGCAGCAGGTGGGCGTCGAGCGCGTCGTGCAACACTACCCCAGCCCGACGCACCGGGCGCACACCTTCGTCACCCAGAGCGAAATCGACGAGTATCCGGTGCCGGACTTCACCTCGCCCGGACGCCATCCGAAGAGTCCGGGGTCGAATCCGTGGGGGTGAGTTTTCTCACCCCCCTGTTGTCCCCCCTTTCTCTTTCAACCCCCCCTCTAGTCCCCCCTTCCAGGGGGGACAGTGGGGGGCGTAAGCCCGCCCCCCACACCCCCCTGCAATGGCTGGCCATTGTGGGAGAAGGAGTCGCGCATCTTGCGCTCGAAGAAGCTCTTGCGCTTGATTCCGTGGAGGCGACTTCTCGTCCTCTCTGAGGAGCTCGCAAGCGGAGGTGATCGGGCCGAAGGAGAGTGGCATCCATGCGCAAGTCACGCTCGACCTCGGCTGCGCAACCCGGCCATTGCGAGGGGGGCTAGGGGGGACGACTTTCGTCCCCCCTGAGTCCCCCCTGGAAGGGGGGACCATAGGGGGTGGAACTAAGAAATGTGCGAAAATGGCGGGACGCACCAGCCCTTGATGCGGTGACCTCGATCTGCCCCACAACACCGTGAGCCTGAGTTCGGGAAGCCTGCTCCACGATCGCTACCGCCTCGAGACGGAAATCGGCCGCGGCGGGATGGCCGCCGTCTACCGCGCCCGCGATGAGATGCTGAACCGCGCCGTAGCGGTCAAGGTGCTGAGCGAGCGCGGCCTGGGGACGGCTGGGCGGGCCAGGCTGGTGCATGAGGCGCAGGCCGCCGCCCAGCTCAACCATCCCAACATCGTCACCATTCATGACGTCGGCGAGGTCGACGGAACGCCCTACATCGTCATGGAGCTGGTCGAAGGGGGATCGCTTCACGATCGCGCTTCGCATCGCGCTTCGCATCCCGAAGGGGATCCCGCAGGGGATCGGCCACCCACCTCCACCGCCGACCTCGTGAGCATCGCCCGCCAGATTTGTACCGCCCTCGAGCACGCCCACGCGCACGGCATTGTCC
>Ga0209751_10000117_pt1 | contig 79214 bp, 151 predicted proteins | sample RifCSP13_1_FD_184019 | JGI IMG/M metagenome (GOLD analysis project Ga0209751, IMG submission 184019) | Soil microbial communities from Rifle, Colorado - Rifle CSP2_sed 13_1 (SPAdes) (version 2) | ecosystem: Environmental > Terrestrial > Deep subsurface > Rock core/Sediment | place: Rifle...
GGTCAGAGGGGTCAGCGAAACGGCCGTCAACGTGGAAGTGTGGTGGATTCTCACGACCTGCTAGAGCTAAGCCGTGTTCCTGATTAGTCTTGCGCCTAATTTGATACTCTCGCCAGACGTAAACATTATCGGAGGGATCGACCATAACGTCCAAGCATACAAAGGGATCAGCGAAACCAAAGTCAAACCACTGATAGCTCCTCCAGAACGGGTTGTATACAAGATCCTTGACGTGGATCTCTCTATCAAACTCGTCATAGATACGGCCTTCGAGTGCGGTGAATTCTGCGCAATATTCCTGTAGCCAGTGGTATTTGCTGACTCGCGCTTTGATCGCTACCAATTCAGGCTGCTTGTCACCAAGTGGAAATTTAGCAGTATTCGCCCATGTTGGAAAACGCCAAGACTCGAATTCATCGAACGCTGGATCTTGCCCCAACAACCACATATCCTCATACCAATTGTGGCCTCTTGGGGTCGAAATCATATCAGCGGAGCCGCGTTTATCGAGTAACGCTGGCTCAATAAACATTTCCCATGTATCACGTTTATGAATGGCAGCCTCAGCTATAATACAATGATCGAGACCTTCGCCAATAAGCGAATCCTGCTTGTCAGCGGATTTTACTTCTAGTATGGTGTTCCAGGGCATTTGAATACGCATGTTGCCCTGGTCAATGTTGTACGATTTTCTAATTCCTTTATAGCTACCCATTCCGAGCTTTCTAAAAATATCCTCAAAAACAACCCTAAACTCCTTCTCGCCAGATGAATAGGTTTCACCAACAATCCAGTACATCGAATCAGGAACAAACATGCGCGCAGTCATGTGATGCCCAACCATGAAACTTTTTCCGAAACGTCTACCGCAGCAGGCGATCTTATACTTTGCCTTGGAATCGTGATAAAGCTGTTGGGCAGGGTGTGGCTTGTAGCCCAGTTCTTTGAAGAGAGTTTCTTTTGAAATATTAAGTTCAGTCATATAAGGCGAATGAATTGCATAATGACGATGACGGAAAGGAGAGCTAGAAGCCACCTTAAGGTTGTGTCTATTGTTACCAATCTATCTCGTATGCGTTCGAGCACAAATAGGATTCTAGGATCTTCAGTCATCGATCTATGGAAGTTTCTGCGAAGTCCCGCAATTGGTGGTCGAGGACACCCTCCGCACTCACCACGCGGGACGGAACTATGCAGCTTCTCTTTCGAACGTTACGGTATAGGCTTCGCCTTCCGCGAACTGTTCTGCTGCTAGTTCATTCTTGATCGTCAGCCGAATCATCCCGGCCGGAGTCGCTTCTGCCCATTCAGCATTACGACCCTGCGCGTAGTCTGGTACAAGTTCGACTTCATGCGCCCAACCCATATCGGATTTCCGCGAGACCTTGAACTTCGCAGTAACAACCATTTCTCACCCCCTTTCTATTCATGCCTTAGAGTTTTTAGGAGAACGCCTTTATAATCGTGAGTTTCATGGTAATTTCCTGGGCAACCATCTACCGCATGATCTACAGATACCCGGCCATTCCATTGATCCTCATCAAGATAAGCCCACTCTCCACAGCGGGGGCACTCGAATTGCCAGGTATCAACGAACGGTGTAAAAGGGTCATTGGACACCCTACGGAAATGTCCGAGCGGCGTCCAGATACTAGTCATCAACTCTAAAGGTAAATGGCCCAAGCCTGGGAACTTCAGGGAGACTAGTAAACTTGAGGAAACAGTTGTATTCTCCTTCTGGAATAAGATCAATAGGTGGAGCCCCACCATCCGTAAGATTGGTATCAATGAGCGGTAGCGCAATCATCCCATCATTGAGCGTAGATTGATTTGCGTATACAAGCGTCTCAGCCTCATCAGCTTTGTAGAGATCGTGTGTGAGCCCAAGCCCGTCAAGGGTCTGCACGTTTTCAAGCGCGTCCAATATCTTGATTGGTAGAAACTCTTTCGTGCCCTTCGTTAGCGTAACCATCTGCGATACATAGCCCCCTTCCAATGCCTATCAAATAGCATTGCCGAAAAGACCCCAAGAATAAAGAAAGTGCCCGGCGTGAGCTTTAGATACACGAGTTGGGCATCTTCACCCCCTGCAATTGCTCCTGGGGTGAATATGAGCACTACTGTTGCCACATCGACGTACTCTGCGACATCAACGGATGTAGGAGTAAAGACTAAAGGCACCACAAATGCATCGGAAAGTTCCGCTATGTCAGCCGATAGCGCTTCCAAATCAAGATAGGCAGTGCTCGCATCTGCAAATTCAGCGATGTCAACTGAAGTGATCTGTAGAAGCAAATCTATGGTCGCCTGGTCCTCATTGGTGCCACCCATAAATTCTGTCCCTGAAGCTTCTAAATCGAGGTACATCTCCTGTGCCTCGATATAGTCGGCAATGTCGGCACCGCTTGGTAGAAGGCCAAGTGGCACCGTTTCTGAGTCAACCAAATCAGCTAGGTCAACCGAGCTAGGGGTGAGGATGAGGTAAGTAAGCGCCTCATCCACGAACTCTGTTACTTCTACAGATGCCGGTTGCAGATTCAATGGAACGGTCTCAGCATCGTATTGCTGTCTTTCCTCAAATGTTGAGATTGCTTCTAGATCCAGGTAGACAGTGTCAGCGTCATACTGCTGACGTTCCTCATCTGTGGTAATTGGTTGCAAGTCTAGATAGATTTCGCTGGCATCAACGTATTCAGCAAGCTCTACCCCAGACGCTTCGAGATCGAGATATATCGTCGCGGCATCAGTAGTAATCCCGGTCTCGGCAGGTGGAATTTGCAACCAAACATCGGCAACTTCAAAGACAGTAGAATCTCCCTCAGAAGCCCAACCACGGATGCGCAACTCTAGGTTCGAGTAGTCCGTGATGATAGCCGCGTCTCCATCAGCGATAGCAAGTTGATAGCTGGCTAGGGAGGTTGAGAGATTGGAAGTCTCAAGCTCGGGGCCAATAGGGTTCGCGCCTTCATAAAGCCTCGCGCGAATTGTCCCGGTATGCGCGCCATTTGTCTTACGAGCGCGAATCCAAATCTTGTGGTCGATTTGAACTTCGGGAAAATCACCGCTTGCAAGGCTCAATCTTGCGTAATCAGTACGCTTTGGAAAGACATCGACACCTGATGGAGTGAGGAGCAGATAAACAGTATCAGCGTCGGTATATTCTGCTAGTTCGGCAGAAGACGCTAACAGCCCGATGTATACTGTATCAGCATCAAAGGTAGTATGCTCCTCAGTGCCGGATGGAGTAAATAGAACCGGAACTGTCGCTGAATCAGTGTATTCGGTGCCGGATAGATCAGGTATTTCTAGTTCAGCCCAAGAAACTGCACCGCCGCGTCGTGCGGCGGGCGAACCGCCCGAAGCTGAGGTCAAGAACTCAAGCCGCAGGTCAGTATAGTTAGTAATTGCATCGGCCTCACCACTTGTTAGGGTGTAGGCATATTGCGTCCACGTTCCGGTCGCTGTCTGCGCCACGTCGGTCGCGATCTGCGTCGTGCCCTGCATTAATCTCGCAGTGACAGTGACGGCGTTTCCGCCTCCATCGACTACACCCGCATTGGTCTTCGCGATCCGGTAGCGGAAGGTATGTCCCGAGGAACTGACTGGATCGGTGACATTGGAGAGACTAACTTCTAGTTCATCAGCTTGATTGTTATCTCCCCACCAAAAATCAGAATCAGAGGGCGTCGTCTCGTCGATGTCTGCGAAGCCGCCATTCCCGGTGTTGGTGATATCACCATCTGGGCGCGCTAACTGTGCCATTTAAACAGCCGTCGCAGTTATGATCGTCCCATCGGACTCATCATTCACCTTCGAAAATAGAGGGGCAGTAGTCCAGGAATCAGCATCGATATCTGCGTCAGGTCGAAGAAATTGGACAACCCCAGGTTCTTCAGTTCCAGATGGTTGCAAGTCGAGATAAACTGTTGCAGCATCGGAGGCTTCAAGAATATCCGCTGACACTATTTGGAGACTGAGCAATATCTCTTGCGCATCAACATATTCTGCTAATTCAGTCCCGCTTGCTTGAAGATCGGTAAGAACTTCAGCAGCATCAAAGGTAGTATATTCCTCAGTGCTACTGAATTGCAGATCAAGGTAAACTTCTTGCGTATCTATGAAATCAGCGATGTCCGTAGAAGTTGGAGAAAAGCCGAGCAAAACTTCAGCAGCGTCGTATTGCTGTCGCTCCTCAACAGATTGTGCTTCGAGGTCAAGATAGGTTACGTCCGAATCTATGAACTCTGCGATATCAGTCGTGGAAGTCGTCAGATCAAGATAGATGGTGTCTGCGTCCTCAGTTGCACCCTGGGCATATTCATCCGTACCCGACGGCTGTAAATCAAAGTAGGTTTCTTGCGCTTCAGTAGCCTCTAATATGTCTGCGCTCGCAGGACTAAAAAGAAGCCCCACCGTTTGAGAATCCACAAACTCAGCAATGTCAACGCTAGAGGGAGCGAGACTAAGAGGTACGGTTTCCGAATCGACATATTCTGCAATGTCTACTCCTGACGCCTGAAGGTCAAGATATACCTCCGCTGAATCATATTGCTGGCGTTCCTCATCTGTAGTGATGGCTTGCAAGTCAAGGTAGACTTCAGCGCTTTCAATAGCTTCGATAAGTTCAACACCGGATGCTTGAAGATCAAGATATATGGTCGCAGCATCGGTATATTCTGCGCCCGCCGCAGACTGAATCTGTGCCCCGCCGGGCAGAAGTGGGCCATAGAGCGGGTGCATTAAGCTACCTTACGAATTGACCAATCGACCGTAATCGTGCCGCCCGTAAGGGCAGCCAGAGTTACGTCCCAACCGTGCAAAAGAATCATCGTTGGCGACACCCATACCGGGGTTGCCTGCGCACCCACGAGAATGAACTCCTCGATAATGCGCTGTGTCGAGGCCGAACCCACCTTCTCGTAAAAGCGGATCTGAAGTTGGTCACCTGCGACCATATCCGACACATCGAGAAAGACTTGATAGATGCCATCATCGGTTTGCACGTCCGGCCCGGCGGTGTCCGTCGTAAGCGACCACTCGGTCGTCGAGACTGCTTCTGAGCCCGCGAATGCCTCACTGATCGCCACTTATACTTCTCCTCGGATTCGTGTAAATTCGGTCTGAAGCTCCGTTATCAAGGCCAGTAGCTTGCTCCGCAAGTTCGCCCGCGTGGTAAAGGGGACGACAAACTCCGCTATATCCACACCGTTGCTATCCCTGATGTGAATATGAGTGACCCGCTTGGTATCCGAGACTGTGTATATCGCCGTGATAGCCATATCAATAGAGACAGTAGACGCCTACATCGTACGCTTCGGCTGCTGAGGGCTGCTCGGCTCGAACTTGCATCTGCGTTCCAGAGGGCAATTCACGCATTACGGGACAAGCAGGTATCGGGCCGTTTACCCACTCACTTGTCGAAGGCCCCCAATACCATTCACCAAGCTTTATCGAAGAGTAGCCAACCTCCCATTGCACCGGATTTGCTGACATTGTGGTATCGCCCATCGTTCCTTGGGGAACGACGATGACGCCTTTGTAATTACGAGAAAGCGTCGAGCCGATATTCGCCCAGGTTGACTCTACACCCACACCAGGCGTATGAGATGTGCCGATGGAATTGGCGGTGTCGATCCCGTAATCATCCATCCCGGCGCAGATGGGGAATCCTAGATTGCCCATTCCCTCCACGAGAACGATTTGAACGCTAAGCGTATCGGAAGCGATAAGAGCCTGAAGCCGAGCCGAAACGCGAAGACCCTTTGGAATAAAGATAGGTAGAAAAAAGCGCCTTCCTAAGCCCATGTTTGCAGCACCGTTGTTGGTCGCGCTCCACCCGCTGACGAGGTTAGAGACGATCACCTGCTCGGAGCCACCACCTATCGGCCCAATGCCGATATCGAGAAGTTGATCCGTGCGCGTAGCGGTCGCAGAGGAGTTGCTGAGCCAGAGCCAGAAGCCGAAGGCATCGAAGTCCGTTGAGAGTCCAAGTGATGTCCATGAGCCTTTTGTATGGATCGTCCCCGACGCAGTAACGGTCGTGCCCGGATTATTCACAGGTACGTCCGCGTCGTTCGATTCCCATATTGCGTTGGCCGGAACAGGAAGTGCAAGTGACATGCTTATTACCTCGGCGCTACGTCGCGCCATGTTTTAGTTGCTGGATTCCAACGCTGACAAGTCACATTGGTAAATGTAAACAGACTTGTTCTTAGGCAAGGATCGGAGGCGAAGTAAGGAGTGCATTTAGGATCGCTTCCGTCATTACGTCCTGTGCGAAACTTCGCATCAACTACGACGTTACCCGGCTGAGTCTGTCCACCACCGAAGAATCCATGATTGCAAGAGACGTATTCCCCACCATATACGTCCACGTCATAATCGTTCGACCAGAAGATTACTCCACCTGCACCGATGCACGTCGAGGTTCCAGCGTTCCAGTTTCCCGACGTACCATTCACGATGTCGAGTCTCGCAGGCCGCCAGTTAGGATGAAACTGCCATCCATCCTGATGAGCACCAGAACTTCCAAGCGGGCCACAATCGAAGTTACCAGTGATTTGAATGTCAACGGGGCCAGCGGTACGGAACTTGCCTGCCCCACCAGCGGCTCCAACAGTTGCACCATTCGCGTTCGAAGCCACAATTACGTCAATGGTATCGCTATTACCGTCGCCCCGGCAACCGTTGATAAAGTCTAGATGCCCTTGATCGCCAAAGTCAGGATTACCAGTGAAGTTCCAGACGAGCTTAAGTGGCAATGGCCCATAGTTCGCCAATGGCTGTGAACAACGGAACTGCTGATTCGTGAAGTTGAGTTGTGTTCCGAAGGCACAGTCCGTTCCTGCAAGCGCCCACTGGCTACGATTGGAAACGAGGCAGTTGCCCAACGGAGGAGGAGGCGGCGGCGCATTGAATTCGTCATCGTCAGCCGCATCGACACAACCAGGATCGGCTAGATCGATCAACAGATCACCATCATTGTCCTTCAGATCCGAACATTGCGTTAATGGTGGTGGTGGTGGTAAAGGATCGGTTTCATCATTATCTAGTGCATCCACACAGCCTGGGTCAGCTAGATCGACTAGCAAATCGAAATCGTTGTCTAGCAGATCCGAACATTGCGGGAAAGAGCCAAAGCCTCCACCTGCAAAGGCCGCTCCACTCAGTCCGACAGCTAGACCGATCGTTGCGATTATAGTAGCGATGATGTACTTCATCTGACGACTCCTTTACAGATTACGGTTCATCCTTTACCTGAATAACAACCGGCCCGAGTCTAGGTGATTCGCCTCCAACCGTAAACTCCACGAATAGGCGAAGTCTAATCGGTGCCGTCAAATAACCATCCGGGCCACCAGACGAGATATCGATGAGGCAATTGACTATCATCAAAGAGGCGGTCGCGGCCTGATCTTGGTAGAGATATGTATCATCATCATACTGGACATCAAACTTGATGCTAGTAGCTTGTGCGTCAAGATTAGTGATTTGTCCTGATCTATCGAAGACTGTAACGGGTACGTATTCCTTCGTACCTTCAGTCAGCCTTATTGCCATTATAGCCGACCCCTAACTGACAATACGAACCTCGTTTGGGCTGTTCCTCTCCATTTGTTCCCTTCGATTTGGAACCATTTATTTTCACCCTCCGGCAGAGGGTCCCACCAGGGAATAAGCGGGGAGAAGATGTCGAAGCCAGATGGTTGCAAGTCGAGATAAACTGTTGCAGCATCAGTACGCTCTAGTCCTTCAATACCACTTGGCGTAAAAGCAAGAGGCACTGTAGCAGCATCTATATATTCTGCTAGTTCTACCCCAGACGGCTGAAGATCAAGATATATCTCTGCCGCGTCGTTAAATCCCGGAAGCACAGGGCCATACCTACTAGGCGGCATCGGAAGGACGAACGGCATAACGGGCGCATGTCTATCACCGGCGTTGACCGTTCCGTTCATCGTAGCGGCATTTCCTTGACCGGAATAATCCCGTTCAGGTGATCCAGTTCCCCATAGGGGCCAATATCCCTTTAGACTCTGCGGCCTAATAAGCAGGGGGCTTACGCCTTTTGCTAGGGCAGCAATCTCAGCAGGTGACAGATCGATATTCCAGATACCGATTTCAGCTATCAAACCATCCCAAGGAGCTGCCGTTCCGATATACCTTCCGACTAACAACGGCGTGGTCGTATTTATCATTGTTCGAATATTTGTGGCTGAGGCATCTTGAACACCGTTGAGATAGATGTAACGGTTGGTAGCTGTCTGGTATCCGCAAATATGCTGCCAGACCCCAACACTTAACGTAGTGGCTCCAATTGTAAAGGCGGCAGACGAACCGTTCGCTGTAGCAAATGCAGGCTTACCAGCGCTCGTCATTTCGAGCGTATACTGTCTCGTAGGCTGCGCGGCCGTATCGTACTTCGTGACGATTGCCTTCTCAGCGTTGTTCACATCGGGCCTAACCCATGCGCTCACGGTGATTGGCAGACCCGTAATATCGATGGCTGCCACGTCACCAATATCGAGATAATTCGCGCCGTCGTTGTCGAATTCTCTAGACATCGGCGTATTCGAAAGTTAGCTCAAACACGTATGCACGACCGGCCATCGTATCGGCAGCGTCAACACCATCGCGTCCGAAGAAGAACTCCACGATGTCATCGACAGCAAAGTTGCCTGCCGTTAGAGCAGCAGTAGCAAATAGCTTACGCCGCGCTGTTGCGGGTGCAGCGTCAGTTACGGTTACGCTCTGTTGCCAGGCGGCAGGGTCGAGCGTTTCAGCGTCGTTCCCACCGACAGCATTGTAATCGAAGTCGAAAACCACATCGCCAGTTGTCAGGGTAGCCGACCACTCGATGATTACAACAGACGATCCGACGTAGTTCTTAGGAACGCGGAACGCTCCATAGACTCCGTGCTTTACCGTTGGCTCTGCCGCCAGTGCATTTCCCAACACAAGCACGAACTGTCGCGCCAGATCATTCGTACCGAAGTTCAGGTCGGCAGGCTCAAACCAACAAGCGCCTGTATCGTCAGGGCGAGTAGCGAACCCCAAGATTGGGATTCTATGCGCTGCCATACAGCTAACCCCTCCTCAGTTAAGTAGTAGGGGTTATCCAGCTTTAAGAGTAGCCGTGACCTTTTCCGTGTCTCCGTTAGCAAAGGTTCTGGTTGCTGCGGTATCCGCAGCGAAGTACGGGTTGCCTGCGTTTAGAGTAGCTCCATCGGTCATAACCCAGGAGTTCGCACCGTTTATGTCAGGTGCTCCTGTAAATGCGCCGAACGTCACCTGGTCGGCGGTAGCAGACTGTCCGCCTGTTGCAAAGGTGTTATCAAACGTCGAAGCTTGCCAGTCGATACCGCCCTGCGCAATCGTGCGTGCAATCGTCTGCCGTGCATAACCATTGGCGGTTACTGCACCAATCTCGTTGATATTCGTCCCCGATACGGTTGCAGACCACACAGAGTCACGCGCATAGTCAGATGCGCCGCCTGACCCTACATTGGTAGCCGCAAGCCCCATCGTCCACGAGGAAGGGGGTACAATCGTACCTGAGTTACCGAGAACGTAATCGGTAACTAGCTGTGACAGTCTTTGGAACGCAATTGTTGCCACTTTACTCACCGTCCTTCGATGGTGATGCAGCCGCCTTCTCAATTGCATCTGCTTCAATAACCCTATCCTCTGGCATCTTGAAGTTGGAGTCATGCGGTGCTGATTCTCTTAGCATTGGATGTGAAAGAGCGCGTACCTCTGAGGCAAGACGCCCCACAGAGACTACGCCATTGGGATCTTCTAGTGCTTTGACAAGATTTGGAAGTTCTTTTAGAAGCTCGTCTGCTGTCAATGCGTCTGCTGTGTTATAGTTGTCTGGGTGCTGGTCATAGACGTAAGCGGCCACAATTCTCTCCGCTGGATGACCTGTAGGGCCACCCTGTCCCCCCGCCTTAGCTCTGCGATGCTGCTCGCCTGCACCGCGTAGATATTCCTCGTCGTCCTTTGCATAGGCGACCGATGATCTTCCATTTTCGAAGATCGTCTCGTAAAATGGCACTACTTACCTCCCTTTCCTATGTTCGCGCCTCAACCGATCTTCGTGAAGGCGTGCAAGATTAAGTTGGTCGATCGTCTTTTGAACCGCCTCTCTACTTTCAGCCACTATTCCGACGTTTCCAGACTTGCTCGCATGGAAGAAGAACTCATCGGTGCTAACCGAGTCTAGCATGCCTTCCCATACTGTTTTATTGTCTTGGTTAATGACCATCTATGTCCTTCTAACCTAACCAGAGCCAGAAGAAAGCTCCGGCTAATGCCCATATGACGACAATTGCCGCCACCGCTAAACCTAGCTTAAACTCTTCATAGGTAACCAACGGTTGCCAATCGCTACCCATCTACGTCCTCCTGTGGTGCTCTCGGAGCGGTTGCGGCTGCATGAGCAACTTCCTCGCTCACTACCATATCCTGTATAGGATAGATGCCTAGAGGCACTAGTCGTATCGCTGCCTCAGGCGTCAAAAAGCATCCGCTCGCTCGCAACTTACGGCTTTCTGCATCGGAATGCCTCTTATTGTGAGTGTCGGCCCAATCTTTCAAAAGAATCTCTACAGCCCACTTTACTTCGGGGTCAGTAAGCCACTCGACGGCGCGGGCCAGTGGAGGCTGGAAGGAATCTCCGCAAATGCGGCAATGCCTTGCTGGTCTTTCGGGATTGTACTCTAGACCTTCGAGGCTCGACAGCCCAATAGGAGTGACCTCAAAGTAGAGACTCACTCCGTTGCGCTCTCATCATTAGTCTCTTCGAGCACTGGGGTGGCTTGTAGGCGCTTGAGAAGGGCCATAGCCTTGTCCTCTTCTGCGAGAGTAGGATCGCGGCCGAGCGTCTTGTCAATGATCGTCTGCGCGGCCTTAAGGCGTACCGACTCAGATGAGGCCATCGTGCAAAGTTCTACGAGGGTCTTGACCGCATACGGCAATGCCTGTGTGAGCATCTCGCGAGTCTTCTCAGCTTGAAGCTCACTTACGGCATTATCCTCTAGCAGAGAGTTATTGCCAAGAAAGTCATTTAGTTTTTCGAAGTTTTGATTGTATTCCTCTAACTTGCGCTGAAGATCATCAGGCAAGTCACTGCCCATTGGAACCATATCCATATCGTCTCTCTTTTCGTAAGAATAGAGCGCCGATCTACTAGTCGCGCAGGATAGCTGTCAACGGGGTTAGTAACGGCCGCCACTTGACAAGTTGTGCAAGGTCTATTGTTGTCAAAAGTGGCAACGAGCTATTTTAGAAATTGAGATAGGTATGGACACTCGAAGTCTGTTCGGGCAACAGAGTGTTACAGTCCCTCGTTGGCGTGTGACAGCCGGCTGACGAGTTCGGGGTAGCTGCCGGCAGGGGTGACGGCTTGGGGTAGGGCTGACGGCGGGCATACCCCGTAGTGGCGCTTGTAGTGCCCCGTAGGGGGATGCAAGCGTCCGGCATAGCTGCTACGCTCCGCGAGTGCTCAGCGAACGGGAGAGGCGCCTATAGAGAGGCGTAGGGGCATCGCCCCCTAACCACCTGCGAGCGATGCCACGCGACGCAGGCATAAACCCGATACGTGTCGGCAGAATCCGAACGCTGCTAAGAACGGGCAACCGGCGGATACGTCATCGATGACTCGACCTACGGCCGCGAATAGCACAGCGAGCACCGTAACTATCGAGGGAGCACGCCTACCATCTGCGACGACAGTGGCGGTATGCCCGCACAGTGTCGAACGAACAGCGCGAAGCGGTAGCGGTCTAGCGTGAGCGAAAGGTGACGCAAGCAAGGGGTCATACGCGAAACGAGCAATCCTCGAAGCGACCGTAAGCCGTGAGCGAAGTGAGACACGTAGCAGCGGGAACGTCATAACGCCGAGTGTCGCGGGGGAGCCTATAGAGACGGTTCGGCGTGCTCGTCCCTGGTAAGGGGACAGTGTAAGCCTATGCGCACACACGAAAGGAACACACAGCATGGCGTTTCTCACTGACATCGATCGTTCTAACTACGTCGTCCACCCGTTCCGCACGAATGGCGAAACCCTCGCGGACTTCCGCGCGTTCGTCGCGGGGGACATGGCGCAGGCGTTCGTCCGCTGTTCGTCGCAATCGGCCAAGACTGCAATGCAGAGGGTCGCGGAGACGAACGGGTGGGAGAAATACCTTGGTAAGAAAGGCAAGAACCTCCGCAAGGCAACCTACTCGGCCGAAGGGTTTCACCGCGCGGTGACTAAGCTCGCGGAAAGTGGAATCGTCGTCACTCGTCTCGCGAATACGTCCGACGATTCCGACGTTATCTTCGAGCTATCCCGCTCGACCGTTAGCTAAGCAACTACACACTCCGCGCATAGGCTCACAGTGTCCCCTAGCTAGGCGGAAAGGTGGTGAACCATGCCGCAGTATCCCTCGCAACAGTCGCGCGGGCTGTTACTGCTACTTGTGCTATGGACACGCGACTATGGCTCGAAAGGCTAAGAGTCGCGGTAGGAACTTGCGCCGCACCGAAACGCAAGCGGCGTTAGATACCGCGCGCTACGTATCAGGTGAACGTGGACGTTCGCCGGGAATGGAGCGGATTGCAATATCCGCGTCGGCGCCACGATTGCCGCGCAAGTTTCCGCGAACGCGTAAGACTCTCGCGGTCGTAGCACCGAACGGAGAACTAGCACACATGGTGACGTACTACGTAGACCCCGCATCGTTGCGATAGAAAACTTCTCGCGCATGGATTCTTCGCGCGGCAATACAAAGAGAGCGGAAACGCTCTTTTTGTTTGGCTGCGATCCAAAACCGAAATTTTTACGAAAGGGGGTGAGTAAGATGACAACGCAGGAGTTGCAGTCGGAGTTCGAGCGGAAAAAGCACACGCTCGACGAGCTTGCAATGCAGGGTCTCATTACGCATGAAGCGTATGAGAGCCTGCTCGAACGTGTGAAGGACGAGACGTTCTTCGCAGTAAGTGTCCAGTGCGACATCGATGCACTACCCGTTACAGTCTTGCGGAATGGACGGGCCTACTAGTAGAAAGGACGCCACAATGGACGAAGTGACGCTCACGCAAGAGGAGGTCGCAGATATTGCGCTGGCGCTTAGCTATGACCAGCGATATGCGAACTTCACAAATCTTGCGAACAAGCGCGCCGTACAGAAGGAGTGCAAGAGAATTGGACTCCGCACGTTTTCGCGAACGGCGCATGGTTCGCTGCTCGATCCGCGCTATACCGTCGAGGGACGAGACATTCCTGATCGCGGTCTAGCGAACGACTACAGGCACTACACTCCGAAGTTGTACGTCCTCGAAGTCGAGCGGTAAGGAGGGATGATGCAAAAACTGCTCGATATGTTCCGTTGCATTCTTTGCGGCGGGCCGCATCCGTACCGTTACTGCCCCCATAAGGAAAAGGAGGAATGATGCATCTTTTCGAGCCAATCCAAGACGAAGGGAAGCTCGAAGCGGCAATCTTCAACGCTTCGAAGTTGCCGACCGCAAACGGAAGCATGATCGAAGCGTTTGCGAAGGCTCTCGAAGTCAAGAAACTGCAATCTGAGCCGATGGATGGCAACCTTCGCAAAGCTTTCTGTTGAATCACGCAGGAAGTTTAGTGATACATCGAGTTGCCTAGGCATGAGATTCGGTGTATCGCTATGTTTCCTGATCTTTATGAATAGCGAGGGCTATTCATCTGGTGGTTTTCCGTATTTGGCTATGGTTTCTTTTACCTGTTTGTCAAGTTCGGAGTCTCTAGCCTTTGTCAAGCCTTTTCGCTGTCTCCAGTGAAATGCGCGTTCGATGTAAAAGCCTGCGATATTTTGTGGGCATTTTGAGGGAGATTGCCGAACGCGCAGGGCTATTGTTTTAAGCGCAGTTTCGAGCGTAGCCCTGTCCAACCATTCCTCGGTTATCTCTTCTCCTTCTTCATCAAGCCATATAACGTAAAATCCCTCGTAATCGGACTGTTGCAGCATTATCCATTCTCCTCTCGATAGGGGGTGTCATAGTATAACGTGATTCTCTCGGCCGATCACGTAACAGATTTACGGTTTGTTACTTAGCCTCGAAGCTCGGAGGAAACCCGATCCGCGTTTCTCCTGCTAACCTCCCCTTTCCTCTAAGTAACTAACTAACAACTACTACTACTAACTACTACTACGTACTGTAGAGGCAATCTGAGTTTCGCAACAATTGACTAAAGTCACGGCATAGTTTTCCAATTAGTTTCTACCTGCAAAACGGCCGCTTTCACGTAGGCAAACGGAAACCTCGTTGCCTAGTTGAAAACGACCGACCGCAAACCCTTTATCCATGCGGGCCGTTCTTTAGACTTCCTTTACAATGCGTTCACGAGAACGGCTCTCATTATCGCCTAAGTAACGTTGCACCCGCAAGTGATTGCCTTCGCAGCAAACGGAAAGTGCCCGTTTGGAAAACGAGCGGGATTCTTCTACAATCGGCAGGAACGCGAGGCGTTCGCAGAGAGGAGGTAAGCGTATGACGCTCGAACAGATTGACGGTGCGATTGCAACAGTGCATATCGCATTGTCGATTGCTCGAAGAGACGGATTACCATTCCGTGTCTCTTCGCAGCGTGCTCTACAAACTCGGCTTCACAGAGATCGAAGCTGATGAGGTCATAGTCGACGTAGCAGCACGCGGTTTCGATTACTGCATCGACAGTATTATCCTTCACGGCGACGGACAAAGATGCCCAGGTTTCGCAACCTATTGGGGGCCGGATCAACTTCGCTCCCGACTCAACAGCATTAGGAGCCGATGATGGAAATGTCCGAGAAGATCGAACTCGGAAAGATGATCGTACAGACCGCAGAGTTTTTCAATCAGCGCATTACACAGTTGATTGAGAACGCGGTTACTGAGGAGGGTGCCACTATGTCCTCGATGTTCTACACAACCGACGAAGAGTTGCGCGATGCAATACGCGCATACATCGGAAGGCACGCATGAAGCATCAACGTAAGACAAACCGGCCCATAGGTTTGTCAAAGAAAGCAATCCGCAAGATGGCAGCGAAAGCGAGGAAGGATGCGAGACTACTCCACGCTCAAGAAGCTTCGAGCGGGTGAGATCGTAGAAGTCGATGGGATCAGTCTTCGCATGATCGAAGGAGAAATCGAACCCGGAGATTTCTACGTCGGAGAAAGAAATCAGGGGGCGAAACTAGCAATCTGTCGCGAAGTGGTCTATAGCGGCGGATTTCCAGACTACATCCATGCCGAAGATCCCTACATCTATAGCTACGATTACAACGAGTGCGTGAAAGTCGAGGAGGCATGCTAACGCTCAATGAAGCAAAGAATCTCCAACGCGGGGATATCCTCATCGACCGTCAGAACAAACGGTGGAAAGTGAACGGAATGGTCAAACTTTGGAAGCGTGATGCATCCCGCATACGCATTCCATTGAAGCACGGACTTTACTCTTACGATGCAATAACCGGCGCGGATTTCGACCGCGAAGGAAACTGCGAACTGCTCACGAAGGAGGCATGATGGACGACCCGGTTGGGCATCTTGCGGAGGTTTGGTACAACAATCCTAACCACGATCCTATCGACCGCGCCGGAGAACTTCTCGGAAAAGCGTTCGCTACGTGGTGTGAACGGATCGCGAAAGACATTGAGGCTGGAGATTTCCAGCATCTTTGGCACATCTATTACGACCGCAACTACGCATCGTAAAACTTTATGCGCCGCTGGTGTAACGGGAGCATACTAGGCTGTAACCCTACAGGACGAGGTTCAAATCCTCGGCGGCGCATTTGTGTAACTCACAATGAGTTGCCAATCTACGCACAAAGAAAGGAGGGTAGACATGAAAGTCGTAGGTTATACGTATGACGCGGACACTCACTGTCCAGATTGCACGAAGGAATATGTCGAGAGCTTATCAATCAACGACGAGCCCGAATATTCCTGGGAGGAACTAGTCGAGAACGAAGTCGCAACGGATTCAGAGAACAATCCGATTCATCCGTTGTTCTATACGGATGAAGCCGGAGATTCTCCCGACCACTGTTCGGATTGTGGCGCGTTCATCGACACGTCATGGACTGGCGAGACGATGAACTACGCAATCGAAGCACTCGCAGAGTACGCGCTGAACGGTGAAGGAAACACCGAAGCACTTGATGAATGGCGCAAAACGCTGTACTGGTGCGTCGGTGCTACAACCGTTCAAGAAGCTGCAATCATAGCGTTCGACAACCGCAGAGAAGTAGAGAAGGATGCAACTACAGCTTGAAATCCCAATCGTCACAACGTGGGGAAGGAGGAAAATGGCCCTCAAGATTGTAAAGACGAGGGAATTTGAGCATGTCGGTGGAGAAGCAACTACCGTTCGGCTCTTTCCAAAAGATACTCTCGTCGTCGAAGTGATGGCGGAGGATGACGATACCTCTGTCGTTGAAGAGATTGAGATTAAGTGGGATGGGCAATCTCGCGCAGAAATCTCACTCTCTAATGGAAATGCGACTATCTACACCTAGGAAGGAGGAATGAAATGGAAGCAACCGTAACACTCAAGCTTTCAGTTTCCGAGCTTGACACCATTCGAGACGCACTCGAACGCTATCGGAACCTCCAGCATGCTCAGGGTCGAAATGAGCGTCTGAACCCGGCCGAAAAGCATGAGGCGCGAGCACTCGAAGCAAAAGCAGCCGAACTACTCGCAAAGCTGAGGTAAGACGTGGAAAACAAATGGTTCGAATTCAACATCGGTTTGTACGTTGAAGCGCGGAGCCATAAGTAAATGGACATTCGTGGTCTGACTGTGATCCCCGATGTTGCCAATGCACATTATGGCGGCGAAGAGATACCGGAAGTAGTTATCCACCCCGATACCGGCGAAGAAATCGGACGGGTTGGCTATCACTCAATCGACGGTTGGCGAGGTTACAATGAAGTCGAACCGCTCGACGGATGGAGAAAGGTAGGTGAAGGTTGCAACTGCGGTGATTGGAACGACACACCGCCTGGAACTTCAAACGACGAATGCGAAGCTCAGATCCGCGAACTTGCAGACGAGTATGGAGAAATCGTACTCGTGCTATGCGGAGGCAGTAACGTCTTTGCAATGCAATACGACGTACTAGCAAGGGAGGAGGAATAGTGCTACTAGACGCACAAGATCCATTCGGCGCATGGTCACGTGCGCATAATGGGCAGTTCGATGTTGTTGGATTCATCATCGACTTTGAGAGCGGAGAGCTTTCAGACGATGAGTTGATCGAAGGTTTCCAACACCTAATCGACACTGGCACAGTGTGGCAATTGCAGGGTTTCTACGGTCGCACAGCACAAACCCTAATCGACGCTGGACATTGCCACGTCTAAAGAAACGAGGATAAATGGACAAGTACGAGGTAATTATTCGGGACAAGCAGACCGGAAACCGTTGGTCGATGATCTTCGATGCGGACGACTTTGGACATGCGGAAGATCAAGCGCGTGAGATTTCCGCCGATGGTCAGGTTTCATATTTGGCCGAGGATGACGAAATTATCCGCATCGACAAGGAGTACGAGGTAATCTACAGATGAGAGGGAAAGAAACCACACGAGCGAATAAGGTTGTCCGAACGTGGGGAGGCGTGAGGTTTACGCTAAAATTCGCGTGGGATCTCCGACTCGGAGATATCTACATCGAAGGTGCTCAACGCAACCCGGTCGATTGCATGCAAGTGCATGATTTCGATTGGGAAACGGACACTCTTACGATGCGAGACAGAAAGCAGATTGCCCGTGACTTCGAGGATTGGCTTCTCGACAACGGCGCAAGCTACATCGCAGAACTTCCCTATCTATAGAAAGGAGGGTAGACATGAAAGTTTGGGGAGTAACTGAAACGCAGCTTATCGAGTGCGCAGAAGGAATCGGAGTGAAGTTGCACGAGCTTCGCACAGAGGGTCGCGCGCTACGCTTTACACTCCGACCTACCGGACAGAAGATCGACGGTGACCATAAGTACCAGCGCACGAGTGCATCGGGTTTCCATCCTGATCGAAGGGTGCATGCTGTCTGCTGGCACGGTCATCGCGATTTCATGCTCGCAGTATTCGAGAGAAATCCTGCCGCACGAATCAAGACGATGTGGTCGGACTACAAAGGTCGTGATGACTTCCTCGAAAACTACGAGATGACTGGCTACAAGCAAGTGGGCGCCGCGTTTGCTCCAATGCAGGCGCGCGAAGTCTGTAACTGCGCTAACGGAGGTTGGCTCATTGACTTGAGCCTGCGCCATGATGTTCATGCGTATCAGATCAAACAGTCAACGTTCCTCGGTTGCCCCTTCTACATCATGGACACTTCGCACTATCGCGCAGACGGAACCTGCAAGTGCGACGATCCAGCCGAACAAGAGCGAATGATCCGCGAGTGGGAATACACTCGCGAAGACTTCGAGAAAGCAGGTGTGTAAAGAATGGACGACCGAGAACTTCGTGCAACTGTTCGTTCGCAATTGACCGAAGTAAGCCTCTTTATCGAGTCGTTGCTTGTAGCTGAGAAAGGAGAGGACGGTACTTACGAAGTCTCCGCAGTCGAGATCGAGATTTCAGAACTAGAGGATTGGCGCAATAAAATCCTCAATTGCAAGGACGCGCTGACTTATTGAAACGGGAGGCGAGAAATGTCTCATAGATACCATCCTGATTCTTCGGATGAGTATAACGACGATACAGAGGCGATCCTCTTCGATGAGTGCGATGATTGTGAGCGACATTCTCATGGTTTGGGTCTTACGCTCGACCAGAGAAATTGGTGGGCGATGTGGGTTCGGATGCTCGCTGTCGAGATCGAAGAGACAGAAGCATATCGCTCTACGAACGAAGCAAACCTAGGGAGGCAGATGTATTACGTCTACGTCGCTCTAGAACGCCATACGAGGATTGTAGATCCCTCTCTGAGAAGTCTCGCGAAGCTTCCGCGTCGTCCTTTCTACTAAGGCAGAACACAGAATCGCATAGTAGTTACTTAGGAGGAATGATGGACAAAATCTCGGAACTGCTCGATGATTATGGTTGGGCAGAAGGTGACGATCTACGCAAAACGACTCTGCTCAAATGGATGACCGAAGCAACTAACCGCATCCAAGAGCTTCAACACAAGGTTGATAATATCGAGAACCTAGAAAGAGGACTCTTCGAGGATCTCGAAGCCAAGCTAATCGAGAAAGGAGTTCTCTAGTGCTAAAGAAAGACGTACAGATCGGCGCGCTCTATACCGCAAAGATTTCCAACAAGCTTACGAGTGTGCGTATCAGTTCAGTATGCTCATACGGAGGGTGGTGGGGTATCAATCTCACTACAGGCCGAAGCGTGAGAATCAAGTCCGCTGCGAAACTCCAGCCGATGCCATATACACAACTACGCTGCAATCATTGTGGTCGCGAATTCCGTAATGGCGAGCACCCTCTCGTTTGGGCACCGATGGAAGAAGTCGGTGAACCCGAAGACCAACAGCTAGTTTGTTATGGATGTGAACACGAGCTATAGCCACCAGGATTCACGAACTATTCGGAGAGTAATGCTAGGGCCGGTAGCCCAACTGGTAGAGGCATCCGATAAGTGAGGGTTCGAATCCCTCCCGGCCTATTCAGTGTCAAACTAAGGAGAGGAGGTGAAAGGAAATGTGGTTTACTATAAAGGCGAATGTCCGGTATTACTTCCGCCGCGTAGTACGCCTCGTTCGTTATGGGCATTGGCGTGACGATGGCGGAGAGGAAGCTTATCGTGAACTGAAGGGCTAGGTTGACGTTTGCGGAGAATGACCTTTATTACGGGCTCCGCATTCTTGAGTCAAGTCCAATGGAAAGGAGGTGAAAAGTGAAAGACATCTACATTGTCTCCGACGTGCATGGAAACTACGAGGGCTTGCGGAAGGCTCTTTTTTCCGCTGGTTTGTTCGATAACCACGGAGTAAAAGATCCTAATGCATTCATCGTGCAGATCGGAGACTTGGCAAACTGCGTCTATGGATCGCGCGAGGATGATCTCCGTTGCCTCGATATGGTCGGAAAAGAAATCGACCTTATGCTAGTCGGCAACCACGAGATTCCTTACTTCGATCCTGAAAACACGTTCTCGGGATTCCGTTTCAACTTCGACATTTCCCAGACTCTCTGGGCGCACTATGCTAATGGGCTGCTCACTTCATCGTATTGTGAAGACGATAGCTGGCTCGTCACGCACGCTGGAATCTCACAGTCGCAGTTGAACTTTGGGACGGGAACTACGCCTCTGCTCGTGAATGACAAGTTACAGCATGAGTGGAAGGAAAAGAACTTCGCGCACTATCTCTTTCGCGATTGCGGTCGTGTAAGGTTTGGGGATGCGAAGGTCGGTGGAGTGCTATGGTGCGACTTCGATAGGGAGTTCGAGCCGACAGAATTCCCGCAGATAGTTGGGCATACCCCCGGAGTCCTGCGACAGAAAGGAAATGCGCTTTGCATAGATACTGGAGCGAAGTTCGGAGGAATACCAACAGTCCTAAAGTTGGAGGTCTAAAAGGTGTACGTTGTAGTCCAGATTGAAAATGAGTCGGATTTTCCGGGGATCGTGGAGGTCTATGGGCTGTTCTCTTGGTATGAGGACGCCACCGAGTACGCGGAGCACCTACTCAAATTGCGTAAGGATTGGGAAAGGGGTAAGGATTTGCAAATAAGCCGCCTGAATACGATCCCTCTCGATTACCCGGCTGATTGGAGGAGTAGTGAGCAAGCTGCGAAATGCGCTAAGCGAAGATGAGATCATCGCTCAGGCGCGTAAGGCGTTTGGAGCAGAGAATGAAGCACCATTCGCATTAGTAGATGCGCTCGAAGCGTTCTACATGAATGGATGCGCCGATGACCAAGACGGTGACACCGATACGTTCGGACACTTCTACCGTGTCCACCGCTGGATCGTCTGGACAGACGGCCAAGGCTTCCATTATGTCGAAACCCACGATACAGAGGAGGAAGCTATAAAGGCATTCAGGCAGTCGCAGGAAGAGTATGACGATCTCCTAGTGAGCGGAGGGGAATAGATAAATGCAATCGGAGGCTGATCTTTACGTTGTTCTAGTCGATACAAAGACGGACTGGCCCGATTGCGTCTTTGTTGGTTCGTGGGAAGACGCTTCCCAATTCGACAAGAGCATCTCCCACGATTACCATACTTCGGTTCAGGCCGTTGTAACGATGAATGATGTTGATGAACTAACCGCAGAAATGAGGCGGTGGGGAGAATGAACTACACGGCTTTGCAGTCAGAGACAGACTGCGACGGTACAACGTTTTGGGCAAAGCGCTACGCAACGAAAGAGGAAGCGGAAGCATCCTCAGATACGTATGAGGTAATGCTCGAAGCGCACTTTGTCTGCACCGAACAGTTCCACAACCTCGATGAATGGGAGCGTGCTTATTACAGACGTGTGGGCTATTGTAGTCTCGGAGCACGATGGAATCCTTGGGCTGGACCGAATGGAGACGACACCATCGGAATCCCCGCTCTCGATACGCGCTACGACGATCCAATCTATTCAGACGATGACATCGAGATGATGCAGATGGGGACCTAAATGAAATCTGCGCTCGAACTATCTAGCGAACTGTGGGATCACGAAGATTGCGTATACGTCTTTGTGCTAGTCCGCGATGACATCGAGAACTACGATCCTGCAAAGAAACGCTCATTTCGAAAGACAATGGATAATCTCATAAGCGAGGACTGGCGCGAAGCCGTCGAGCTTATCTTCGGAGAGGAGGAATGAGAAATGGCTAGGGAACTTGTCTACTCCTGCGATTCATGCGGGAAGTCTGGAATAGCGCAAAAGGATATTTGGAAAGTAACTGCGGTCAGTGGTAAGCAGCGTAGAAGTGGCGAGCTTTGTGACGAGTGCGCCTCAAGGCTTCGCCTCGGAAGAAAGGCAAAGTAATGGCACAGTTCTACGCGAAGATCGTAGGCAGTCGAGGCGATGCTTCACGCGTGGGTAGTAAAGAATCTGGTATCTGGTCTCATACTCGCGGCTGGAATGCAGGTGTCGAGGTCATTGGCTACGTCGATGACGAAGGCCGCGATTGCTTCGAGGTTTGGACAACCGGCGGTTCTATTGCGCCTTCTAATGGGAGGCGAATGATCGGTACTCTGATCGAAGGTGTCGGCTTCGCATTCACAGCATGAGAAAGATATGTGCGTGTAATTGCGGCTGCGAAAATTCCCTCGATTGGCATAGAGAGATTCGCTGCGCATGTCACGACCCAAACGTGTGTGATTGTGTCCCTCTCTGGCAGAGGATACTCATTCGCATGGTCGGAAAGAGGTAATATGATTGAATACGCAAACATGGTGAGAATCCCGAAGGATCTCTTTGCTCGCTTGATCGCAGCAATTGAGACTCCTGATGATCTTACTAGGCAGGAACGTACTGAGCTACTAGAAGATGCAGACCAGTGGTATCCTTATGAAGCGGAGGATGCACATGACTTGCGTAATTTGTAATCTCTTACCTTATGGGAAATGCGACTATCACATGAAGTTTCAAGACAAGGTAGACGACATTTGTGATCTCGTCTGCGATCCTGAATCCGAGTTCTACTCCCTCGCAAGTTGGGATGAATCAGGGCGGGAGGCTACATACGTGACATTCAATGCGCCAATCGCGAAAGAGATCGCGGAAGTCGTGCGAGGGACGGAAGCTCTCGATGCACACGAATTGAGGGTGCCATGCCAATGAGATTTTACCTCGTAAGTGTGATGGAGCAATGGAGCCAGAGAGTTTTAATCGAAGCTGAATCTCCTAAGCAGGCAATCGAGAGGGTGCGAGAAGGTGACGGAGAATATCTCAACAATAGTCTAGAGCACGTGTCTACTCTCGATACGGAAACGTGGTCAGTAGAGGAAAGCGATGTTTAGATGCCCAAACTCTAAAGAACACAACGAGTTTGAGGTTTACCCCCTGGGCGTAGAAATCGGTGTGCTTGTAGATCGCGAGGGTTGTGCTACGAATCGGTGGGCTGACGGCACAATCGGTGTAAACCGCGAGCTACTGCGAGACGCTGAAGAAGAAACCGAAGCCGTATGCGCCCAATGTGGCAGCTACGTACAGTGGGGTCATTGAGCATGAATCTCCGGCAGTTGATTGTTGACGAACTGAACGTGGAGATTCTCGACGGAAATCAAGTGGCCCTCAAAGACCTAGAGATGTATGTGCTCCATCTCTACCGTGAAGGGAGATGCTATCACGTAGATCACGTCTACACAGAGGTCCACGAGAAAGCAGTTGTGGTCGATCTATTTGAAGGGGAAAGAGCGTGACCAAGAAAGATGGCGACAAGTTACGCAAGATGCAGAGCGATCTCTATGACATGGCAGAGCAGTACGAAGGGGGGAGCCTAACGCATCGGGACATTACGAAGGTCGCTGCTACCATCGGTGCTACACTACGGGGGCAGAAGTTCTCGGTGATAGGGGTAAATATCAGCGAGGAATTCCGAAAGCATAAGGACTCAAAGAGGACGGTGGGTTGAGTGGACACCAAGATTGAGGAATTCGAGCACGCTGGACTAACGTGCGAGATTCATTGGGAAGAGGATGGCGAGTTTTGCAATCCTCGCGACAATGACAATCTCGGCATCATGCTCTGCTGGCACCCTGACTATATCCTCGGGGATAAGCAATTCACGAATCCAGACGGTCGGGGTGGCGTAAAGGAACGCTTCCACAGGGATGATTTCGAATCGATGGAAGTTCTGAGTAGATACCTTACACTCGTAGAGAAGGCAGTTGTCGTTTTGCCGCTATCGATCTACGATCACTCTGGTATCACGATGTTTGTCGGTCATCGATATCCATTCGATTCCCAGGGATGGGATACTACGACGGTTGGGTTTATCTACACAACCACCGAGAGAATAATCGAGTGCTTTCCTATGGATCAACCGCTGCCTGATGAAAGCGTGATCGAAGGAGCTTTGCGTCAGGAGGTAAAGGTCTATGACGAGTGGCTTTGCGGTGAGGTCTACTGGTGGTGCGTTCGCGATAGCGAAGGTGAGATGATTGAGTCCTGTGGAGGATACATCGGAGACATCGACTACGTGAAGGAGGAAGCGAAGGAATCAGCAGAAGCTCTTGCGAAAGACATCCTCATCAATCAGGAGCCTACTGACATCGCAGAAATTCTAGGGGGCATGTCGTAATGAATCACGCGATTATTGACAATGGAATAGACAGCACGATTACCGAGCAACGTGCGAGAGAGCTGCTAGCAATTGAGGCGATCTATGAGTGTGGGGAATGCGAAACGCTCGAAAGTGAGCACGTTTATCACGTTTGGCCTAATTCAGAACTTGAACGTCAGTATCAAGAGGCGATTGGACCATTCGCGTTCCTCGCATGACCGTCGAAATGATCTCCGCGTTCATCATAGTAGGCGTCGTAATCGCACTATATCTTCTAGCGAGCGGGGGTTAGATGACAATCGAGCAAGCAAGAGATTATCTTAGGGAGGCTGAGGACATTCTTGATCTTGTAAGGAGATCAATTGAAAACTGGCCCCAAAGTTTCGAAGTTGACGCCGCTCTAAAGTCCCTCAATATGGCGCGAGACGCTACAGAGGAAGCGAGGACTTGGCTGTGACAAAGGAGGCTTGCATTGATAGTCTGGCTCCTAAGTAAACGCACAAGACGATACCTCTATCTAGCTCTTGCGCTGATAGTGCTAGACCTGACTATCGGTCCAATACTCCTAGCCTGGGAGCTACGCCTATTGAAAGGATACATTGATGGCAGTTAGGCTCTCAGACTATGACCGTGCTCATATGGCCGAGATTCTCGTAGGGCGAGGCACTTGGTTTAGCGCAAAGTTGCTGCGGCTCATTTCCGATGCGGATTTTGAGAATCGCGCACGATTGCGACTAGGTTTTCCAGATCATGTCCAGGCATATCTCGACTACGTGAACGGGAAAGGAGTAGAAAGGTGAACTTCGATAGCATCGAGTATTCGGGGGATGATAAAATCCTAACTATCCGCATGAAGGGGCATCCTAGCGATGTAATTCAAAACGCACATGCACTGGCAAACTCGGTGCTCGCATTGGAAGGTCGATGGCGTTTTACAACCGTCGAGGGGAGCATCCGGGAAGATGAATATTACGACTCCAACATGCAGTGGCATATCATTGCAGAAGTGAAGCGATAAAATGCCAACGATTGAAGAACTCCGCGACGAAGCAGAGAAGTTTCTCCCTGATATTGCATTCCGCAGTTGTTGGGACTGCAACTCAGCGCATGAACACCTAAAGCAAATGCCCTATCCATTCCTGTGCTTCGTTTGTGGCAAATTCTTCTACAAGGGCCAAGATATAACCGTCTACGAAGAGGAGGAATAATGCAGCCCGAACTCTACTTCAATGGAGAAAAGGTCTCCGAGGAGGAATTCGAGCGCCTTACGGATGAAGCGAACGAGGCGATGGCCTCATACGAGCGAGAGATCGCTGCTAAGTTTGGAGTCTCCGATCAAACCGCAAGCGCGATTGCATACCTCCGCTCACGTTCACGGTGGACTGAGGAAAAGGAATTCGAGCTAATCCAGATGGACAAAGCTGGAAATCCTATTCCTCTGTCAACCGTATTGTCGGGGGAGTTTTAAATGACTGACTTTGCGACGGAAGCTGTTGCACTCTTACAATCGCGAAGGGAGTTGAAAATCCAGGGAGCTACCGAGGACGTTGCGATGCTCTGGGTAATGGAAGCGATCGCGTATGCACTACTTGAAGTCGGCAAGCAAATCTCGATGCTGAATGGAAAGGAATGATGGCTAGATTCAGATGGATAGGTTGGTTCGACGGTGCGGAAGATTGCGAACCTCCTGAGCCTGGAAAGTTCTGGATTGAGATTCAGGACGGGTTTGAGGAATATGCAATTATCGTTCATAGAACCTCAAAGGAATTCGATCAACTCGACGACACGGTTCTACAGAAAGAGCGAGACGCGCGGCATATCGTAGATTGTCTCAACTATATGGAAGGAAGGACTATCAATGTCTGAGAAGCAGCGTGCAGTAGTCACCCATGAGGTAGACCCACATGGCGATCCTGATGAGCCTGTCATCCGCTTAGAGGATGGACGCACTACCCGCCCAATTTGGTGCGACAGGTACGTGCTTTTGGGCACAGAAGGATGGGCAGAATTTGTTACCGACCGTAACGCGTGGAGGTTCACGCCTGATGAATAATGACACCTGGACTTGCCATGTCTGCGGAAAGGAACGCCCTGACAATAAAATCTCCGTGTATTCCAGCATTCGATACATTGGAGATTTACCCTTTACGCAAAACGTGCGTTACTGTAATGACTATCATTCTTGCATTGAAGGAGCCAGGCATGTAAACTTCCTGCGATCTGTCGAGGAGGAACCTCGTGGAGCCTAGTGAAAAGAGTCCACAGTGGGGGAAGTTCCTCGAAGAGAACTTCGGACGTACAACTGCAATCACAGGAGGCAACTGTGTACCACCGCCTATCGGATGCGGTAAGCCAGTAGAAGGTTTCCGCGATAGACTTTCGGAAAAGGAATACACAATCTCAGGTCTGTGCCAGAACTGCCAAGACGAAATCTTCGGAGTAGATGATGAGTAGTTACTTTGCAATCGGTAACGATGAGTTGAACGAATCGCCCCCGCTCAAGATTGGCGATGCAATTCTGTGCCCGAACTGCGGGGGCAGTCATATCGTGTTTGGGGGCACGAATGCTAAGACGGGTGAGGAAACCGACGAGCTTCTTGCCTACAAATGCGGCGATCAACCATACCTTGCCGGTGTAGTGGGTAAGAATGTCATGCGGAGGTTTATGAAATGAAGTGGAGGCTAAACTAATGGAGGCGGCAGGATGGAAATGAAAATCTGCTCCGTTTGCGGACAAGGAGAATGAGGACGTTGGCTATGTTATTTGGATCGCTTTGAGAAGGCGAAGTTAGCTGTATGCGTGACCGCGGACGAATGGTGTTGGGAATCGAGTAACGAAACCGAACGGAAGCTGAGGGACGCTGTGGCAGAATGGCGTACTGCGTTAGGCTTGCTTAGACTACATGAATATACAAAGTACGAGGGAAGGATAGATTGATGATCCCCTGTCTAGGTTGCGGACAACTCGAAGGCATCGAGGAGTATGACGACGCACTTTGGGATCTCTATCACAGATGGGACGGTGGAGGCAGGCAATATCAAGAGCCTCTTGTATTTACAGGTGATTGGCTAGCAGAGAATATCTACGACGATGACGACGTTGCGGCGGTCAAACTAGCGATGGAAAAGAACATGGACGAGCGTGGTCTCTGCACCGAATGTGGCAGACCAGATTTGCGTGGCCTAACCGATAAAGATTTCCTCTCAGAAGAGAATGCTCGTGAAATCGCAGATATGTATGCGGAAATGGCGGCCGAAAGGAGGATGGGCGCATGAAATATCTTGCAGCAATTCCTGTGATCTTAGGATTTATGATCCTTGACATCGTGTTGTGCCTTCCCGCGATGTTCATAGAAATCGGTAGTTGGCCTTGGTCTTACAATTTCGCTCGCCAGGTCTGGGGATTGAAATGACCTATGAGGAGTACAGGGAAACTCTGGTTACAGGCGATTATCCGTGGTTTGTAGCAAGAAAGTTGAGGCAAGGTGAGTCCTGCGTAATCGGCTATGCACCACAGAACGGCACCAACTACACGCTCGTATTCACGCCTGTAGTGGTTCATCCTGATTTGCTAGTCGAGCTTCCGACTGATAGACCGGGGGGAGAAGCAGTAATCTCTAACTTCGGTTTTCCCGAAGGTATGACTGGAATTAGCAAGTCGATGATCCAAGAGGGGAGTACATGGGCGTATGTTAGTTGGATGAATCACGGTTGCTATCTTTTCCGACTTGGAGGTTTTGCTCATTGGAGCTATATCGCTGAGAAGTTCGACATTCGTGAGAGCACAATCGGAGATGCATTTGCACTCGCGGCCCTATTCGAAGATATCGCAAAGGAGCTAGTCAGAGATGAAGTACAAGCATCGTGATGAACTGGTCGAAGGTTTGCGAGCACTCGCAGATTTCATCGAAGAGAAAGGTTTGGAACTGCCTATTGATACTCCATACCTAGCACTTGAAGAGTACATCTACCAGAACTATTCCTCTAGTCGGCATCCGCGTACACAGCGACAAGAGTTGCAACGTGCCGCTATTACATTGGGCCGTGCAGAAAAGGAGTTCGAATACAACTTTACGCTTACTCGCAACTTCGGCGAGTTTGTAAAGCTTCGGTTCTCTGTTCCTCGCGAGACTGTTTGCAAGCGCGTCGTAAAGGGCAAGAGGCATATCCCTGCGCAAACGACCGAAGCCTATGATGAGGAAATTGTGGAATGGATCTGCACCGACCCAATTCTCGTAGGAGTTTCTAAGGATGAGTAAGGCTCGGAGAAATCGGAAGATTCGCGAGGAGGCTCGTGAATTGAATCCCAAAAAGATCCGTTCGATTGCGAGACGCATTCGCAGGAATCGAAACCCATCTAAGTACGACGAGAAGAGGATCGATGCTGATTCTGGCGATTGAGGAACAGCCTGGGGTGCCAAAAACCTACAAAGTAATCGTAGATGGAAAGGTCGTCTCAGAGCATCCTTATAGGGGTACGGCATTGATGCAGCTTGCGGAAGAACTTGACAAAAAGATGTTCCCTCGAAGATATGGAGACTAGCTAATGAATTCTCTACGTGAAGCGGCAGAGAAGGAACTTGTAGGCCACATTCAGAAGTGCTTTGAGACTACAACTGCCATTCGAGATGAGTTGCGCAAGTTGCAGGGAGTGACCGACTTCTCTGAGCTTCCCGATGAAGAATTGGTACAGTACAATGAGTTCTTGAAAGGGAGCAATGCTAATCTACCATTTCTTCATATAATAACTCTTATCTTGTCTAAGAGAGCTAAAGTCGATGCCTGAAATAGGCTTCACCGGCACGCGCAAGGGGCTGACTCTTGACCAGCGAGAGACAGTCAGAGACATTCTTGCGCACTTCTTTGTACCTGATACCGGGTGTGAATTTCATCATGGAAACTGCATAGGCGCAGACGAACAAGCCCTAGAGATTGCTAGAGCTATTGGCTATTGGATCGTTGCCCACCCTGCTAAGGAACTGGATAAGTACCAGCTCGATATCTTTACCTTTGCCTCCGATGAAGCTCGGAATTACAAACTTCCACTCAGGAGGAACAAGGATATCGTAAATGAGACTGATTATCTAATTGCTTGCCCAAACGAACATTCAGAACCTAAGCCCGCTCGTGGGCAAGGCACATGGTCAACGGTCAGGTATGCAAGGAACTGTCGCTATGGCTATCCATTTGTGATAGTATGGCCCGATGGTACGTTCGTAGAGGAGGGGGCCGAGTGAAGAACCCACAAGAGTACGTCGATCTGATGCAGGAATTCATCGAGACGAGACACAAGGCAGTAAAGATCGACAAGGCCACTAAGGAGGACGCAGCCTGCCTCACAATGGTCGCATACCTAAAGGAGCTTCCCGTTGAAGTCCTTAATCGAAAAGGAATCGTTGCACTAAGGAGACTAGATGCTTCAGAAGATTGAAGCCCTACTTAGAAAGGCTGAATCCACTCCCTATGAAGAGGAGGCTGCGCTCTTTTATGCAAAAGCTCAAGAGCTTATGGAGCGCTACGCCATTTCCGAGGAGGCCCTCTGGCAGCTAGATCCTTCGAAGACTGAGAAGCCGATCATTGAGTCGGTGGAGATAAAGGGCGATGCCTCCTGGGAGAAGTTCTCACTATTCTCTGTACTAGCCGATTGTAATCGCTGCAAAGCCTGGAAGGATACTGGGAGGGACTATCGAGGAAGAACATACTACGTAAGGATCGCGGGATATCCATCAGACGTTGCATTTGTAGAGGCAATGTATGCTTCACTCCTGCTACAGATGGATCTTGCCTGTGTAATTGCGGAGGTAGAGGAGAACTACGTCGAGTCTCTACGGACATGGCGAATTTCGTTTACGGAAGGATTTGTTGCACGAGTCGAGCGCCGCCTGAGGGAACAGCATAAAAGGCGAAACCCCTCCACAGGAGGTAAAGAACTCGTCCTCGCTCGCGAAAAGAAAGTAGATGATTTCGTCGATGCACAGGGTATTTCCTTCAGCCCGCTTAGCTTTAATCGGAATTCCTACGACGAAGTTGCCTACGAAGCAGGTTCCAAGGCGGGGGATTCCGCCGATATCGGTAACGTCAGACTTCCCGGAAGGAGGAAAGAACTTGGATAACGATTCAGGATACGAACTTTCCGATCCAAAGCATCCAACGTTCTATGAGAGGATAGTAGATGTGTGGGACAATCGAGAGAAGATCGAAGCTCCTCGATGTCCGTATTGTGGTCGAGTAATGAGCAACCGAGAAAAAGCAGAGCAAGGAGCATGCAATGACTGCTATGGAGGAGCATGGATTCCATGCTAGCTGAACAGTTCTTTCACACTCTAGACGATAGCGATCTTGAGCGTTTGCATTGGGCAACTGCCCAAGAGATCGACAGGAGAGGAGGTCATGTGGATAGCTATGCAGCCCCGCACATCTGGAATCTGGTCGCAAAGATTCTACGTGAGAACTACTCTGTGGAGCCATCTATAACAGATACGGATCTAATTGATAAGCTTGCAAGCAGGCGTGCCGTAGAAGAAATCGCGCTTGCGTTTGCTAGAAGGTTCGCTGAAGATGAAGGCTTTGATCCGATTGCGTGGCTCGACAAGTGCAGCCCCGATCCAGAAGCATTCCCGTTTAGCGAGCTATGGGAGGAAGTCGAACTATGAATGAAGGAGCGATAGTTCGCAAAACTCTCTTTGTCGTGCAGATATCATACAACGAAATGCTAGTGGAAGACGTGTCGCAAGGAGAGCCGGGACAGGGATACTACATCATCCGTGCTGTAAATGACGGTCAGGACGCAATGTTTAATGTCAAACGACTAGTGGAGAAATGATGGACTTCGAACTACACTATTTTGGTCTGAACAGTCTGATTCAGTTCCTCGAAAATAACGGTGATAAACTCCTCCGCGTAGGGTTTTCCAATCCACATTCTTATCGGGGGTACTACGAGCAGTTAGCGTTCGAACCTATTACAAGTGGTGCGCAGTCATGCGCCCACGCTCTCGAAATAGTGCGACCGTGCCTTGGGCAAGTCTTCGAAGGCTACAAAGGGAGCGAATACACAATGCATGGGTATACCGAGTGCTGGTTCGCCTGGTACGGTCAAAGCGGGGGGCAGCAGATTGGGGATATGCTAATGGAGTTGCTTGTGATGTAGATGCCTATTCGTAAGGACGTAAACGAAGTTCTCGACATGCTTCGAAGTCTTGGCCTTGAGCCAGTAATGGAGTCTGGTCGAGGACATTACAAAGTCCGCGATCCTAGAACGGGGGTATTTCTATTTGGAGTAAGCTCTAGTCCTTCAGATCCGAATTGGCGCTGGATGATTATGCGCCATCTCCGGCGTTTGGGCTTGCTACGAAAAGGAGAATACAAGAAGTACAAGAAAGGCGGTAACATAAGACGAGGCAAGCCTGCGATCGATCTTGTAGCTTTAAAGAAAGCACAGGATGCCGCCGCAGCAGCAGGGCAGAGGATTCCAACTCTCGATGATTTGGAAGACTCTACTGAGTTCTTTACCAGGATCAAAGAAGCATCCAATGTCACCCATTATTCACCAGAAGCACAAGAGGAGGCAATAGAGATAATGGCCGCAACAGCAGACGCACCAAGAGTAAACTACGTGATCCAGCGTCTTCGAAAGCTGTTTGATGAAAAGTCAGATGAGTTGGAAGCGTTGGGGAGAGAACGCCAAATAGCTAAGATGGGGCACGCAAGAGGCTTGGGCGGTGGCAGAGGCAGCCGTGCTGAATTTGTCCGCATCGCAATTGAGGACGTTGCACCGAAGCGGAAGCTGCGGGCATGGAAGACTGAAAGCTCGGGTCAGCAAACGCTTCATTCTATCTTAGATAAAGACCAGAAAGGTCTCTCCGTATGGGTTCTGACCCTGCTTGAGGCTACAATGGATCATATCGATGGTCTTAAGTGGGGTGAAATCGATGAGTCTCGTATAGCTCCACCACCCGAGACACAGTTTGCTCCTAAAAGCCCATTTCCTCAGCCGCCTCTTGAGAGCGAAGAAAAGGGATTGCTGCCTGATAAGGAGATCCCTGGCAAGCCTGCCGATATCGAAGTAGAGGAAATTCCTGCTCGTCCTTGGCCCGCTCTCTTTACTCCCGCAGTAGAGCTTGTAAGCGACGATCAGATCAAGGAGAAGTATGCAGAGATTCTTCTTGAGCATCTTCGCAACAGCAGTCCTGATAAGCTCCCGAAGGAAGTCCTCGAACGTCTAGATAGGATGGTGGGTCTTGCCTAAATCTGTATTAATCGGAGAGATCGAAGGCTTTGTCAGGGTAGTTCAGGAGCAGGATGCCATCCAGATTGGTGAGGACGAATTCGATGTAGAGTTCCTTGCGGAATGGGTAAGCAACAATCTACCAGCGGAGGGACAATACGTGCGCATCATAGTCATGGCTTTTCCAGGAGCTTGATATGATCGAGGAATCTCCGTTCAGACTTTTCGAATTGACTATACGTGTTCATGTCTCTAGGCACCGAACGAGGCTCCCGCATACATTTGCAGAGTGGATCGAAGTGGCGTTTGGGATATCGGAGGATCAATTAAGCGCAAGCGGGACAAGTCTTGAGCTTATCAAAGAGCTAAGATATCCACTGGCAGAGGATGTAGTTGAATACAGGCGAAGCGACGACAGGAGGTATTGGTGAATGCCGCTCAGTTGTACGATGGTGAGCTGTACGCCTACTTCGAAGACCCCCCTCGGGGTCGTACCCCTTTGGGGGCGGCCAAGGTTAGACTTCGAGGATCTGAGACTCGAAAGTCAACGTGGGACACCAATCGTAGAACCTATGCTATGGTCACTGTTGTCGAACCTGGCAACATAGAGGGGTCCTACAGTCGGGGGCTACATACGAGAGTCAGAGTGGGGCAGGAGCTTACCGTCCCCGCTAGACATCTGATCGATTTCTGGTCAGACTATGAGGCTGAAGCTAATCTCCTGCGCCAAGAGCGTGATGAGCGCAAGACCAAAGCGCGCAGACATGCTCTACGAGAGCAGGTCATTAGCAGTCTGGTTACTTGGAAGCTTCAGCATGAAAAGGGAATTCACATTCCCATTGCAATCCTCGATGTGTATGAGGACGGTTCAGGCTTTGTGAAGTTCCAGCTAAAAGAGATAATGGACTGGCTAGAGATAGACCCCGAAGCAATCGAAGAGAAGATCGATGAGCTGATGGAGGCTTGAGTGGATAGGGCTACAAAGCACCATAAGTGGGAGGGCTGGCAGAGCAGACTTGGAACGTCCGCTCTAGATCCGCTACAGGTCATGGACATGCAGGAGGCAATTCGCAAGCGTCGCAAGTCTGTGATAGTACAGGGTAAAGAGTTCCTACTTACGTACTACGGTGACAATCATGTCTACTATCGGCCAGGGGATGACAGCTTCGCTCCTGCTGGTCATCTGAATATCAAACGATTCCTGGAGGATTAGGTGGGACTTGATACGACGCATGATTGTTGGCATGGAGCATATTCGGCATTCAATCGATGGCGGAACAAACTAGCTCTAAGTGCGGGTTATATGCTCTACAAGCATGGTGCAGGAGGACCAGGAATAGATGCTGACCTACTAATCTATGAGTCGGCTTTAATCGATTGGGGCCTAGTACGCGCAAAGGAACTAGAGGGTGATTGGGACGCGATCCCTGTTCGTATAGACGGTACGCCTGACCCCTTGCTGTTGCTCCTAGCACATTACGATTGTGAAGGCTATCTAAAAGTGGAGCATCTGGAGCCGCTCGCATTAAGGCTCCAAGAGCTGTTGCCTTCGCTCGGTGATGACGAAGGAGGCGGCCATATTGGACTGTATAGAGAAAAGACACAGACATTTATCGATGGGCTGCGCAAAGCAGCCGAAGCGAGGGAAAGGGTGGAGTTTCATTAATGGCACACTTTCTAAGAAAAACAATCGGTAGCTGGTCGGCTGGTACTCGCGTTGAAGTTTGGGAGCAATATGAAGGCGAAGAAACTGATATGCGGAAAGTTACCATACTAGCCGGTGATAAGCCCGTCATGGAAATCCATAAGGACGACCTAGTTTGGCGCAAGTCGAGAGTACTAGAGGAGGAGCATGAAGGAGCTATCTGAAGAGGAATTGGAGGCTGTCCTTAAAGCCCCGCAGCCTAAGCCACGCAAGTCTAAAAAGATTGAACGTACCTATCGAGACTGGTTCTATAGCATTAGAACTGAACTTGGCGCATGTGACAATCCAGAATGTCTCGATGATCGTGGAAAGTCTCTTATCCACGTCTGGATGCATCCAAGCGGTATAAATATGTGCCGCTTCTGTTGGCTCGTAGGCTGGTTGGGGGAAGAATGAACGAGGAGTGGTCACTCCGCGCAGAGATTCGGATGGGGCAGCCAATGTATACGGCTGACAATCGCAAGCTCTACCCGATATATCTACATCGGGAGGATGAGAAAACCATCAAGAAATTCATAACTCCTGGGGAAGCAGCAATCCTAGTATCGAATCTCCTCCGCTTATTCGAGGAATGCGATTATATATCAAGCATGCGGGAGGTTTAATGCCTATTCCAATCAATGAAACTCTCGCTATCCATATCCTTGCCGTTTACAAGGCTATGCAGGAGGACTCTGTAGAACAAGAGAATCATCGCGTCTATGTAGGCAAGCTGTCTCAGCTTGTCAGTGGCCTTGGTATCTCATCTACGTACTACTCGAAAATCTTTCGGGCACTCTATGACGGCAGCTACGCCGTGCTAGAGGATCGGGGTGCCAGGGGCAAGCCCTCCACAGTGATCCTTCTGCGGGAGCCGACGAAGGACGAGCTATTGGGCTTGACAACCTCGAACCCAGGCCCTATAATCTCTCTCGTGAAGCAGGTCGAGGCAATCAACGCGAGTCTAGGAGGTATGTATGTGGCAGGCACCTTGAAGGAGTTTGAACGTCGCTTGACCGATTTGGAAGAGACAATCAAGGGCCGGAAGTAGGAGAGGTAATGGCAAGGCCGAGAAAGGCACCAACATCATCCGAAGGATCTAACACTCTAGGAGAGGAGAACGACAAGATGGCAACTGATCGTGGTTCACTGACTAAGCTCGCAATGGTCTCGGTTTCCGAGGAGGAACTCGACGCGGCGCGCGGTGGTCGTGGTCATGGAGCGTATGACGCATTCATCGACGAGTTTCTGACCGAGGGCATCCGTGGTACGGGTGTGGACTTCGCGGGAGTCGAGGCACAGTCCGTCAAGACGGGCCTGAAGGGTGCAATCGCTCGTGCAGTCGAGGCCAAAAAGGTTGCGAAGGACGAGCTACAGATCCGTGGTAAGGACAAGCGGGTCTATCTCGTCAAGGTTCCGCAAGCTGAGGCTGAGGCTGAGGCCGCGTAGGACGTTTCAGGATTGGGGAGTGCAAGCTAGCTCCCCTTTCCTGAGATGTATCGCGGAGTAACTAAGACCGATGATGGACGCTATGAGGCTCGCATCTTCAAGGATGCGCAAGAGTCTCGCATTGGGGTGTATGACTCCGCAGTCGATGCTGCAATTGCGTATGACATTGTGGCCGAGGCATCTCTTGGAGAGTTTGCGGCCCCGGTGCTCAACTTCCCGGATATTCAGGAGGAATCCCCATAACGGGCTATAGTGCTATTCATACTAGGCTACAGCGATAGTGTCATACGTGGTATGATAAGCGGCCGGATCTGTTTTGCTCTGGCAACCGCTGTTGCCGAGCCAGACAACGAGCGCTCAGTCTTGACAGGCCCCGCGCGAGAGAGTAAGCTGCCGAGAGCAGGCCGGTGCGCCGAGTAGGGTTACTTCTTCATCGGGACGAACACCTTGCTCATCTAGTTCTCGGTTTGCATTGATCTTTGACAAATCTGAGCTGCGCTATCTAGGCGCTTCCATACCGAGAGGATGGTCGGAGTATTGCGTATACACAAAGGCATACTTTGCAGCGTAGCTCAGACCCTAGTGCCTTGAGGGGCACGTACTGTGCAGGTGCGTAGGAATGGGTTACTTCTCATTGGTGAGAGAGGTCGCAGGTTCGAGTCCTGTCATGGTGTGGCACCGGCCCACCATGTAGCTCAGTTGGCAGAGCGCTTACGTTACCTTTTCCGCCTTGTCCTCTGCACAGTTAAAGTTTGGAGTGTGCGTATGGTGTGCAGGGAGATCCTGCAACAGGTTGCGCCTTCGCGCCACGATGAAACAAAGCACACTCCAAGAACTTGACAAATTGAATGATGTACTGGCGACGAATACTCGCATCTCTAGCAGCCGTTGTCTAACTGAGATGTGGGAACGGCTCGGTCAGTACATCATTGAGTTTGTAACGTAGCGATGCGATGTTCGTGGGTTACTTCTCACCGCAGCACGTAGGTTAGAGAAACCTACAATCAGATTACATCTGACCGACCTTCGACAACTTGTTCTCGCTACGTTAGAATTTGATGCCGGTGCGATGAAGTGGGATACTTCGTACATTGGTTCGAATCCAATACCAGATTGCGGTCTGGTTGGCAGAGTGGCTTAATGCTACGGGAATGCAAAAGTTCCCTATACGGGAAAATGCCTACTTCGCTTGGTTCTCGGCGTCAATGAACGTCTCCATCATGGGACGATAAATCCCTCTCAACTCAGTGGTCGGCGTGTGGGTATGACATCCCCGGACAAGCTGAGGGCGCGATGGAGACTCAGTCAGGTGCGTAGATGTGGGTTACTTCATGGAGCAAGCAGTCGGTGTAAAAAGCCGGTTGCGATAGGGTTCAAATCCCGCAGTTGAAAAAATACTGCACTTGTTACCTTCGTCGCCTAGTTCTCTGACTGATTAATTCCAAGTTATAGAAAGGGGTGATCGCATGCGGAATCCAACCTAATAGGGAGGGATCTGCATGGCACGGAAAGGCGATCAGTCTACGTCGATGAAGATCGCAGCGTATATGCGAGCATTGGGTATTGAGCGCACTACTGGAAGATGCGCGCTCTGCTACAAGATCATTAGCATCGAAGGCCCGAAGTCTCGCTATACGCACAAGTGTTGGTAAGCCTCTAGCGCGAGGGTTCATGTGTGGTACGGTGAACCCCCGAACGGCGTATGTGCCACAACAAAGAGGAGGGAGAGGGCATGGGCTATAAGGTCGATGGGCCTATGACAACTCTTGGCAAAGAAGCGGCACTAGCTGCTCTTAGACAGAGGAGGGAGAATAAACCCACTCCCATTGATGATACCAGCTTACCGGCAGGATCACCGATGCACTTCTATTGTATATCCTGCGGACACATAGCAGAGGTAGCGCCCGAAAGTTATACATGGGCGCCAAAGAAGCTATGCGGCGAATGTAAAGCCCTACAGGATTTGGATTGGCTAGAGTAACAAGGAGAGGAGGAAATAGTGATTCGAAGATTGCAAAGTGCATGGCATTACTGGCGCTGTAAGAACTGCCGCGAAGCAGGCGAACATTGGGCCGCATTGTTTGATAGATAGGAGAGGAGTAGATAAATGCCTAAGTTCTCGGGAGGAAAGACGCGCCCTAACGTGACTTCTCCGATGCGAACCACCGGAGTACAGGGTACTACGTATGAAGGTGGCCTTGGTTTTGAGCGTGATGCAAAGACAGAACTTTTCCTGCTTGCGGTCACGAACATGGTCAAGGAAGATACTTTCTACGAGGCCGCTAGTGAGCGCGACAAGCGGTTCAAGGATCTAGCGCATACCGTGGTTGCGGAGGATTCTGCATGGGTACGCGAGTTCATTCCATACCTTCGCAACACGATGCAGATGCGCTCCGCATCGATCGTGCTCGCTGCACATTACGTGCATGCGAAGGGAGAGAAGTCTCGTCAGGTTGTTGATTCCGCAATGTCGCGAGCGGACGAGCCCGCCGAGATCCTTGCGTATTGGGCGCAGGAGTATGGAAAGAACTTTCCACAGCCTCTAAAGCGTGGAGTCGCTGATGCTGTGGAACGGTTGTATACGGAGCGCTCGGCACTGAAGTATGATGGACAGTCTCGCGCATGGCGCATGGGCGATGTAATCGACCTTGTGCATCCTAAGCCATTGACTGCTGAGCAGTCTGCTCTATATCGCTACCTACTCGATACGCGGCACAAGCGCGAATCTACGAATACTCTTGATCTACCGCTTATTCGTGCTTGGCAGTTTGCGAATGACATCCCTGTCGAACTGCGACGAGCCCGGATGCTAACACACGGCATCCCACAGGGGATGACGTGGGAGTCGCTTTCGGGATGGTTGCAGGGGCCGATGGACGCCGAGGCATGGGAAACCGTAATCCCGCAGATGGGATATATGGCGCTTCTGCGCAATCTGCGCAACTTCGAGGATGCTGGAATCTCGAAGGAAACGGTCGAGTACATTCATGCAAAGATCAGCGATCCTGATGAAGTTGCAAAGTCTCGACAGTTTCCAATTCGCTTCTATTCCGCATGGAAGGCTACTGATTCCTTGCTATGGAGCCGAGAATTAGAGTATGCGCTCGATCATTCGGTAAGTAACGTGCCGAAGCTTGAAGGTCGAACGCTCATCCTAGTAGACGTTTCTGGCTCGATGTATGATCGCATGTCTTCGCGGTCTACTGTGGATAGGTGGGAGCTTGCTGCTGTCTTCGGGGCAGCGCTAGCAAAGGCTAACCGTGGAAGCTCCGATCTTGTAGCGTTTTCGACTGATAGCTATCCAATTGATCCTGCACGCTCCATTTTGCAAACCGTCGATAAGATTCGAGGGATTGGTGGCGGCGGCACAGATACATGGGGAGCCTTCAACCAGCACTACAATGACCATGACCGTACTATTATCCTTACCGATGAGCAGGCACATCCTGGCAACATTCTTAGGGGGCAGGATAGGAGCGCACCGATCTATACCTTCAACCTTGCTGGATACAAGATGGCACACTCCGAACAGGGTGAGAAGGGTAGCTACGTATTCGGTGGTCTGACGGATGCAGGGTTCGTGCTTCTAAAGGCGATTGACGAGCTACAGCACGGCCGCTGGCCCTGGGAGCTTGACAGCGGCCCTGAGCGAGCGTAAGCTCGTCTGATTGCGCCTACAGACCATAGGCTGAAGCTTCCCCTCTCCCCTGACCGAGAGAGCGGCCCCGATCCCCTCGGGCCGCTCTCTCCCCCCTTTACAGGATTGTATTGAAGCTATCTACTGTGGATTAACCTATCGTAACGGGCTATGCTGCCTTGTATCCAGTGACCCCGTGCAGTAGATAGCTTCAATACAATCCCGTACCCTCATCTTTTCTATGAGGAGGTAATGTAATCAACTAGGAGGTTTACTCTTAGCTTGAGACGGCTTGCGACTTTAGCCATCGTGTTTGCTTTAATTTTAGCAACAGGAGAGGAATCAAACGCAAGTCAGGAGAGAAGCGTTCAAGTTACGATATGTTCGACTTTTGGACGCTACTGCTATGAAGCACTCCAAGTTTCATGGTGCGAATCTAGATGGAATGTGAACGCAAGAAATGGGCAGTATCTTGGGTTGTTCCAAATGGGTTATTGGGAGAGGCATAAATATGGACATGGCCGAACCGCACTTGCACAGTCATCGGCAGCCTACCGATACTTTACCAAATCAGGGCGAGACTGGTCTCCCTGGAGTTGTAGACCCTGAGAAATTCATTGGTTGGGACGAGCCTGGTTCTGACCCTATTGCAGATATAAAGCAAATGCTTGAAAAGCAAAAGACATACAAGCCATATAACTGCTTTGCCGAAGGTCACATAGTAAGTCGATACGGCTTTTGTATCGTGTGTTTTAGGCAAGTGGAGATTGCGATCCGCTGAAGTTCATCGAAATGATGAACTGTGCCCGCAATGTGGGAACTTCGTAGACGAACTAGACGACGAAACAGGGTGGTGCTTTGAATGTAGCGGAACTTCAGAAGCTCGTTGTCTGGCATGTTCTCGACCGTTCATCAAAGACCAATCCCATCGTAAGCTGTGCCCTGCTTGCCGTGAGGAACGCTGGCTCCAAAGGCACGCTGACGAGCTTGAGATGTACTTATCTTATGGGGCACGGATAAGTTTCGCTAGGCGACAAATCTATTATGAAAACCGCCCCATTTGTATTGCGTGCAGCAATCCGATCAAGGGTGCAGCAGATGGGGCGATATTTTGTACTCGCACAATAGAATGCCGTAGATGGAGGAGGCGCTATAGAACACTGAGAGAAAAGTACGGGGATCAAAAGAAAGCCTTGGCGGAAGTTTCCGCCGAAATCTTCGCTGCACAGCATAGAATGGGGTTGAAGACTTGACATCGGAGGAAAAGCAAGCATTTGCTAATGAAGCTGAGAAGGCTCTCTCGCATCCTCTTGTCGAGGAAGTAGTAGACGAAGCTCTTGAGAATCATGGAGGCGATAAGCAAAGTCTTCTCTATTACTCCTTTATGAAGATAGCGATGTATACAGCTAGTGTTGCTCGCGCGCAGGCGCTTGGTATTGACCCTGGTGATCTTCGCAACACACGCGAGGAATCAATCGAACAGATGCTTGGTCGTGCTCGCCGCCTAGTAGCGAAAGGCATGCCCGTGATACGTATTGACGAGCGCGGCGCTACAAGGCTAGACTAATGATCCTTGATGATATACAGGCAGAAGTCGAGAGGCATGCCGAAGAGATGGAAATCGAAGGTATTGACGCGCTCGGCTATTGGGCGCGGAAGCTTGATATAACAGAGGATGAACTGTACGACTTCGCGGAGGATCGTGCGAAAGAAATGTATGCGGTTGGAATGAGTGGAAGGGGGGTGAAGCAAACTCTGATGAGCGGTTGGATGGACGGTTTCGTGAAGGGGTATTACCTGGGATTGAGGAGAGGGTGATGACGCAACTGGCATTCACAAAAGATGCCCCAGAGAAGTTTTCCGTACAGGATTGGCAACGGCATGATCTAGATTTCCTAGACCAGCTTAATTATTCTGCTAATTGGGGGTCGATGGGAACATATAAAACGTCTACAGGTCTGTGGTTAATCGAGCGCAAGCTTGCAGATAGTCCTGGCAATGTCCTAATCGTGACTACTAAGTCTGGAAAAGGGGCATACTTCGACTGCATCCCCTCCTGCCTTGACTACGAAAACTGGCACGTCTTCAATGTTGGCACTCGAAAGGTCGAAGAGGTCATTCTGCATGACCTTCGAGTCGAGTCTGATCTTGACGATTTAATCACGCAGTTAATGCAGAGAACTAGAAAGACGATCGTGCTAGCGCATTATCATTGCTTCGAGAACAAGTATCCGATGAATGAGATTCTCGTAATGGGCAGTGAGTCTGGGAAGATCGTATGGGACTTCGTATTACTCGACGAGGCCCATAGGACGAAATCCAAAGACGTACAGTGGACACGCAACCTGAAGAAAATCGCGAAGGAGGCTCTTAATCGGCACGTTATGTCGGGAACGGGGTTTGTTAACAACCCATCGGAGATGTGGTCACTCGTTAACTTCCTAGACCCCGATAGATTTCCGTCATATTGGCGATTCCGCCGCAGTTTTTGTGAAGAAGAGAATTGGACTGGATACTGGAAGATTGTCGGGCTCAAAGAGGATAAGGTTCAGGAATTCATCGATATCCGAAAGTCTCTTGGGCCGCGCAGAACAATGCAGGAGGTACATAAGAACGTGACCGAACCAATCTATACCGAGTACGAAGTTGATCTAAACCCACCGCAGCGGCGCATGTATAAGGAGATCGTCGCTGAGCTTAGGATGCTTGACCAGAAGGGTTTTAGGATCGATAGCCCTAACGTGGTCTCGCAGCTTCAGCGTCTTCGGCAAATCTCCGTGGCGACTCCTGAGCTTGTCGCTACGTATTACGACGAGAAGCTGGATCGCCGGGTGCAAAAGGTTAGACTCGTTGAGCCATCGAGCAAACTCGATGTTGTGATGGAACTAATTGAGGGTCTTGAATGGGACGTAGTTGACTCATCAGAGTCACTACGGCAGCAAATGATTGTATTCTCGAACTTCAGAGATCCTCTTGAACTTTTGAAGACGAGACTTGATGCTCAGTACGATAAGAACGGCAAGCTGCAACGAGAGGCCATTTCCTATATCCACATGGAGCAGAAGGATTCAGAGCAGACTCGCTTTGAAAAGTGGCATGAGACCTTTCCTCGTAAGGAACATCAAGTCTTTCTCTCGACCATCGACCTTGGGGGAGAATCGATTAGCTTAGCAACTGCACAGTATTGTGTCTTTCTAGATAGAAGCTGGAGTCCAGCCAAGAACGCGCAGGCTGTGGGTCGCATTTATCGCCCCGGTCAGACGGGAGTTGCAGAAATCATACACATCAACGCAAAGCACACAGTAGACAAGAGAGTGATGGATCTCACCAATCTAAAGACAAGCTGGTTTAAGCGGTTGTTCGATGATGAAGGAGAGGAATAGTGCGGGCAATTTACAAATATCCACTATTCTATGACCAGGCGCAGGCAGTTAGGATGCCTAAAGACGCAATTGTCCTATCGGTCCAGGAGCAACGAGGAATCTTATGTCTGTGGGCGATTGTAGATATCGAGGCTGAAGAGGAGGAGCGTCACATTGTTATTTACGGATCTGGTCATCCTCTCCCTGATGGATATGATAGAGAGAACTACATAGGCTCGGTTCTTGTTGACGACGGCTCTTTCGTTTGGCATATCTTTGAACATCTCAAACTATGAAGACCAAGCTTAAACTCTCTCTTAGATCAGACTTCGAATTGCTGCCGATCGGTACGAGAGTAAGCTATCATCATCGCGCCGGTATTGCTCGCTTCAAGAAGCAAACTAACTACGAGGACGAGCGCAAGGGCTGGATACTTGTCGAGGGTACGCTGCCTGGCCCCGAGTTAGTCAAAGCGGACAGTGATCCAGTATGGATCGATGGCTACAACTGGAATCGTGTCAAGGATATGTTCTTCGATTGGCCGCAAGCGCGGACACCGTACACTTCACTTGAGAAAGTTAACAAAACGATCATGGTATGGCCCGAAGATGGTTTTGGCTGGATCATCGGAATTAAGCGCAAATCAATCGGAGTTTCATCACCGGGGTATGCTAGGGGACCAGAGTACGAATCTGGCTATCACTCCACGCTCATGTATGTCGATCTGTACGTTGTTAAGCCGTGGTACGAGGGTGTTGACTACGTTCTTTGCCCCCTGTGGGCGGTAAAGGAGGTCAAAGATGACGAGTAAGAAGATCGCTGAGAAGAATCTCATAATGCTAGGCATAGTCGGCTCGACTTTGCATGGCTTAAACGTGCTTGGACAGGACGATCACGATGAGATGGGGATTTGCATCGAACCGCCCGAATACGTGATAGGGCTTAAACAATTCGAACAGCACGTATTCCGTACTAAGCCTGAAGGAATAAGGAGCGAAGCTGGAGATACAGACCGTACTATCTACAGTCTTCGCAAATATGTACGACTCGCACTTAAAGGCAATCCTACAGTACAGCTTCTTCTTTATCACCCAACTCCCAATCCGATTCTGCCTCCTGCAATTGAACTCCAAAGAAACGCATGGAGATTCATTTCGCGCAGAGCAGGTCAGGCTTTTCTTGGTTATCTCGTTGCGCAAAAACAACGCCTGCTTGGCGAGCGTGGTCAGATGGATATACACCGCCCTGAGTTAGTTGAGAAATACGGTTACGACACTAAGTACGCAATGCATATGCTTAGGCTTGGCTATCAAGGTGTTGAGCTGCTTGAAAACCGACTAATCTCGCTGCCGATGCGCGAACCGGATCGCAAATTCATCTACGATGTTCGCTGTGGGAAGCATGAATTGGACACGGTGTTTACTAGGACAGGGCAGCTAGAGAAAGACATCGAGGATTTGCTAGATACTGTGCCCTCTGAGCCAGATTACGAATGGGCAAATTCCTATCTCATTCGGACATATCTAGAATGGTGGAATATCTATGAATGAGCAAATGGTAAGAAACCTCGATCTAAAGGCGACTGCTGTTGAAATCGGCGGAACTATTATGGTCTCCATAACTCTTGGAGAAGAGATAATCTTCTACTATCAACCCGGAACTGGTCATCACGACTTAGCCCTGCGGGATGCAGAAGACAAACTCGCTAAAGTTCTTAGGTATATGCTAATCAATGCCTTTCCCGATAGTCTTACACGTTTTTATCCGATAGTTGGTCCCGCGTTGCCAGGCTAGACGAAACCCCTGCAAACGCGGCTCTTGACACCTGGCCCACAGGGGGGATAGGATGGCTCCTGCACGGCCACGAGGGGCGGTCTTCGATCCCGCCTCACGGGACTGACGGCGCGACGGGGGGGCATACGCTCATCAGGTGCCTCAACGAAATCCGCAAACTTGCCAAGTTTGCGGCTCTCCAATAAAGAAGGAGGGAGTCCCATAGTGACCGACAATAGCATACAACGTGATCTGTGGAGACAAGTCTTTAATACTCTGGTTGCTCATAATTACAGGGTGGCATGGAGCAATAGTCGCTTCCTTATTGGAATGTGGATTGGCGGATTTTCTGAAGCAACCCGCGGAAGTTTAAAGGCGCGATAATGCCTACGTTTCTGGATCGGGAAACAATGAAGCTCGTGACCGTGCCGGGACGTAAGCGCACACTTGCAGATGCCAAGGCGCATCTAGAGTTCTTACAGCGTGAATGGGGCTATTCGTTCGGGGCAACTCCGTTGGAATACGTCGCGTGGCTCAAGATGGCGCAACGAGAAGTAGCGCGACTTGCGGAGCTTTCGCCACGGTGAGCGAACTTTTCGAAATCTGGCTCGCACTCGAACACAATTATCGAGTGGGACTCGCATGCTCATGCCTGACGTAATTAAGCTTCCCGATCAGATGCCAACGATTGCGGCGAATTTCGAAAGCCGCTGCTTAATTTGTGACGAGCAGATATATGAAGGAGATCCCATTACTCTTTGCGAAGGGGAATGGTGCCACGCGGAATGCGTTGCCGAGGAACTTGGATATGGAAACCCAAATGAACGCTAGGAATCCTATTCTGGCTCGATGGCAAGCTGCGAAACTAGACGAGCGAATTCAAGCGGTTAAGAAAGTGGTCGATGAGCAAGCTGAGGATGAAGGTCTTTGGTTTTTTGCACAGACGGCACCAGAGGCATATTTGCAGCAAGAGCTTAGGAGGCTCCATACTGTGTTTGAGACTGGAATAGACCCTAGAAATGATTGAGCGACCTTACGACTCCCGGCCCGATACGTGGGAGCATATCGCGAAGGTGCAGAAATTTCTGCATAGAGCAGTTATAAATCTCGGCCATCGCTCCGCTGTTCACGACGATTCCAAGCTAATTGAGCCGGAACTTGCAGCCTTTGACATAGCAACTCCAAAGCTGGCTGAGTTAGAGTACGGCTCCGAGGAATACAAGCAATCACTAAAGGATCTTGGCCCTGCTCTACAGCACCACTTCGAGCATAATGACCATCATCCCGAGTTCTATGTTAACGGCGTTCGAGGTATGTCGCTGCTAGCACTAATCGAAATGCTGTGCGATTGGCGTGCAGCTTCGGAGAGAGTGAAGCAGCGCACGGACGATCCCGATAAGGTCAAAACATTCCGGGATGGCTTGCAACATAATAAGGAACGCTTTGGCATTTCGGATGAATTGTTCGCGATCCTCGATAAGACCTGTGTAGAGCTTGGATTCTATGAAGACTAACGCTACGCTTATGCAGTTTAACGAGGGCCGCTGTAAGGAATGCAATGGTATTCTTCGTGAAGCTCCCTACGTTGGTGGCGATCACGATCCTATTGCGGAATGCGTCAACTGCGGAAAGCATTATGGCTGTTGGGAATGCGACAAACGATGACTCAGCAGCTTCTCTCGCCGCCAGAAATACCCTCAAAGTATGACATCATTCCGATTCACCAATCGGATATTGCTTCGTTCCTGCGCTGTAGACGGTATTGGTCTTGGTCATCGCCGGCAAGAAACAATCTAAGGCGTAAAGTTGAATTGTTCGGGATCAAGCCCGAACTATGGTTTGGCTCCGGGATACATTACGCGCTAGAGCATTACTATAATCCGCTCTTGAAGCGCGACCCCGTAGAGACGTACCAAACATGGTGGCAGGCACAGTGGCATGGTGGTGTGGTCACAGAAGATATTGTCGAGACATCTTACGATGCGCACCCTCGCCTAGTTGCTGAGCATGACGAACTTGTATTGGGCGGGTCGGTGTCTCATAAGTATCCTCTTAACTACGAGATCCGTGGTCTACAGGATCTTTTGCCCGATCCCAATGAAGAGGAGTTTCTAGAGTTTCGCGAGCTAGGCGTTGGGATGATGAATTTCTATAAAGAGTATGCGGCGAAGAACGATGACTTTGAGGTAGTCGCTGCTGAATCGAAGTTCTCTATTCCGCTTGAATTTGAGGCAATAGAGATTCGGGAAGACTCGCCGAATTTTGGAAAGAAGCTTGAGGTTCATCTTCGTGGTAAGCGCGATATGATCGTTTACTACCCTGAGCGAAAAGACCCCCGTTTGCAGTATGGGCTGGTGGATCACAAAACCGCTGGTCGAGTAGACGATGATTACTTCCTGAAGCTTGAAAACGATGCTCAATGTACGACCTACATAGTCGCCTCAATCAAGGAAGCCGAGGCTAATGATCTTCCCTGGACAACAATCCAGGACGTTCTTTATCAGGCGCTTAGGAAAGTATATCCTCGCCCGCCTACTATCACGACTCGCGGCTTTCCTTCCCTCGATAGGCAGAAAGAATCTGCTACCGCCGAGATGTTCTCACAAGCCATTATCGAGCTTGGCCTAGTAGACTGGTTTCACAACGATCCAAAAGCTCAAGGCTATTACGAATACCTCCTAGAGGAAGGGGACAAAGTATTCATCCAGCGCGACCATGCAGTTCGCAATCCGCACCAGGTCAAGGTTGCGTTTGAGGAATTGCAGATGATCGCAAAAGAAATGCTCGATCCGAACGTGCATATCTACAAGCATCCCTCCGGCATGAGCTATTGTACTCGCTGCCAATTTCGCGATCCATGTCTAGCTAAGGACGATGGCTCAGACTGGATGGAGATGCTTGTCCAAGGATACGAACAGAATAGAGACAGATGAAGATGAAAATTGAATCGGTTTTGAAAGGAACGGACAGCGAGCAGCTTGCACATGAAGTTCTCAGAATCGCAAGCTATCTAGATGGTGAGGATAGTAGAATCGTTCGCCAACTGTGGGCGGACCGAGAGTATTTGGCTCTGCGCCTAAAAATTATTGCCGAAGATTGCGAAACCGAGGGCGACCATAATTCTCGCCAAGAGATAGGACGATGGGCGCGTGAAGCTTACGAAGAAGTTATGTAATGAAAACTTTTCTAGAAACTAAAACAACGCTAACGCCTGAACAAGGAAGAGATGTTTTTTGGTTCGGAATCGTAGTAATTGTTGCTGGACTAGTGATCGCGTTTGCGCTTGGCCTACTTACTGGAATATTGTTATGACTGATGACGAGCCTGACTTTGAGGTTCCTGATTTTGAAGAATTCCGCGCCTTTGCAAATATGGGAAAGATGGGCCTATCAATTTATCGTGCAGTAATTCGCGATGGAGGCTCAGAAAACGAGGCGTTCTCTGTTACGGCGGCATTCTTCGCCGGAATGACCAAGGGTATGCAAAGCGACGATCCCGATGAAGATTGACAAGCCGAAAGTATCACTAGCCGAGGCGATGGTCAGGACGCGTCATGCCTTCGAGCGGTTACGCGAGGAGCAAGAGCGGATTGCAAGAGAGGAACGTCGTAGGCGCGAGTTGAACGCCGTTCGTAGTCGAGGCGCTGGCGCGCGACGCGATTACCCATGAAGATTGAAGCTCTACCAGATGACTTCATTGAGGAACTCATTGCCGAGCCTCAAAGCGTTCCGGTCGGTCTTACATGCGATTGTGGATGGAAACTGGACAATGGATACTGCCGCAATCCAGATTGCCCGTGGGATGCACCAGTCGAGACATTCTCCTGCGAATGGTGTGGCAACTGCGAAGATCCAGAGCATTGCGTTTGGTCAGTAACTTGCCCTGTTTGCAGCTCCCTTCCTAAAAAACTATGTATGGAAGGAAATAAACTAGTCGGACTTCACCAAGAGAGATGGGACTATGCAGGATCTCGCTAGCATGCGATTAGAGATGCAGAAGTTCATAAGAACTAGTGCTATGGATTCGCTTATCGTTTTGGGAGATTTGCTCGCAGAACATCTGCGTAAGCGTAGTAACGACTATCCGGCTAATTCTAAAATGTCCGTAGAAATTGAATTTCATCTTTCGCGTGTTGAAGCAACCGCGTACTTCGAAACTGATGAGGTTACAATCAATTTTCGTTTAGCTAATGACGGTGAATGGCTTGTAACTTCGATAGGATCAAGACCCTTCTTCTAAGTGGCTCCTCCGCGTAAATCCCCACTAGAGGATCAGGTAACGACTCCCGATACAATCGAGTACCTTAACCTGCTCGTGTACGGAGAAGTTGGAGTTGGAAAGACATTCCTTTGTGGAACGGCACAAGATCACAAAATGACGAGCCCGATACTTTTCCTTGACGTTGAGGGCGGGACAGTTACGTTGCGTCGCCGTAAAGACATTCACGTTATCCAGCTTCGTTCGCTGGAGCAAATTCAAAAAATCCACGAGGATCTGAGGGTGAATAATGACGGTTACTACAAGACCGTCATTATTGACTCTCTGACAGAACTGGCTGATCTTGAGATGCGCGAAGTTATGAAGAAGATGCTTCGCCAGCGCCCTGATCGCGATCCCGACGTGGCCGATAAGCGGGAATGGGGTATCGTCAGAACGCATATGCGGCGGATTGTTCGAGCATTTAAAGACTTGCCGATGAACACAATAATGACGGCGCTCTTGCTGCAAGATAAGGATGATGTTACTGGTAGGTCTACTTTCTATCCATCTCTGTCAGGCAAACTGAAGACTGAGGTTCCCGGCTTTTTCGATGTAGTTGGGTATATGTCATCGCGAATCAATGGGGAGGAGACTATACGATCGATTCAATTCTTGAAGACAGAAAAGGTCACGGCCAAGGATCGAACATCATCATTTGGCTCAATGCTGGAAAATCCAACAATACCGATGATGTGGGATCTTCTACACTCAGATGAAAAAGGAGCAAAATGAGCATTCTCGATCTTAGCGATGCTGATACTAGTGGATTTCAGCCCATTCCGGCAGGTTCATACAATGCAACCGTCTTCGAGACTGACCAAGTTGAGACGCAAGGCGGGCCTGACGCGAAGTTGCCCGCTGGAGTCAAGATGGCAAAGATTCGCTTTGCCGTGCAGGACGAGCCACACGTCGGACATCCTCTGTTCACAAACTACCCTCTACCCAATGAAGAGGAACAGCCTGACGCGCAGAAGCGTGCTCGTTCTCTTGGTAGTTTCGTGAACTTCTTGGTTGCACTCGGCTACGACGAGGCTAAGATTAAGTCTAAGGGCTTCGATCTCGAAAACCTCAGTGAGCTTGAGGGCAAGGAATGTGTAGTCCGCGTCGCTATTGGGAGCTATCAGGACGAACCTACTAACGTCGTGAAGGGTGTCAAGCCCGCCGGATCTCCCACAAGTTCGGCACAGCCCGACTCAGGAATTCTTTAGCCCAGATATCCGTCGTGCGTGCTATTCTTAAATAGCGGCGGATCGAATAGAGGGGGTAGATGCACTTTGCGCGTACCAAAGCTACCCCCTCCTCGCCCTTGGAGGAAAAATGGAAGCTAGTCAACAGGAGCAGATTGGACAAGCAATCTCTGAGCTAAAGAAACTCTATCCAAACATGAGCGCTTGTGAACGTGCCGACCTTGTACTCTCGAATAAATTTCTAACATTGGCTGTGAATAACGGACGTAAGTGGCGGTAGTAAGCGATCAAGAATTACGAGTTGACTTCTTCAAATTTCTGTTCGGGAGCAAACGCGGTTACATTTGCATAGCTACTGACGCTGCCGTAAAGGGCGATTTCAAACAGCGATTTTTTCAATGGCCGACTGAAGAGTCGGCTATGCTGACCCATATTGCAAAGGCGCGTCATAACAGAAATGTTTGGTTCTGCGTTAATCTTCTGAAACGGAAAGATCGAGGGAAGGAAGCTTGTCTTGCGGGGAACCTGCTATGGGCAGACCTTGATGAATGCCCACCGGATATCATCGAACCCCATCCACAGGTGGTCATTGAATCATCGCCCGAGCGATACCAAGCGATCTGGCTTGTAGATGAGGAGCTTGAACCGCAGATCGCCGAAGACTATTCAAGGCGTATATATACACAGTATAAGGACAACGGCGTCGATTCAGGTTGGGCACTTGGCAAACTCCTCCGCGTACCCTACACATACAATCTCAAGTACGATTCCAAACCGCTCGTTACTCTCAATCGCACTCTCAATGCATTGCTTCCTCCTGAGCTATTCGAAGCTCTTACAAAAACTCCCGATATCATTGCAGAGGATGAAGGTCTGCCGGAGCTTCAGGATGCAGACGAAATCATCGCAAGACATTTCGTGCAACTGCGGGAGCATCATTTCTCAGGGGTATGGGGCTATGAAGCCACAGAGGACGATGATTGGTCGGGGCTTCTCTGGAACCTCATTCATATCTGCTTTGAGGCAGGACTTACAACTGAGGAAACTTATTCCGTTGCGAGCGCCTCTACTCTTAACAAGTACCGGCGCGATAATAGACCCGCACGTTATCTCTGGCGCGACGTTACTAAGGCTGCCAAGCTGCAAGAGGGTCTCAATGCGTTCTCGCGTCCTTTTGACATGCCTGAGCTTATTCCTGGAGAGCGCTATAAGCTCGGGCAGAGAACGTTTGTTGAGGAGTATGCCGCATGGGGCCGTGAAGCCACCGACGCCTGCCCACAATACCATGATCTCACAGCGTTCATGCTGCTCTCTTCATTGCTTGCGGGCAACATCAAACTGGAAACATCATATGGCAAGATCAGGCCGAATCTATGGGGGTTAATTCTTGGAGACTCTACACTTACCCGTAAGTCCACAGCAATGCGCATGGGAATGGATGTCATCGACTTCATTGATCGTGATATCTTACTCGCCACCGATGGCTCTGTTGAGGGACTCCTATCAGGGCTGCAAGGTAGGCCCGGTCGCACTTCAATGTTCTTTAGGGACGAGATCGTTGGGTTCTTTGATTCCATCCGAAAAAAGGATTATCTCGCTGGAATGCCCCAGATGCTTACGCAGCTTTATGATGGAGGCTATATCGCTCGAAGATTACGAAAAGAGCTTATCACCGTCTCTGATCCCATCTTCATCTTCTTCGGGGGCGGTATAAAAGACCAGATGTATACCGCTGTAGAGGAATCGTTTGTATATTCGGGATTTCTTCCGAGATTTCTCATTGTATCTGGCAATACCGATCTAAACCAGTATCGAGCTGAGGGACCGCCGACTCCTGAGATTATCGAGAAGCGGCAGAAGATTTACAATCGTCTCCACAATCTCTACCACAATTATGTCGCGATGAAAGATGTGGAAATTCTTGGTGAAACCGCACAAATGCCGCAAGATGTAGAGGCCGTGCTCACGAAGGATGCGTGGAAGCTTTACAATGAGATCGAGCGCCGCGTGATCGAAGCGGCGACGCTTTCACCTAATCCTTCGTTGATCCTTCCTACTTTTGAGAGGCTGGTGCAATCGATGCGAAAGATGGCCGTTCTTATAGCAGCATCGAGCCACGATCCTGCGGATGGAAATATTGAAGTAGGTGAGAAAGACATTCGCAGGTCAGCGAAATACGCGCAAGAGTGGGGAAACTACACCATTGAGGTTCTCCTGAATATCGGTCAAACGGTTGCTCAGCGAAAGCTCGATAGGGCGCTCACCTATATTGTAGAGCGCCCTGGGGTCACGAGAAGTGCCGTAATGCGAGCACTCAATCTCTCTAAGAGAGAGATGCAGGAAATTGAAGAGACGCTCGATGCGAGAGGACAACTGCAAGTTGCCTCACAAGGTCGCGCAAGGCTCTATACCGCATTATGACGGATAATGCAAGCAGAGAATTGGCTTGTTCTTTAGGGCAACACGAGTGGACCGTAGATCCTGAAGATATCCGCTTTCGTGAATGTGTATTCTGTGGAACAACTGAGTATCTTGGGAAGGAGGTCAAAAAGAGTGATACCGGAGACAAGAAAAAGCGATCTGGAAAAGATTGAAGCTGAGCTTAAGAAGGAAGTAGAAGCATGGAACGAACTTGGAATGTCCCTTGATGGAACAGTTCACGTTCCAGCCTCAATCTATTTCCTAAAGATGCAAGTGCAGACGATCATTAACTTTATGTTAGAGAAAGAGATTGCCGCCAATGAAGAATTTAATCTTGAGTTCAAGACGCTAATTTTGAACGATATGCGCAGAATGCGCGAAGAGAATGAGCCAAACATCAAAGAAGCAAGAAGGCAAGCAATTGTAGGAGGAGCTAAACCACAGATCGCGGTGCCAAAGATCAGGGTTCTTGGCAAAGATGGAAGAGAGTTGGACATATGAGCTTTCAGAGCCCTGCGCGTTGTAATCAAACCGTTCAGGTCACTGAAAATATGTTTGCCCCGTGTCATCTCCCGATGGGCCATGAAGGAGCGCACGAATCGCCACCACTTCCACAACAGGTGATGGAAACATTAGGGAAGGTATCTAGGGTGAGCGCTGAGGACGTGCGGCTCGTGCGGGAGGCACAACGTCTCACGCGGGAGTGGTTCGCGGACTGGACACTGCATCAGAAGGACGACTGGCGTATCCGCTTACAACAGATCATGCCTGCCCTTGATGCTAGTGATGCTGCCCTCGCCCGCCTCGAAGCCCGCCTCGCGGAGGCTGAGCGGGAGCGGGACGACGCGGAGCAATCGTGGTCGATGTATGCAAAGGAGGCCGAAGACGCGAATACTCGCGCAGAAGAAGTCGAAGTCCGCCTCGCGCGGCTGGAGCGGATCGAGTCAAGAGCATGGGCGATTTTCAATCCTGATGGGACATTGGATCACGTTGAAGTTGCGAAGCTCAATGCTGACCTTCGCGTCCTCACCGCCACCAAGGAAGGACTGCGCCTAACTCCGGGACAACGCAAGACGATAGAGCGCGCCGCCGCCGAGGAAGGAGCCGAAGATTAAGTGGACATAGCAGAGTACCAAGCAGGTACAGCCGAGACAGTCATCTATCGAGATGGTATTGAAATTGCCATATTAAGTCCTCACGTCCTGAAATCCTGGCTAGCCCTTGATTACTGCACGGACAAGCTAGTTAGCGAGGCTGCTGAACTCTCACAAGAAGTCTCGAAGGCATTGCGAGATGACGCCGCAATCATAACAAGCGAGCGCAAGGAAAAGATTTTCAAGGAGCTTGGTGACAATCAATGGTATGCTTCGCAAATTTGCAACGAGCTTGGCTTCAAACTTGAAGATGTGATGTACGTCAATCTAGCTAAACTCCGAGATCGCAAAGAGCGTGACATGCTTCAGGGCAGTGGCAGTAGTCGCTAAACTATCCGAGCCGGTCAAGTATTGGAGGAACGAGAAGGGCAATTGGGTTCTCACCGATGAGTGGAAAGAATGGATCAAAAAGCGACGTGCAGCGGAATCCAGGCCCAAGCCTGCCAAACGAAGCAACAAAGTAACCGTTGAGAATCATAAAGCCGCATGGAGGGAAGTAGCCTATCATCCAGATAGCGGGAAAAGGATTTACTTTTGCGGTTGTATGAGCATGCATGGCGATCCTTATAAGGGGTGCGGGGCAGTAGGAATTCAGCAAACACGTACATCGCAAATAATCGAGGTTAAAGGGTCGAGGTTTGAATGAGCGTTGAGTACGCGGACGGTACGCATGAAAATGATAGGCAGTTTTATACAATTTATGATGATATGCAAATGACGACCGTTGCAGCAAGGTTGGTTACGATCCCTATTTGTCCTGACCTTCTTGAGTACAACATGATCGGAGAAGCAGACAACACGCGAGGCAGAACCGTTCGAGCATTCTTTTGGGTGATGAAGCTATGGCCCGTCTAATCGGATTTACAGGTGTAAAGGGTTCCGGCAAAGATACTGCGGCCCAATTCCTCGTAGATCGGGGGTTCCAACGCATAGCGTTTGCCGGCAAACTCAAGGAGGCAGTAGCAAATCTATTCGGTTTGCCAACAGAGAGGATAGATCCGCTGAAGGAGATGAGCATTGTCTCTGGTCTTCCGGTTTGCGAAGTAATCCTTCAACAGTATAACATTACGGAGTATGCTTATTCAATGCGTGAGTTCTTGCAACGTTTCGGAACCGAAATGGGTCGCAATACGTTTGGGCAAGATTTCTGGATCGATCTTGTGCTCTCTGACTTCCCGCGTCAAGACACGGTGTTCACCGACGTTCGTTTCGATAATGAAGCCACAAGAATCATTAGGTTTGGTGGTTGCGTATATGAGATTGTCCGCCCAGGGTATGAATCGGACGGCCATGCTTCAGAGGAACCAATCGATCGCAACCTTATAGAAGGAACGATTCAAAACGACGGCTCTATAGAAATCTTTAGGGAACGAATATTGGACGAGTGTCTATGACTTCAAAAGACATTACCGATAGAGAGGTCCTAACCGAAGCGATCCGTCAGACAGAAGCCGATAGTGTCCTTGTCGGTTGGGTAATAATTGCCGAGTTTATCGATGAGGAGGGTAATCGTACTCTTAGAAGGCTTGACTCCAACGCGAGCGGCGAAGGCTTGGTAGACTGGATACGCTCGGGTTATCTATATGACGCTCTCTTTAGTGGCGGATGGGAAAGCGAAGACGATGAGTGAAGCAGAAAAAGTCTTCAAAAAAGCCGTGCAAGATTGCATCAGGTATGGCATTTATCCTGGTCCCCAGACGCTAAATGAGCTGATACATGGGCATCGAGGACGAAACATCAATGGAAGAGAATGCAGATGGAGACGTGAAATCTGCAAGGAGCTAGGATTTAAGCTGCATGGCTACAACTATTAAACGCAAGCATCCACTTGCTGAGTGCGAAGTCTGCCCTCTCTATGAGAAGCCCTGTGCGAAATCACTGATTCCTGCTAATCCTGTGGCTGCGGTTGTGGCTCGCTCACCAGGTTGGAAAGAGGCTAAGACAGGCGAGCCATTTACCGGACTCTCAGGGAGGGTTCTCAATCATTTGTTGGAACAGAACGGAGTTAAACGCGAGGAGGTATTGCTTACCAATGTTGTCCTTTGTGCGCCAAATGAAGGTGAAGTACCGGGAGCGGCGATTAAAGCGTGCGCTCCACGCCTACGAGCGGAGTTGTCCGATTGTTCGCTTATTATTGCCGCTGGAAGAGAGGCGGTTAATCTGCTTGTCGGTAGAGGAGCTATCGATCGTCACCGTGGATATAGGATTGCATCCAATGGAAAGACTCTTATTGCTACGAACAATCCCGCACTTGTCCTCAGAGACGACTCGACCTTTCCAAACCTCAGAAAAGACTTCAAGAGGGCATTCCATCCTATCCCCGAACCCACTCTGCCACGAGTAGAGGTAATAGAAGATGCCGAGACCGCAGCAGCTTTCCTTAAAGATGTCCCGCCCGGTTCTGTCGCGGCAGATATTGAGTCTCGTGGCGGACTTTCTCATAGGGCCGAACTTGTATCCTTTCAAATTGCAATTGATGGAGGACTTGCAACTGTCTTCGGAGAGCGGGGAGGGCTATGGTTCGATACCGCTTTCATTAGAGATCACTTTCGACCCTTCCTCGAATCCAAAAACCACCGTTTCATTTGGCACAACGGAAAGTTCGACGTTAAAGTCCTCAGACATACCTATGGAATCCGAGCAAGAATAGATGAAGATACCATGCTGCTATCCTATGCGCTTGATGAGCGCTCGGGACAATCGGAGAAGCAGCACGGTGGATATCATAAGCTAGAATACCTGCTAGCCGAGGAGTTTGGATGGCCCAATTATGAGCCAGAATCCGTCAAACAGTTTAAGAAAACCGGCATTGTTACCAATTACGACGAGTTACACACTTATGCCGGGAGGGATGCTAGTGGGACATATCAATTGTTTGAGCTTCTACCCGGACGAGTCAAGTCTGAAGAAACTGAACGTCCTTACCGAGAATTACTACTCGAAGGTGCGGAGGCTTGCTCGCGAATCGAAGTTGCAGGCTTTCGATACAACATAGTGGCGGCAGCCGATTTGATGGAAGAGGAAGTTCAGCCTGAGCTTGAGCGCAGGACTAAGAACATGCGGATGATTATTGATGATCCGCTTTTGAATCCGCGCTCGCCCAAGCAGATTTCCAACATCTTTTACAATCGCTGGAAGCTTCGACATGAGATGCAGTCTCGCCCTAATATGAAGGAATCTACCGACGATGCCACGCTTAATGAGCTTACTGCCGGGCGTTTCGTGTCTAGGGCGGATGCTGACGTTACTACAATCAAGACTTTTGCTAAGGAGCTTAAACGCTTCAGAGAGCTTTCGAAGCAGGCGGATACCTATATTGTCGCGTTGGTCGAGAGGGCAGTTAATGACCCTGAGAATAGGCTCTATACGGATCTCCTTCTACATGGTACTACTAGTGGGCGGCTATCGTCGAGGAATCCAAATCTTCAGAATATCACCCGGACCAAACCCGGATTACCTGATATTCGACGCCTATTCCTTCCATCACGGGGACGCCAGATTATACAGGCTGATTATAGCCAAGCTGAACTTCGTTGTATTGCGCACTTTTCTCAGGACAAAGAACTCCTACGAGTCTACACTGAAGACCTCGATCTCCATTCGGTAGCTGCTGAGAACTTCTATGGCCCTGACTTTATCCCTGAGCAGCGTAACCGCGCTAAGAACATGAACTTCGGTGTAGCTTACGGGCAGGGTGCTGCAACCTTCCAGGAGAAACATGAAATCCCTGAGAGAGAAGCGCAGAAGTTCATTGATTGGTGGTGGAGATACTTCTCAGGCGTAGCCGACTGGAAGCAGGAGATTATCAAGGAGATGCGGACGGGGTATGTAACGTCCCCGTTTGGAAGAAGGCGGCGTTTCTATCTTATCACGCCTGAGAACAAGAACGCAATGATCCGTGAGGCCGTAAATTTCAAACCCCAATCCACAGCGGGTGACTTTACCCTACGATCTGTAATTCTGCTAGTAAAAGAGATCGATTGGAAGAAGGCAGCCATCGTCATCACAGTTCACGACAATATCGTGGGGGATGTGAAGGAGAGCTATATTGATGAGTACAAGGCCATTTGTGAGCAGATAATGGTGAGCCGTCCTAGAGACGAGCTAGGTTGGACAATACCTTTCAAGATCGACATAGGAGTCGGGCCAAATTGGGCAGAAGCAAAATAGAGGCTCAACTAACTATATTAATCGAGCAGTTGATTGGAGCCAAAGCGAGGATGCTTAAGTGAAAATTATTGATTGCCCTGACTGTGGTAGCGAAGTAGTCGAGTGCGATAATAATGTTTACCTTGATTATCCATCCGTGTCCTATGATGAAGTTAAGGCACCTTGGACGATAATGCGGTTTAGCTCAATGGGAATAGCATCTGTAGGCGATCCATCACTGGATGGGAAAGGTCATTCGCTACACGGGCATCAGCCGACTGGGGGTGTTATGGCATGAAGTATCGCAAGAAGCCGGTAGAAGTTGAAGCATTGCTCTGGGATGGGACTTTGGGGAAAGAAAAGGCGATTAGAGCATTTGCCCAAGAAGCCGAGATGCAGTCGAGCGAGGCCGTCCTATGGTTCTCTTATGAGACTATTCATATTCGAACTCTAGAGGGTGTTATGAAGGCTAATCTGGGCGACTGGATCATCAAGGGTATCAAAGGAGAGCTATATCCTTGCAAGCCAGATATTTTTGAGGCAACTTACGAGCCTGTGATGGAGTACGCTACGAAGATGGTAGAGATTGCTCCTAATGTTTATCGGCCAGAGCGAGTTCCTATTGAGGAGCTGAACAGGAATGACTAAGCCGCTTAATACATCAGGACTACCGCCCGAACTTCATCTGGTAGGGATGCTAGGCGAGGGATATATCGAGCGCCAGGAGGCTACTGGACAAGCCGAGATGGTACTCAGCGACGTTCTACCCGTGAAGATTGGCTACGACGAGTCAGAAGAGGATTATGAAGCGCTTGGTATAAAGCTCGGAGCGGTTATCGATGCTGATCCGATCTTTCGCGATGCGACTCTCCCCGAAGGATGGAGTAGGCATGGCACTGACCATTCAATGTGGTCCTACATCGCGGACGAGAGTGGCAGGGAACGAATTGCGATCTTTTATAAAGCTGCTTTCTACGATCGTCGAGCTAACATGAGGATTGTAAGGGAATGAATCGAAACCTATCACTCGGTTGGCCTTGGACGCTGACTTCTATCTACAGTTCGTTTTGTCGGCTCTACCCGCATGAAGTAGCTACTCAATGGGGTGAAGCAACTTGGACGGCGCGCGATCTGTGGGAGGTTAAATGAAAGTTCTCATCGTTGATAACTTTCCATCATTTACGATAGACATTTATGTTTATGGCGATCACATGAATCAGGTCGCGGAGTATAATTCAGAGCATCCACATCATTTGGATTGGCTTCCTTTTCAAGAGGGGACTATTCCAGAGCGACCTACTCTGAGTTTTGGCAAAGAAGTATGGGCAGCAATCATGGAGGAAGCTCTTGGTCCGGCACCGTCCGAAGAAGTCCTCAAAGACACACGCATGGTTAGAGATAGACTTCTCGCGCTAATAGAGAAGGATCACGAGCGGATGGAAAAGCAGGCAGACGTAATGTTCAATCACCTTTTAGGGTCTTGACAAGTTTGCTACATGAGAAGTTTCCCGGCCTTCTCCCGAGGGCCAGGATCGGGGCGACTCCGGGGTCGCGGTGGTGGCTCCGAGGGCCGCAGGGGATTGTTGGTAATTGTTGCTTAGCCCTCTCGCGATCCGCCGAGCGCAGCCGGGAGCGCCGGGGGCTAAGAAAGAATCGAGGGATCTACTATAAGTAGCGGGGAATGGTTAAAGCGGTTTTGGGATAAGGTATTTATCCCTGAGGATGAGAGTGAATGTTGGCTGTGGTGCGGCACGATAACTGACGCTGGATACGGCGTATTTTCAATCAAAGGGCAAACTTATATGGCGCATCGATTAATGTATATGATCGCATTTGGCATCGAGCAGGGTGAACCCGTGCATCATCGCTGCGAGAGGCATCAATGCGTCAATCCATCCCATCTTCAGCAACTCGCCTATAGTGAGCATGGCAAGATACATTGGGAGGGCCGACGATGATGATAGTTCTAGCACTTGATCCTGGTCAATGCACAGGCTATGCATTAGCTGCGAAGGATGATGGGACCTTCGATATATGCTATGGGCAAGAGAGCTTCAGTCATCGGGAGCTTTACGATTTTATCCCTCCAAATGTCGAGCACGTAATTTGTGAGAGTTTCGAATTCAGGCAAGGAAGGCAATTAGGCGTGGATCTATATCCATGCGAATTGATCGGTGTCGTCAGCTTGTGGTATCAATATAGCAGCCTAGCGTTGGATCTTACGATGCAGCCCGCATCCATACAAGGGAAGAAAGCCTACTTCTCAGACGCTCGGCTCAAGGATATGGATTTATATCAGAAGGGTATAGAGCATGGTCGTAGCGCAGTGAAGCACTTGCTACAATGGTTCTATTATGGGGCGGGGTATCAATATCTCACTACTGATCAAGATCCCGAGCTTGTCGAAGAGGATTGGTTTAGGTCGAAGTACCTCGAAGGGGGGTGATGAATTATAGAGCCCTCTGAGGGGCTTACATAGATGCGGGGGGTAATCGTCCGGTGCCAGGAGAGGAAAATGCACTGGAGATTACCCCCCGTCCATGTCTAACTAGTCAGCCCTTGGTGGACAACTACCCCACATGCTCGCGGGCCGCAGTTAGACAGGCTTATGCAGACGACTTGTTATTATGGCGATGCCTCGCCTCGCGACGGCGTAGCCACGTAGGGGATGCCGAACACGCCGCCAGCGGAGCCAAGCCCAAAGACGGCTGCCGATAGCCACTGTCCGTCAGTAATATCGCCAAATCCAACGTCACCGACCATCACAGTCATAAGCGAGCCCCCGAACGTAACTGCAAAGGCGAATGCGGCCTTCCCAAACTGACCGAGAATTCTCATCTATACCTCCAATAGTGGTGGACGAACTACGAATAAGAACTCACTAGGATACCGGCTGTACTTCGATAGCACGACTAGCTGAGGGCCACCATCCCATCCGTGCGAAACCCACTCGGCGGTTTGGTAGTCGCCTGGTTTGATGCACATGATGACATGGCGAGACGATTCGAAGTGTGCTAGATCGCCGATGCGGTATGGAGCTGATACTTTAGGGTGATCGTCTTCGTACCAATCTGTATTTCCATAACCTGACCACTTCTGCTTAGCAGGATCAGGCACTTCCAAATCGGTCTTGCGCTTGGCATATGCGTAGCCTTGAATCACCGTGCCTGAGCAGTCCGAGGAGAACTTCGAGTTAGGATCGATGTCTACCTTCACGGGGCGTGCCTGCGAGTAGCTAATGCTCGGCTCGTTAGCGATGATTGCGTAACCCCACTCGGCTAGCGCTTCCTGCACTTTCTCCTCATTGCGCGAGACTGCGGTGATCTTTGCCTCGTTCTGAATAAGCCTACGTGCGTATGGATCAAACGCATAGAGCTTCTTGCCATCTTTCCTATACGTTGCCGCACGTAGTTTTTCCCACGCCTTGTTACCATAGGTTCCGTCGTGGGCTAGACCGACAGATTTCTTGAAGTCGGCCATAGCTTCCCACAGGAGAAGATCGTAGTCCTGATTGAAATCTCCCCACGGAAGCAGCTTCAGGTGGCCCATTGCGCGCTTTAGTGCTTCTGCTGTTGGCCCTTTTGATCTGTGTTTGCTGGTTGGTAGCCCATACGGGCCAGTGTACGGAACCTGCTCGGCTGTTAGTGCCATTCCCCCTCCTGTGGTTGGTTTGCACCCTGCAAAGCCTATGAACGTTGGTGCCCAATTGGGCAGCGTAAACGACGCCATTACGGGGTCGCCAGTGAACAACGAGTATGGCGCTTGCAGCTTGAAGTCCGACGGCTTCATACCGCCGTAAGTACCATAGGTCATATAGACGCAGCGTACTCCGTAATTCCACCACATCTCTCTAATGACTATGGGATCGTAGTTTTGTTGCTGCTCAGCAGGGAAGATTTGTGGGTGGACGGTTAGCTGCGCGGCTACAGACCAATTAATGTCGGCAAATGGTATAGGCTGCACGCTTAATCCGAAGTCGCGAGGGCCAATCTTCTTTACGGTGTAATCGAGTGCGGCTTGATCACCGTCGATTTCCTTCTCTGGATTGATCAGCCCAGGCGATTCCCATTTGTCAGAGGTCGCTACAACCCTGTCAACGATAGTGGGATCGAATTCGGGGTTGTTTGGATCGCCTTTGGCCGGTCTACCCCAAGGCCCACAGAACAGTCCATATGATAGGGCACGCGGACGGACTATCGCTTCCCACTGCTCAGGCTCGAAAGCGTGGACGTTGCAGAGCACACCCTTTATCCAGGGACAATTCTGCTTTAGCCAAGCAATGTCCTCTACTCCACCGTTGGGGTTATCTAGGAATAGAAAACATTGGTTGAAAGCTGTCACGATTCTAGCCTCTTTGTCACTGCGTCAAACGCCTTGAGAACTTTCTCATGTCGCTCCTGTGCTCGGTGCTCATGTGCTTCGTGGCTTGCTATTAGGCGTTCCTCCGTTTCTATGATCGACCTTTGAATATGCGTTATTTCAGCTTTAACAGCTAATACTGCTTGCTCACGTCCCTCCGAAACGTCCTTAGATAGTGCAGACAGGTCAGTACGTATTTCCAGTTCACGTACACGTTGCAGTGCTTCCTTCTCGCGCTGTTGCGTCTCTTTTAACGCTACTTCGCGTTCTTCGGCCATATCCTTCCATAGAGAACCACGCCGTTCTAGTAACTGTGGCAGACCGATGAAGACGCCTGCTAGTATGGCTACAACAATCACGATGATTTCAGTGGTATCCATTTAAGTTGGCCCAGGCGCACCTGTATAAGGACCAAGCCAGATGGCATATAGCCATTTGCCACCTACATTCCGATTACTCCCTGAGTCTTGGAAGAACCACAAGTATAATTCATCGTCGTATGGTGGGATGATCCAGGGCACCGTAATTCGAGAAACGGGGTCCCACTGAAGCGAAGAGATACTGGCTTTGTTGAGAGTCAGTGGGCTTTCTCCCCAAAGAGCAGCACCCGATAGCTCTTTATCGATGCGTACTGCTATCCCTCCGTCCCACTCGCCTATCCATCTTCCGAGGGCCATTAGTAGCCAGAATCCCGGCTTTATTAGTTTTATGCCATCCGTAATAAGTTGCGCATCGGCGGAATTGGACGTTGCGCCGTGTGACATGACGGCTTTGGTATATGTCTCGTCTGGACAAACGGTGGCGGGATCAGTTCCAGAGATGGTTCGCCAGATCCAAGCAAGAGGAGAGGGAGGAATATCTCGCCATTCTTGGTTGCTATGGTACTTTATGGCTTCGGTTTCAGAGTCTACAATTATTTGCCCCTCTTGCGGAACGGTTATATCGCTAGTCCTCGCGCGTTCCATAAGAATTGGGTGCGTTCTGCGTAGGTCATCGATCTCGGCGTTCAATCTCGCTTGATCCGCAAGGATCTGCTCAATCAAATCACTCGCAATCGGATCTTGTATTCCTCTAGTACCCATCAAAACTGGTAAATCTGTTGTAGGCCGAGATCGCAGAGCCAGTTTCCCGCTACGTCTACATGGAAGTTCTGGCTTATGATATAGAATACCCCAAAGATCATATATACCGGATCTATAAAGTAATCCACATCTATGACGTAACCACATAGATTCAAGAATCCCGTTTCCTCATTAATCGGGTCTAGCTTATCGGGATAAATCACCAGGGTTAAGTCCTTTTGTGGAAACTTATCAGCGAAAGCCAGTGTCCCTTTTTTAATCTGTTCCCGCGTAAGATAAACTTGGCCTCTTGACCCGAGCGTATGGCTAGATCGCCAACGCCTGAATTTCTCTTCGGACTCAATATCTCTTGACGTAAACCATTTCGGCATGGAGCCGACGCCCCATCCTGTTACATAGGTCGCAATTGGGCCATGATGCCCCCAATCAATATGATGAATTACTGTTTCATCGCTTACAAGGAAGTCAGGAACGATATCAAGTCCTGGGTCTTTGTTTTTCATAAAGAAAAAGTCGAGCGACTTATCAGGCCCGCATCTAAAGTTTGGCACCCAGGGATCATTTAGTGTAGATATGTTGGCTATGTGTTGTCGCACCGGAGATACATCAAAAGGACCGATTGTGAAAGTCTCTCCGCCTGGTAATCCCTCCAATTCTCCTGGGACATTTACCCAATTGCTGCCACTGAAGCTAACACTGAAAGCGATCGCATCAGGCCCGTCTTCTAGTGCGGCGATAAGATCGCCAATGATAACTTTTTGGTTGACTCCGTTTCCGTTATTCTCCCAATCATATGCTGAGGTTGGGAGTCCGATGAATGCAGCAGTAAGCAGGTCTTTATCAGCTAGCAACGCTCCCTGAGAGATTTCTCTATCCTGTGGGAAGGGATTGTCAAGCCACGCAGACCAATCTACTCCTGCAAACTGTACTCCAAATTCCTCTGAGTCAAAGCCGGCGTCCCATAGGAATCCGCCCTGAAGATCGAGAAATGTTTGCGCCCCGTCGTTCGTCCATTTTAGCATGTAATCGTTTCGCTTTGGTGCAACAATACTTCGCGTGAGCGTCGGCTCCGATAGGGGGACAAAGTGACTCATCGTACTTGGTCCTTGCGAACCGAGCTGAAAGCTGTATTCTAATCTTTCAGGCTGCAATGTCCATACCGGCTGCCCATCATGCAGCGTATACTCGACGTAGATATCGATTGGCATCTAGATGTAAACTACAGAGTCGTCGGAGACTTTGCGCCAATACCCAAAGGGACATTCCCAATTGAACATAAATTCGGAGCGCGTAGGCGAAAGAGCCTCCACAGGAACGGAGACATCTGCAAGAGTACACTCGGCGTAGAGAGTGTCGGCTGATCCTGAGACTACCATGTCAAATCTAACATGATTGAGTTCGACGGCATCAATATGCGGAAGAAGCACGACCATAAAGGCTTGTCGAATGGTCCAATAGTTCTGAGCCGGATCAGCCATCATGCTGCCTTCCATCTCAATCGTCATTGTATCGACCTGCTTGAGAACTTTATGGCGGCCCGGCTTCCGCATCTTTGGCTCCGCATCACCTTTCAATTCGTAGTCCCAGGCAAAGCGTCGCAGAGGATACGTCAGATCGTTCAGGGTTACGGTTACAAGCGTATCGAGATTCTTAGCAACTAAGCTTGTAATCATCGTCTCTGACCTTTGTAGCCATGCTTGGTCTTCTTTCTAAACTGATGCTTGTTTAGAGCGCGGTAAACAGCAGCAGGCGTTGCCCCATCTGCCTTTACTGTTACGGTGTCACCTTGGTATGTAATCGTGATGTTCTCGCGGCCTGCCTCTCTACCACGTCGTAGTTGCTGCCGAATGCTGCGAAGTTCCCGTTCTCGCGCAAGGTGAGCCTCAAGGCGCTTCTCCCTTTTGAAGAGAGCTTGCAGTCGCGCTTGTTGCTTCTCAGTAGGTGCCATTCCTGCGAAGGTCTCCTGGATCATTTGAGCCTTAAGATCGTTAAGCTGTTTCCTAGTCCTTTCAAGCTCTTGCCGTGTAGTAGGAATGTTCATCTGCGCAATGGTCGGAACGGGTGGAGGTTTGATTCCCTTGGCTGCTACCGTAGCGGCAGCTTCGGCCGCCTTGGATTCTGCAAGTTCTTTCATGGCTTGCTGCATTGCTATCTGGACTTCCTTTGTCATCTGTGACTTTAGCACATCACCAAAGGTGTTAATCACATACTGTCTAAAGCCAGCCCTAAGCTTTGCCTGTGCGGGATCAGAGGCAATACCATTGATAAGCTGCCATGCGATATTCTTGCCGTGTTTCTCCCATTCCTTAAGCTGCCTGTCCATATCAGCTTTTGTAGCTTGACGAATAAGCTTCTGGCCGGTTTTGAAATCTTGAACGTACTTCTTAAACTGCTTGGGGCTCGCGCCAAGTAGACCCTCAATGAGCGGGATAGCTTCTGGGCCTAGCGCTCGAATCTGGTCGATCATCTCTAGCGGAGCACCACGAGCCAGTAGCTTATCAAGATCGCTACGCCAGCGTTTGAAATACTCAAGCTGCTGATCCATATCTCTTCGGAGCAGCTCAAACGGAACTGGAATTTGTATCCCGAACTGGCGCAGTAGATCATTTATCTGACGGAATACGTCTCCGAAGACGCCCTCCATCGCTGGACCACCGAAGATCGTACCTAGTGCCTGTTCATTCTCTTGCTTAAATCTATCGTATATCTGCGTGAGATTGTCAACCGCACTGCCGATCTTCTGCTGCATGTTCTCGTATGCTTGAGCGATTTCTTGTGCCCGCCTCTTAGTTAGCGATGCGGCATCCGTAAGCCCATTCGCATCAGGATTAAGCGCATTGAGGAAATCCTCTTGACGCTTGAGGAAATCCTCGCTGACAAGACCTCTAAATATCTTGTTGTATTCCTTAACGAGATCAGAGGCTTGCTCTTTACCTTTTGTTTTGCGCCCTCTTTCAAAGCTATCCATTGCTTTGTCGAAAGCCTCTCCAAAAGTCTCTCCGAAATCCTTTCCGCCTTCAGCCATCAACTTCTTGCCTCGACCAATAATGAGATCGGCGGGCTGAATAACCTTTGCGATGGTGTCTCCAATACCCGGAATGAGTGACGCTAGAGAGGATAGGAACGAGAGGAATGGAGTGAAAGTTTTAAGTATGTAACCAACGCCTACAAGAGCAAGACCAGGCAGCTCTTTAAGCATCAGTTGCTTCCATGTTTCTTTAAGAGCAGCGCGTAGAGCTATGAAGAAAGCACGGAATCGATCCCAATGCCTGATAATGAGTTCAACGGCAATTCCAGCGGCGACTGCAAGAGCGCCCCATCCCGTCGCGATCAGCGCTGTTCTCCACGCTGCTTTAACTGCGCCCGCCGCTATCACATTCGTAGTAACAATTGCTTGCGTTGCTACTCGCGTTGCTACGACGTTAGATGCTTGGTTTGCAAGGAAAGCGCGATTTGCAAATTGCCATGCGAGCGCTGACTCGGTTGCAGCCGTAACATTGGCGGCTGTTATCGAAACGCCTCCTGTAATGCTTGCTGCTATTGCGGCAGCAACAGACTGCAAAACTTTCGTTTTCCATATGAGCCAGGCGGTTGTCATTACAACTACAGCCGTCTTGAGATCATATACCTCAGCAACTAGAATACCAAGTCCGAGCAACGCAAGACTTCCTATGGCTATACGCAACGCCAAGAATCTCTTAGTTGCGCCTTCAGTTGCGAGCGACATCAGAACCATATTAGCTCTGAGCGCATAGAGCGATCCGACGACATTCAGCATCGTGCCACCGAGGAGAGCCAAGATTCCAACAAACGTCGCGATTTGGATGATGGAGCGGCGTACTGTCGGATTCAGATCCTTGAACCAACGGATGAAACTCTCGACTCTTTTGCCAAGTGCAAGAAATACTGGCAATGCTTCTCGGCCGATAACGATAACAAGCGTCTGCATCTGTCTCAAGAAGATTTGCCACTGTACTCCAGGGTCGAGCCGTCTCGCTTGGAACGCCAAGTTGAACTCGCCCTGATTCTTAGTAACGTTACTGAGGATGTTATCGTACAAATCCATAGACGTTGCAAGATTGGCAATTGCTCTACGCGCCTGGATAGTCCCTTGGACGCCAACCTTGGTCTGTTCGCTCGCCTTGGTAATTTGGATGAGAGCTTCAATCGCAGATTGCTGGCCCGTAGCAAGTCCAGGAAATCCCTTTATTAGCCTGTCCATGACTACGTTGAGTGGGAGCAAGCGGTGATATGCGTCGGTAATAGTGACTCCCCATCGTTTGAATCCTTCTTGAACGACGGGGAGGCGGAACATCTCGATTGCACGGGCCAAGCCCATAGCGGAGTTCTCTGCACTCCCCGTGAGAATGGAAAGGGCAGCGAGTGCGGCACCAACATCACTAAACTCAAGTCCAGTCGTCTTAGCAATAGGCGCTATAAATTTCATCGCCGCGCCAAGATCGTCGAGATGCATCTTTCCAAAACGAACGACTGTGAACATCTCGTCAAGCAATTTACTAGTATTTCGCAATTGTGGATCGAAGTTGTTGAGGACAATAATCATCGCATCCGTGGCTTCTTCAAGTTCAACTCCACCGGCTACGGCGGCTTTGTTGGCTGTTTCGAGAAGCTCGAAGCCCTTAGCAGTATTAACGACACCGCCACGGACAATGTTCATCGAAGAGAAGATTTCATAGGCTGCTTCGGACATTTCTGTCGCGCTTGCAGGAAACTCCATACCCAAGTCAATGATTCTGTCTTGGAGTTCTTTAGCTCGCTCCGCAGTTTGCGTAATGGGGGCACCAATGTCACGCATCTGCGTAGCAGCAAGTGAAACTCTCTCGCTAAAGTTAGCGAACGATCCAGCAGCTAACCCGAAGGCAGCAGTCATAAGGAGCCCGGTGAATTGCGCAGTCCTACCGAGATGTGCGACCTGCCTACCAGTATGCTCCATCGCTTGTGCTGCATCGGCTATCTCAGCAGTCGAGATGATACGAGGCATCACAGCAAGCTCTGCCCTGGTAGCAGCAATTTCTTTCTGTTGGCGTACTAGCGAAGCTTCCTGTGCTCTTAGTGCAACCGTTTCCTGCTCTAGTAGGGTGAGACGCTTTTGCTCCTCAATCGTAAGCGTCTTCTCTTGCGCAAGCAGAACATCGCGTTGACCCGCGATTGCGGCTAGTCTCGCTTGGATATTTGCATACTCACTTTGTTGGACAAATAGCTGCTCATTAAGTGCCGCAACTGCATCGGCTTGCTTAGCTACTAGCGCGACTTGTAGCTGCTCTTGCTTTGTCAATGTCGCTGCCTGGGTATTTACCTTTGCAAGCTCGGCTGGCAGCCTTGCCATCTGAGAATTCAGCCTAGTCGCCGCTTGTTGCGTAGCAATCATTCGCCTAGCCCACATCTCTTGATGCTTAGTGAGATCAGCGTAATTGCCTTGTAACCCCTGGGTAATGTGCTCTGTAGTAACGTGGGCTCTATTGAGTGTCTTCTGTAATTGGATTTGTCGGGCAGCGTTTAGATTTAAAGATGAACGTAGACGGAGTTCTCTTTCGGGGAAGGCTGCTCTCGCACGAGCTATATCGAGTGCTCTGCCTTCTAGCCGCGACTGAGCAACAGTCGTTCTAAGAGCACGAGTAGGATCTGCAATCGCGCGCTCTGTAGCTGCGATCTGTGCTCGTTTACGAGAGAGATCAGTAAGTAGTTGGTTCTCTTTTCTTACAAGAGCACCCCTCTGCTCATAGATTTGAAGGCCGCGCGCTGATAGTCTTGCTTCCTGAATTAAGCCTTGAATACGACCTGTACCTACCGTCATGCGGTCTATGCGTTGCGCTATACGTGCTGCCCGAAGCTGCTGCCCCTCCAAGCGGCTTTGCAGCATTTGCTGCCGTTTATTGGCAGCTTCAGCAGCACTAGAAAGTTGCGCGATGTCGCGACGTAAACGCGCGATATTGGTCGTGCCGTAGCTCTGGATGGAGAGGATGAGCCTTAGTTCGCGACCACCGAACGCCATTACTACATTTTCTCCATCCTGCGAGTAAGCCTTATATCAGCTTCTTCCTTACTCGCACGCGCCGTATCAGGCTGTGAGCTTGCAGCCAACACTGCTTCCATTCGGAATAGAGTTCCTGGGGGTTGGTCGAACAGACCGCCCTCATATGGCAGGGCATTTAATGCTTCTGCCACGCGAGTAATCCTTATCCAACGACGTACTTCGGCAACTAATTCTCCTCCAAACCACTCGATTGCGGTGCGCTCTCGTCCGGCGATGAGGAGGAGGCAGCATTCGTAAAACCCTCGGGTTCCTCCTCTTCCTGATTTAGCTCATCGATAAGCGCTTCGACTTCAGCGCCGAGCTTAGGATCGAGTGACTTGAAAGTAAGCTCGATTCCTCTTTGCGAGAAGTCAAGCAGAACACCATTTTCATCAGTGATATTATGCTCAACGATGCAGCGTGGGAATGAGAAGTAATTAGACCATTTGTTAGCGATCTGCACTGCCATCTTTGCATCAGCGTTGCGACCACCCTGCCCACGCTCCATGAGTACTTTAGTAGCCCCATCTCTACGCTCAAGCATCTCATCGTAAGAAAGCTGGCGCAGAATAACATAACCGTCAGGCGGACAACGCTTTAGTTCCCGCCTGACGGTTTCCATCTTGCGAGTGCCAACCGGCATGTTCCTCTCCTTCTATTGTACTAGCTTTATGCGACTCTAAAAACCTTGACTTTCTTGCTCGCTAAGTTCGTGCCGTCATCCGCTTTGATAGTATACGTCCCCTCCTTAGTGGGTGTCCAGTTCATCTGCTTATAGCCCGTAGGATCTCCTGAACCACCAGCCAGGTTCGCAGCACCCCATGAAAGCGCTGTAGACGCTTCCGTAGTCGCGATGGAGTTCCCGCCTGTCCCTGCTACTCTAGCAACCACCGCGAGAGTAGTAGCGGTCTTTGCGCCAGCGATTACATCAGCGTGAGCGACAGTACCAGTCCCATAGGTAGTTCCCGCACCGGCTGCGCCATTGATCGCTGCCTTCAAGTTATCGAAGCTTGCCGACGCACTTGCGCCAATGAAAATCTCATTAGCAGCACCAGTAAGTGTCGTCTTGAAGGTGTACGTTCGCGAGCCAATCGTCACTGTATCGTTGTTTGCTGGATTAGCTGTATTGGTCAGAGTACCATCCGCATGATCGTTGATGTCGTCATTTGAGATCAGTCCGCCAGCGTCACTAGTAACTTCGGCTGCGAATCCCTCGGAGTCGATCTTGACTGCCGTTGCCGTAGAAGCAGCAAATCCTTCACCAAGAAGGGCGATGGAATCCCCAACCTTGGCTGGATTGGGTGTAGCTACAAGAGATGCCATATACTCTCCTCTTTATGTGATATCGGTCGCTGTCTTGACCTCGATCTTATAGCCATCTCCTCCGGCAATGCCAATACCGCGCATCGTTACACCGGCCATAATGAGATCGCCAAGACCTGAAAGGCCAAGATCGTAGGTTTCATACACTCCCCGGAAGATTTGCAATTGAACCGCCTCGGTAGATGCGGCATATGTCGCACCTGGGTAGCTTTCAAGTTTGACTGCCTTCTGGGTCGTTGCGACGAAGATATTGTACTCGGTTTTATCAATGAAATCCAGCTCTGTCGTGAGCGTGATCTCAGTTTCTCCGAAGCTGACGTAGCTTGCACTTCGGTCACGAACAATGCGGTTTTGCGCCTCGGCGTTGAAATTAGCTTCGAACTCGAATCCATTAAAGTCACTGACAACAGCATACGTCGGGGTGAGGCTGGAAGCGCCTGTACTAATCGCCGTAGCGTCTGCGCCAAAGAGAGTCGGAGCAGACCACGTAGGAGTATCGCCAGAGGCGGTATTGTCTTTCTCACCGACGAGCGTGCCACCTAGCTTGAGAATGCCGCCGTCCACAAAGAGTCGGAGAGACCCTAGCGTGCAGCCTGAATAACCGAACTCGACATTATTACGCTCGATTGTAATGGATGCGGTTCTCTGTACCGCTCCTGAAGCTGCCGTCGAAGTAGCACCAGCATCCGAGGGTACAAACGTATAGACAAAGGGACCTGCCCCTGTCTTAGTAATCGTATGTCGAGTGCAGTACAACAGATATGGCAAGAACTTGGATTCTATTTCCAACTCGAAATCGCCCTCGATGTGATAGTAACCCTGCTTCACATCGGAGACAATCGTATCTTCCCTAATCTGTGGAGAATAGTAACGATCCTCCACATATCGGAAAGACTCCGAAATAATCGGAATATAAACAGTTGGCGAGACGTAAGTGCCCTTTACTGATTCAAGAGCGAGCCCTAGCCAACCACTACCGGACAGACCAGCGGGCATTAATCGTCACCGCCCTTCGCTACAGACCCAACTTCAACGTTGGGGTTGTTCCTGAATGCTTCAGAAAGCTTCATCCCCGAACGAGCTTCAAAGGCTTCTTCCTCAGCCTTTGAGAAATCAACAGTCTTACCATTGACGAGCATGCCCAGGCCCCTTACATGAAGCTCAGCACCTTCGGGCAACGACTCATCTTTCAAAGTAACCTTCATATAGGAGCCTCCAGACTATTAAGAATCAGCATAATTCACTTGCGACTGCCCTAACCACAAGAGACGAGTAGTTACGATTCTTGTTCCTGCCTCCCTAAGTACAACTCCTGGGATTTCACGAACGACCCTTCCCGAGCCGCCTATGAGACGGTTCTCGCCTGCATCTCCTTCTCTAAGCGCCCGATTGTTTGGCTGATGGAGAAACCGCACGACTCCCGTAGCCAATTCCATGTCTTCAATATTACGAATAGCTCGGGTAGATTCATAGTTGGCATGGTAGATCCAAAAGGACGCCTCGAAGGTAAGAAGGAATCGCTGCGTTCCATGATCCTCTCGCATGAGATCACCCATCGAAACTTGTAGCGCAGGATATTCAGGCATGAGGTTTTCATCTTGCGTCGCGACATATTGGATACCGAGCAATCCTTGGTTTGTCTTGAGAAGTTCAACGAACCTCTTAAGCAGCTCCTCTGGGCGTGAATACATTGCCATCTCATGTAAATGCCGTGAACGTCCCTACTTGAGTGCGAACCTCGCGGCGAAATATACCACCCAATACAAGACCGCCTGCTAACCACTCATCAGCGCGATTTACGATCTTCTGCTCTGCATCGCTAGATAGTCCAACGAATGACCTTCGCGGGATTCTTTGGCCTCCTGCACCCTCGGGCTGCTCATGGTAGGGCCAGTAATCGGGAAGTCTCGATGTGTCGAAAAACACCCCCACAGGAGTAGCGATCCAAGCATCCTCCGAGATCGCCCTCTGGTACATCTCTGTCGAAAGTCGCAGAATTCCGACCTGCTCAGGCGCGGGCTGTGCAAGTTCTTGCCAAGGGTGCCCATCGGGGTCGGTTTCCGTTTCAAACCGCTCAGCCATATCGACTTGAGCGCGCTGTTTTGCGCCCTCCATAAGCACCTGAGTATTCTCTAGATACCGCTCAAGCTGTACTAGTTGATACTCAATTACGGGGGGGTCTGGATACAGCCAGTCGAACTCAAGTCCGATTGTTGCCGGAAACGAGACAGGTCGCAATCTCTTCTCTCAATCGTAGGCGCTGCTTCTCGGTCAGATTATGTTTCAAAGCCATAACATCGGCTACTTCATACGCGGTTCTACGTAGGTCACGCGCTTTGCCAATAGCCTCAGCTTTGGCCTTGGAGTATGACATTAACTACCATCTCATGTCCATGCTAAATTTTGGTTCTGTATTCTTATCGGGGTAAAAGAAAGAACTGTCAAATGCAGTTCCTATTTCTTCGGTTACTTCTGCCAATATCACTTCGCCAGTGCGGACTTTCTCAAGCATGTCCATAGCGATATCGTATATCCGCTGTGGATAGGTTCGGTCCCAATCTGGTAAGTCTTCGGAAAGTTTCTTTGCATAGTAGAACGCTGCAATGAGCCGACCCGCGCATGCCCTGATGTACTCAGGGGTCGTATCGGGGTCGGCCCATGCAGTTAGTGTCGTTTGTGAGAAGACGCTTGATAGATATCCCTTGATGAGCCGCTCAATATCAGTCTGAAGCAGCAGAATCTCGGGGTTTCCATCAGTAGCCTTGAACTTATCCGGTGGAAGCCAGGTCTTGATATCTTCAAGGCTAGCGAGCGCCACCTACTTTGACTCTCCCTTCGGCAGTTGACTACTGCCCTCCGAGATATGTGCGAGTTCGGAAGCGGCTTCCTCTTCCTCGACAGCCGACATTTCGGTAGCTTCTCGAAGCTGTTGACGAACGAATGCGACCGCTGATCCAGGGAAGTTCTTTGGGGCGGGAAATTGCTTCGTTCGAATTGATCCAGCGTCGATTAGTGCCTGCCAATCGGCATCAGAGAGCTTTAGATCAGATTTGCTTACCTGATTCCCGCGCTCTATGTCGATTGGTTTGTCAGCCGTGCCCGCTCTAATTGGAGACCATGCGTAGTGTGCCACTCTCATCCTCTCCTAGAACGCCGTTGCACCGAATGCGGTCTTGATGAGATAACCGGCGATATCAGAGACGATCTTCAAGTCATATTTCATCGAGACCCGAATCACGTCACTCTTACGATCTTCCTCTCGCCACCTATCCGCAGGTCGAATGCCACCATTGGGATAGGTCTGTGCAAACGTCTTGCCGAACGTCTGGGTTAGAAGTCCAGGCTGCGGATCAACAATCCCGAGCCAAACGTCCTTACCCCAGAAGTCGGTGATGCTCTCTGCCGCATCAAGGTTGTTTGCAGCGTTATACACCGAATCCACGTTGACGACTCGGCCTTCAAACCCCGTGAGAAGCTGGAAAGCGTCCGGCTGCGTAAGTCGGAAGTTCTTGAACCTAGCCACTACACGGGGATGATTCTCGATGTAGGACATACCCATCGTCGGAATCGCCAGAACGTTCGGATACCGACGAGTAGCAGACCATACTGCACGCATGCCCGTAAGAATGTTAGCGACTGGATCGGAAGTCGAAGCTTCACCACCAGTGTAATCATTCCATTGGCTTGCACCTGAAAGCGTGACAGTGTTAGCTGCGGGATACTGCGCCGTGTCACGAATAAGCGTTGAGACTTTCAGCTCGTGCCTGAGAAGGATCGCACGAGTTACAAGCTTAGTCGCATCTGCATGCGGATCAATCTGTAGAGCGCCGCCGAAGGTTGGATCAGCAAGCCCTCCCTGCGACTGCAACTGCTGATTCTCTTCATCGAACACCGGAGCCTGAAGCGAATGCTCCTTCGTAAAGAAGGTGTCCTCGCTCCATTTTCGCCCATGAACTTCACGAGCAACGGTTCCCGGTGCTCGCACGTCCTCGAAGATCAACCAGTCCGACCTATCGAAGACTCGATACCTACCCGACTGTGTATTGACGGGGGTAACAGGAAACAACTGGTCGCCATAGAGCGACTGATCCTTGTACCCGACCGAAAGGCGAGTGAGGATCGGATCGACATAAAGTGCGCCAGGATCGTACATGCTTTCTCACCCTCCTTTCTAACCAACCACGCCGGGCAGCCAAAGCAGAACACTGATGACGTGTCCGGCTGCCGTTGCAGGATTACCAACGCATACACCGATATTCCTTGCGCCAGCATTAGCTAGCGCTCCCCTACCATCTGCTGAGATAGCTACAGTATCACCTACCGTAATGGCTTCTGAAGCTTCCATCTCAACAATTCCCATCATCTGCACCGTTACGTCCTTGCCTAGAAGAATCTCGGCTGCCGTTACATCGAACTGTGCAACGCCGAGAACCTCATCGCCTTCTGCCGCAACGGGGATCACAGTCACGGCTGCTGTACCAGCTTTAACCGCACGATTCTTTGTTACTGCTGCCTCAGCCGTGAATCCTCTAGAGAGGACGAAGTTCGCATCAGCCATTTAGTCCTCCTCTCTCCTACCGCTGTGGGACGGCTCGTAGATACTTTTCATACATCTCGGGATACTTAACCTTCGCGACTTCCATCGCGGCCTCATATTCGAGGTTATCCTCGTTCATTGCCGAAACGATTGCCTCATGGAAGGCAAGCTTTGGATCTTCGCTAAAAAGCTTACCCTCGGCAGTGCGTGAACTACCAACTTCCGAGTAGTCTACGATTCCCTTATCACCAATTAGGTCCAGAAGCTTCTTCAGGTCTACATGCCCGGCCGAACGCTCCGAGAACTTCTTGTGAACCTCTGCAATCTCGTCGATGACAAGCTGTGAGAACCCGTATGCGGACTTCCACGTATTGTCACCATCCGAAAGCGTGAAGCGAGCATAGCTCTCGGCAAACTGTAGAGCTTCGCTATCGATCTTCTTTGCCTTGAGTTCCTGCATTTCCTTGTACTGCTCAGGGAATGATTCCCTAAAGATGCGCTGCTTTGCACCTTCTGTCTTTGCCCTGCGAAGTGGCTCGATCGTTTCATTTAGATTCTTGGCTGCCGCAATAACAGCATCCTCGTCCATCTCGTCATCAAGATCGAGACCAAGCTCCGCAGCGAACTTCTTTAGAAGTTCGTCCACTTTTCCTCCTTTCGGATTACCTCCTGCATTCGAAAGCATCCTCCTTGCCTTAGACAATAGGCTTGAACGTAGTGAATCGCTCAGCCATCCTTTGCCCGTGTCTGACTGTGATAGTCGAGCAATTGCATTGCGAAGATGTGGCAAATCAATGCTACCTTCGGCATCCTTTACAGGCAAATGCCGAAACGAACGTGGCGTAGTTCTTCCTTCGTTATCCCTTTTACCTCCTGGCTCGATATACAGGAATGCACTATCTGGCAGATCGTTCTTCTGCGCTGAACCTAGCTCTTTAAAGTCCTTTTGGTCAAATACCTCCGAGAAGTTCAATGGAGGCATGCCCTTGAAGAAAGGTGTATTCGTCAAGGCAAGGTCGAAGGGCATATCCTCGAAGACTTCACCACTCTCGGGATTGACCCAATCGTCAAATTCCGGTGAGAGATAGCGCCATTTGCCAGACCTAATCTCCTCTAGTGCATCATCATGGAATTTGACTTTGTAATAGACACCATCTTCACGAGGCTCGATATCAAGGATTACGCCTGCCGCAATTCCGCCTTTCGCGGCATCAGCACCATGATCGTAGTTGATAAGATGCTCACGACCTAGTGTTCCACTGTGGAAGTGGTTTGCGAAGCGCTCGCCGACTTGTGGAGTAATCTCAACGGTGCCGTACTTCGGGTGCTCCCACGTTGAGTATCGCCACGTCTTGAGCCATTTGATGTTCTGATCCTCAGCGTCATCAATGAAGAGGTCATCACTATATGCGATTGCGCTGTACTTCATCATCGTACTTGGCTCAGCCGCATACAAGGCTCGCATGTGCTTTACAGCGTCAGCGCGATCAGCATGGCAGCCACCCTTTATAGGGGTATCGCCGCCTTTCTTAAAGACGCAGTGCTTACCGTCTCGTTCCTTAACTTCCCAGGGCATTGTCTATATCACCCCCTTACGGCTGCGGTGGATTGTATGCTGCGGGGGGCGAGTCGATTCGCGACCCGCTTTTGATGGATTTGTCCTTGTTGGGATCAGAGTATACGGGCGTAGGGCCACTTCCAGGCTCCGAGTGTTCCCACGCGATGCTTTCCTTCTTAGCCATGCGTAACCGCCTTTCATCGAGACGCCGACATCTTTTGTAGCGCTCTTTCATAATGATGGAGCGCTCCCGACGTAAATGCTCTCGTAACTCTCTGTTCATGCAGTCGAATCAAATCCCGGCTCAACACTTGCATCCCCGGTTGCTTTACCACCGGGCTGTACGCTTCCTTCCCTACCGCCATTCCTTGATGCCTTTACCTCGTCAGGGCGAGGGCCGAGGAGATAGGGCATGTCCAAGTTTTCGCGATACCAATTCTCTGTATCTTCATCCATTGTGATTGCCTTCTCATGCAGTAGCTTGCCATGAGCGGCAGCCCACATCTGAATGTCTTTCGTCTCGCCAATGTTGCGGACGCGCATCTTTGGGAACTCAGACGTATCGAAATTGTACCCGACCAGCTTTGGAACGAGATAAAGGTTAAAGACCCCACAGATGTAGTTGGCAATGTACTTCATTGCCTTCTGGAACATATCGACATGCGCTCCAGACGTTGCTCGACCACCGCCAGCCGAGAGTCCTAGCAGCATGAATTGTGCCATGACATTAAGCAGAATCTTCGAATCATGGTGCTCGATAGAAGGCATGATGTCAGATACTTGCCCACCTTCCGGCCTTACTAGCCTGAACCCATGCCCAGGTGGTTTTACTATGCCCGTCTTCTCGTTGGTACGAACGTTCGTGACCTGCTCCCAGGCAGAATCTACGTCGGGAGTAGAATAACCTTCTGGCAACTCCCATTCAGGAATGCCAAGATGGTTGCGTTCGTGGCCGATGGCATCGATTTTGTAGAGTTCCTTCTTAAAGTACCAGGGGTTATGAGCAGTACGGCCTAGTGGTTTTCCAGTCAAGTCCCCACCGAGGATGCCGAAGGTGAAAACGAGTAGCTGGTCGATCTTAATCTCGACCTTTTCAGCATTGCCACTAGCCCTGATCGCGTTATGAATGACGCTAACTGGCCCGCCATTGTCGTCATAGTTGATGTCCTCGATGGTGAGGGCAGGGCGGACGGCGAGGTTGCGAAGCATTGTGTATTTCTTGCGGTTCGCCCCCGCTCGCCGTGGAGTCCACTCGCGTCGTTCCCAGACTTGCTCCAGAACTGCGAAGCCGTCGTTGAACATGCGGAGGATATCTTCGAGCACAAGAACAAATGGACGTGAAGTTCCCTCGAAGATGTTAAAGCTCACAAATTCACTGATGTCCTTGTTGACTTGTTTCTTGTCAAAGGGCTGAACGAAAAAATGCGCCCCTTGAATCGGAACCTTTGTAGCTCTCAGAGCTACGTCAAAAGTCGTGTCGCCGTCCTCCATCTCCTTGAAGACTCGCAGCATTTGCTGCCGAGACGCGAACTGCGGTACAACGTCAGGAATTCTTGTAGGACGTGACGAACCCCGCTCCTTCATCGCCTCGGACGGCGTTTTCGTAGAACCCTTAGACTCGTAGCTCGTTCCTGAAACAATCTTGCGCGGATCTTGCTGGAAAGTCCGAGGCTTGCCAGTTGCGATCAGAACCTTCCCACTACCAGGGATCTCTATGTACTTACTACTCATCGTCTGAAGCCGGGCGAGTCTAGTCTCAACTGCGAGTGATACTCAAAGGGGTTTTGGGCCTGCATCGGTCGCCTACCATACACGGCGCTCAGGTTGTCCCTGTGATAGCCCAGGATAAAGAGTTCGGACATTCCATAACGAATCGCATCAGGGCCGTGATCGTCGTAGTCCTTTTGACCCTCGCGCGTATTCTTGCCTTCCTTCTCAGGAACGGTTTGGAGATGCTCAAGCTGCCGAATAGTATTAGTGCAAGAGCGATCGATAAAGAACTTAGGCTTACCGTCGGGCTGTATTTTCATCCACTGCTTGACGATCTCGATGCCTTGATGCCATCCGCTGATTCCCCGATCAACGGGCAATTTGCGGCCAATGATAGAAGGGCCAGGCAAGATGAAGCTCAAAGTCCGCATAGCATCGGGGTCAGAGGGGTCAGCGAAACGGCCGTCAACGTGGAAGTGTGGTGGATTCTCACGACCTGCTAGAGCTAAGCCGTGTTCCTGATTAGTCTTGCGCCTAATTTGATACTCTCGCCAGACGTAAACATTGTCGGAGGGATCGACCATAACGTCCAAGCATACAAAGGGATCGGCGAAACCAAAGTCAAACCACTGATAGTTCTTCCAGAACGGGTTGTATACAAGATCCTTGACGTGGATCTCTCTATCAAACTCGTCATAGATACGGCCTTCGAGCGCGGTGAATTCTGCGCAATATTCCTGTAGCCAGTGGTATTTGCTGACTCGCGCTTTGATCGCTACCAATTCAGGCTGCTTCTCACCAAGTGGAAATTTAGCAGTATTCGCCCATGTTGGAAAACGCCAAGACTCGAATTCACCGAACGCTGGATCTTGCCCCAATAACCACATATCCTCATACCAATTGTGGCCTCTTGGGGTCGAAATCATATCAGCGGAGCCGCGTTTATCGAGCAACGCTGGCTCAATAAACATTTCCCATGTATCACGTTTATGAATAGCAGCCTCAGCTATAATACAATGATCGAGACCTTCGCCAATAAGCGAATCCTGCTTGTCAGCGGATTTTACTTCTAGTATGGTGTTCCAGGGCATTTGAATACGCATGTTGCCCTGG
>Ga0209751_10000118_pt1 | contig 78771 bp, 81 predicted proteins | sample RifCSP13_1_FD_184019 | JGI IMG/M metagenome (GOLD analysis project Ga0209751, IMG submission 184019) | Soil microbial communities from Rifle, Colorado - Rifle CSP2_sed 13_1 (SPAdes) (version 2) | ecosystem: Environmental > Terrestrial > Deep subsurface > Rock core/Sediment | place: Rifle...
CGGAATGCGGTCACCGACGACCGCGCGGCAGCGGCGACCGCATTCCGCGCCGAGCTGGCGCGCTACGTCGCGCTGCCCTTCTACCGCGCCATGCTGGAGGCGAGCGGCCTCGGCGAGGCGCTCGCCGTGTACGACCGGAGCGGCGAGGTGCCCGAGGCGCTCGCCGACGCGCTCGGCGCCGTCGGCGACGCGGCCGCGGCGCGGGCGTACGTCGAGGCGTACCGCCGCGCGGGCGTCACGCTGCCGGCGATCCGCCCGATCACCTTCCCCGACGCGCCGTGGTACCGCGGGACGCTCGAGGCGGCGGCGCTCTGACGCGGCGCGCGGGCGCCGTGGCGCTCGCGCTGCTGCTCGGGGGCTGCGCGTGGGGCCGGAGCGACGCCGCGCGCTCGCTGCCCGCCGACCGCGACGCCTCGCTCGTGTACGTCGCCCTCGGCGACAGCACCGTGGAGGGCGTCGGCGCCTCGAGCCCGGCGGCGAGCTACGTGGGGCGCCTGCACGCGCGGCTGCGCCGCGTCTACCCGAACGCGCGCCTGGTGAACCTCGGCGTCGCCGGCGCCACCTCGGCCGACGTGCGCGCCGGCCAGCTCGAGCGCGCGATCGCGCTCCGGCCGCACCTCGCCACGCTCTCGATCGGGCCCAACGACGTCACCGGGCGCGTGCCCGTCGAGACGTACGAGGACAACGTCGGCGTGATCCTCGGACGGCTCGCGCGCGAGACGCGCGCGGTCCTCGTCGTGAACCTGCTCCCCGACCTGGCGGTCACGCCGCGCTTCCGCGGGAGCCCCGCGCGCGACGCGCTCGGCCGCCGCACACTCGAGTTCAACCGGGCACTCGGCCGCGCGGCGCGCGCGCTCGGCGTCGAGCCGGTGGACCTCTACGGGCCGAGCCGCGAGGAGCTGCCGCGCCGGCCCGAGCTCGTGTGGTCCGACGGCTACCACCCGTCCGACGCGGGCTACGCGCGCTGGGCGGAGCTGCTCTGGGCGGGCGTGGAGGCGCGGATCGCCGCGCGTTGAATGACGGACGCCGCGCCGGCGTCCTAGGAGGTAGCATGGCCAGGATCGTCGCGCTCGCGCTCGCCCTGCTCGTCGCGGCGCTGGCGGGGGGCCCGGCGCCCGCCGCGGCCGGCGGCGTCAGGATCGTCATCGGCGGACCGCCGTTCCACCCGGCGGGCCGCCCGCGCCACGTCCACCCGCACCCCGGCCGGGCGATCGTCGTGCCCCGGCCGATCTACCTCGCGCCGCGCCGCTGCTGGGCGCAGGGGGCCTGGACCTACCAGTGGGTCCCGCAGAGCCAGGTCTACTACGCGTGGATGCCCGGGCACTACAACACCGACGCCCTCTGGGTCGAGGCCCAGTACGTGCCGCGGGTTCTCCAGTCCGGCTACTGGCAGCCGATCTGGATCGAGGGGCGCTGGGTCGACTGCTGACCGCGGCGCCCGGCGCGGCGCGGGGGAGGGAGCGCTGCCGATGGCCAAGACGCTCGACGAGATCATGGCGGACCTGCGCGACGAGGTCTTCCCCGCGTACGACTTCGCGCCGATCGCCGCCCAGCTCAAGCGCGACCACGCGTAGGGACGTGATACAACTGTAGGCCCATGCGGGCCTACATCGCCTCGCGCCTCGTCCAGACCGCGCTCGTCGTCTTCCTCTCGCTCACGGCCGTCTTCGGGATGGTGCGCCTGTCGGGCGACCCGGTGCTGCTGTTCATGCCGATGGACATCCAGGCGAAGGACGTGAACGAGTTCCGCGAGCGGCTGGGGTTCAACGACCCGCTCGCGGTCCAGTACGCGCGCTTCATCGCCGGCGCCGCCCACGGCGACTTCGGCGAGTCGCTCCGCTACCGGAGCGACGCGATGACCCTCGTGCTCGAGCGCCTGCCGGCCACGCTGCTCCTGGGCAGCACCGCCCTCGTGCTGACGCTCGTGATCGCGGTGCCGCTCGGCGTCCTCTCCGCCGTGCGCCGCGACAGCCTCCTCGACCACGTCGGCACGCTCGCGACCGTGCTGGGCCAGGCGACGCCCGGCTTCTGGCTCGGGCTCATGATGATCTACCTCTTCTCGGTGCAGCTCCGCTGGCTGCCGACCGGCGGGCGGGGCTCGCTCGCGCACCTCGTGATGCCCTCGATCGTCCTCGCCGCGTTCTTCGCCGCGCGCATCGCGCGGCTCACGCGCTCGGCGGTCCTCGACGTGCTCGGCGAGGAGTACGTGCTGACCGCGCGCGCCAAGGGGCTCGGCGAGGGGCGCGTGATCGGCAAGCACACGCTGCGCAACGCGGCGATCCCGATCGTCACGCTCGCGGGGCTCGAGGCGGGACAGCTCCTGGGCGGCGCCGTCATCACCGAGACGATCTTCGCCTGGCCCGGCCTGGGCCGCCTGACCGTCCAGGCCCTCCTGAACCGCGACTTCCCCGTCGTGCTCGCGGCGGTCTTCCTGATCTCGGTGCTCTACACCCTGATCAACCTGACCGTCGACCTCCTCTACGGCTGGCTCGACCCCCGCGTGCGCCTCCAGTGAAAAAATACCTGGGCGGCGGCGTCACGCTCGCGGTCCTCCTCGTCGCCGTCCTGGCGCCGTGGCTCGCGCCCCACGATCCGCTCCGCGCCGACCTGGTCCAGAGCCTCCGGCCGCCGGGCACGCCCGGCCACTGGCTCGGCACCGACCAGCTCGGGCGCGACGTGCTCGCGCGCGTGCTCCACGGGGCGCGCCTGGCGCTGTTCATCGGCGGCTGCACGGTGCTGCTCACGGCGGTGGTGGGCGGCCTGCTCGGCCTCGTCGCGGGCTTCGTCGAGCGCTGGCCCTCGGCCGCGCTCATGCGGATCGCCGACGTGCAGCTCTCGTTCCCGTTCATCCTGCTCGCGATGACGATCAACGCGATCGTGGGCCTCGGGCTGCGCAACATCATCCTGAGTCTTTCGGCCGCCGGGTGGGTCGTGTATGCTCGCGTGGTGCGCGGCGAGGTGCTCTCGGTGAAGCAGCGCGAGTATGTCCACGCCGCCGCGGCGCTCGGCGTCGGCCGCGTCCGGCTGCTGTTCCGCCACGTCCTGCCCAACGTCGCGCCGTCCATCGTGGTGGTCGCCAGCCTGCAGTTCTCGCAGTTCGTCGTGGCGGAGGCGGCCATCAGCTTCCTCGGCTTCGGCGTCCAGCCGCCCACGCCCGCGTGGGGCAGCATGCTCTCGGAGAGCCGCGACTTCCTCTACGTCGCGTGGTGGCTCGCCGCCTTCCCCGGCGCGGCGCTCGCGCTGACGGCGCTGGGCGTCAACCTGCTGGGCGACTGGCTGCGCGACCGCCTCGACCCCAAGCTCAGAGTCTGAACAAGGAGATCCATATGCGTGGCCTCAGAAGCGCTCTCGCCGTCTCGCTGGTCCTCGGCCTGCTCGCCGCGGCGCCCGCCGGCGCCCAGGATCGCGTCAGGAGCAAGGAGGTCGTCCTCGGCCTCGGCGCCGAGCCGCGCACGATGCTCGCCGTCACGATCGTGGACTGGACGACCAACACGCAGCTCGAGCACGTCTACGACCGGCTGCTCGACCGCGATCCCAAGACGCTCCGGCCCAGGCCCATGCTCGCGACCGGCTGGAAGATCGTCAACGACACGACCTGGGAGTTCACGCTCCGCCGGGGTGTCAAGTTCCACAACGGCGAGCCGTTCGACGCGCAGTCCGTCAAGGCCACGATGGACTACCTGAAGAACCCCGCCAGCAAGAGCCACTACGCGGCGTACTGGCGCCTCGTCAAGGAGGTCCAGATCGTCGACCCCTACACGGTCCGGTTCGTCACCGAGAAGCCGTGGCCGAGCCTGATCGACCGCGCCTCGCTCACCGACTTCCTCGTCCTGCCGGCCAAGGCGCTCCGCGAGCTCGGGCCCGAGAAGCTCAACCAGCACCCGATCGGCACGGGGCCGTTCAGGTTCGTCGAGTGGAAGCGCGACGAGCGGCTGGTGCTCGAGCGCAACCCCGACTACTGGCAGGGCCCGGCCGACGTCGCGCGCGTCACGTTCCGCTTCATCCCCGAGTTCAGCGCGCGGATGGCCGCGCTCCTCTCGGGCGAGATCGACGTCATGAAGGACGTGCCGCCCCACGTGCTCGAGGCCGTGGAGCGGAGCGGGCGCGCGAAGATCCGCGCGGCCGTCTCCTCGCGCATCAACTACCTCGCGCTCGTGAACCTCAAGCCCGGCCCCATGCAGGACCTGCGCGTGCGTCGCGCGCTCAACCACGCGGTCAACGTGGACGAGCTGATCGCGCAGGTGCTCAAGGGGCGCGCCACGAAGATCTGCGGGCCGCTCTCGCCGGCCAACGTGGACTACGCCCCGGTCGAGTGCTACACGTACGACCCGCAGCGCGCCGCGGCCCTCCTCCGCGAGGCCGGCCACGACCCGGCGAAGCTCCAGCTCACGCTCGACACGCCGTCGGGCCGCTACCCGCTCGACAAGGACGTCTCGCTGGCGATCGCCGCGCAGCTCCAGCGGCTCGGCATCAAGGTCAACGTCGTCGTCAACGAGTGGGGCACGCACCTCGACAAGATCAAGAACCGCAACACCGGCGACATGTTCTTCCTCGGCTGGGGGCCGGCCGTGTTCGGGCAGGGCGTCGTCGAGCCGCTCTTCCAGGCCAACCAGACCTACTCGTCCTACGGCAACAACAAGGTCATCAACGAGAAGATCGCGCGGGCGATCACGATCGTGGACCCGAAGGGCCGCGCGGCCGCGTACGCCGAGCTCCAGGGCCTCGCCCACGAGGAGGCCGCGTGGGTGCCGCTCTGGCAGCAGCACGACCTCTACGGCGTCGCGAGCCACGTCGAGTGGACGCCGCGCGCCGACGAGAAGGTCTGGATGTACGAGGCCAGGGTGGTGGCTCGATGAGCCTCACGGTCTTCACGAACGCGTTCCTGATCGACTGCACGGGCGCCGAGCCGAAGGAGGGCGCGGCCGTCGTCGTCGAGGACGACCGGATCAAGGACGTGCTCCCGGGCGGCAAGGTCGGCCCGCTGCCCGGCCCCGTGACGACGCTCGATTGCAAGGGCGCCACGCTCATGCCCGGCCTGACCGACGCCCACGTCCACATCTGCGCGGTCACCGAGAACATCACCGACCAGCACCGCTACTACCCGCCGAGCTACATCGCCGCCCGCGCGATGCGCCGTGCCGAGGAGTGCCTGCTGCAGGGGTTCACGACCGTGCGCGACGCCGGCGGCGCCGACTACGGCTTCCGCCTGGCGCTCGAGGAGGGGCACTTCCCCGGGCCGCGCCTGCTCGTCAGCGGCCACTACATCTCGCAGACCGGCGGTCACGGCGACAAGCGGCGCCGCGCGGAGTGGACCCCCCCCATCGACTGCTGCATCGGGATGATCGGCTCGATCGCCGACGGCGAGGCCGAGGTCCGCAAGGCGGTGCGCGAGCAGCTCCGCCGCGAGGTGGACCAGATCAAGATCATGGCCTCGGGCGGCGCGATGTCGCCCTCCGACGAGCTCGACACCACCCAGTTCACGGTGGCCGAGATGCGCGCCGCGGTGGAGGAGGCCCAGGCCGTCGGCACGTACGTGCTCTCCCACGCGTACTCGGACCCGGCCGTCCGCAACGCGGTCGCCGCCGGCGTCCGCTCGATCGAGCACGGCAACCTGATCCGCGAGACCGCGGCCAAGGCCATCAAGGACGCCGGCGCCTTCCTCGTCCCCACGATGGTCACCTACGAGGCGATCTACCGCGAGGGCAAGCGCTACGGCATCGGCGACCACCAGATCCAGAAGATCGACCTGGCGCGCCAGCAGTCCGTGCAGGGGCTCACGCACGCCTACCGGGCGGGCTGCAAGATCGGCTCGGGCTCCGACCTCCTCGGCGACATGATGACCCAGCGCGCGGTCGAGTTCGAGCTGAAGGGCCAGGTGATGACGCCGATGGAGGTGCTGCTCTCGGCGACGAGGGTCAACGCCGAGCTGTTCCGGATGCAGGACCGGATCGGCACGGTCGAGCCCGGCAAGTACGCCGACCTCCTCGTCGTCGCCGGCAACCCGCTCGAGAACCTGCGCGTGTTCCAGGTCCAGGACAACCTCCGGCTCATCATGAAGGGCGGCCGTGTCCACAAGCGGACCCTCTGAGCGCACGCTCGACCTGCGCCTGGCCCCGATGGCCGCCGTGACCAACGCGCCCTTCCGGCTGGTCGCGCGCGAGTGCGGCGCGGGGCCGCTCACCAGCGAGGAGATCGACGCCCGCGCCCTCGTCGCGGGCAGCGCCAGGACGCTCGAGCTCACGCGCGGGCTGCCCGGCGAGCGGCCGCTCGCGATGCAGCTCCTCGGCGCGGACGCGGACGTGCTCGCCGAGGCCGCGCGCCGGCTCGAGGCCGCGGGCGCCGACGCGATCGACCTCAACATGGGCTGCCCCGTCGCGAAGGTCGTCGCGAAGGGCCAGGGCGCCGCGCTCATGCGCGACCCGCTCGCCGCGGCGCTGATCCTCCGCACCCTGCGCAAGGCGATCGGCGTGCCGCTCACGGCCAAGATCCGCGGCGGCTGGGACGACCGCACCGTGAACGCCGTCGAGGTCGCGCGCATCGCCGAGAGCGAGGGCGTCGCCGCGCTCACGGTCCACCCGCGGACGCGCTCGCAGCAGTTCGCGGGCGTGGCGCCCTGGGAGATCATCGCCGCCGTGGTGGACGCCGTGCGCGTCCCCGTCGTCGGCAACGGCGACGTCCGGAGCCACGCCGACGCCGCCGCCATGGTGCGCGCGACGGGCTGCGCGGCGGTGATGATCGGCCGGGGCGCCCTCGGCGCCCCGTGGATCTTCCGGGGCGACGCGGTCCCGCGCGACGAGCGGGCGCGGATCATCCGGCGCCACTGCGCGCTGATCGAGGCGCACCTGCCGCCGCGCCTGGCGCTCGTCCAGACGAAGAAGCACCTGGCGTGGTACTGCCGCGGCCTGCCCGGCGCCGCCGCGATGCGCGAGGCGCTGTTCCGCGCGCCGACCGCGGCCGCGGCGCAGGACCTCTGCCGGGGCCTCTGGTGACGGCGCCGCGCTGGTTCGAGGACTTCGCCGTGGGCGACCGCTTCCGGAGCCCCTCGCGCACGCTCACCGACGCGCACTTCCTGTTCTTCGCCGGGCTGACGGGCGACAACCACCCGATCCACTACGACGTCGAGTACGCGAAGAAGACGCGCTTCGGCCGGCCGCTCGCCCACGGGCTCCTGCTGGCGGCGCTCACCGCCGTCGGCGCCTCCTCGCTCGCGCCGCTCCTCGAGGACTCGATCGTCGCCTTCGTCGAGCAGACCACGCGCTTCCGCGCCCCCGCCTTCGTCGGCGACACGATCGCCCCGGAGCACGAGGTGGTCGCGCTCGAGCGCCGGCGCTCGGCCGGGCTGCTCACCCTGCGCGTGACCCTCCGGAACCAGCGGGGCGAGACCGTGCTCGAGGGCGAGCACCGCTACCTGATCGCCTACCGCCCGGCCGCGTGATCCGCCGCCGGCCGCCCCTCCGGTACGGCGCCGTCGTCTTCGACATGGACGGCGTGCTGGTGGACTCCGAGCCGATGCACGTGGACGCGATGCGCGAGGTCCTCCGGCCGTTCGGCGTCGAGTACACCGACCGCGAGAACCGGGAGTTCTTCGGCCACACCGACCTCGAGGTGTTCCGCGCGCTGCGCGCCCGCCACCGCCTGCCGGTGGACGAGCAGGAGCTGACGCGCCGGCGCACGGCGCTGCTGATCCGCCTGACGCGCGAGCGCACGGTGCCGATGCCGGGCGTGCCCGACGTGCCCCGCCGGCTCCACGACCACGGCTACCGCCTCGCCGTCGCGTCGTCCTCCGCGCCCGAGCTGATCCGCGTCACGGTGGACCGGCTCGACCTCGCGCTCGAGCTCCGGGAGCAGGTCTCGGGCCTCGAGGTGGGCCGCGGCAAGCCGGCGCCCGACGTCTTCCTCGAGGCCGCGCGGCGTCTGCGCGTGACGCCCGGCGAGTGCCTGGTCGTCGAGGACTCGCGCAACGGCCTGCTCGCCGCCAGGGCCGCGGGCATGGCGTGCGCGGCCGTCCCCTGCCCGGCGACGCGCCACGAGGACTTCGCCGAGGCCGACATCCGCCTCGGCGCGCTGCCGGAGCTGCTGCCGATCCTGCTGCCGTCCCCCGGCCTCCGGCCCCGCTAGTCCGAGCGCCCGCGCGCGGAGACGTCCCAGACCGCCTCGACCGTCGCGCCGCGGAGCGCGTAGATCCGGTCGTAGAGGTTGATCGTCGGGTCGCAGTGCGGCGGGAAGAACTCGATGCGCTCGCCCAGGCGCGGAGCGCGCGCCGGGTCGGTCACCGTCAGGCGGCCGTGCTCGTCGCCGGCGAACGCGTAGGCGACGCCCGGGCGCTCGACGGGCTCGGGCGGGAAGGGCTTGTCGGTCGAGAAAGCCTTGAGCCCGGCGTCCACCATGGCGCGCTCGGCCGTCGGCACGCTCACGACCGTCGCGATCACGCTGAGCGCCAGCTCGAAGTCGGTGAGCGCGGCGGCGCCGCGGCCGCCGATCCGCCGGTACTCGAGGTCCATCACGCAGTAGGAGCCGGCCTGGAGCTCCGTGAGGCCGTCGAGCTCGACGTCGATGTCCCAGGTGCCCGTCGAGCCGCCGGCGACGATCTCGACCGGGAGCCCCGCCTCCTCGCAGAGGCGCCGCGTCTCCATGAGCGGGGCGAGCGCCGCGCGCGAGGCCTGGCGCCGCGCCTCCCAGCCCGCCACGTGGGCGCACTGGCCCGCGTAGCCCTGGAGCCCCCGCAAGCGCAGCGCGCGCTGGCCGGCGACCGCACGCGCCAGCGCGAGCGCCGGCGGGCCGGGCTGGATCCCCGTGCGCCGGTTGCCGACGTCCACGTCCACCAGGACGCCGAGCGTCACGCCCTCGGCGGCGGCCTCGCGCCCGAGGTCCGCGACGTTCTCCGGATTGTCCACGACGACCAGCGTGTCGGGCGCCTCGGCCGCGAGCCGCAGGAGGCGGCGGATCGTGCCCGGCGCCACGATCTCGGTCGTGATCAGGAGGCCGCGCACGCCCGCGCCCGCCATCACCTCGGCCTCGCCGAGCTTGGCGCACGCGACGCCGAGCGCGCCCGCCGCGACCTGGCGCTTCGCGATCTCGGGGCAGCGGTGGGTCTTCGCGTGCGGGCGCAGGCGCTTGCCGGCGCGCCGCACGTGCCCGGCCATGCGCTCGAGATTCCGCTCGAACCGGTCGAGGTCGAGGAGGAGGGCGGGCGTCGGGATGTCGTCGCGGGTCATCGTCGGACGCCCCAATCTAGCATGCTAGACTCGCCCCATGCCCGGCCGGCCGTATCTACAGATCCCGGGGCCGACGCTCGTGCCCGAGCGCATCGTGCGCGCGATGTCGCAGCCGGTCATCGACCACCGCGGCCCGAAGTTCGCCGCGCTCGTCGAGGCGTGCCTCGGAGGCCTCCGGCGCGTCTTCCAGACGCGGCAGGGCCACGTCGTCCTCTACCCGGGCTCGGGCACGGGCGCGTGGGAGGCGGCGATCGTCAACACGCTCTCGCCGGGCGACCGCGTGCTCGCGTGCGTGAACGGCCACTTCTCGACGGGCTTCGCGAAGACGGCCGAGGCCTACGGCATGGACGTCGAGCGCCTCGAGGTCCCCTACGGCGAGGGCGTGCCCGCCGACCGCCTCGAGTCGCGCCTGCGCCAGGACACGGCGCACGAGCTGCGCGCGGTGCTCGTCGTCCACAACGAGACGTCCACCGGCGTCACCTCGAACGTCGCCGCCGTCCGCGCCGCGCTCGACCGCGCCGGGCACCCCGCGCTGCTCCTCGTGGACACGGTCTCGTCGCTCGCGTCCATCGACTTCCGGTTCGACGCCTGGGGCGTGGACGTGGCGCTCACCGGGCCGCAGAAGGGGCTCATGCTGCCGCCCGGCATGGCGATCCTCGCGGTGAGCGAGCGCGCGCTCTCGGCGAGCGACAAGGCGCGCTGCCCGCGCGCGTACTGGGACTGGAAGCCCGTCCTCGAGCGCAACCGGCGGGGCGAGTTCCCCTACACGCCCGCGACCGTCCTGCTCTTCGGGCTGGAGGAAGCGCTCCGGATGCTGGAGGAGGAGGGGCTCGAGAACGTCTTCCGGCGCCACGCGCGCCTCGCCGAGGCCTGCCGGCGCGCCGTGCGCGCGCTCGGGCTCGAGCTCCTCTGCCGGAACCCCGTCGAGTACTCGAACACGCTCACCGCGGTCGTGATGCCGGAGGGCGTCGACTCCGACGAGCTCATCCGCCGCGCGTACGCGAGGCTCGAGCTCTCGCTCGGCGTCGGCCTCGGCGCCGTGAAGGGCCGCGTCTTCCGGATCGGCCACCTCGGGAGCCTGAACGAGCTCGACCTGCTCGGCGGCCTCGCGGGCGTGGAGATGATGCTGAAGGATATCGGCGTCCCCGTGACGCTCGGCGCCGGCCTCGCCGCCGCCCAGGACTCCCTGCTGGTCTCGGCGCCCGCGGGCTAGGGGGTCACCATCGCCCGGATCGCCGCCGCGATCCGCCCGGCGTCGGGCAGCACCGCGTCCTCGAGCGGCGGCGCGAACGGCACCGGCACCCCGGGATTGCCCAGCCGGCGCGGCGGCGCCTTCAGCGCGCCGAACGCGCGCTCGGTGACGAGGGCGAGGATCTCGCCCTGGATGCCGCACGTCAGATAGGCCTCGTCCACCGCCAGCAGGCGTCCGGTCTTGCGCACCGAGCCGACGATCGTCTCCCGGTCCAGCGGCACGAGGGTCCGCGGGTCGACCACCTCGACCGAGATGCCCTCGGCGGCCAGCGCCTCCGCCGCCGCGAGCGCGTGATGCACCATCGTCAGCGTCGCGACGACCGTGAGGTCGTCGCCGGCGCGACGGATCGCCGCCCGGCCGAACGGGATCACGTGGTCGGGGTCCTGGAACTCCGGGGGCACCGGCCAGCGCGTCCGGTAGAGCGCCTTGTGCTCGAAGAACAGCACCGGGTTGTCGTCGCGGATCGCCGCCTTCATCAGCCCCTTGGCGTCCAGCGAGGTCGCCGGCAGCGCCACCTTGATGCCGGGCGCGTGGGCGAACCAGGAGTAGAGCGACTGCGCGTGCTGCGCCCCGGTGCCCTGGCCGCCGCCGCACGGCAGCCGGATGACGAGCGGGACCCGGACCTGCCCGCCGGTCAGGTAGCGCAGCAGGGCGGCCTGATGGGTGAGCTGGTCGATCGCCACGGAGAGGAAGTCGCCGAACTGGAACTCGACGATCGGCCGCATGCCGCCGAGCGCGGCGCCCACCGCCGCGCCCACGACGGCGACCTCCGAGCAGGGGGTGTCGCGAACCCGCTCGAGGCCGAACTCCGCGGCGAGGCCCGTGGTGACGCCGAAGGGCGGCGCGCCCGCGATGTCCTCGCCCATCTGGAACACCGTCGGGTCGCGGCGCATCTCCTCGCGCATCGCCTCGTTGATCGCGCCCCGGATGCTCGGCCACTCGCGCTCCTCCGGCTTCACGGCCCCGCCCGGGCGGAACAGCTTCCGGTCGAACCGGCTCATCGGCGCCTCACGCCCAGAGGTCCTCGAACGCCTCGCGGGGCTCCGGGACCGGGCTCTGCCGCGCGAACTCGACGGCGGCCGCGATTTCTGCCTCGATCTCGGCTTCCATCCGCGCGGACGCCTCCTCGGTGAGGAGCCCCGCGGCGGCGAGCCGCGCGCGGAAGCGCTTGATCGGGCACGCCTCCCAGGCCGCGGCGATCTCCTCCCGGGAGCGATAGTGCTGCGGGTCGTGGGCGAGGTGACCGCCGAGACGGACCGTCCGTGCCTCGACGAGCGTCGTGCCCCCGCCCGCCCGCGCCCGGGCGACGGCCGCGGCGACGGCGTCGCGCACGGCGAGCGGGTCGTTGCCGTCGACCAGCGCACCGGGCAGGCCGTACGCCGCCGCGCGGTCGGCGATCGACGCCGCCTTCACCGCAACGGCCACCGGCTGCGAGATGCAGTAGCCGTTGTTCTCGCAGAGCAGGATGAGCGGCAGCGTCCACATGGCGGCCAGGTTGGCGCTCTCGTGCACTGCCCCCTCGTTGGCGGCGCCGTCGCCGAAGAAGACCAGGCTGACGCGATCGGTGCCCCGGAGCTTCTGCGCGAGCGCCATCCCCGCCGCCACCGGGACCTGGGCCGCGACGATGCCGCCCATGCCGATGACGCCGCGCGAGACGTCGGTGACGTGGTAGGACTTGCCCTTGTTGTAGCCGGTCCGCCGGCCGTAGAGCTCGGCCATGATGCGCGTGGGGTCGAGCCCGCGCGCCACCTGAGGCGCCTGGCCCCGGTGGGTGGTGAAGACGACGTCGCCCGGCTCGAGCGCCGCGCACGCGCCGGCGGACACGGCTTCCTGGCCGGTGGAGAGCGCGGGCGGGATGCCCCCGATCTCGTCGCGGGCGTAGGCCTCGGCCCACGCCGCCTCGAGGCGGCGGATCAGGAGCATCGTGCGCAGCAGGCCGATCTCCGTCCGCATGCGCCCTCAGCGCCGGTCGAGCCGGCGCACCTCGGAGGGCTCGCCCGTCGAGCCGCGGTCGAGCCCCGTCGCCCGGAGCAGCGGGCTGTCGGCGCCGCCGCCGAACACCGCAGGGCCGCGCGCGAGCAGTCCGCCGTCCACCACGATGGTCTCGCCGGTGACGAAGCCGGCGTCCGGCGACGCCAGGAAGACCACCACGCCGGCGACGTCGCGCGCCCGGCCGGCGTCGGGCCAGGGCTGGCGCTCGAGGATCGCGCGCTCGGCCGCCGCCGGGTTGCCCCGGTGGAACAGCTCGGTCATCAGCGGGCCGGGCGCGACCGCGTTCACCCGGATGCGGTGCGGCGCCAGCTCCACGGCGACGCTCCGGGTGAGATTGACGATCGCGGCCTTCGCCGCGGAGTAGCAGTGGGCCCCGCCCCCGGCCGCGAAGCCGGCCACCGACGACGTCGAGATGATCGAGCCGCCCTGGCCCTGCGCCGTGAGCACCCGGGCCCCGTGCTTCATGCCGAGGAACACGCCGCGCAGCAGCACCGCGAGCGTGGCGTCCCAGTCCTCGACCCGGGTCTCGGCGATGGGGCCGAACGCGCCGCCGATCCCCGCGTTGTTGAACACGCAGTCCAGCCGCCCGAACGCGTCGAGCGCGCACGCGAGCATCGCCTCGACGTCCCGCTCCTCGGCGACGTCCGTCCGCACGAAGCGGATGGCGTCCCGGTGCCCCGCCTGTGCCGCCTGCGCCAGGACCGCCTCGGCGTTGCGCGTGTTGAGGTCGGCGATCACGACGCGCGCGCCCTCGGCGAGGAACCGCAGCGCGGTGTCGCGACCGATGCCGTTGGCCCCGCCGGTGATCACCGCCACCGCGCCGGCCAGTCTGCCCGCGGGGCTCGCGTCCATGCGGTGTCCTCCTTCGCTCGCCGGGGCTGCGCGCGCGACGCCGATCAGGTCCGGGCCGGTGACGACAGCCGGGCGAGGTAGGCCGCGGGCGCCCCGTCGCGCCGCTTGTAGACGTGGAGCGTGCACGACCCGTCCGGCCGCGCCGGCTCGTCGAACACCCAGTGGGGCCGCCCGAACCACTCGACGGGCGCCACGCCGTTCCAGACCGGGCAGTGCGAGCAGTACACGGGGAAGCGCGCCTGGCCCAGCGTGAGGGGGCCCGGCTCCTCGACGTATGCGAGGGCGTCGCGCCCCGCGTAGGCGCCGGCCAGGCGCAGTCGGCCGCCGCTCCCGCAGGGCGCCTGCTCGATCGTGAACTTCTCCGCGTCCTCGCGGACCTCGACCTGCCCCATGTGCTGCTTGAGGAGGAAGGCGCTCGCCCGGGCGAACTCGGCCGCGCTCATCTGCTCCCACTTCTCGAAGCCCGGCCGCTGCCCCTCCGCCGTCTCGCGGTGGAACCGGAGCAGCTCGGCGGGCCCGAACTCGCGGAGCACGTAGCCGAACACGTCGGCCATGAAGCGGATGAGGCGGTCGTGGAGGGGGACGTACTGGCGCTGCTCCTTGTCGTCGACGGCGGCGCGCGCGCGCGGCGCGGCGCCGGCCTCGATGGCCGCGAGCGCCTCGCGCGCCCGCAGCGACTGCTCGGCGACGAAGCACGCCTCCGCCGCGCCGAGGAGTCGCTCCGTCCGGTCGAGCTCGGCCGGCGGGGCTCCCGCGGGGGGCGCCGCCGCGCCGCCCCGGAGGTCGTCGATGACCCGCCGCGACTCGGGCGAGGCGAAGGCCCCGTCCATGAGGACGAGCATGTCCCCGCGGAAGCGACGCAGGAGCGGGACGAGCCCCGCGCGCGCCGGGCGCTCGCCGACGAGCCGCAGGAGGACGCGGATCGTGATCCCGAGCCCCCGGTACATGAGCACGTACTCCTTCTCGAGGCTGCGCGCCTGGCCGTCGCCCTCGAGCGCGAGCCTGCGCGCCGTCCCCAGGTCCCCCGCGTCGAGCGCGGCCCGGAGCCGATCGGAGAGCCGGCGGCCCCACTCGGACGGCGCGGGCGCTGGCAGGCTGGCCGGCCCGCTACGCGGCGAGGTCGAGCGGGGAACGATCGGCATGCGCCGAAGCTATACCGCGGCACCGGGGCGGTTCAAGCGGGAACTTGCGCCGACGAGCCTCGCGCCTACCGGCGCAGCGCGCGCTGGAGGGCGCGCTGCTGGATGCCCTGGATCACGTCGTGCTGGAGGTCGGGCCGGCGGGGCTCGGGGCGGACCGCCTCGCGCAGGAGCCGCTCGGTGCGCTGGGCCTGCTCGACCTCGGCGGCGTCGCGCTCGGCCTGGCGCACCGCCTCGTCCAGCCTGAGCGCGGGGCGCACGATCGCGCGCCGGGCGCGCTCCTCGCGCGAGACCTCCGTCTGCCGGAGCTCGAGCGGCACCCGGGCGGGCGCGAGCGTCCCCTGAGCCGCCGCGGTCACGGGCCCGGCCGTCACGACCACCACCGCCGTCGCGAGCGCTCGCCGCCACGTCATGGCGCCGCCCCCCTTCGGGCCCAGCGTACACCTGTGCCCGGCCCCCGACACCCGGCGCTCGGGGTGCACGCGGCGGGCGGCGTGTCTTCCTGTTTCCGGTTGTGGCCGCCCCGTCCGGGGCCTAGAGTGGTCGACACCCGCGAGCCCGGTCGGCGGGGGAGCGCCATGAGACAACGAACGATCGCGACGGCGTTATAGACGCTCCGCGCTCAGTCGCGCCACCGGCGCGAGAGATCCTGATAGGCGTCCACGCGGCGATCGCGGAGGTAGGGCCAGATGCGGCGGACCTCCTCGCCCCGGCCGAGGTCGAGGTCCACGACGAGCACCGCCGGGTCGTCCGCCGGCGCCTCGGCGAGGATCTCGCCCTGGGGCCCCGCGACGAAGCTCGATCCCCAGAAGCGGATCCCGTCCGTCCGGCCCGAGGGGTCGGGCTCGTGGCCGGTGCGGTTGGCGACGAGGACGCAGAGGCCGTTGGCGATCGCGTGCGAGCGCTGGATCGTGACCCACGCCTCGCGCTGGCGCGCCTGCTCGGCCGGGTCGTCCTCGCTCGACCAGCCGATCGCCGTCGGGTAGCAGAGCAGGTCGGCGCCGCGCAGCGCCATGAGCCGCGCGCCCTCCGGGTACCACTGGTCCCAGCAGACCTGCACGCCCAGGCGACCCGCGGCGCTCGCGACGGGCTCGAAGCCGAGGTCGCCCGGCGCGAAGTAGAACTTCTCGTAGTAGCCCGGGTCGTCGGGCACGTGCATCTTCCGGTAGAGCCCGGCGAGCCGGCCGTCCGGATCGAGGACCGCGGCGGTGTTGTGATGGAGCCCGGGCGCGCGGCGCTCGAAGACCGAGGCGACCACGACCACGCCGAGCTCGGCGGCGACCCGCCCGAGCGCCTCGGTCGTCGGCCCCGGCACGGGCTCGGCCAGGTCGAAGAGGGCCGTGTCCTCGCTCTGGCAGAAGTAGCGGAGCGCGTGGAGCTCGGGGAGCAGCACGAGCCGGGCGCCGCGGCGCGCGGCCTCGCGGATGGCCGCGACGCTCGCCGCGAGGTTCTCGTCGCGGCGCTCGCCGCAGCGCTGCTGCACCACCCCCACCGTGAGCTTGCGGGTTGCCATGCGCTCAGGCCTCGGCGGGCACGACGCCCGCGGGAAGCTGCATCGTGATGCAGTGGAGGCTCCCGTACTCGCGGATCAGCGGGCGGCAGTCCACCGTGACGACCTCGCGGTCCGCGAAGCACCGGGCGAGCGCCGCGCGCGCCCGGCCGTCGGCCGCGTCATTGTACCCCGGCACCAGCACGGCACCGTTCGTGATCAGGAAGTTCGCGTAGCCCGCGGGCAGCCGTCCGCCCTCGGCGTCCAGCACGGGCGCGGGGAGCGGCAGCGGCACGAGCGCGTAAGGCCGCCCGTCGGGCCGGCGCAGCGCGCGGAGCTCGCGCGCCAGCTCGGCGAGCCCGGCGTGCTGCGGATCGCGCGGGTCGGCGCACGCCTGGAAGGCGATCGTCTCCGCGTCGCAGAAGCGGGCGAGCGTGTCCACGTGGCCGTCGGTGTCGTCGCCCTCGAGCGCGCCGTGCTCGAGCCAGAGCACGCGGCGGACGCCGAGCCAGCGGGCGAGCGCGGCCTCGAGCTCCTTCTGCGCGAGGCCGGGGTTGCGGCCCGGCGAGAGCAGACAGCTTCGCGTCGTGAGCACGGTCCCCTGGCCGTCGGTCTCGACGCTCCCGCCCTCGAGCACGAGGTCCACCGCCTCGAGCGGCGTCGCGCCGAAGGCGCCCTGCGCGGCGAGCGCGCGGGTGATCCGGTCGTCCAGCTCGGCGGGGTACTTGCCGCCCCAGCCGTTGAAGCGGAAGTCGAGCAGCGTCAGCCGGCCGCCGCGGCGCACCGCCAGCGGCCCGTGGTCGCGCGCCCACGTGTCGTTGGACGGCGCGGTGTAGGCGCGCACGCGCCGCGGGTCGCCGCCCGCCGCGGCGATCGTCCGGCGGACGTGCTCGGCGTGCGCCGGGTCCCGGCCGACCACGAGCACCGTCGTCCGCCGCGTCAGCTCCGCCGTGATGCGCGCGAAGCACGCCTCGGCCTCCGCGAGCTGGTCGCGCCAGTCGGTCCGATCGTGGGGCCAGGTGAGCAGCACCCCGCTCTGCGGGGCCCACTCGGGCAGGAGGCCGTCGGGCGGCGTGGTCACACCCCTATGGTATAAGAAGAACGCCATGGCCCCGGAGCCGCTGCCCGAGTACCGCGTGCGCGCGCGCAACACCGCCGCAGTCTCCGAGAACAAGATCCACGAGGACGCGGTCGCCCGGCGTTACGGCTTCCGGGGCGGTCTCGTGCCGGGCGTGACCGTGTACGCCTACCTCACGCGGCCCCTCGTCGAGGCGCTCGGCCCGGCGTGGCTCGAGCGCGGCACCGCCAGCGTCCGCTTCCTCACGCCGGTCCTCGACGGCGAGGAGGTGACGGTGACGGGCGCGATCACCTCGCGCGACGCCCGGGGCCTGACGGCCGCGCTCACCGCGTCCACCGCCGCCTCGGGCGCGTGCGCGGTGCTCGAGGCCGCGCTGCCCGCCGGCACCCCGACGCCCGTGAACCCGGCGCTCTACCGCGAGGCGCCGCTGCCGGCCGAGCGCCCCGAGGTGAGCCGCGCGCACCTCGCCTCGCTCGACGCGCTCGGCACGCCGGTGACGCTCTACGACGAGGCGCGCGCCGCCGAGTACGTCACGAGCGTCGGCGATACGCTCGCGTGCTACCGCGGCGCGGGCGGCCGGGTGCACCCGGCGTTCTTCCTCGACCAGGCCAACCGCTCGCTCGACAAGAACGTGCGCCTCTCGCCGTGGATCCACACGCAGAGCGTCGTGCGCCACCTCGCCGCCGCGCGCGTCGGCGAGACGCTCCGGACGCGCGGGCGCGTGCGCTCGCTCTTCGAGAAGAAGGGGCGCGAATTCGTCGAGGTCGATCTTCTGATCGTCGCCGGCGAGCGGCCGCGCCCGGTCGCGCACGTCCTGCACACCGCGATCTACCGGCTCCCCGTCCCCGCCTGAGTCGACGTCGGACCGTTGCTTCGGCGCGGGGGGCGTGCTAGAAACGTCCATCCCGAGGAGGAGGCCGCGCGATGGACCTGAACTACTCCCCCGAGGACCGCGCATTCCGGGCGGAGGTCCGGCGCTGGCTCGAGGCCAACGTCCCGAAGGACGAGCTCACGACCCTCGAGGCGCGCAAGGCCTGGCACCGCCGGCTCTACGAGGCCGGCTACGTCGGCATGCTGTGGCCGAAGGCGTACGGCGGCTGGGGCGCCACGCCGATGCAGCAGGCGATCGTGCAGGACGAGATGGCGCGCATCGGCGCGCCGCCGCCCATCAACGGCCTCGGCATCGGCTTCATCGGCCCGACGATCATCGTGCACGGCACCGACTGGCAGAAGCAGCGGTACCTCAAGAAGATGCTCACCGCCGAGGAGATCTGGTGCCAGCTCTACTCGGAGCCGAACGCGGGCTCCGACCTCGCGAGCCTCAAGACGCGCGCCGAGGACCAGGGCGACCACTTCCTCGTCAACGGCCAGAAGATCTGGACGTCGAGCGGCCCGATCGCCGACTGGGGCATCCTCCTCGCCCGCTCCGACCCGAAGGTCGCCAAGCACAAGGGCATCGCGTGCTTCCTGCTGCACATGCGCCAGCCCGGCGTCGAGGTGCGGCCGCTCAGGCAGATCACCGGCCACGCGCTCTTCAGCGAGGTCTTCATGACCAACGCGCGCGCCGAGACGCGCGACCTCATCGGCCGCCTGGACCAGGGCTGGGCGATCGCGCAGACCACGCTCGGCTACGAGCGCGGCGCCAACTCGCTCGGGCGCGTCACGCGCTACGCGATCGCGTTCCACCAGCTCGTCCGCGCGGCGAAGGAGCTCCGGCGCGGCGGCCGGCCGCTCCTCGAGGATCCGGTGGTCCGCGCGAAGCTCGGCCGCGCCTGGGCGGAGCTCGAGGTCCAGCGCTACGCCGGCCTGCGCGTGCTCTCGGCCCTGAACAAGGGCGAGCCGCCGGGGGCGGCGTCCTCGATCACGAAGCTCTCGTACACCGAGTTCGAGAAGCGCTACTACGAGACGGCGCTCGAGATCCTCGGGCCGTGGGGCCAGCTCATGGCCTCGCGCGAGGAGTTCGAGGAGGTGGACACCTCCTCCGGCGAGCCCGGCACGTGGGCGACCGCGTTCCTCTGGGCGCGCGCGGGGACGATCTACTCGGGCTCCTCGGAGATCCAGAAGAACATCATCGGCGAACGCGTGCTCGGCCTGCCCAAGGAAGTGCGCGCCGACCGTCTGAAGGCGTAGCGCCGTGGACTTCGCGTTCAGCCCCGACCAGCGTTTGTTGAGAGATTCGGCGCGGGCGTTCCTCGACCAGCACGTGACGCCCGCGACCCTCCGCCCGCTCTGGGACGACCCGCGCGGCGAGAGCGAGGCCACGTGGAAGGAGATGGCCCAGCTCGGCTGGCTCGGCCTGGCGCTGCCCGAGGCGTACGGCGGCAGCGCCCTCGGCATGGTCGAGACCGCGATCCTCCTCGACGAGCTGGGCCGCGCGGCCTACCCCGGCCCTTACCTGCCCACGATGCTCGCCGCCGCCGCGCTCGAGGCGGCGGGCGGCGAGGCACAGCGGACGCGCTGGCTCCCGGCGATCGCGACCGGCGAGGCGCGCGCGAGCCTCGCGCTCCTCGACGCGGACCTCGACTGGCGCCCGGAGGCCGCGGCGACGCGCGCGGAGAAGACGGCGACGGGCTTCGCGCTGACCGGGACCAAGCGCTTCGTGCCGTGGGCCCACGTGGCGAACGTGCTGCTCGTGCCCGCGCAGGCCCCCGAGGGGCTCACGCTCTTCTGCGTGGACCCGGCCGCCTCCGGCGTCACCCTCGCCCCCGCGCAGACCATGGATCCCGGCACGCGCTGGAGCAGCGTGACGCTCGCGCGCGCGCCCGTCGCCGCCGACGCGGTGCTCGGCGCGCCGGGGCAGGCCGGCCCGCTGCTCGCGGCGCTCCTGCGCCGCGGCGCCGTCGCCGCCGCCGCCGAGATGCTCGGCGCCGCGCGGCGGTGCCTCGACCTGGCCGTCGGCTACGCGAAGGTGCGCGAGCAGTTCGGCCAGCCGATCGGCTCGTTCCAGGCGATCCGCCACAAGTGCGCCGAGATGCTCCTCGAGGTCGAGAACTCGCACGCGGCCGTCTACTACGCGGCGTGGGCCCTCGACGCGCGGGCGGACGACCACGAGATCGCCGCCTCGATCGCCAAGGCCTACGTCGGCGACGCCGCGCGCAAGGTCTGCGGCGAGGCGATCCAGGTCCACGGCGGCATCGGCTTCACCTGGGAGTACGACCTGCACATCTACTTCAAGCGCGCGAAGGCGCTCGAGGCGCAGTACGGCGACGGCGACTACCACCGGGAGCTGATCGTCCGGCGCGTGGCGGCCTGACCCGGCGCCCGCGCCCGCCCGTGGCCACGAGCCCCCCGCCGCTCGACGGCATCCGCGTCGCCGACCTGACGAGCTACATCGCCGGCTCCTACGCCGCGATGCAGCTCGCGGACCTCGGCGCCGACGTCGTCAAGGTCGAGGCGCCCGAGGGCGACAGCTTCCGCGAGCTGCCCGGCTTCTTCGGCTGGAACCGTGGCAAGCGCTCGATCACGGTGAACCTCAAGACCCCCGAGGGGCGCCGGATCGTCGAGCGGCTCGCCGCGCGCGCCGACGTCTTCATGGAAAACATGCGGCCCGGCGTCGCCGACCGCCTGGGTGTCGGCCACGCGCGGCTCGCGGCGCAGAACCCGCGGCTGATCTACTGCTCGATCACCGCGTTCGGCTCGACGGGCCCGTCCGCGGACCGCCCCGGCTTCGACCCGATCCTCCAGGCCCTCGGCGGGCTGATGACGCTCCAGGGCTTCGGCGGCCCGCCGCAGTACCTCCGGACGGCGCCGACGGACTACTACACGGCGGCGCTCGCCGCGCAGGCGGTCCTCGCCGCGCTCTTCGTGCGCGCGCGCACGGGGCGCGGCCAGCGCATCGAGACGTCGCTGCTGCGCGGGGTGCTCGCGCTCCAGTCGGGCATCGCGGTGGACTACCCGGGCAAGCCCTCGCTGATCCGCGACAACCCGACCTATCGCCTCTACCAGGCGGGCGACGGCGCGTGGTTCTTCCTGGCGTGCGGCAACCAGTCCTTCTGGGTCAAGCTCTGCAAGGCGCTCGGCCTCGAGGCCCTCGCCGACGACCCGCGCTTCGGCTCCTGGGTGCTGCGCCTCGAGAACAACCAGGCGCTGCTGCCGCTGCTCGAGGCGCGCTTCCGCGAGCGGCCCCGCGCCGCGTGGCTCGAGGTCCTCGCCGCCCACGACATCCCCGCCGCCCCCGTGCAGCCGCTGCTCGAGTTCTTCGAGGACCCGGCGGTCCGCCACCACGACATGATCCACACCTACGACCACCCCGAGGTCGGCCGGCTCCGGCTGATGGGCCAGCCGCTCGGCTTCGACGACACGCCGACGCGCGACCCGGGGCCGCCGCCGACGCTCGGCCAGCACACCGACGCGGTCCTCCGCGAGCTCGGCTACGACGCCGCCGCGATCGCCGACCTGCGGGCCCGGGGCGTCCTGGGCGCGTAGGCGGCAGGCGCGGCGGCCGCCCGCCCGCGCGCGGCCCGTCGAGTATGATTGGGGCGGCGCCCCGCGGCCGTGAGGAGGACGCGAATGACCCACGTCAGGTACATCGACCGGACCCGCGAGTACTACCTGGGCGAGGGCTACACGACGCCCTACCGCTGGGCGCACTTCGACGAGATTCCCTTCACGCCGTTGCCCAAGCCGCTGTCGGCATGCCGGATCGGCCTCGTCACGACCGCCGAGGTCGCGGTTCGCGGCGAGGCGTCCCCGGATCACCTCGCGCGCACGGTCTACGCGCTGCCGACGGCGACGCCGGTCGAGCAGCTCTACAGCGGCAAGGACGCCTACGATCGCCACGCGACCACGCTCGACGACGTCGACGCGTACCTGCCGATCACGCGCCTCGGCGAGCTGGTCGCCGCGGGCCGGATCGGCGGCCTGGCGGCCCGCTTCCAGGTGGTCTTCTCGAACTACAGCCAGCGCACGACGATGACCGTCGACGCGCCGGCCGTCCTGGCGCAGTGCCGGGAGGACGGCGTCGACGCCGTCCTCCTCTGCGCCGTCTGACCGGTCTGCCACCAGACCGTGGGTCTGGTCGCGCGGCACCTGGAGGCGAACGGCGTGCCGACCGTCGTGTTCGGCTGCGCCCGGGACATCGTCGAGCACTGCGGCGTCCCGCGCTTCGTGTTCTCCGACTTTCCGCTCGGCAGCCCGTGCGGCCGGCCGTTCGATCCCGCGATGCAGCGCGCGATCGTGGGCCTGGGGCTCGACCTCCTGGCGGGCGCCGCGGGGCCCGGCACCACGGTGGTCACTCCATACGAGTGGGCCGCGGACACCTCCTGGAAGGACCGCATCCTCACCAGGGCGCAGCCCTTCCTGGAGGGTGAGGCGAAGGCGCGCTGGCTCGAGCGCAAGGCGGCGGGCCGGGCGGGCCAGGCGGAAAGGAAGGCCCGATGAGCTGGAGACACGTGAGCATCGAGCGCCAGGGGCCCATCGCGCTGGTCCGCTTCGACCGGCGCGAGAATCTGAACGCGTTCAACCAGGAGCTCGTGCGCGAGCTGACCGAGGCGGCGCGCAGCTTCCACGACGACCTCGAGACCCACTACGTGGTCCTCGCGGGCGCGGCCGAGGCGTTCTCGGCGGGCGCCGACCTCAAGGACGCCGCCTCCTGGAAGGTCGCCGAGCAGACCGACCTCGAGCGCCGCCGCCGCTTCTACTCGGGCGTCCGCCTCTGCCGCGCCGTGGAGGAGATGCCGCAGCTCGCGATCGCGGCGATGGAGCGCATGGCCGTCGGCGCCGGCGTCGCGCTCGCGCTCGCGTGCGACTGGCGCGTGCTCGGGCGCGGGGCCTATCTCTACGTGCCCGAGGTCAAGATCGGCCTCAACCTCCAGTGGGGCGCCCTCCCGCGGCTCGTCACGCTCGTCGGCCCGGCCCGCGCCAAGCGCGTCACGCTCATGTGCGAGAAGCTTGACGCCGCGACCGCGCTCGCCTGGGGGCTCGTCGACGCGCTGGCCGACGACGGCCGGACCGTCGACGTCGCGCTCGAGATGGCGCGGAAGACCTCCGCGATGCCGGCGGTGACCGTGCGCCTCATGAAGGAGGCGATCAACGCGACCGCCAACGCGCTCCACCGCGCCACGAGCTTCGCCGACGGCGACCAGAGCCAGCTCACCGGGGGGTTCGAGGCCGCGCGCGCCGCGCGCGAGCGGTTCGGGAGGCGCTGAGATGGCCTGGGAGACGATCCGCTACGCAGCCGCCGACGGCGTCGCGACGGTCACGCTCGACCGCCCCGACGTGCTCAACGCGATGAACGAGCCGATGCGCCGCGAGTTGACCGAGTGTTTCACGCGCCTCGCGGTCGACGACGCGGTCCGCGTGGTCGTGCTCGCGGGCGCCGGGGAGCGCGCGTTCTCCGCCGGCGCCGACATCCGAGAGTTCGTCCAGCCCCCGGTGCCGGTCAGGTTCCGGGAAGAGCGGAAGCGGGTCGACTTCCGCGCGGTGATGGACCGCTGCCCCCAGCCGATGATCGCCGCGATCCGCGGCTACGCCCTCGGCGGCGGGCTCGAGCTGGCGCTCGCGTGCGACATCCGCATCGCCGCCGAGGACGCGCAGCTCGGCCTCACCGAGATCAGCCTGGCGATCATCCCGGGCGGCGGCGGCACCCAGCGGCTGCCGCGCCTGGTCGGCCGCGGGAAGGCGCTCGAGATGATCCTCACGGGCGCGCGGATCGGCGCCCCCGAGGCGCTCCGCATCGGCCTCGTCGAGCGCGTCGTGCCGCCGGGCGAGGTGCTGGCCGCCGCGCAGGAGCTGGCGCGCGCGCTCGCCGCCAGGGCGCCCGTCGCGCTCCGCTACGCGAAGGAGGCGGTCGTGAAGGGGCTCGAGCTGCCGCTCGCCGAGGGGCTCCGGCTCGAGAACGACCTGGCGACGCTGCTCCGCACCACCGAGGACCGGCTCGAGGGCGCCCGGGCCTTCCTCGAGAAGCGGGAGCCCCGCTTCACCGGCACGTAGGCCGTGGCGTTCGCGTACTACGCGCGGCTCAGCCGCGCCCAGCAGGCGATCTACCGCAAGAGTGACGGGCTCACCGAGATCCGCCTGCCGCGCCCGGCCGACCTCCACCCGCGCGTCGCCGCGCTCGAGGCGGCGCTCGCCGCGGAGGACCGGGCGGCGACCCAGCGGGCGAGCGCCGCGCTGATCGGCGGGCTCTGCGCGGCGATGGGCCTGCCGCCCGTGCGCGTCGAGGTGCTGGCCGCGCGCCCGTCGGCCCGCTGGGGCGAGCTGCACGGGCTCTACACGAACGAGCGCGGCACGCCGATCAAGATCCAGCTCTGGATGCGGACGGCGAAGCAGAAGCGCGTCGTCGCCTTCCGCACGTACCTCCGCACGCTCCTGCACGAGGTCGGCCACCACGTGGACTACACGGGCCTGCGCCTCGCCGACTCGTTCCACACCGAGGGCTTCTACAAGCGCGAGTCGAGCCTCTTCTACCAGCTCGTGCCCGAGAGGAGAGCGGCCATGCCGGCGATCGAGGAGCGGATGAAGCGGCCCGTGGCGGAGCACCTCGAGCGGATGGGCCGCACGGCCGACGAGCTCGCCGCGGCGCTCGAGGGCCGGAGCGACGCCGCGCTCGCGCGCCGTCCCGACCCGAGGAACTGGTCGGCGACGGAGATCGTCTGCCACCTCCGCGACACCGAGGAGTACTTCGGGCTCCGGATCTGGCTCGCGCGGACGCTCGACGCGCCGCCCCTCCCGCCGGCCGAGCAGGACCGCTGGGCCGAGGACCGCCAGTACGCGCGCCAGGACGCCCGGGCCGCGCTCGCCGCCTTCCGGCGGCGGCGCGAGGAGACCCTCGCCCTCTACCGGAGCCTCGGCCCCGCGGACCTCGCCCGAACCGGCATCAGCCGGGCGCTCGGGCGTCTGACGATCGGCGAGCACGCGGGGATCATGGCCTGGCACGACGACAACCACCTGGACCAGCTCCGGCGCGCGCTCGAGGGCAGGGCGTAGGCCCGCCGGCCGGGCGTTACTCCGGCGGCTATCCGCGGCGACGGCGCGGGGGCCGGCATCCCCGCCTTGCGGCGCTGGCCGCGTCGCGGCGGCTTCACCCGTCGCCGCGGGCGCGGCGACGCGGCGGGCGCGCCTGCCGCAATCTTACCGCGCCGTCAGCCGTCCCGCCGGAGCTGCTCCAGGAGCAGCGCGCGCAGGCGCCGCTTCATCTCGGCGGGCATCTCGACGCGCTGGGCCGCGGCGGCCAGCTCGCGCGTCTTCTTGTAGGTCGCGAGGTAGGCGCGGCAGGGCTCGCAGTCGGCGAAATGCGCCTCGAGCTTCGCCGAGAGCTCCGGCCCGCACGCCGCCTCGAGGTAGTCCGCGAGGATCGCGATCGCGTCCTGACAGGTCATGCGTGCGGCCCCAGGTGTCGGGTGAGCTGCTCGCGGAGGGCCCGGGCCACGAGGGCCCGGTCATTCGCCGCTCTGCTGCAGGAGCTTGGCGACCAGGCCGGTCCAGCCCGTCTGGTGGCTCGCGCCGATGCCCGCGCCGTTGTCGCCGTGGAAGTACTCGTAGAAGGGGACCAGGTCGCGCCAGTGCGAATCGCGCTGGAACTTCTCCGCGCCGCCGAAGACGGGGCGCCGGCCGGCGCCGTCGCGCAGGAAGATCCGCACGAGCCGCCGCGAGAGCTCGCCGGCGACCTGCCAGAGGTTGAGCCGGCGCTCGGCGCCCGTGGGGAACGGCACCGTGAGCGTGTCGCCGTAGAAGTAGTGGAACTTCTGGAGCGACTCGATCAGCAGGTAGTTGACCGGGAACCAGACCGGCCCGCGCCAGTTCGAGTTGCCGCCGAAGAGACCGCTCGAGGACTCCGCCGGCTCGTAGTCCACCCGGTGCTCGACGCCGTCGAGCGCGAGCACGTAGGGGTGGTCCTTGTGGTGGCGCGACACGGCGCGGATCCCGTGCGGCGACAGGAACTCGCTCTCGTCCAGCATGAAGCGCAGCACGCGGGGCAGCCGTTCGCGCGAGACGATGGACAGCAGCCGGCGCGTGCCCATCCCCGGCTTCGCCGCCATCTCGACGTGCTCGCGAAACTCCGGGTGGTTGTCGATGAACCACTGCATCCGCCGCTTGAACCCGGGCAGGGTCTCGACGATCTCGGGCTCGAGCGTCTCCACCGCGAACAGCGGGATCAGCCCCACCATCGAGCGCACCTTGAGGGGCCGGTGCTCGCCGTCCACGTGCAGCACGTCGTAGAAGAAGCCGTCTGCCTCGTCCCACAGGTTCAGCCCCTCGGCGCCCAGGTGGTCCATCGCGTGGGCGATGTAGACGAAGTGCTCGAAGAACTTCGACGCGACGTCCTCGTACGCGGGGTCCTGCTTGGCCAGCTCGAGCGCGATCGCGAGCATGTTCAGGCAGTACATGCCCATCCACGCGGTGCCGTCCGACTGCTCGATGTGGCCGCCCGTCGGCAGCGGCGCCGAGCGGTCGAAGACGCCGATGTTGTCGAGCCCGAGGAAGCCGCCCTGGAAGACGTTCCGGCCCTCGAAGTCCTTGCGGTTCACCCACCAGGTGAAGTTCAGCAGGAGCTTGTGGAAGACGCGCTCGAGGAAGTCGCGGTCGCCCTTGCCGCGGAGCTTCCGCTCGATCCGGTACACGCGCAGCGCCGCCCACGCGTGGACGGGCGGGTTCACGTCGCCGAGCGCCCACTCGTACGCCGGGATCTGCCCGTTCGGGTGCATGTACCACTCGCGCAGGAACAGGATCAGCTGCGCCTTGGCGAAGTCCGGATCGACCAGCGCCAGCGGGATCATGTGGAACGCGAGGTCCCAGGCCGCGTACCACGGGTACTCCCACTTGTCCGGCATCGAGATGACGTCCTCGTTGTAGAGGTGCAGCCACTCGTGGTTGCGGCCGCCGCCCCGCTCCGGGGGCGGCGGCGGCCCCGCGGGGTCGCCCTCGAGCCAGCGCCGGACGTAGTAGTGGTAGAACTGCTTGCTCCACAGGAGCCCGGCGAACGCCTGCCGCATCACGCGCCGGGCGTCGTCGGACAGCTCCCTCGGGATCACCGTCGCGTAGAAGTCGTCCGCCTCGCGCAGCCGCTCGGCGACGATCGCGTCGAACACCTGGCCGAACGGGTCGCCCGGCATCGGCGTGTTGGTGAGCCGGAGCCGGGTCGTCCGCGTGGCGCCGGGCCCGAGCGTGAGGCGGTAGCGCGGCGCGACCTTCGTCCCGGCGCGCGCGGGATTCACCGCCTCCTGGCGGCCGTGGACGACGTAGTCGTCGATCCCGTCCTTCACGTACGGGCCGGCGTTCGGCACGCCGTAGAGCCGCGCGGCGTTCGTCTCGTTCTCGGTGAACAGGAGCTCCGGGGCGCCCTCGCAGTAGAGCCAGCGCGCGCCGAGCGAGGGGTGCTCGCCCTCGACGACGGCGTGGCCGGGCCCGCCCGGGCCCGCGCGCAGCACGGGCCGCTCGGGCCCCGCGGTGTCCCACGACCAGGTGTTGCGGTACCAGAGCGTGGGCAACAGGTGGAGCTCCGCCGGCGCCGGGCCGCGGTTCGTGACGTGGATGCGGATCAGGAGGTCGTCGGGCGCGGCCTTGGCGTACTCGACGACCACGTCGAAGTAGCGGTCGTCGTCGAACACCCCCGTGTCGATCAGCTCGAGCTCCGGCGCCCGGCGGTCCCGCCGCCGGTTCTCCTCGACGAGCCGCGCGTAGGGGAACGCGCCCTGCGGGTACTTGTAGAGGGCCCGCATGTACGAGTGGGTCGGCGTCGAGTCGAGGTAGAAGTAGTACTCCTTGACGTCCTCGCCGTGGTTGCCCTCGTTGCCGGTCAGGCCGAAGGCGCGCTCCTTCACGATGGGGTCGCGGCCGTTCCAGAGCGCGAGCGCGAAGCAGAGGCGGCCGTGGTTGTCGGTGATCCCGGCGAGGCCGTCCTCGCCCCAGCGGTAGGCCTTCGAGCGCGCGTGGTCGTGGGGGAAGAAGTCCCACGCCGTCCCGTGGGGGCTGTAGTCCTCGCGGACGGTTCCCCACTGCCGCTCGGCCAGGTACGGCCCCCAGCGCTTCCAGTGGGCCGTCCGCTCCTGCGCCTCCCCGAGCCGCAGCTCTTCCCTGGTCATGGCTCGCCACCCCTCCACGCCTTGGACACGCCGAGCCCCGGGACCGGATCGCGCGCTCATGCGGGCTCGCAGACCTCGTGGTGGTCGTGACCGAAGATCTTGATCAGCCGCTCGCCGTGGCTCGGGTGGATGGAGAGCTGGCTCGACAGCAGGGCGGCGTCGGCGCCGGTCCGGATCGCCAGGGCCGCGAGCTGGATCAGCTCGGCCGCGGCGTAGGACACCATCTGCACGCCGAGCACCCGCTCCGAGGCGCCGTCGAACACGAGCTTCAGGTACCCGGCGTCCTCGCCGGTGGCCCGGCCGTTCGACGCGCCCCGCAGGTCGTGGCGCGCGACGTGGCACCGGACGCCCCGCGCCAGCGCCTCCGCGTGGGTGAGGCCGACGCGTGCGACCTCGGGCGTCGTGAAGACCGCCTGCGGGACGACCGTGTAGTCCACCGTCTGCACGTCGCCCTGGAGGGCGTTCAGCGCCGCCACGCGCCCCTCGTACGCCGCGGTCGGCGTGAGCTGCTGGTTGCCCGCCGCGTCGCCCGCCGCGTAGATGTGCGGGAGCGACGTCTTGAGGTGCGCGTCCACCTGGAGCCCGAGGCGCCCCCGCGCGAGGCCGAGCGCGTCGGTGCCGGCGCGCGCCGGATCGTAGCGCCGGCCGACCGCGAGGCACACCTGCGCCGCCGTCACCGCAGCCGGCCCGGCGCCCGTCGTGACGTGCGCCGTCACGCGCCCGGCCTCGCCCGACAGGCGCGCGACGCGCGCGCCGAGGTGGAACGTCACCCCGCGCGCCTCGAGCAGCGCGCGGAGGTACGCGGCCACGTCGGCGTCGAGCGCCGGCAGGATCTCGGGCTCGCGGCCGAGCAGCGTGACCCGCGCGCCGAGGTCGGCGAAGGCGCTCGCCATCTCGAGGCCGATCACGCCCGCGCCGACGAGCACGAGGCTCTCGGGGAAGCGCTCGAGGAAGAGGATCCGGTCGGAGGTGATCGCGAGCTCGCGCCCGGGGAGCGGCGGCAGGACGGGCTCGGACCCCGCCGCGATGACGATCCGGTCGGCCTGCACGCGGTGCCCGTCGGCCTGCACCGTGTGGGCGTCCACGAAGCGCGCATCGGCCAGGTACACCTTCGCGCCGGCGCGCTCGAAGGCGGCCGGCGCGGGCTGGAGCTCGCGCACGATCGCGTGCTGACGGCGCACGAGCGCGTCCCAGTCGAGGCTGACGGGGCCCGTGCGCGTGCCGAAGGCGCCTGCCTCCTTGACCAGCCGGTGGATCCGCCCAGACCTTACCAAGGTCTTCTTGGGAATTCACCCCCGGTTGATGCAGGCGCCGCCGAGCGGGCCCGAGTCCACGAGGGCCACGCGCGCCCCGAGCTTGAGCCCCTGCTTGAGCGCGTTGATGCCGGCCGCGCCCCCGCCGATGACCAGCAGATCGTATCGGTCCATGGCTCCTCCCCTGACCCCAGCATAGGACACGCCGACTCCCGGCCCGATGCAACCCTGCGCTATGATGTCGGGGACATGCGCCACACCCGCAAGGGCGTCATCGCGCGGACGCGACGCGAGTTCGCAGCGCTCGACCGTCTGGTCGCGCGCTTGCGCCCCGCGGACTGGAGGCGGCGCGCCCCGCGGCCGCCCGGGCGCGACCCGTGGACGGTGAAAGACGTCCTGGCCCACGTCACCTACTGGAAAGCGCACAGTGCCCGCGTGCTCCGCGGCGAGCGCCGACTGCCGGAGATGCGCGGCCTCGACGTGGAGCAGATCAACCGGCTGATCTACCAGCGCTGGCGGCGCCGGGCGCCGCGCGCCGTCCTCGCGTGGCATCGCCAGGTGCAGGCCGACGTGCTGCGGACGCTCGCGAGGATCCCGGAGGTGCGGTTTCGCGGGGACCGGTCGCCGCAGTGGCCGTTGGACTTCGACGGCCACTCGGCAGCCCACCGGCTGAAGGACATCGAGGCCGCGCTGGCAGTCTGAGCTCCGCGCCGGGGCTCAGCCGCCTCCGCCGCGGAGGCTCAGGGCGATGCGGGCGGCGCCCAGCAGCGCCGTGCGCGGCTCGAGCACAACGTGGATCGGGATGGCGGCCATCAGCTCGGCGAAGCGGCCCTTGGCGCGGAAGGCGGCGACGAAGGTCCCGTCCGCGAGCTTGCCGCGGATCCGCGGCGCGATTCCGCCCCCGACGAACACGCCGCCGAGCGCCAGCGCCTTGAGCGCGAGGTTGCCCGCCTCGGCACCGCAGGCCCCGACGAACAGGTCGAGCGCCTGGACGCAGACCGGGTCGGTCCCCGCGAGCGCGGTCTCGGTGACGACCGTGCCCGGGTCCTCGCGCGCGAGCCGCGCCGCGAGCCCCGCCGGCTCCGGCGCGCCCCCGCGCGCGCGCAGGAACCGGTAGACGGCGACGAGGCCGGGCCCGGAGACGACGCGCTCCCAGCTCACGCGCCCGTGCTCGCGGCGCAGCGCGGCGAGCAGCTCGGCCTCGAGATCGCTCCGCGGCGCGTAGTCGGCGTGGCCGCCCTCGGAGCCGACGACGAGGTGGCGGGCGCCGTCCCAGATCAGCAGCGCCTCGCCGAGCCCCGTGCCCGGCGCGATCAGCGCCATGTTCCCCGCGCGGGGCGTGCCCGCCTGGAGGGTCGCGAGCGCCGTGCGCGGGAGCCCCAGCACGCCGTGAGCCGTGGCGGCGAGGTCGTTCAGGAGCCGCACCCGCTTGGCCGGGAGCGCCGCGGCGAGCCCCTGCTCGTCCAGCTCCCACGGGAGGTTCGTCGCGACGCAGCGGCCGTCCACGACAGGGCCGGCGACGCCGAAGCACGCGGCGTCGATCGCCACGCGCGGGCCGCCGGCGAGGAACCGCGCGATCACCGCCTCGATCCCCGGAAAGTCCCGGCTCGGCAGCGCCGCCTCGCGCACGGGCACCAGGTCCGCGCCCCGCGACTCGAAGAGCGCGAGCGCCGTCTTGGTCCCGCCGACGTCGCCCGCCAGGAGCACGGACGCTACTTGGTCGCCCCCGAGTAGATGTCCATGATCGTCTTCAAGAAGCGGAGCGCCTCCGGCTTCTTCCGCTGGAACGAGTTGCGCCCGATGATCGAGCCGAACCCGCCGCCGTCGCGGATCGCGCGCACCTGCTCGAACACGGCCTCGTCGCGGTCGGCCGCGCCCCCGGAGAAGATCACGATCCGGCGGCCGTCGAACGCGGCCTGGACGACGTGGCGCACGCGCTCGGCGAGCGTCCCGATCGGCACGCCCTCCTTCTCGTAGACCTTCTTGGCGGCGGCCTGCTCGAGGTGCCCGGACGGGAGCTTCACCTTGATGACGTGGGCGCCGAGCTGCGCGGCGATGTGCGCGGCGTACGCGGTGACGTCGATCGCCGTCTCGCCGTCCTTGGACAGCCCCGAGCCGCGCGGGTAGGACCACACGACCACGGCGAGCCCGTGCGCCTTCGCCTCCTCGGCCAGCTCGCGGAGCTGGCCGTACATCGCCAGGCGGTGCTCCGAGCCCGGGTAGATGGTGAAGCCGATCGCGACGCAGCCCAGGCGCACGGCGTCGCGGACGCTGCCGGTGAGCGCCTGCGCGGGATCGCGCTCCTCGAGCAGCACGTCGTGGCTGTTGAGCTTGAGGATCAGCGGGAGCTGCCCCGCGAACTCGCGCGCGCCGGCCTCGAGGAAGCCGAGCGGCGCCGCGTACGCGTTGCAGCCCGCCGCGAGCGCCAGCGCGAAGTGGTAGCGCGGGTCGTAGCCCGGCGGGTTCATCGCGAACGAGCGCCCCGGCCCGTGCTCGAACCCCTGGTCCACGGGCAGGATCACGAGCTTGCCCGTGCCCGCGAGCGTGCCGTGCTCGAGCAGGCGCGCGAGGTTGGCGAGGGTGCCCGGGCTGTCGCTGCCGTACCAGCTCAGGATCTCCTTCGTCCGGTCCGTCATCATCACTGCCTCCCTGCGCTGAAGTCCTCCGCCGGCGCCACGTCCTCGGCGCTCCCGATCAGGAGCGGCACCCGCTGGTGCGGCGTGGCCGGCGGGATGGTCATGCTCCGCTCGCGGCCCGTGGACGCGCGGCCGCCCGCCTGCTCGGCGATGAACGCCATCGGCGCGGCCTCGTCCTGGAGCCGGAGCCTGCCGTCCGCCTTGCCGGCGTCGGCCGGGTAGAGCGGGTAGAGAGAGAGAGATGCGCGCGCGATGATCCGCCCCGCGACCGCGAGCCGGGTGAGCAGGAGCGTCAGGTCCTCGACGAGGGGGCCGCCGACGTCCCTCAGGTGGTCGTGCAGGGTGACGGGCCCCGGCTCGCTCATGGCGTCGAACCTACCACGGGTCGGGCGCCGCCGGCGCTCCAGCGTGCCCCCGGGAGGACACGCCCGCGGGGGCCGCGGCGCCGGCTACTCGGCCGTCGCGACGGGGACCAGGAGCGCGGCGAGGTCCGGGCCCGCGACGAGGGCCGGCGCCAGACGGATCACGCGCTCCTCGCGTCGAGCAACGACTCGAAGAAGCTGCGGAGCGGCGGCAGGTTCGCGAACAGCGCCTGGAAGGCCTCGCGGTCCACCGCCATGAGGTTCACGCCGCTCACGCTCCGGACCATCGCGGAGCGCGGTTGGTCGCTGATCAGCGCGATCTCCCCGAAGACCTCGCCCGGGCCGAGCCGCCGGAGCGGGACCTCGCCCCGCCCGGGCACCTGCTTGAGGACCTCGACCTCGCCGTCCACGATCACGTAGAGCCGGTCGCCGCGGTCACCCTCGCGGAAGATCACCTCGCGCGGCTCGAAGTGCTCGCGGCGGATGCCCGCGGGCTTCTCGGTCTTGAGCTGGACGATATCGGGCGGCAGGAGCAGGTCGAGCGTCCAGTCGGTCGCGACGCGGAGCTTGCGGTCGAGTCCCGGCAGCTTCAGCAGATAGATCGTCCGCCAGAGCCACCACGCGAGGAAGCCGGAGAGCTTGACGCCGAAGACCTCGGCGACGGCCGAGCGGTGGCCGAGCGCGCCCATCTTGCCGAGCGCCGTGAACGCGAACGTCCGCCGCGCCGCCCCCCGGAGCGTCGCGGCGACGTTCTCGGCGACGCAGCGCGCCTGGCGCGTCGCGTGCTGCGCCGTCGGCGGGCACGGCTCGCCGCTCCGCCCGTCGAGCGCCCAGGCGCAGTCGCCGACCGCCCAGACCCCCGGGTGATCGGGGACCGCGAGGTGGCCGTCCACGACGATGCGCCCCCGCTCCATCTTGAGCGGCAGCGCGGCCAGGAGCGGGTTCGGCGCCGACGGCACGGTGCTGACGAGCGTGCGCGTGGGAATCCGCCCGCCGTCGGCGAGCAGCGCGGCGTCGGCCGTCGCGCCGGCCAGGCGCGTGTCGAGGCGGATCTCGACGCCCCGCCGCCGGAGGAGCCGCTGGGCGAACTCGGCGAGCGAGCGCGACAGCTCGGGCAGGATGAGGCCGCCCGCGTGCAGGAGAACGACCCGGATCTCCTCGCGCCGGAGATTCTTGAAGCTCCGGGCGCCGGCGTGCACGAAGTCGTTCAGCTCGGCGACCGCCTCCACGCCCGAGAAGCCGCCGCCCGCGACGACGAACGTGAGCAGCGCCCGGCGCATCTCGGGGTCCGGCTCGATGTCCGCCTCCTCGAGCGTGTGGATCATGCGGTTGCGCAGCGCGAGCGCGTCCCCGAGGTACTTGAACGGCAGCGCGTGCTCGGCGAGGCCCGGCTGGCCCGCGAAGCTCGTCACGTTGCCGAGCGCGAGCACGAGATGGTCGTACTCGAGCGCGCACTGGCGCGAGCCGAAGCCCGCCGCCGCCGAGACGCGCCGCCTGGCCAGGTCGATCTTCTCGACCTCGCGCGTGTAGAGGTTCGTGCGCGGGCAGAGCCGGCGGATCGGCGTGATCGTGTCGAGGAGGCCGATGCTGCCGGAGATCACCTCCGGGAGCATGGGCTGGAACACGAGGTAGTTCTCGCGGCTCACGAGGCCGAGCTCGACCTCGCCCCGCCGGAGCTCGCGCCGCAGGAGCTTCTCGAGGGCGATCGCGGTGTAGACGCCGCCGAAGCCCCCGCCGAGGATCAGGAGGCGCGTCGGCCGTGCGGACGCCATGTCTCACCGAAGTAGTCGATGTAGCGGTCGATCGCGCGGCGCCGGTCGGCGAGCAGCGCGGTCAGGTAGATGATGCTGTCGGCCAGCGCGAGCACGGGCGCGCCTCCGGTCTTGCTCATGGCCTGGGTCCTCCCGCCGGTGGGACACGGCGGTCGGGCGCCCCGGTTCGCGGAGAGCGAGAAGCCATCGGCTCAGGGCCTCCGTGTCCGGGGAGCGGCGGCGCTCCCCCGGACATCCGGTCAGGCGAGCGCGTGCCAGGCGCGCAGGGTCTCGGCGACGGACCAGGCCTGCGCGATGCAGCCGCGCGGCGCGAACGGCGGATCGCCGTCGAAGATCTCGGCGATCGAGCCGACGCCGTGGTCGCCCATGTGGTGCTCGAGCGGCGCGAGGAAGCCGCGCGCGGCCGCCGCGTCGCCGTGCACCCGGAAGTGGGCGAGCGCGAACGGGCCGAGGAGCCACGCCCACACGGTGCCCTGATGGTAGGCGCCGTCGCGCGCGACCTGGTCGCCGCCGTAGCGGCCCCGGTACTGCGGGTGCCCGGGCGCGAGGCTCCGGAGCCCGTACGAGGTGAGCAGGTGGCGGGCACACGCGTCCACGACCTGCGCGCGGCGCTCGGGCGCCAGCGGGCTCTCGGGCAGCGACACGGCGAGGATCTGGTTCGGCCGGAGCGCGTCGTCGGCCCCCGCCGGCCCGTCGAGCACGTCGTAGCAGCAGGCGGCCGGCGCGTTCCAGAACCGCTCGAACCCGGCCTGCACCCGGGCCGCCGCCGCCTCCCACGCCTCCGCCGGCTGGTGGAGCCGTCGCGCGAAGCCGGCCATCGCGCGAAGCGCGTTGTACCAGAGCGCGTTGATCTCGACCGCCTTGCCCGTGCGCGGCGTCACGACCCAGTCGCCGACCTTCGCGTCCATCCACGTGAGCTGCACGCCGGGCTCGCCCGAGGCGAGCAGCCCGTCGGCCGGATCCACCCTGATGCCGTACCGGGTGCCCGTGCGGTGCCAGCGGACGATCTCCTCGAGCACCGGCCAGAGCTCCTTCAGCGTGGCGTCGTCGGCCGTCGCCGCATGGTAGGCGCGGATCGCCTCGACGTACCAGAGCGTCGCGTCCACGGTGTTGTACTCGGGCGCCTCGCCCGCGTCCGGGAAGCGGTTCGGGAGCATCCCGTGGTCCACGAAGCGCGCGAAGGTCGTGAGGATGCGGCGCGCGACGTCGGGGCGGCCGGTCGTGAGCGTGAGTCCCGGCAGCGCGATCATCGTGTCGCGCCCCCAGTCGCCGAACCAGTGGTAGCCGGCGATCACGGTCATGCCGAGGGGATCGTCGGCCAGCGGCCGCCGGGAGACGAACTGATCGGCGGCGAGGACGAGCCGGCGGACCCAGTCGGGCGCGCCCCGCGCCGCCGGCTGCGCGCGCCGCCACGCCGCGAGCACGTCGGCCTCGTGCCGCGCGCGCCGCCGGAGGGCGGCCTCGCCGTCGAGCGCCGGGTCGCCCTCGGCCGAGAGCACGAGCGTCAGCGTCCCGCCGGGCGGAAGCGCCGCGCGGAAGGTCGCCGCGTGCAGGTGGTCCTCCTCGGCGTCGAGCCCGCGCGCGCGCTCGGCGGCGCGGTCGAAGCGGCGGTACCACGTGTGGGCGATCCGCGCCTCCGCGCCCTCGGCGAGCAGCAGGAGCGGCCGCGCGCCCGGGAAGGCGACGACCCTGACGCCGTGCCGCACGGCGGCGACGTCCATCTGCCAGGCGTCGCCGTGCGTGCTCCCATGGTAGTCGCGGTGGTTGACGAGCACCTTGAGCTCGAGCCCCACGGGCCCCCGCGCGCGCAGCGCCCGGTAGCGCACGTGGGTCGTATTGGCGCCCGGCTCCATCCAGACGCGCTTCTCGACGAGGGCGTCGGCCACGGCGTACGTCCACACGGGCGAGGTCCCGTCGAGGGTGAACCGCTCGATCGCCTGCCAGCCCGGCGGGTCCACGACCCCGCCGGCCCAGCGGTGGGTCGCGAGGGGCCGGGTGAGCCCGTCGTACTCGACGGTCTCGTCCACGTCCGCCACGAGCAGCGTGCGCCCCAGCGGGGGCGTGAGCGCCGCGACGAGCAGGCCGTGGTAGCGGCGCGTCAGCGTGCCCGCGACCGTGCCCGACGCGAAGCCGCCGAGGCCGTTGGCGCAGAGCCACTCGCGCCGCTCGGCGGTGGCGAGGTCGCCCGCGACCTCGCGGCCCCAGTCGATCACGCGAGCCGCTCCACGAGGTGGTCGGCGACCCGGAGCGCGTTGGCCATGATCGTGAGCGCGGGGTTCACCGCGGCGCTCGACGGGAAGACGCTCGCGTCCACCACATAGAGGTTGTCCACCTCGTGCGCGCGGCAGTTCACGTCGAGCGCCGACGTCTTCGGATCCCGCCCGAAGCGGACCGTGCCGTTCTGGTGCGCCACGCCCGCCAGCGGGATCCGCTGCCCGAGATAGAGGCTGCGGGCGAACAGGCCCTCGTGGCACGCGTGGCCGTGGACGCGGCAGCGCGTCTGCTGCGCCATCAGGTCCTTGAGCTTCGCGCCGAGGCGCCGGTGGCCTTCCTCGTTGTTCGGGCGGTACGCGAGCACCACGTTCCCCTCTCGATCCAGCGTGACGCGGTTGTCCGGGTCGGGCAAGTCCTCCGAGGTGAGCCAGAAGTCGAGCGAGTGCCGCGCCATCAGCTCGAGGGTGAAGCCCGGCGCGAGCGCCGGGGCACCGGCCCGGAGCGTGTCGCCGTCGAGCTTGCCGACGAACGAGATGTGCCCCATCGGCCACTCCCAGTCCTCGGCGCCGAAGTAGAAGTCGTTGAGGGCGAGGGTCTTCTGGAAGACCGTCGGGTTCGGACACTTCGAGACCGCCATGAGCACCGAGTTGACGTGGCCCATGTAGTGCCGGCCGACGACGTCCGAGCCGTTGGCCAGCCCACGCGGATGCCGGTCGTTGGCCGAGCGCAGGAGCAGCGCCGCGGAGTTGATGGCGCCGCCCGCGACGACCACCAGGTCGGCCGCGTACGTCTCGGTGGCGCCCCCGCGCTCGACGACCAGGCCCGTCACCTCGCGGCCCGAGGCGCTCGTCAGGAACCGGCGCACGCAGGCGCCGGTCAACAGCGTGACGTTGTCGTGCGCGAGCGCCGGGTCCACGCAGACCACCTGGGCGTCGGCCTTGGCGGAGACCAGGCACGGGTGGCCGTCGCAGGTCTCGCAGCGGATGCAGCGGCTCGCCTGCGGATTTCGCTCGTCGAGCATCACGCCGAGCGGGACGTGGAACGGACGGCGGCCGAGGCGCGCCCAGTCGTCGCTGAGCCGCTGGATGCGCGGCTCGTGGCTGACCGGAGGGTGCGGGTACGGCGCGCCGGCGGGCGGCTCCGTGGGATCGACGCCGCGCTCGCCGTGCACGTGGTAGAGCTGCTCGGCCCGCGTGTAGTACGGCTCCAGGTCCTCGTAGGAGATCGGCCACGCCGGCGAGACCCCGCCGTGGTGCTTGACCTCGCCGAAGTCCTCGCGACGCAGGCGGAAGAGCGCGGCGCCGTAGAACTTGGTGTTGCCGCCGACCCAGTAGTTCGTGTGCGGGTGGAGCGCGTTGCCGTCCCGGTCGCGCCAGACTTCCCTGGTGGCGTACTTGCCCTCGAGGTTGACGGCCCGCGTGCTCCAGTTGTCTTTCTCGCGCGGAACGTACTCGCCGCGCTCGAGGAGCAGGATGCGCTTGCCGGTCCCCGCCAGCGCCCACGCGAGGGTGCCGCCGCCCGCGCCGGTCCCGACGATCGCGATGTCGTAGCGTGCCGCCATGTCGCCTACCCTCCGTGAGCGAACTCGGGATAGAGGGTCATCCCGCCGTCCACGTAGATCGTCTGGCCGTGGACGTAGTCGGCGTCGTCGGAGGCGAGGAACGCCGCGACCTTGCCGATGTCCTCCGGGAGCCCGATGCGCCCGTAGGGGATGAGCCGCAGGAGCGCCGCGAGCGCCTCGGGTGTGGACCAGGCCTCGCGGTTGATCGGCGTCATGATCGCGCCCGGCGCCACCGAGTTCACGCGGATCCGGTGGGGCGCGAGCTCCTGCGCGAGCGACTTCATGAACATGCCGACGCCGCCCTTGGACGCCGCGTAGTTGACGTGGCCCGCCCAGGGGATCACCTCGTGGACGGACGACACGCAGATGATCTTGCCGGCCGCGCGGGAGATCTCCGGGCGGACGCCGCGGCGGATCATCCTGCGCGCCGCCGCCCGGGCGCAGAGGAACATGCCGGTCAGGTTCACGCCGAGCACGGTGTTCCACTGCTCGAGACTCATCTCGGGGAACACCGCGTCGCGCTGGAGCCCCGCGTTGTTCACGAGGATGTCGATGCCGCCCCAGGCCTGCTCCATCCCGGCGAACATCGTCTCGACCTCGGCCTCCCGGGAGACGTCGGCGCGGATCGCCAGCGCGTCCACGCCGTTGGCCGAGATGTCGTCCACGACCCGGGCCGCGTCCTCGGGCTTCGACACGTAGTTGACGACGACGGCGGCGCCGGCGGCGCCGAGCGCGCGGGCGATGCCCGCGCCGATGCCCGAGTTCGCGCCCGTCACGAGCGCCTTCTGTCCCCGGAGCGGCTGAGAGTCCATGGCTGGCTCCTCGTCGGCGGTTTTCGTGGCGCCCTTGAGACACGGCGGGCGTTCCCCGCGGTTCGCGTCCGAGCGCCACGAGACGCGGGCGGGGCGCCAGGCGCTCGGGGCCGACGCGGCTACGGCACGGCGGCCCGGGCGGGCGGCGCCATCATGACGCGCGTCATCCGCTCGCGCAGCGCCATGCGCGCGCGGTGCAGGCGTGACTTCACCGAGGCGACCGACTCGCCCAGGATCTCGGCGACCTCCCCGTTCGCGAGCTCCTCGACGTCGCGCAGGATCAGGACCGCGCGGTGGCGCTCGGGCAGGGCCGCGATGGCGTCCGTCAGCGCGGCGCGGCGCTCGCGCGAGAGCAGCTCCGCCTCCGGGGTGGCGGACCAGTCGGCGACGACCCAGGCGCGCGCGCCCTCGCGGTGGCCGTCGGCCCTGAACCGCGGCAGCTCGGCGTCGAGCGAGACCTCGACCTGGAAGCGCCGGCCGCGGCGCTTGTTGAGGGCCGCGTTCGTGGCGATGCGGTAGATCCACGTGCCGAGCCGGGCGCGCCCCTCGAAGCCCGCGATCGAGCGCACGAGGCCGAGGAACACGTCCTGCACGACCTCCTCGGCGTCGGAGGACGAGCGCGTGATCCCGTGCACGAGGCGCCACACGCGCGGCGCATAGCGCTGCATCAGGGCCTCGAGCGCCGCGGGGTCGCCGCGGCGCAGCCCTTCCACCAGCTCGAGGTCGGTCGTCGTCGCGCCCATGGTGTCCTCCCAGGCCCGGAGCTGCTCGGCCACGAACGGCGTCGGGGCGGCCAGCCGGACGCCGCGCCCCGCGAGTCCGCGGAGCAGCCCCACGCCCCGCCGATCCACGAAGGCCACGCCGGCCAGGTGCAGGACGAGCCCGCGCCCGCCCGCGAGGAACGGCTCGGTGAGCCGGCCGAGCTCCTCCACCCAGGGACCGACGAGACGTCCCTCGAGCCGGAGGGTCGACATCCCGTCCGGCGCCTCGACCGCGTCGATCTTGAGCATGCGCCCCGGGTCTCCGCAGGCGCGCGGCTGCAAGAGCCGTGCGCGCCGGACGCCCTGGCGGACCTCGACGCAAGGTGGCGTGGAACAAGGCGGGGGCGCGGGCGGCTTGACCGCGCGGCCCACGAAGGCTCGCGGGACCCACGAGATCCGCCCCGGTGGGCTACGAGGCGTCGTGGCCGGCCCGCTTGATCCCGAGCCGCTCCATCCGGCTGCGCAGGGTGCTGGGATGGACCTCGAGGCGGTGGGCGGCGCCCTTCGGGCCCTCGATGACCCAGTCCGCCTCGGCGAGCGCGGCGAGGATCCGCTCCCGCTCGACCTGCTCGAGGGCGGCGCCGAGGCCGCCGGACCCCGCGCCGACGGCCGGCGGGCGCGCGGACGCCTCGGGCGCGGCGAGCAGGACGTCGGCGCCGATCTCGAGCACCGGCCCCTCGGCGAGCACCACCGCGCGCTCGATCACGTTCGAGAGCTCCCGGACGTTGCCGGGCCACGGGTAGGCGGCGAGCCGCTCGAGCGTTCCGTCCGAGAGGCGCTCGACGCGCTTGCCGAACTCGCGCGCGAAGCGCTCGAGGAAGAACATCGCGAGCTGCGGGATGTCCCCGCGCCGCGCGCGCAGCGGCGGGACCTCGAGCGGGACCACGTTGAGGCGATAGAAGAGGTCGGCGCGGAAGCGGCCCGTACGCACCGCCTCCGCGAGGTCGCGGTTCGTGGCGGCGATGACGCGCACGTCCACGCGCTTCGTCGCGCTGCTGCCGACGGGCTCGAACTCCCGCTCCTGGAGGACGCGGAGCAGCTTCACCTGCGTCTCGAGCGAGAGCTCGCCCACCTCGTCCAGGAAGATCGTGCCGTGATCGGCGAGCTCGAACCGTCCGATACGCCGCTCGAGCGCGCCGGTGAAGGCGCCCTTGACGTGGCCGAAGAGCTCGCTCTCGACGAGGCCCGACGCGATCGCGCTGCAGCTCACCTTGACCAGCGGCTGCGCGCGGCGCGCGCTCCGCTCGTGGATGGCCCGCGCGATCAGCTCCTTGCCGGTACCGGTCTCGCCGGTGACGAGCACCGTGGCGTCGGTGGCCGCGACCTGCTCGACCCGGCGGAGCGCCGCCAGGAGGGCCGGGCTCGAGCCCACCATCTCGACGAAGTCGTGCTCCCGCTTGATCTCCTCCCGGAGGTACACGTTCTCACGCTCGAGCCGCGCCTTCAGCGTCCCGATCTCCTCGTAGGCCTTCATGTTCTCGATCGCCAGCGCGACCTGGTTCGCGGCCTGCTGCAGGAACGCCACGTCGGCGCCGGCGTACCGCCCGGGGCGCGTGCTCGCGACGGCCAGCACGCCGATGCTCCGACCGCGCACGATCAGCGGGACGATCACGTAGGAGCGCACGCCGTCCTCGAGCGCGCGATCCTCCATCGGGAATTCGCGCTCCCGCTCGAGGTCGCGGCGGAGCAGCGGCTCCTGGCGCTGGAACGCGCGGCCCACGTGGGTCTCGCCCGCGCCCATCTCCAGGCCGACGACGAAGTACGTCGAGGACAGCGACGACTCGAGCACGTAGAGGCTCAGCACGTCGCGCCGCGGGTCGTGCAGGAAGATCGCGGCGCGCTCGAAGTCCACGACGCGGCGGAGCGCGCGGGCGATCGCGTGGAAGAGCGCGTCGCGCGTCAGGTTGGAGACCAGCGCGTTGTTGATCTCCAGGAGCGTGCGGTACCGCTCCGCCTCGCTCGCGGCACTCGTGTCCGGGGGCCGGCTCGCCATGGCGGCTGGCCCCCCATTGTACGCCCGGCGGTGCGGGGCTCCGGGCGGCGGCGCGCCCGGGTGCGCGCGCGGGGCCGGGGGAGTCCGGCGAATCCGATGACGGGGCGCGCCCATCGCAAGGGGTGGAGGACAACACATATGATCGGGATGATCGTGGCGCTCGCGCTGATCCTGGCGCTGGTCATCGGCCCGCTCGTCTGGGGCATCCGCGCCGACCGGCGCCACGCCCGCGCGGACCTGCTCGCCGCCGTCGTGCGCGCCGCCGTCAACCGGCGCCTGCACGGCGAGTCGCTGCTCTCGGTGGAGGTGCACCCGCGGACGCTGCTGCGCCCCGGGCGCGTCGTGCTGTCCACGCCGCACGGCTACGAGTGGCTCGCCGAGGAGGCGTGGCCCGTCGTCGCCGCCCTGGTGCCGCGGAGCTGGGAGCTCGTGGTCCGGCCGGCGCACGCGCTCGAGCCGGAGGATCTGGCGCGCGCCGCGTGAGCCCGGCCGCGCTCAGCGTCGCCTGAGGGTCGAGAGGAGGAACTCGCGCAGGCGGGCCCGGAGCGCCGCCGGCATCTCCGTGCGCATCGCGCCCGCCGCGAGCTGGCGCGTCCTCCGGTAGGTGCGGAGATACGCCACGCACTCGTCGCACTCCGCGAGATGGCGCTCGAGCCGTTGCGCCGCCTCGCCGCCGAGCTCGGCCGCGACGTAGTCTCCCAGGATCGCGATCGCCTCCCGGCACGCCAGCACACGCCCCCTCCTCGTCAGTTCGACACGCGGAATCGCGCCCCGGATTCGGCGTGTCTCACGGGCCGATGCGGGACGCGCCGAGCCTCCACTGGCCCGAGTACCTGATCGAGGCGGCCGGCCTCGGCCTGTTCATGGCGGCCGCCGGCGGCTTCGCCGTGCTCCTGTTCCATCCGGCCTCCGCCGTGCCCCCGGCGGTCGGCGATCCCCTGCTCCGCCGCTCGCTCATGGGGCTCGCGATGGGGCTCACCGCCGTCGGCCTGATCTACTCGCCCTGGGGCCAGCGATCGGGCGCCCACTTCAATCCCGCGGTGACACTCACGTTCTTCCGTCTCGGCAAGATCGCCGGCCCGGACGCCCTCGGCTACGCGGCGGCGCAGGCCGCCGGCGGTGTCGTGGGCCTGGTGCTCGTCTGGGCGGCCACGCGGGGGCTCGTCGCCGACCCGTCGGTCCGCTGGGTCGTCACCGTGCCCGGCGCGCGCGGCGCGGGCGTCGCGTTCGTCGCCGAGGCCGCGATGTCGTTCCTCCTGATGACGGTCGTCCTCGCCGCGTCGAACACGCCCCGTCTCGCGCGGCGCACGGGCCTGTTCGCGGGCGTGCTGGTCGCGGCGTACATCACCGTGGAGGCGCCGCTCTCGGGCATGAGCCTGAACCCGGCGCGCACCTTCGCCTCCGCGCTGCCCGCGAGCGTCTGGACGGCGTTCTGGGTCTACCTCGCGGCGCCGCCGCTCGGCATGCTGCTCGCGGCCGAGCTGTACGCGCGGCTCGCGCGCGGCCCGGTCCGGTGCGCCAAGCTCCACCACGACAACCCGCGCCGCTGCATCTTCCGCTGCGGCTACAGGCCCCGAGGAGCGCCGTGATGCACCGCGATCCCTCGCTGGCGAGACGGACCGCCCTCCTCTTCGTCGCGCTCGCGCTCCTGCTCGGCGTGAAGGGCCCGGCGCCGGCCGACCAGTCCGCGCCCGCGGCGCTGGCGCGCGCCGTGGACGCCGTCGGCATCACCGTGTCGGACATGGACCGCGCGATCGCCTTCTACACCAGGGTCCTCTTCTTCGAGAAGGTCTCCGACGTCGAGGCGTGGGGCGACGAGGTCGAGCACGTGCACGGCGTCTTCGGCGCGCGGCTGCGGGTCGCGCGCCTCACGCTCGGCGCCGAGGCGATCGAGCTCACCGAGTTCCTCACGCCCAGGGGCCGCCCGCTACCCGCGGACTCGCGGAGCAACGACCGGTGGTTCCAGCACGTGGCGATCGTCGTCAACGACATCGACCAGGCGTACCTCTGGCTGCGCCGGCACCGGGTCGAGCACGTCTCGCCCGCGCCGCAGACGCTGCCCGACTGGAACCCGAGCGCGGGCGGCATCCGGGCCTTCTACTTCAAGGACCCGGACGGGCACCCGCTCGAGATCCTCCAGTTCCCGCCCGGCAAGGGCGACCCGCGCTGGCACCGGCCGAGCGACCGCGTCTTCCTCGGCATCGACCACACCGCGATCGTCGTGGGCGCGACGGACGCGAGCCTCCGCTTCTGGCGCGACGCGCTCGGGCTGCGCGTGGCGGGCCGGAGCGAGAACTGGGGACCGGAGCAGGAGCGGCTCAACAACGTCTTCGGCGCGCGTCTTCGCATCACCACGCTGCGCGCCGCCGCCGGCCCCGGCGTGGAGCTGCTCGAGTACCTGGCGCCGCCCGGCGGGCGGGCCGCCCCCGTGGACGCGCGCGCCAACGACCTCGCGCACTGGCAGGTCGTGCTCGCGACGCCCGACGCCGGGGCGGCCGCGGCCGCGCTCCGGGCCGCCCGGGCGCCGCTCGTCTCCTCGCGGGTCGTCACGCTGCCCGACGCGGGCGCTGCGCCCCGCGCCGCGTTCGTCGCGCGCGACCCGGACGGGCACGCGCTCCAGCTCCGCTCGCGCTGAGCGCCGGCGAAACGGGCTGGCAGTCGCCCGGTGGCTGGCGTAGAGTCTCGCCATGCCGACCATGGAGGAGTACGCCAGGCAGCCGCTCGCCGACCGTCTGAAGCGCCTCGAGCGCACCGCCGACGAGCTCGCCGCCGCGCTCGCGGGCCGAAGCGACGCCGTCCTCGCGCGCCGCCCGGACGAGAAGAACTGGGCCGCGAAGGAGGTTCTCTGCCACCTCCGCGACACCGAGGAGTCGTTCATGGGCCGCTTCGAGTCGATCCTGGCCATGGACGAGCCGAAGTTCCTGGGCGTGAGCCCGGATCGCTGGGCCGAGGAGCGCCAGTACCTCCGGAGCGACGCCGGCGCCGCGCTCGCCGCCTTTCGCCGGCGCCGCGCCGAGACGCTCGCCTACCTCCGCAAGCTCGCGCCCGGCCAGCTCGCGCGCGGCGGCGTGCACGCCACGCGCGGGCGGATGACGATCGACGACTTCGTCAGCATGATGGCGTGGCACGACGACAACCACCTCGACCAGCTCGAGCGCGCGCTCGAAGGGAAAGCCTGAGCGCGCAGTACCGGTTCCCCGAGGGGGGCACGCGCTTCCTGCTCTACCCGCAGGCGACGACCGTGCGGGGCTTCGAGTTGCCGCGGCTCGTCCGCCTCGCCGCGCCGCCCGGCGCGATCGCGGCCGGGCCGAGGGACGGCCGCCTCCAGGTCGTGGACGCCCTCCACAAGGCGCCCTATCGCCGCCTCGCGACCGGCGAGTACCTCTGGCGCCCGCCGTACCCCCGCGGCGAGCCGCGCCGGCGTCCGGTGCGGCCGAACGCGCAGGGCCACTTCGACCACCTCAGGCCCGGGACGCCCGCGTTCTCCGCCGCCGCGACGTTCGCGGCCGCCGCGTGCGTGCTCGACATCTGGGAGCACTATCTCGGCCGGCGCCTGCGCTTGCGCCTCAACCCGCGGCAGCGGCGATTCGAGCTCATCCCGCGGGTGCCCCGCCTCGGCGACAACGCCTACTCGGGCGTCGGCTACGTGGAGTTCGGTTTCGCCGATGCGGACCCGCGCCAGCCCTACTGCGAGAACCTCGATGTCGTCGCCCACGAGGTCGGCCATCACATCCTGCGGGCCGTGATCGGGCGCACGCCCGCGGGCGAGGCGGCCTTCGAGCACCAGGCGCACGTCGAGGCCGCCGCCGACCTCGTGTCGCTCGTCGCCGTCCTGCACTTCGACCGCGTGGTGGCCCACCTGCTCGAGCAGACCCGCGGCAAGCTCCACTCCCGCAACGTCGCGTCGCGGATCGGCGAGTTCCGCAGCGAGTGGAGCGGCCGTCTGGAGGCGCGGACCGCGTTCCACGACAAGCGCCTCGCCGACGTCGCGCGCGCCCGGCGGAAGGGCGACTTCCACACGTACGGCCGGCCGTTCCTCGGCGCCGCGTACGAGGTGCTCGTCGAGATCTACGAGAGCCACCTCGTGCGCCGCGAGCTGATCTCGAGCCGGCTCGCGCGGCGCTCGAGCCGCGCCACGGCCCGGTCCCGGCGCGCGCTCCGTCGCGAGTTCGGCGGGCGCTACCGGCTGAACCCCGACGGCTTCGCCGACGCCCTCCGGCACGCCACCGCCGACTTCGCGCGGCTGCTCGCGCTGGCCTGGCAGCGGACGCGCCCGGGGCCGGCCACGTTCGCCCGGGTCGCCGGGAACCTCGTGGCGGCCGACCGCCGGCTCGCGGGGGGGCGCTACGGCCGGGTCATCCGCCGCGCGTTCGCCCAGCGGGGGATCGCGGCGCGGAGCCGGCGCCCGTGAGGGCGCGGCTGCTCGTCACGGGGGCCGGGGGCGCGGCGGCCAGCAACCTGATCCGGAGCCTCCGCGCCGGGCTCCCCTCGCTCGCCGTCGTCGGCTGCCACTCGGACCGCTTCATCCTCCGGAAGTCCACGGCCGCCCGGAACTACCTCGTGCCCGACGTGACCCATCCGGACTTCCTGCGCGGGCTCGGACGGGTGGCCGCGCGCGAGCGAATCGACCTGCTCGTGCCGACGACGGACGCCGAGGTGCGCGCGCTCGCCCGCGCGCGGGCGCGACTGCCCTGCCGGGTGTTCCTGCCGCGGCCCGCCGTGGTCGAGCTGTGCCAGGACAAGTACCGCCTGGCCCGGCTGCTCCGACGCCACGGGATCCCCGCCCCGCTCACCTACCCCGTGCGCAGCCTCGAGGCGCTCGACGGGCTGTTCGCGCGCCTGCCGGGCCCGCTGGTCTGGTGCCGCATCCGCGCGGGCAGCGGCTCGATGGGGGCGGCGCCGATGCGGCGGCCCGAGCAGGCGCGGGGCTGGATCGCCTACTGGCGGGAGATGCGCGGCGTCCCCGTCACCGCCTTCACGCTGTCGGAGTACCTGCCGGGGCGGGACTTCTCCTGCATGGCCCTGTGGAAGGACGGCGCCCTGATCCTGGTGAAGACCTGCGAGCGCCTCTCCTACTTCGGGGGCGGCGCCCAGCCGAGCGGCATCTCCTCCGTGTCCCAGCTCGCGAAGACCGTCCGCGAGCCCCGGGTGGTGGAGGCGTGCACGGCGGCGATCCGGGTGCTCGACCCGAGAGCGTCCGGGGTCTTCAACTTCGACCTGCGCGAGGACCGCCGCGGCGCCGTCTGCATCACGGAGATCAACGCCGGGCGCTTCCCGTCGGGGACCAACGTCTACGACCTCACCGGTCGGCACAACCTGGCGGCGGCGTTCGTCCGGATCGCCCTCGGGGCGCGCGTGGACCTGCACGACGTCTACGAGCCGGCGGAGGGGTACTACACGGTGCGGGACCTCGACACCCCGACAGGCGTCTTCCATGAAGACGATTTATTCGATAGGATCGTGGACGCGCGGGGGTAGGGTGCCCGCCTGAGCTGCCTCACCACCTATCGCAGCAGGGGAGGATCGCCATGCCGTTCAAGAGCCCGCTGTCGGCGAAGCAGAAGCGCCGGGTCAGCATCCTCATGCGAGGGCCCCTCGACAGGAAGCAGCTCCGGGGGGTCAAGAAGAAGATCCAGGGCGCGATCAAGGCCTACGGGAACCAGGTCCGGATCCGGAAGTAGCCCGCCGCGGCTCGGCGTGGCGCGCCCGACCGACCGCCGCGAGGTGCATCGCATCGAGCTGGTGGGCGAGCTCGATGCGCACGACGTCGAGGCGCTCCAGCTCGAGCTCCGGCGGCTGCTCAGGCGCCACGCGCCGATGCTCCGGCAGGTGCGCATCGAGACGCGCACGGTGCGGCGGAAGGGGCGCTCAGCCTAGCTCCGACAGCGCCGCCGCGGTCGAGGCGAGCCAGCGGGGCATCCCCAGCTCGGACAGCTCGGCCGCGGCGGCCTGAAGCGCCGCGCGCGCCGCGACCCGGTCCCCGGCGCGTTGCGCCTGCGTGCCGAGCCCCAGCCGGCAGAGCGCCGCGAGGGGCCGCATCCCGAGCTCCACCGCCAGCGCGAGCGCCTCGGCGAGTGGCTCCCGCGCGCCGTCTGCGCCGGAGTCCGTGGCGAGCGCGATCTCGCCGAGGAGCCGCAGCACCCACGCCTCGTGGCCGCGCTCGCCCTGGCTCCGCGCGAGCGTGAGGGCCCGGCGGGCGACGTCGCGCGCGTCGCCGGCGCGCCCGGCCCGCAGGTACGCCTCCCCCAGGCAGCAGAGCACCAGCGAGTGCCCCGCCACCAGCCGCATCGCGTCCGACTGCGCGACGGCGCGCTCGATCAGCGGCACGGCCTCGGGGGCGCGCCCGGCGAGCGCCAGGCCGAGCCCGAGGCGCGAGGCGAACGGCGGCAGCCAGAGCGACAGGCCGAAGGTCCGACAGAGCTCGAGGCCGCGCTCGAGCACCGGGATCGCCGCCTCGAGGTCGCCACGGCGGAGGTGCACGGCGCCGAGTCCCGCGCACGCTGTCGCGAGCGTGAACGGGTGGTCGACGGCCTCGGCGATGCCGACCGCCTCCTCGCCGAGCCTGATCCCGTCGGCGAACTCGCCCAGCTCGGCGAGGCACCACACGAGGCAGGTCCGCGAGTGGACGGAGGGGAGCTGCGCGAACCCCAGCGCCTGGTGCTTCCGCTCGCCCTCGAGCGCCGCGACGTTCCACCGGAGCAGCGGGACCGCGCCGCGGTAATCGCCCAGGCCATAGCGCGTCTGTCCGACGTAGGTCTTCGTCCGCAGCTTCAGCAGGAGATCGTCGACGACCTCGGCGATCGCGAGCGCCTGGCGCCCGTACTCGACGGCCTGGGTCTGGTCGCCCGTCAGCCGGAAGTAGTCGGTCAGGAACGCCAGCGCCCGCCCGAGCCGCGTCTGGTCGCCGAGCTCCCGCGCGAGGGCCTCCGCGCGCCGCAGCGCACTCACGGTCCGGTCGAGCTCGCCCAGCGGCTGCAGCGCGATCCTGAGCTCGAAGTGCAGGTCGACCGCCTCGGCGGCCCGCGCGCGGTCCTCGGGGAGCGCCGCCAGCGCCGCGAGCGCGCGCTCGAAGTAGGCGGCGGCCTCGCGGTGCGCGCAGCGCGTGAACGCCTTGAGCCCCGCCTGGCGCAGGTACCCGTGCGCCTTCGCCAGCACCCCGCCCTCGACCGCGTGGTGGGCGAGCGCCTCGACGTGCTCGGCCAGGCGGTCGGGATGGAGGCGCTCGATCGCGTCGAGGCTCCGCGCGTGCAGGGCGCGGCGCTGGCCCTCGAGGAGGCTCGCGTACGCCACGTCGTGCGTGAGCGCGTGCTTGAAGGTGTAGCGCGGCTCCGGCCCGGAGCGCGTCTCGTAGAGGAACTCGGCGCCCTGCAGGCGGCCGAAGCCGCGCCGCAGCTCGGCGTCGGGGAGCTCGCTGACGCCGCGGACGACCGACAGGTCCACGTCCTTGCCCACGACGGCGGCGAGCTGGAGCAGCCGCTGGTCCTCCGAGGGAAGCCGGTCGATCCGCCCGAGGAGCACCTCCTGGATCGTGTCGGGCAGGGTCACGAGCGGCGCGCCGCCCTCCTGCTCCTTGATGTTCCGCGCCAGCTCTTCCAGGAAGAACGGGTTGCCCTCGGCCTTGTCGACGATGAGCCCGACGAGGGCGTCCGGCGCCGCGTCGGCGCCGAGCACGGCGCGCACGACGTGCGCGCCCTCGGCCGGCCTGAGGGGCTGCAGCGCCACCTGCGTCGCGTACGAGCGGTCGATCCACGGCGGCCGGTACCCCGGTCGGTACGTGGACACGAGCAGGATGGGCACGCCGGCGACGAGGCCGGCGAGCGCGGTCAGGAATTCCTCCGACGTCGTGTCGATCCACTGGAGATCTTCGACCAGGACGACGAGCGGGCCCGTGCGGCACTGCCCGAGCACCAGCCGCTGCAGCGTCGCGAAGATGCGCTCCTTCGTCGGCTCCGGCTCGAGCGCGTCGAGCCACTCGGCCTCGCGCTCGAGGCCGACCAGGTGGATCACCTGCCGGAGACTCTCGAGCAGGTCGAGGCCCGCCTCGAGCAGCGCCGTGCGGATCTTCTCGGCGACCTGCGCGGCCGAGTCCGCCTCCGTGATCCCGCAGATCTGCCGGACGAGGTCGAGCACCGGCAGGTACGGCACGCCGGGGCCCCAGGCCCGGCACCGCCCGGCCACGATGGCCAGCGGCCGGCCGGCCAGCGTTCCGCGGAACTCGTGGAGCAGGCGGGACTTGCCGATGCCGGGCTCGCCGCTGATCCCGACGACCTGCCCCTGGCCGCGCACCGCGGACTCGAGCCGGCCGAGCAGCAGGTCGAGCTCGTGGCGGCGCCCGACGAAGCCCGTGAGCCGCCCCCCGATCGCGAGCCCGACCCGCTCGGGACCCGCGATGGCGAACGCCTGCCCCCGTGGGGTGCCGACCTGCCGGAGCTCGAAGCGGCGCACGAGGAACGGCTCCGTCGCCGCGCTCACCAGGACGGCGCCGGGCTCCCGGCGCTCCACGAGGGCGTCGAGGGCGGTGAGCGCCTCCCGGCGGGATTCCTCGGACAGCTCCAGCGTGCCGCCCCCCAGGCCGACGAGGAACTCCCCGGCGTGGATCCCGAGCGTCGCCGCCGGCGCCGCCTCGTCCTCCCGCCGCGCGTGCTCGAGCGCCCTCTGGATGGCGAGGGCGGCGAGCGCGGCGCGGCTCGACGCGTCCTCCATGGGCTCGAGGCCGAACGCGGCGACGACGCCGCCGGGGCTCATGCCCTCGACGCGGCCGCCGAAGCTGCGGACCTTGTCGATCATCACCTCGAGCGCGCGGCTCGTCTCGAGCGGCGGGTCCGCCGACGGCGCCACGGCGAGCGCCGCGCGCAGGAGGGTCACGCGCCGGCGTTCCCAGCGGAGCGGCGGCGCGGCCCGGGGCGGCGGGGGCGCGGCGGCCGGGGCCGGCGGGGGCGCCGGCCGCCCCTCGGCGCGCGGCGCGGGCGCGACCGGCGCGGGGGCGGGCGCCCCCTGCCGCAGCCCGTACTTCGCGATGCGCGCCTTGAGCGTGTTGCGCGAGATCCCGAGCCGCGCGGCGGTGCGCGAGATGTTCCAGCCCGTCTGGCGCAAGGCCTCGGCGACGCGCTCGCGCACGGCGTCCTCGAGCGAGCTGGCAGCCTCGGGCTCGGCGGCGAGCGGCGCGGCGGGCGCCCGCGCCGCGGACGGCACCACGGGCAGCCCGAGCGTCGCGGCGCCGACCTCGAGCTCGGGCGCGAGCAGGGCGATCCGCTCCATGAGGTTCGCGAGCTCGCGCACGTTGCCCGGCCACGGGTAGGCCAGGAGCGCGGCGCGCGCGTCCGCGGCGAGGCCCTTGGGCGCCACGCCGTAGTCGGCGCAGGCGCGCGTCAGGAAGTGGTCGGCGAGCTGCACGACGTCCTCGCCGCGCTCGCGCAGCGGCGGCAGCGAGAGCGTGAGCACCGCGAGGCGGTGGTAGAGGTCCTCGCGGAAGCGCCGCTCGCGGATCGCCCGGCGCAGGTCCTCGTTGGTCGCGGTGAGCACCCACACGTCCACGGGCTCGTCGCGCGTGCTGCCGAGCCGGCGCACGCTGCGCTCCTCGAGCACCTTGAGGAGCTTCGACTGGAGTGCCTCGGGCAGGAGCCCCACCTCGTCGAGGAAGATCGTGCCGCGGTGGGCGGTCTGGAAGAGGCCGGGCTTGGCGCGCCGCGCGTCGGTGAACGCGCCGCGCTCGTAGCCGAACATCTCGGCCTCGAGCAGCGTCTCCGGGATGGCCGCGCAGTTGACGTCCACGAAGGGCCCGTCGGCGCGCGGCCCGGCGCGGTGGATCATCCGGGCGAGCAGCCCCTTGCCCGTGCCGGTCTCACCCTCGATGAGGACCGGCGGCAGGCGACGCGACTCGTGCTGGCGCTCGAGCAGCCGGCCGATCCGGTCCCGGACCTGCTCGATCACCGCGCTCGCTCCGATGAGCTCCCCCAGCGGTTTCATCTCACTTCGATCATACATTCGCTGGTCAATCTGCTGTTCAGCTCTTGACCACCCCCGTGTTTGACCAGTTCGTAAAGTTTCTAAGTATGTGATCTAAAAGCGATTCCGTGTTGGCCCCGTCCTTGCGATTACCGGAAAGTCGTGAGCACGCTGATCGAGCTTCAGGAGGATGTGATGACTCGCTATCTGCCGGTGCTCCGGGTCTTCCTGATCGCGCTGACGCTCGTCGCTGGCGCGGTCCACGAGACGCACGCCAGCCATGCGCTGGCCATCGAGAGGCACACCCAGTGGCAACCACACCTCGAGCGCAGCGAGGCGGCGCTCGACGGCGGGGACGTGCGCGGCGCCCTCCTGGCCTGGCGCGAGGGGTACGCGGCCGCGCTGGCCAGCCGCCACTGGGAGGGGTTGATCGCCGTCGGCGACGTCTATCTCCGCATCGGTGACGCCGGCGCCTTCCGGGCGGCGGCGCGGACCAAGGCGAGGAAGATCTACCGCGCCGCGCTCTTCCGCGCGCGTGATTCCGCGTCCGTCGCGGGCGTGCTGCGCACGGCCGAGGCGTTCGCCGGGCTCGGCGACGGCGAGGTCGTCGAGCAGTGCATCCGCGTCGCGCGCGGGCTGGCCGCGCTGGTGCGCGACGCGCGCGCCGAGGCGCAGGTGCGCCGGTTCGCCGAGCGCTGGGCGGCGCGCGAGCTCGAAGTCGAGCGGCTCCGCGTCACCAACTGAGACCGAGAACGACGAGAGGGGGCTCGCGATGAAGGCTGGGATCGACCGGATCATCCCGATGCTGAGCACGGCGGAGGGCTCGTGGACGCAGCACCTGCAGCGGATGGACGAGGCGCTCGCCGAGGGCAACGCCAGCGCCGCCGTGCGCGCCTGGCGCCAGGCCTACGCGGCAGCGCTCGGGAGCCCCGGCTGGGTGGGACTCGTCGAGGTCGCGGCGGCGTCGCTCCGGATCGGCGCGATCCCGGGCTTCGCCCGGGCCTCCGAGGCGCGCGCGCGCGAGACCTACTGGACGGCGCTCTTCCGCGCCCGGCAGCAGGGCTCGCTCAACGGCGTGCTCGACGCGGCCGAGGCATTCGGCGCGATCGGCGACCGCTCGATGGTGGAGCAGTGCATCCGGATCGCGGAGAGCCTCGCCGCCCTCAACGCCGACGCCGGGACCACGGACCGCGTGCGCGACCTGGCGGCGCGGCTCGCCGAGCGGTACCTTGCGCCCCGCGAGCGCGAGGCCGTCTAGCAACGTGGGGGGCCCCGAACTGGCCCCCCACACCCCCCAGCGCTCGGAGCGTCCCGGGAAACCCGTGGCGCTCCTCGATACGCCGACAGTCCTAGCGCGGCCGGTAGGCCGGCCCCTGGGGTTCGGTCGGCTTCTCCTCGGTCTTCGGCGGCGTGACGGCGACCCAGCCCCGGCGCTTCATGCAATCCTCGTCGAGCTTGCCGCCCTTCGAGCACTCGGCGTAGTCGCGCCGGAACTCCGCGGTCGTGTACGGTCGATCGATCTTCATCCACTCGCGGTTGTCGCTCCGGCCGCACGCGACGACGAGCAGCGGCACCGCCAGACCGATCGCTCCCAGCGTCCTTCGCATTCGCGCCGCATTGTACCCCGAGTTGGTTACAATCCGCCCTGGGGAGGGTCCCGACGATGCCCACCGCCCGCGTCAACGGCGTCGAGCTCTACTACGAGGACACCGGCCAGGGCGTCCCGCTCGTGTGGAGCCACGAGTTCGGCGGCGACTACCGCTCGTGGGAGCCCCAGGTCCGGCACTTCGCCCGACGCTATCGCGTCATCACGTACAACCACCGCGGCTACCCGCCCTCGAGCGTCCCGAAGGACGCCGCCGCGTACACGCACGCGACGCTCATCGAGGACCTGCACCAGCTCCTGCGCCATCTCGGGGTCCGCCAGGCGCACGTCGGCGGCTGCTCGATGGGCGCCAACGTCGCCCTCAACTTCGGCATCGCGCACCCGGAGATGGTCCGGAGCCTGGTCATCGTGGGCTGCGGCAGCGGCACGGTCGGCCGCGAGGAGTTCGTCGCGGCGCAGCGCGCGACCGCCGAGGCCCTCGAGCGCGACGGCATCGAGGCGCTGATCCGCAACTTCCAGACGCTGCCGACCCGCCGGGCCTTCCGCCACAAGGACCCGCGCGGCTGGGAGGAGTTCCTCGCCTACGCGCGGGAGCACGACGCGACGGCCTGCGCCCGCCTCATCCGCGGCGTGATCGTCGCGCGCAAGACGATCTTCGAGCTCGAGCGCGAGCTCCACGCGCTCCGCGTGCCGACGCTCGTGATGACGGGCGACCAGGACGCGCCGTGCGTCGAGCCCGCGCTGTTCATGCGCCAGCACCTGCCGCACGCCGGGCTCGTCGTCGTCCCGATGACCGGCCACACGGTCAACATCGAGGAGCCCGGCCTCTTCAACCTGCACGTCGCCGAGTTCCTCACGGCCGTGGAGAACGGGCGCTGGGGGACGTGGTCGGCCTGAAGAGCACGTAGCCGACGCCGCCGCGCGCGAGCCACGCGCGCCCGAGCTCGGCGCGCGCGTAGCTGCGCGCGACGCTCGCGGCGGAGGGCGCCGCGGGGTCGTTGACGAGGACCCGCTCGCCGTCCACGCCGGTCAGCACGAGCAGGTGCCCGGAGGTCTCCGCGAGCGCGGCGCCGCAGAGCTCGCCCGCCGCGTACCGCACGGAGGCGATCACCGGCAGCCCCTGCGCGAGGCACCAGGCCGCCGCCGCCCACCCCGGGAAGCGCAGCACGTAGCCGGCGACCCCGTGCCGGCCCGCGGCGCGGATCGCCGCGGGCCAGACGCCGTAGCGGTCGAGCCCGGCGTGGAACACCTCCGCGGCGAGCGCCGCCGTGGCGACCCGCCGCCCGTGGTGCTCGAGGACCATCGCCACGCTCGTCGGCGAGCAGATGCGCATCCGGATCGCCGGGTCCTCCTCCATCTGGCTGCGCGGCGGCACCGCGAGCCGCACGCGCGGGTTCGTCGCGGCGTCGGACGCCTCCGGCGCGCCGTCCCACGCCGAGAGCGCCACCAGCCAGGGCGCCCGGGCGAGCGCCGCGGCGCCGGCCACCGGCAGGCGCAGGCGCAGCCGCACGGCGTCGGCGGGCGGGGCGGCGACGAGCTCGTCGATCTCGGCGGCGAGCGCGCCCGCCGCCGCGGGGAGCGGCGCGAAGCCGGCGTCTCCCACCGTCGCCGCGCCAACCCAGGGCGTCCACCCACCGGCCGCGCGCGCCGACACCTCGAAGCGGAAGGCCGGGGAGGCCTCGGCGAGGACGCTCAGGGTGGGCACGAGGCGCACGGCGGGCCGGCGCGGCCGCCATTCCGGGAACTCGAGCAGCGCGTCGTCACCGTCGGCCCGCGACGCCGGCGCGGGATCGACGCCGCGACGGCAGGCGGGCGGAACGGCCGCGAGCAGACCCGCGGCGGAGAATCCGGACGCGGCGAGGAAGAGATCGGTGGGCAGGTCCGTTCAGTGGGGGCGTGGGCGGACCTGCCCACCGCAACCACGACGGCCCCTGTCATGGTTGCGCAGGCTCTGCTGCGCGTCCCGGCATCAGCCGGGCCCTTGGTCCTGCAGGTCTTTGGGCGCCGCTCGAGGCTGCTAGCAAGCTCCAGGCGGCGCAGCTGCCGAGTCCGGTGGGGTATTCTCCATCCACACCTCCTGGCTGGAGTGGGCCCAACGGCGGTGCGACCCGCTGGTTCACGACCGCCGTCGCTTCCTCTGTACGCCTGCGCCACGCCCTCGTCAAGAGTCTTATCGCGCGGCGCCGCTCACCTCGCACGGCCACGCAAACGCGGGTCGAGGACGTCGCGCAGTGCGTCGCCGAGCATGTTGAACCCGAAGACGACGAGCGAGATCGCGACGCCGGGCCAGATGGCCATCCACGGCGCCTTGTACATGTACGTGCGGCCCGAGCCGGAGAGCATGCCGCCCCACGAGGGATGCGGCGGCGGCACGCCGTAGCCGAGGAACGAGAGCGCCGACTCGGCGAGGATCACGCCGCCGAGCGAGATCGTCGCGACCACGACGATCGTCGGCGCCACGTTGGGCAGGATGTGGCGCAGCATGAGGCGCGCGTGCCCGCTCCCGAGCGCGCGCGCGGCCTCGATGTACGGGTGCTCGACGACCGAGAGCGTCGCGCTCCGGATCACGCGCGAGGTCGCCGCCGCCGTCAGGATCGAGAGCGAGAGGATCGTGTTCAGCATGCCCGGGCCGAGCACGGCGAGGAGCGACAGGATGATGACCAGGTACGGGAAGGACTGCCAGGCGTCCACGATCCGCTGGACCACGATGTCGTAGCGCCCGCGGAAGTAGCCGCTCGTGATCCCGATCGTCGCCGCGAGGAGCGCCGCCAGGAGCACCGTGGAGAAGCCGACCGTGACGGACACGCGCGCGCCGAACACGATCCGGCTGAAGATGTCGCGGCTCACGTTGTCGGTGCCGAACCAGAATTCCGTCCCGGGCGGCACCAGCCGCGCGCCGGGGATCTGCGCGTCGAAGTCGTACGGCGCGATGTGCTCGGCGAAGGCGGCCGCCAGCAGGAGTGCGAGCACGACCAGCCCGCCGAACGCCCCGAGCGGCTTCCCCCGGCAGAACCGCGCCAGGCCGACGAGCGCCCTGTGCAGCGCGCCGGGGCGCGCGCCGCCGACCGCCCACCGCTCGACCTGCTCGATCTCGACCGGCCGCGCCACGGGCGTCAGTACCGGATGCGCGGGTCGAGCCACGCGTACGCCACGTCCACCACCAGGTTGACCAGCACGACCGTCGCGACGATGACGAGGTTGATCCCCTGGATGACCGGGTAGTCCCGCTCGGTGATCGCGTCGAAGAGGAAGCGGCCCATGCCCGGCAGCCCGAAGATCGACTCGAAGATCACGGTCCCCGACAGGATCTGCGCGATCTGGATGCCGAGCACCGTCACCACCGGGATCAGGGCGTTCTTCAGGCTGTGCTTGAGGACCACGCGCGGCTCGGCGAGCCCCTTCGACCACGCGGTGCGCACGTAGTCCTGGCGCAGCACCTCCAGCAGCTGGGTCCGCGTCAGCCGCATGATCGAGGCCGCCGACGCGACGCCCAGCAGGAGCCCCGGGAGCAGGAACTGCGCGACGTGCCGCCACGGGTCGTCGGCGAACGCGGTGAACTCGATCGGCGGGCTCCAGCCGAAGTAGATCGCCGGCAGCACGACGACGAGCGTGCCGAGCCAGAAGCCGGGCACGGAGAGCCCGAGGATCGCGCCGCTCCGGGCCACGTAGTCCCGGAGCGTGTCCTGGCGGACCGCCGCGACGATGCCGATCGGGACGCCGATCAGCACGGCGAAGACCAGCGCGACCGCGCCGAGCTCGAGGCTCACGGGCAGGCGCCACGCCAGCTCGCGGAGCACGGGCTTCCCCGTGTAGAGCGACTGGCCGAGGTCGCCGCGCGCGACGCGGCCCATCCAGTCGACGTACTGCGTGTGGATCGATCGGTCGAGGCCGAGCTTGGCGCGCATCTCGGCGAGGTCCTGCGCGTACTGGTTCTCCTCCATCATGAGCGTGACGACGTCGCCCGGGATGAGCCGGGCGAGCGAGAACACGATGACGCTCGCGATCAGGAGCGACGGGATCGCGACGAGCAGGCGCTTGAGCGCGTACTTGCGGAGCATCGGGATGGCGGGACCGGGCCGGGCGGCGCCTCACCGCCCGGCCCGCCGGCTCCCTCCTACTTGTTCCACCAGGCGATCATGAGCCGGCCGCCGTAGTCGTAGCCGAGGTTCGGACCGAAGTTCTGCAGCGCGGGGTCCAGGGCCGCCTGGTAGATCTGGGAGTCCATACGGAGGTAGTAGACCTGCTTGGCGATGTGCTTCTGGATCTCCCAGACCTGCTGGCGGCGCTTCTTCTCGTCGAGGGTCCGGCCCGCGTTCAGGATCATGTCGGTGAGGGCCGGGTCGTTCACGTGGCTCTGGTTCTTCGGCTCGCCCGGCAGGTACTGGGCCAGGAAGTTGTAGGGGTCGAGCGCCGGGAACTGCGGGCCGAACATCATCCCCTCATACTTGCCCTGATAGGCGCTGGCGAAATAGGCGCCGTAGGGCTTCTCGTTCACCTTGACCTCGACACCGACGTCCTTCCAGAACTTCACCATCATCTGGACGGCGTCGATGATCTCCTGCGACTGGTAGGTCGCGTAGTCGAGCGAGGTCGCGAAGCCCTGGGCGTGGCCCGCTTCCTTCAGGAAGCGCTTGGCGTCCTTGGGATCGTGCTCGTGGTACTTCGCCCCCTCCCCGAGCTTGTCGAAGGGGATCGCCCAGGCGGAGAGCGCGGTCGGCACCGGCGTGTTCTTGACGACGCCGAGTGGCGCCGTCGCCGCCGAGATGGCCTTGCGGTCGATGGCCAGCGACATCGCCTTGCGCACGCGGATGTCGTTGAACGGCGGCTTGTCGGTCCGCATGCCGACGTGGTTCATGACGTTCGACGGGAAGCGGGCGAAGCGCGTCTGCGGCCGCTTGGCCTTGACGACGTCGACGTCGTGCTGGCGGACCATCATGCCCGGGAACTCCGGGCCGGCGTCGATCTGCCCGGTGATGAACGCCGCCAGGCGGGCCGCCGGGTCGGGGAAGTCGATCCCCTCCACGCGGTCGATGTAGGGCAGGCCCTTCACGAAGTAGTCCGGGTGGCGGACCCAGACCGTCCGGACCTTGCTCTGGTGGCTCTCGAGCATCCACGGCCCCGTCCCGATCACCGCCTCGGGCTTCTTGAGGTCCCCGAACTTCTCGACGGCGTCCTGGGCGACGATCGAGAGCGCCATCGGGTCGGACAGGAAGTCGAGGAACCAGGCGTTCGGCCCGCTCAGCGTGAACTTGACCGTGTACTTGTCGATCGCCTCGACCTTCGCGAGCGACTTCAGCATGTGCCGGTTCGCGTTGCCCTTGATCGTCATGAAGCGGTCGAACGTGTACTTGACGTCCTCGGCCGTCAGCTCGCGGCCGTTCACCGGCGGCTTCGGGTGCCACCGGACGCCCCGCCGCAGCCGGAAGACGTAGGTCGTGTCGTCCTGGTGGTTGAAGAACTCGGCGAGGTCGCCCTCGTACTCGAAGGTCCCCGGCTTCACGTTCGGGCCTGCCTTGTGCTTGAGGAGACGGCTCTGGGAGAAGGAGAGGTTGAGCATCGTGGTGTACGACGCGGTCAGGTGCGGGTCGAAGTGGGGCGGCGTGAAGCCGCGGAAGCGGAACTGGCCGCCACGCCTGGGCGTGGCCGCGCGGCCGATCGAGGGCGCGAGCGCGGCGCCCGCGAGCGTGAGGCCGCTCATCGCGAGAACCTGACGACGGCTGAGGTCCATGGGCTCCTCCCCTGGTCAGACGCCCGCGGCGATGACCGCCAGCACCTGATCGAAGATCTCGAGGGTCTCCTCGACGTCTGTGTCGGTGTGCGCCAGCGAGACGTAGATCTTGTTGACGGCCTTGACGACGCCGCGGCGCACCAGCTCCTGGTTGAAGCGCGTGATGCGCTCGCGGTCGGCGGTGAGCGTCGCCCGGTAGTCCACGATCGGGCGGTCGGTGAAGAAGAGGTCGAAGACCGGTGGCTCGCCGCTCACCTGCGCGGGCAGCCCGTGCTTCCGCACCGCGGTCGCGAGTCCGTCGCGCAGGCGGGCGCCGGTCGCGAACAGCCGCGCGTAGGCGCCCGGGCGGCGCAGCTCGCGGAGGGTCGCGAGGCCCGCGGCGCAGGCGACCGCGTGGCCGTTGAAGGTCCCTGCCTGCCAGACGTAGTCCGGCGTGCCCTCGAGCGCCGCGTCGAAGTGGCGCAGGATCGCGGCCGGGCCGGCGACGCACGCGAGCGGGAAGCCGCCGGCCACCACCTTGCCGTAGCACGCGAGGTCCGGCACGACGCCGTAGTACTCCTGGGCGCCCCCGTAGGCGAAGCGGAAGCCGGTCACGATCTCGTCGAAGATCAGCGGCACGCCGTAGCGCCGCGTCACCGCGCGCAGGCCCTGGAGGAAGCCCGGCGCGGGCACGATCGTCCGCTGGTAGGGCTCGAGGATGACCGCGGCGAGCTCGTCGTGGTGGGCGGCCAGCAGCGCCTCGGCCGTCGCCAGGTCGTTGTAGGGCGCGACGAGCACCTCGCCCTCGATCGCGTGCGGGATGCCGGCCGAGTCGCGCGTCGCCGCGGGGAATGCCTTCGGCGAGCGCGGGACCACGCTCATCAGCGCGTAGTCGTGCGCGCCGTGGAAGCCGCCCTCGAATTTCAGGATCTTGTCGCGTTTCCGGAAGGCGCGGGCCGCGCGGAGCGCGAAGAACGTCGCCTCGGTCCCGCTCGACGTGTAGCGCACCTGCTCGGCGCACGGCACCGCGCGCACGATCTCCTCGGCCAGCTCGATCGCGGCCTCGTTGAGGAGCATGTAGGACGTGCCGCGCGCCATCTGGCGCTCGACCGCCTCGACGACGGCCGGATGCGCGTGGCCGAGGAGCATCGGGCCCGAGCCGAGCAGGTAGTCGAGGTAGCGGCGGCCGTTCACGTCGAAGAGATACGCGCCGCGGCCCTCGCGCACGACGAACTCGAGCCCGGGCCCGGTCCGGTGGCTGCCCAGGACGCCGCCGGGCAGCACTTGTGCAGCGCGTCGCAGGAGATCGGCTTGATCGGTCATGGAGTGCCCCAGCCTTCGGGGTGGCCCGATTGTAGTCACCCCGCGTCGCCTGTCAAGAGAACTCCGGAGCCGGCGAAGCCGCCGGCCTTGAGGAGCGCGAGCGCGCGGTTGGCGTCCTCGAGGGGAAACGTGGTCGTCTCCGTGCGGACCGGGATGCGCGCGGCCTCGGCCAGCAGCTCCTCGCCGTCGGCGCGCGTGTTCGCGGTGACGCTCCGCACCGAGCGCTCGTAGAAGAGGTGGCGCTCGTAGTCGAGCGCCGGCACCGGCGTCATGTAGATCCCCGCGAGCGCGAGCGTGGCGCCGCGGCCCAGGCTCTCGAGCGCCACCGGGACCAGGTCGCCGACGGGCGCGAACACGATCCCACCGTCGAGCTTCTCGGGCACGGGCTCGCGGACGTCGCCGACCCACGTGGCGCCCAGCCGCCGCGCCAGCTCCCGGTGGGACGCTTCGCGCGTGCAGACGTACACCGCGCAGCCGCGGGAGCGCGCGACCTGGAGCGTGACGTGGGCGGAGGAGCCGAAGCCCCAGAGGCCGAGGCGCCCGCCCGGCGCGACCTCGCTCCGCTTGAGCGCGCGGTAGCCGATGATCCCGGCGCAGAGGAGCGGCGCGGCCTCCGCGTCGCCGAGCGCGTCCGGGATCCGGTACGCGAACGCCTCGGGCACGACCGCGTAGTCCGCGAAGCCGCCGTCGGCGTGCCAGCCCGTGAACTCGCACCGCGCGCAGAGGTTCTCGCGCCCACTCCGGCAGAAGGCGCACGCCCCGCACGTGCGGCGCAGCCACGCGATCCCGACGCGCGCGCCCGGCGCGAAGCGCGCGGCGCCGGGGCCCGCGCGCTCGACGCGTCCGACCGCCTGGTGGCCGGGCACGAGCGGCGCGCGGACGAGCGGCAGGTCGCCCTCGACGACGTGGAGGTCCGTCCGGCAGACGCCGCACGCGGCGACGCGCACGAGCACCTCGCCCGCGGCCGGCTCGGGCACCGGGCGCGTCTCGAGGCGGAGCGGCGCGCGCTCGATCGCCGCCTGCGCTCCCAGCACGAGCGCGCGCACGGCTAGGAGTCCGTCCCGGCGCTCATGTGAGCCGCCTGGCAGCCCCTCGGGGCCGACGGGCCCGTGCCGCAGGGATTGCGGGAACCCGTTCCCGCCATGGGGGCAGCGGGCCCCGCGCGCCCCGATGGAGCCCAGCCGCAAGGGGGCGCGCGGACGCGTCGCGCGTGGTCCCGCGATCCCTGCGGCACGGGCTCGCCGGCCCCCGCGCGCGCGTCCTCACGATTCCCCAGACAGCACGCTCAGGCGCCGGCGCGCGCCAGGAGCTTCCTGGCGTTGGCGAGGTGCGGCGCGTCCACCATCCGGCCCTTGAACGTGAACGCGTAGACCCCGCGGCGCGCGTGCTCCTCGAAGGCGGCCACCAGCTCCCGCGCCGCGGCGAGCTCCGCCGCGGACGGCGTGAAGACCTCGTTGATCACGGGGATCTGGCTCGGGTGGATCGACGTCTTGCCCGTGAAGCCCATCGCCAGCGCCTCCTCGCACTCGCGGCGCAGGCCGTCGAGGTCGGCGATGTCGGTGTAGACGCTGTCGAGCGGCTCGACGCCCGCCGCCACCGCGGCGATCACGCACATCACGCGCGCGTAACGGGGGATGTCGAGGTAGCGTCCCGCGTCGTCGCGCACACGCGTGAGCCCGAGCGCGGCGCCGAGGTCCTCGACCCCCCAGGAGATCGCGACGATCCGCGGCGAGGCGGCGGTCATCTCCCGGATGTTCAGCAGGCCCTCGGGGGTCTCGGTCGCGATCAGCTTGAGCCGCGTCGTCCCGTTCGGGATGCCGTGCCGCTGCTCCAGCTTGTCGAGGAGCTGCGCGACCTCGCGGACGTCGCCCGCGTGGCGGGGCTTCGGCACGACGTAGCCGTCGGGGCGCGCGGGGATCGTCTCCTCGACGTCCTGGCGGCCGAGCGGGCCCCAGATCGGGTTCATCCGCACCCAGCGCCCGCGGGGGCCGAAGTCGTGGTTGGCGAGCCAGCCGGCGACGTGCGGGCGCGTCGCCGCCTTGCGGTCCGGGGGCACCGAGTCCTCGAGGTCGAGGATGAGCCCGTCCGCCGGGAGCGTGAGGGCCTTCGCGAACATCCGGTCGTTGCCGCCGGGCACGAAGTGCATCGAGCGCAGCCGCCGGGCGCCGGGGCCGCTCACTTCGCCGCCTCGCGCCGCCGCATCATGGCGTTGCGGCGCGCGACCATCACGAGGTCGCCGTGCTGGTTGCGCGCGCGGTGCTCGAACGTCACGATGCCCCACTGCGGGCGCGAGCGCGACTCGCGCTTGGCGATCACCTCGGTCTCCGAATAGAGCGTGTCGCCGTGGAACATCGGCTTCGGGAACTCGACCTTCTCGAAGCCGAGGTTGCCGACGGTCGTGCCGAGCGTGGTCTCGCCCACCGACAGCCCGACCGCGACCGCGAGCGTCAACAGGCTGTTGACGAGCGGGCGCCCGAACTCGGCCTTCGCCGCCGCGTGGAAGTCGAGGTGGAGCGGCTGCGGGTTCATCGTGAGACAGGTGAAGAAGACGTTGTCCGCCTCGGTCAGCGTGCGTCCGGGCTGGTGCTGGAGGGTCTGCCCGATCTCGAGCTCCTCGAAGTATTTGCCGGCCATCGCGTCCTCCCGGCGCGATGGTACGAGGACGCTTCCGTGATCGCAACCCGGGCGGCGCTGGTGTAGAGTGCGGCCCATGTCGAGGGCGCAGAACCTCCACCCCGAGGTCGCAAAGATGTCGGACCGGCTCCTCCCCCGCTGAGCGCCGAGCGTGCGGCGCGCGATCTCGGTCCTGCTGATCGTCGGCGGCGCGGCCGGCGCGCTCGCGGGGCTCGTGGACGTCCTGGACGAGCTCCGGACGCGCGCGTGGCCGGCGACGAGCGCCGTGATCGTCGGCGTGGAGCCGACGTACACCTACCGCTACACCGCGGGCGGCGTCGAGCGCGTCTCCGACGGCCTCGGCGCGGGGCGGCGCCTCGCGGGCGCGCTGCTCGACTGGCTGCCCCGGGACCGCGTGTGGGAGGCGCGGATCCGCACCAGGCAGATCGGCCGGACCGTGACCCTCCACTACGACCCGGCGCGTCCCGCGACGGCGGTCCGCGCGCCGGGGGTGTCGCAGGCGAGCCTCGGCGTCGTCGCGGGCGGCGCGATCCTCGCGGCGCTCGGCGCGCTCAGGCTCGCGTGGGGCCGGCGCGCGCGGGGCACGCGCCGGCCGCGGCCGTGACGGCGGGGCAAGCCGAAAGGAGCGAGCGCCCATGATCTACGAGTACCGCGCCTACTACGTGATGCCGGGGCGCATGCCCGACATCCAGAAGCGCTTCGCCGACGTCACCATGCGGCTGTTCGCCAAGCACGGCATCCGCGTCGTCGGCTTCTGGGAGCCGGTGATCGGCGAGTCGAACGAGCTGGTCTACATCTGCGCCTACGACGACCTCGCGCACCGCGAGCGGGCGTGGGCGGCGTTCATGGCCGACCCGGAGTGGCAGGCGGCCAAGCGGGCGACCGAGGCCGACGGCCCGCTCGTCGAGCGCGTCGTGAACAAGCTCTGGCGGCCGACGCGCTTCTCGCCGCTCCAGTAGCCGCGCGTCAGCGCGCGCGGAGGGCCTGGAGCGTCGTCCGGATCTGGGCCAGGTGGTTCAGGTCGTGCTCGGCGAAGTGCTCGAGCATCTGATCCACCCGGAGCGGGCCGTACTCGGGGTGCCGGCCGCGCAGGCGCCGCTGCGCCGGGCTGAGCCGGCGCGCCAGCGCGACGTTGGCCGCGCGCAGCGCCGCGAACGCGGCGAGCGTCGGCGCGGGCACGGCGCGCCGGTGGCGCAGCCCCTCGGTCCACTTCTCCTGGTCCCACGCCGGGAGCGCGCTGCCGGGCTCGGCGGCGACCTTGCGGACCCGGAAGCCGAGCGCGACCTCGGCGTCGAGCAGGTGCGCGAGGACCTCGGCCACCGACCACTCGCGCCGCGCGGGCCGGCGCCCCAGGACGCGGCCGGGCACGCGCGCGACGGCGCGGGCGAGCGCGCGGGGCGCGGCGGCGAGCGCGGCGAGCGCCGGGCGCCCGCCGAGCCGGTGATGGGACGAGCGACAGATCGGACAGGACGATCGGGCCATGCTCCCTCCTCGTGCCGTCTATAATAACGCCCCGTGACCTACGACATCGCGATCGTCGGCGGCGGCATCGTGGGCCTCGCCACCGCCCGCGCGCTCCGCGCGCGCGCGCCGCGCGCGCGCCTCGTCGTCCTCGAGAAGGAGCCGCGGCTCGCGACGCACCAGACCGGCCACAACTCGGGCGTCATCCACTCGGGCATCTACTACCGGCCGGGCTCCCACAAGGCGCGCCTCTGCGTCGAGGGCAAGCAGCTGATGTACCGGTTCTGCGAGGAGCACGGCATCCGCGTCGAGCGCTGCGGCAAGGTCATCGTCGCGACCTCCGAGGCCGAGGTGCCGCGCCTCATGACGCTCCACGAGCGCGGGCTGGCCAACGGCGTGCCCGTCGAGCTGCTCGAGCCCGCGCGCCTGCGTGAGCTCGAGCCGCACGCGGCCGCGGTGCAGGCCCTCGCCTCGCCCTCGACCGGGATCGTGGACTACGGCGAGGTCGCCGCCGCCCTGGCGCGCGAGCTCGCCGAGGGCGGCGTCGCGATCGAGACCGGCGCGCGCGTCGCCGCGCTCGCCCACACCGGCGACGGCCTCGAGATCGGTGCCGGACGGCTCGCGCTCCGGGCGCGGCGGCTCGTCAATTGCGCCGGCCTCCACTCGGACGCGGTCGCGCGCCTCGCCGGCGCGCGCCCGGACGTCCGGATCGTCCCGTTCCGCGGCGAGTACTACATGCTGCGCCCCGACCGGCGGAGCCTCGTGCGCGGCCTGGTCTACCCGGTGCCGGACCCGGAGTTCCCGTTCCTCGGTGTGCACCTCACCCGGACCATCCACGGCGACGTCGAGGCCGGGCCGAACGCCGTGCTCGCGTTCGCGCGCGAGGGCTACCGGTTCGCGCGCGTGAACCCCCGGGAGCTGGCCGGCACGCTCGCCTACCGCGGCTTCTGGCGTATGGCGCGGCGTTACTGGCGGATGGGCGCGTACGAGATGTACCGCTCGCTCAGCAAGGCGGCGTTCGTGAGGGCGCTCCAGCGGCTCGTCCCCGCGCTCCGGCCGGAGGACCTGGCCGCAGGCGGCGCGGGGGTGCGCGCGCAGGCGGTGAGCCCGGACGGCTCGCTCGTGGACGACTTCCGGATCGTGACCGGCGCCGACGCCATCCACGTGCTCAACGCGCCGTCGCCGGCCGCGACGGCCGCGCTCGCCATCGGGCGCCACGTCGCCGACCTGGCCGTCGAGGCGTTCGACCTGAGATAGGAGGCCACCACCAGTCGTCCGTCCCACAGCTCGTGCGAGGCGCCCGGCGACGTGATCTCGCAGACGGCGCGCTAGCGCGCGAGCGCGACCAGCGCGACGCCCGCGACCACGATCGAGGCGCCCGCGAGTCGCGGCAGGAGCCGGCCCTCGCCGAGCCAGAGGCTGCCGATCACGGCCGAGAACAGGATCGAGAGCTCACGCGCCGCGACGACGTACCCGGCCTTCGAGAGGCGGAAGGCGAAGAGGACGAGCAGGTAGGCCGTGAGATTCATCGTCGAGGCCACGACGATCGCCCGCCAGCTCGCCGTCCACTCCCGCCGGAGCGCCCCGCGCCGCGCGAGCACGACCGGGAGCAGCAGGAGGCTCGAGCCCACGCCCATGAGCGTGATGTACGGCACCGGGTGCAGCCGGGCCACGCCCGCCTTGTCCACGAGCGAGTAGGCCGCGATGCTGAGCCCGGTCAGGAGGGCCCACCACGTCCCCGCCCGCCGCCGCGCCGCAGCGCGCGCGCCGCCCGGCGCGCGCCCGGGCACGTGCAGGCCCGCGACCCCGAGCACGACGAGCGCGATGCCGGCCGCGCCGGAGGCCGACACCCGCTCGTCGAACAGCAGGAACGCGGCGATCGGCACGAGCGCGACGCCGAGGCCGCGGGCGATCGGGTAGACGCGCGAGAACTCGCCCGAGCCGTACGCGCGCCCGAGCGCCCAGAAGTAGAGCGCGTGCAGGACGATCGTCGCGCCGACGAAGGGCAGCGCCGCCGGGCCGAGCCCGCCGGCGGGAAGCCAGGCCCACGCCCAGGGCCCGAGCGCCAGCGACGCGAGCGTGACCGAGGACCAGAGGAACAGGAGCTGGTCGCGTCCCTGCTTGGCCAGGGCGTTCCAGACGGCGTGCAGGACGGCCGCGCCAACGACGAGCGCGAGGGCGGCGGCAGGCACTCAGCGGGCCCGGAAGCGCAGGAAATTCACCACGTTGTAAGGGGCTCGGGCCCCGGCGAGGTCAGGCGGTCCGGGGCCCCGGGGGCCATCGCCATGGACGGTATGATAACTGAAAATCCCTCTGTTGACAGGGGTTTGCGGATCAAGTAGAGTGTGGCGCCTATGATCACCGTACCGGCGCGCCGCGTGAAGCAGTTTGGCGTCGAGTTCTACCAGGCCGGGCTCTCGGCCAAGGACATCGACCGGCTGGTGAAGTTCGAGGTCCTCGGCTACTCGGGCGGGCCCCGGAACGAGTTGCCCAAGAAGAGCCGGATGAGCACGCGCTCGCGCGTCAACTGGGACATGCTCGAGCGGCGCATCGGCGAGAGCGAGACCGCCTACCAGCGCCCGGTCATCCGCCGGAAGATCGACGAGCTCGTCACCTACTACCGCGAGTGCAAGGACGCCGCGACGCTGCCCGCGATCCCGGGCGCGGTCATCATCACCTCGGAGAAGCGCTTCACGTTCACGCCCGTCGCGGGCCACCACGACCTCGGGCTCCTGCAGATCCCGGAGGAGCACGGCGTCCTGCGCGTGCTCGACGGCCAGCACCGGCTGCTCGCGCTGCACGCGCTCTCGCAGCAGGGCGAGACCATGACCCTCGAGGTGCCGGCGGTCCTCTTCGACTCGCTCGACGCGCGGCAGATCGTCGAGCTGTTCGTGACGATCAACGCCAAGCACACGCGCCTGAACCCGTCGCACATCATCAGCCTCGCGGGCCGCAAGCTCTACCCCGACCCCAACCAGGCGCTCGCGCACGACGTGATCCGCTCGCTCAACGAGGACGACACCTCGCCGCTCCACGGCGAGATCAAGATGCTCGGCACCGGGCGCGGCCGCGTGAGCCAGGCGCCGCTCGCCGAGGAGATCGTGGACTTCCTCGAGACCGTCGAGAAGCTCGGCAGCGGCGGCAAGATCCAGGAGATCCGCCAGAACGCGAAGCGCTTCTTCCTGAACTATGTGAAGGCGCTGTCGACCACGTTCCCCGCGGCCTGGGCGGGGCGGAAGTACTCGATCAAGACGGGCGCGGCGCTCCGGGCCTTCATCCGCACGGCGCCGGACGTGATGGCGCGCGCGCGCGAGCTCAAGCGCGACCCCTTCGACGTGCACGCGATCCGCGAGGCGATCCGGCCGTGGGGCGAGCGGCTGCGCGATCGCCGCTTCGAGACCGAGGGCGAGTGGAAGCTGAAGCTCGCGGGCGGCACGCGCGGCACGGTCGAGGTCCTCTCCCGCGAGCTGCGGGACGCCCTGCGCTGACCGCCGCCCCCGCTCACTCCGTCCAGGGGAAGTTCGCCTCGAGGATCTCGAAGGTCTTCTTGCCGCCGGGCAGCTGCGCCGTCACCGTGTCGCCGACGCTCTTGCCGATGAGCGTGCGCGCGAGCGGCGCGAGCACCGAGATGCGCCCCTTCGCGGGTGCCGCCTCGTCGGACCCGACGATCTGGTAGCGGACGGCCTTGCCCGCCTCGTCCTCGAGGAGCACGCTGGAGCCGAACGTGACGCGGTCGCCCGCGGTGGGCGGCTCGATGACCTCGGCGGCGCCGACCTTCGTCTCGAGTTCCGCGATCCGCCCCTCGATGAAGCTCTGCTTCTCGCGCGCCGCGTGGTACTCCGCGTTCTCGCTGAGGTCGCCGTGGGCCCGCGCCTCGGCGATCGCCCGGGTGATCGCGTGTCGCTCGACGCGCTTCAGGCGGTCGAGCTCGTCGCGCAGCTTCTCGTAGCCCTGGCGCGTCATCGGCGTGCGCTGGACCGACATGGGCCTACCTTACCATGGGGGTCCGGACGGCTTCCGCCCGGCCCGCGCTTGCCGAACGCGGTATGCTCGGGGACGAGGATCGCGGCGGGCGGGCGCCGCGCCGGAGGGCAGGGCGATGAGCGGACACCGAGGGCGGGCGATGGCGGCGCTGGTCGGAGTGCTCCTGCTGGCGGGCACGGCGGGCGCGCAGAACTTCGCCGCCGTGGGCTGGGAGAAGTTCTTCGCGCTCGACTGGGAGGCGGCCGCGCACCGCGGCCGGCCCGTGGTCCGCGGCCACGTCGTCAACGAGTACGGCGCGCCCGCCACCCGCATCCAGCTCCTGGTCGAGGGCCTCGACGGCGCCGGCGCGGTGGTCGCGACGACGATCGCCCACGTGTGGAGCGAGGTCCAGCCGGGCGGCCGCGCCTACTTCGAGGTGGCCGCGCCCGGCCAGGCCGGGACCTACCGCGTGAGCGTCCTCTCCTGGGAGCGCATCGAGGCCGGCGGCGACCACCAGTAGCGGCGGCCGGGAGCGTCCGGGACGCGCCCTATCCGCGGCGCCGCCCGGGCAAGCGGCTCGAGACCTCGATCTTCGCGCCCTGCCGCGCGGCGGCGATCCACGACTCCCACGCGAGGCTCTGTTTCCGGCCGAGCAGCTCCCGCTGGATCTTCTCCCGCTCCGTGGCGAGCCCGCTCGTGTCGGGCGCGACGCGCTCGAGGACCTTGAGGACGTAGGAGCCCTGCGGCGTCTTCACGGGCGCGGTGACGTGGCCCGTGGGTGTCTCGAGCGCCGCCACCTGCGCGTCACCGGGCAGCTTCTCGGCCGGCTTCGCGCGCGAGAAGCGCGGCGTCTCCCCCGTGAGCGCGCCCGCCTTCTTCGCCGCCGCCGCGAAGTCGCCGGCCCGGGCGTCGGTGGCGAGCTGCCGCGCGCGCTCCGCGGCGACGGCCTCGGCCTTCTGGCGCTGGGCCGCGACGGCGACCTTGGTCTTGATCTCCGCCAGCGGGGGCACGCCCGCGGGCAGCGCCTCGACCGCCTTCAGCACGACGAGACCCGTCGGCGTCTTGACCGGCGCCGAAACCCCGCCGACCGCGAGCGCGAACGCGGCGTCCTCGAGCGGGTCCGCGACGCCGAGCCCGGCGAGCCGCTCGTTGCGCGCCAGCGTGGAGGCGAGCGGCGTGAGGCCGAGCTTCTTCGCCGCGGCGTCGAAGTCCTTCGCCGCCTGGAGCTCCGGGCGGAGCGCCTCCGCGCGCGCCCGCGCCGCCGCCTCCGCGGCCTCGGCGCCGAGCCGCTCGCGGATCGCCGCGGCGACGTCCTTGAGCGGCTTCCGGCCGCCCGCGCGCACGTCGAGGGCCTTGATCGCGTGGAAGCCGAACGGCGTGCGCACGGGCTCGGCCGAGACCTCGCCCTTCTTGAGCGCGAAGAGGGCCTGCTCGAACTGCGGCACCACCTCGCCCGGGCTCACGAGGCCGAGGTCGCCGCCGTTCGGCGCCGACCCGGGATCCTCCGACAGCTCCTTGGCGAGCTTCGCGAAGTCCTCGCCGGCCTTCGCCCGGCGGATGACGTCGGCGATCTTCGCGCGCGCCGTGTCCTCCGCCGCGCTGCCGCCGGTCTCGGGCACGCGGGCGAGCACGTGCGCGGCGCGCACCTGGCGCGGCGACTCGAACTCCTTCGGGTGCGCCGCGTAGTACCGCTCCGCCTCCGCCTCGGGAACCGGCTTCGCGAAGTCCTTCTGCGCGAGCAGCACGTACTGGACGCGCCGCCGCTCGGGCTGCCGGAACTCGTCGCCGTGCTTCGCGAGGTAGTCCTGGAGCTCGGCGTCCGTCGCCGTCGCCGCGGCCACGAGCGGTCCGAGATCGACGAGCGCCCAGGCGGCGCGGACCTCCTCGCGGCGCATCGCGAACGCCTGCTCGATCTCCACCTCGGAGACCTTCACGCCGCCCCGCACCGCGGCCTCGACGCGTGCGCGCGTGAGCTCGCGGCGGATGTCCTCCTCGAACGCGGCCGCGCCGAGCCCGCGCCGGCGCAGGAACTCCTCGTAGCGCTTCAGCACGAAGCGGCCGCCCTCCTGGAACGCGGGGACCGCCTGGACCCGCGCGTTCAGCTCCTCGTCGGAGAGCTCGAGGCCCTCGGCCCGGGCGCGCTGCACGACCAGCGTCTCCTGGACGAGGTCGTTGACCACCTGCTGCGCGAGCCCGAGGCGCTCGGCGAGCTCGGACGAGAAGCGCTCCCGGTAGATCTGCGCGTAGGCGTCGTAGTAGGCCTGGTAGCGGCGCTGGTAGCGCTCGAGCGGGATCCGCTCGCCGTTGACCGTCGCGACCGTGTCCGGCGACCCGTCGCCGTCGAACCCGCGCGTGCCGAACACGAACAGCGAGGCCACGAAGGCGGCGACGACGAACAGCAGGCCCACCTGGAGGCTCTTCCGGTACCGGCGCATCAGCGTGATCATCGGCCTCGCTACTCCTCGGGCTCGGTGGCGGGCACGCGCGGCCCGGCGCCGCCGGCCTCCTCGGGCACCACGCGCCGCGCCACGGTGATGAAGCCCGTGTGCGCGACCATGCGGTGGAACGGCCGCACGGACTGGCCCTCGATGTTCCAGGGGCGGAAGAGGGTCTCGAACGTCTCGACCAGGGCCCAGGCGCGCTCGCGCTGGAGCGCCTCGCACGTCTGGTACGACTGGATGATCGTCGGCACGTAGGACAGGAGGATGCCCCCGGGCCGCAGCACGCGCGCCACGGGCGCCGTGAGCCGCCAGGGCTCGGGCAGGTCGAGCAGCGCGCGGTCCACGGGCTCCTCGTCGGCGAGCCCCTCCTCCACCGGCCGCAGCCGCACGCTGAGGTTCGTCACCTCGCCGAGCCGCGTGTGGATGTTCGCGAGCGCGCGCCGCGCGAACTCCTCGCGCTGCTCGTAGCTGATCACCCGGCCCTCCGGGCCGACGGCGCGGAGCAGCGCGAGCGTCAGCGCCCCGGAGCCCATGCCCGCCTCGAGCACGCGGCAGCCGGGGTAGACGTCGGCCCAGAACAGGATCATCGCGAGGTCCTTCGGGTAGATGACCTGCGCGCCGCGCGGCATGTCGAGCACGTACTCGGCGAGCGTCGGCCGCAGCGCGAGGTAGCGGAGGCCGAGCGAGCTGCGCACCCAGCTCCCCTCGGGCTGGCCGATGATCGCGTCGTGCGGGATCCACCCGCGGTCGGAGTGGAACGTCTCCGACTTGCGCAGGAAGATCAGGTGGCGCTTGCCGCGCTGATCGATGAGCAGCACCTGCTCACCGTCCTGGAACGGGAGCCCCGCGTTCACTTCGCGTCGCGCGGAGCGGGCAGGAAGCGCGTCGCCACGAAGCCGGCGAGCGGCAGCAGCGCGCTCGCCCAGAGCGCCGTGGGCAGCCCGTAGTGGTCCGCGGCCCAGCCGAGCGCCGCCACGCCGAGGCCGCCCGTGCCGATCGCGAAGCCGACGATGAGCCCCGAGGCCATGCCCGCGTTGCGCGGCAGGTACGCCTGGCCGAGCACGACGGAGACCGTGAAGCTCGAGGTCAGCACGGCGCCGAACAGCCCGAGCATGACGAAGGCGAGGAGGCCGCCGGTCTGGAGGAAGAGCAGGCCGAAGGGGATGGCGGCCAGGAACACCCACTGCATGAACGCGCGCGGCCCCCAGCGGTCCGCGAGCGGGCCGGCCGCGACGGTGCCGAGGGCGCCCGCGCCGAGGAACACGAAGAGCAGGGGGCCGACGAGCCGCGGGTCGGCCTTGAGGACGTCGATGTAGTAGAACGGCACGAAGGTCGTGAAGCCGAGCGACGTCCACGAACGGATCGAGACGACGAGGATCAGCAGCGCCATCGCGCCCGGCATGTTCACGCCGTGGGCGGCCGCCGCCCTGGCCACGCGCGGCGCCGGCGCCTGCGCGAACGCGGGCAGCACCGCGACCAGCAGGAGCGAGACCACGGCGGCGGGGACGAGCATGCCGAGGCTGCCCGCGACGCCGAGCGCGGTGACGAGCCCGGTGATGACCGGCGGCCCGAGCGCGAGCCCCACGTTGCCGCCCAGCGAGAACCAGGAGAGCGCCGTCGCCTTGCGGTCGCCGGCGACGCTCGTCGCCGTCTTGTAGCCCTCCGGGTGGTACGCGGCGACGCCGAGCCCCATCGCCACCACGAGCACGAGCACCGCGCCGTAGCCGGGCGCGAGCCCGGTGAGCGCCAGCCCCGCGCCGGACAGGAGCACCGAGATCGGCAGCATCCAGCGCCGCGCCGTCTGGTCGGCGAAGTAGCCGAAGAGCGGCTGGATCAGCGAGGACGTCACGTTCGCCGCGAGCACGATCGTCGCCGCCGCCGCGTACGAGAGCTGGTGCGCCGCCTTGAGGAACGGCAGCACGGCGGGCAGCGAGCCCTGGTTGAGGTCGACCACGAGGTGCCCCAGCGACAGGAGCACGATCAGCCGCGCGTTCGGCCTCACGCGCTCCACGGGCGTTGCGGCGAAGGGGGATGCGGCGGCCGCGTCGTAGACCGCCGGCTCGGACTCAGCCATGACTTCCCAATGTTACACTAAGCGCGCGATGGAGACACGCGCGCCGGCCGTGCGCGTCCGCGAGCTCGGCCACGTCTCGCTCTTCGTGCGCGACCTCGAGGCGACCCGGCGCTTCTACCGCGACACGCTGGGCCTCAGGGAGACCGGCACAGCCAAGGACGGGCGCATCGTCTTCTTCTCCGCCGGCGTCCACCACCACGACCTCTCGTGCGAGCTCGCGCGCGCCGCCGGGCCCGGCCCGCAGCCGAAGGGCGTGCCCGGCCTCTACCACGTCGCCTTCGACGTGGGCGCCTCGCCGGAGGAGCTGGCCGCGGCGCGGCGCGCGCTCGAGGCGCGCGGCCTCCCGCCGTTCGGCGAGACGCCGCACTCGTTCTGCGTCCGCGACCCCGACGGCCACGAGGTCGAGCTCTACGTGGATCCCGGCCGCCGCGGCTGAGGCGGCCGCACGCGCCAGATCGCGACGAGCCCCGCCGCGAGCGCGGCGACCGCGAAGCCGAACGCCGGCAGGTAGCTGCCCCAGGCGTCGAAGAACCGCCCGCCCACCCACGCGCCGAGCGCCTCGCCGGGCCCGATCGCGAGCGAGAGCCAGCCGTAGATCGCGCCGAACGACGCGCCCGCGAAGGCGTCCGCGGCGCGCGCGGAGGCGACGATCCCGCTCGAGCCCTGGGCCAGCCCGTAGAGCGCGACGTAGACGACGAGCCAGGCGGACGAGCCCGTCAGCGCGAGCAGCGAGAGGGCGCCGATGCCGAGCGCCGCGCTCGTGTAGGCGAGCGTCAGCGTCTGGGGCCGGCCGAGGCGGTCCGAGAGCCAGCCCGTCGCGAGCCGGCCCGCCAGGCTCACGAGGCTCACCGCGCCGAGCGCCGCCGCGGCCGTCGCCGGGGCGACCCCCTGGCCGATCGCGTACGCGAGCATGTGCGTGTTCATGAGCGGGAACGCGCAGGCGCCGAAGAAGCGCATCGCGGCGAGCCACCAGAACGGCGCCGACGCGAGCGCGCCCGCGAGCGTCGGGCCCGTGGGGACGCGCGCGTCGCCCGCCCGGGCGGGCGCGGGCGGCGGCAGGCGCTGGAAGGCGTTGAGCGGCACCACGATCGCCAGCAGCAGCGCGGCCCACACGAGGAGCGTCGCCCGCCAGCCGACCGCGACGACCAGGGCCTGGCCCAGGAGCGTGAACGCGAACGCGCCGAAGCCGGTGCCGAGGTCGGCGACCGCGATCGCGCGCCCGCGCGCCGCGGGGAACCAGAGCGCGGCGACCACGAGGTTGGCCTGGCTGCCGAGCGTGGACAGCCCGAGCCCGCCCACGACGCCGTAGGTGAGGACCAGGAGCGGCAGCGAGTCGGCGCGGCTCGCGACGGCGAACGCGGCCGCGGTCAGCACGGCGCCGTACTGGAAGAGGCGCCGCGGGCCGAGGCGGTCGAACGCCCAGCCGATCAGGGGCGAGCCGAAGCCGCCGAGCAGCAGCACCGCGGACTGCACGCTCGCGACCTCGCCCCGCGAGGCGTCGAACTCGGCGATCAGCGGCAGGTAGAGGACGGCGAACGCCATGACGATGCCGTTCTGGAGGGCGAGCGTCACGGCCGCGATCGCCAGGCTCCGGCGCGCGTGCCGCGGCGCGGCGGCGCGCGTCAGGACGTCACCGGGCCTCGTCGAGGCGCTTCATCAGGAGCGCCGTCTCGATCGACCGCTGCAGGTAGGCGTAGTCCACGGGCTTCGTGACGTAGTCGAACGCGCCGTGCGCGAGCGCGCGGCGCGACAGCTCGAGGTCCTGCGTGCCGCTGACCATGATGACCTTCGTGCGCGGCGCGACCGCGAAGATCTCGGGCAGGGCGCCGACGCCGCTGAGCCCCGGCATCGCGATGTCGAGCAGGACGACGTCCGGCGTCCACTCGAGGACCCCGCGCACGCCGGCCGGACCGTCCGACGCGCCGCGCGTCTCCCAGCCCTGCTCGCGGCAGAACTCCTCCAGCATCGCGCGGACGTCCGGCTCGTCGTCGACGACGAGCACGCGGCCCTCCGCCGCCGACGCCGCGGGCGCGGCGGCCGCCCGACGCCGCGGCGCGGGCCGCGCGCCCGGGTCCAGCACCTGGGCGATCTCCTCCGAGGAGATCGGCTTGCCGAAGACGGCGAGCGCGCCGAGCTCGAGCGCCTGGCGCTGCAGCTCGACGTCCTGCACGCCCGTGATGACGACCACGCCGATCCCCGGGTCGAACGCGCGGATCCGCTTCAGCGCCTCGAGCCCGCCGAGCCGCGGCATCATCAGGTCGAGCACGACCGCGCGCGGGCGCTCCCGCCGCACGTGCAGGAGCGCCTCGAGCCCGTTGGCCGCCTCCGTCACCTCGAACCCGTCCGCGGCGAGGTATTCCGCGAGGGTCGCCCGCACCTCGGGGTCGTCGTCCACGATCAGCACGGTGCCTTTCGCCATGGGCCCTCCTGTGACGCGGCGGGCGGCTGTCCGTCCGCTCCCGCGCCCGCCGTCGCTAGGCGAAGAATGGCACGAGCGCCAGCGCGGCGCCGCCGGCCACGACCGAGGCGATCTGGCCGGCCGTGTTGGCGCCCGCCGCGTGCATGAGCAGGTGGTTGTGCGGGTTGGCCTCGAGGCCCACCTTCTGGACGACACGCGCGCTCATGGGAAACGCGGAGATCCCGGCCGCCCCGATCAGGGGATTGACCTTCCGGCCGGAGGCGACGTACATCACCTTGCCGAACAGCACGCCGGCCGCGGTGCCGACGGCGAACGCCACGACCCCCATGACGTAGATCATGAGCGTTTCCGCGCGCAGGAAGTCCGCCGCCGCCATCATGCCGCCGACGGTGAGCCCGAGGAGGATCGTGACGATGTTCGCCATCTCGTTCTGGGCCGCCTGCGAGAGCCGCTCGAGCACGCCCGACTCCCTCAGGAGGTTGCCGAACATCAGGGTGCCGATCAGGGGCGTGGCCTTGGGGGCGATGAGCCCCACGACGAGAATGGTCACGATCGGGAACAGGACGCGGGTGCGCCGGGACACCTTCGGCGCCCGCGCGGGCATCACGAGCCGCCGCTCCGAGTCCGTCGTGAGCGCCCGCATGATGGGCGGCTGGATGATGGGCACCAGGGCCATGTAGGAGTACGCCGCCACCACGATGGAGGCCGCGTACTTGGAGCGGAGGATGGTGGCGACGTAGATGGACGTGGGGCCATCCGCCGAGCCGATGATGCCGATCGAGACGGCGTCCTTGAAGCTGAAGTCGAAGAGGCGGAGGCCGCCCTCGCCCAGGAAGTAGGCGACGAAGAACGTGCCGAAGATCCCGAATTGCGCGGCGGCGCCCAGGAAGACGGTGTACGGGCGCTCGAGCAGGGAGCCGAAGTCGATCATGGCGCCCACCCCGATGAAGATCAGGAGCGGGAACAGCTCCGTGTCGATGCCCGCGGTGCGAAGCACGGCCAGGAAGCCGCCCGCGTCGGTGAGGCCGCCGAGCGGGATGTTCGCCAGGATGATTCCCGTGCCGATGGGCACGAGGAGCACCGGCTCCACCTGCTTGGCGATGCCCAGGTAGATGAGGAGGCCGCCGAGCCCGAGCATGACGGCGGCCTGCCAGGTCAGGGCGAGGATGCCGAGGAACTCGCGCTCAAGCACCCCGGGCCCTCTTGGCCTTCGGCTCGGGCCCGAGCCAGCGGTTCAGGACGGTCATCACCAGGACGAGGACGCTCAGCGTGGCGAAGACGATGCCCATGCCGGCCAGGACGAACCAGGTGGCGTTGAGCACCAGGGGGTCCCCGGGGCTACCCCTCGATGACGGCCAGCGGATCCCCGGCCTCGACGGTCTGGCCGGGCGCGACGTGGACCGCCGTGACCGTGCCGCCCGCCGGCGCCACGATCGGGAGCTCCATCTTCAACGCCTCGAGGATGCAGATCCGGTCGCCCGCGGCGATGGGCTTCCCCGCCTCGGCGTGAACCTTCAGGATCTTCCCCGGCGCCGGTGCCTCGACGATGTGCTCGGCCACTCCGTCCTCGCTCCTCTTTCCCCTGTGCGCTCGACCCGCTCGTCGACGATCCGCGGCACGCTACCACGCGCGGGCCGGGCGAGTCAAACGCGGCGCCGCGCTCGTCCGCCGCCCCCGTGGTATCGTGCGGTGTTCGGAGGCGCGCGCCGGCGCCGAGGCGCTCCGCAGAGGAGGGTCGACGACATGCACTTCGAGCTGTCGGACGAGCTGAAAGCACTCGTGCAGGTCGCGCGGGAGTTCGCCACCGAGAAGATCACGCCGTTCGTCGATCAGTGGGACCGGGACCACTATTTCCCCTACCGGGAAGTCGTCAAGCCCATGGCGGAGCTCGGCTTCCTCGGCACCGTGATCCCCGAGGAGTACGGCGGCAACGACATGGGCTGGCTCGCGACCATGATCGTGACCGAAGAGATCGCCCGCGCCTGCAGCGCCCTCCGCGTGCAGATCAACATGGAGACGGTGGGGTGCGCGTTTCCGATCCTCCGGTACGGATCCGAGGCGCTCAAGCGGAAGTACATCCCCAAGCTCGTCAGCGCCGAGTACCTCGGCGGGTTCGCGATCACCGAGCCGACCTCGGGCTCCGACGTCATGAGCCTGAAATCCCGGGCCGCGGACCAGGGCGACCACTGGCTCCTGAACGGAGCGAAAGCGTGGATCTCCAACGCGAGCCTCGCCGACGTGGTCATCTACTACGCCCACACGGACCGGGCCGCCCGCGGCCGGTCGCTCTCCGCGTTCGTCCTCGAGCTCAAGAACGTCGACGGCGTCCTCACGGAGGACTGGGACAAGCTGGGGACGCACCTCTCGCCCACCGGCGGGATCACGCTCGACAACGTGCGCATCCCCAAGGAGAACATCCTCGGCCAACCGGGAGACGGCACTGGCATCGTCTTCGGCTCGCTCAACCAGACGCGCCTGCAGGCGGCGGCCGGGGCGGTCGGCCTCGCCCAGGCGTGCCTGGACCAGGTGACGAAGTACTGCAACGAGCGGGAGCAGTTCGGACAGCCGATCGGCCAGTTCCAGATGAACCAGGACATGGTCGCGCAGATGGTGACCGAGATCGAGGCGGCGCGGCTCCTGGTGTACAGGGCCGCGTGGCAGAAGGACCAGGGCAACCTCGGCAACACGCTGGAGGTGGCGCAGGCCAAGTACCTCGCCGGCGAGGTGGTGACGAGGGCCGCCAACTACGCGATGCGCATTCTCGGCGCCTACGGCTACTCGACCGAGTCGCCCGTCGCGCGCTACTACCGCGACGCGCCGACGTACGTCATGGTCGAGGGCTCGGCCAACATCTGCAAGATGATCATCGCGCTCGACCAGCTCGGCTATCGCAAAGCCAACCGATAGACTGGGGGCCCCGACATGGCCCCCAAACCCCCAACGCTCGGAGCGCCCATGCTGCGCCGAGGCGCTCCTCGATACACCGCGAGGTAGGCGGAGGAGGACGGCTCATGCGCCCGTACTTCGAGAAGATGGATGCGCTCGGCAAGCCGCTCGAGCCGGCCGACGTCGAGGAGATGGCCGAGAACCGCGACCAGATCGCGGCCGTGCTCGCCGAGCTCGACGCCGAAGTGACCCGCGCGAAGACGGCGGGGCTGCCCGCCGAGAAGATCCGCGCGCGGGGCGAGATGACGGTCTGGGACCGGATCGAGTACCTCGTCGACCCCGGCACGTTCTGCCCGCTGCACACGCTCTACAACCCCCGCCAGACCGAGGAGGGCGTGACCGGCGTCGTCGACGGGCTGGCCAGGATCGGCGGCAAGTGGTGCGTCCTCATCGGGTTCGACAACAAGGTCATGGCGGGCGCGTGGGTGCCGGGGCAGGCCGAGAACCAGCTCCGCGCCGCCGACCTCGCCAAGCGGCTCCGGGTGCCGCTCGTCTGGCTCGTCAATTGCTCGGGGGTGAAGCTGACGCAGCAGGACGAGGTCTACCCCGACCGCCGGGGCGGCGGCACGATGTTCTTCCGGCACGCCGAGCTCGAGAAGCTCGGCGTCCCGGTCGTGGCGGGGATCTACGGGACGAACCCGGCGGGCGGCGGCTACCAGAGCATCAGCCCGACGATCCTGTTCGCGCACAAGAACGCCAACATGGCCGTCGGCGGCGGCGGCATCGTCAGCGGCATGAGCCCCAGGGGCGGGTTCGACGAGGCCGGCGCGGAGCAGATCATCGAGGCCGCGCGCCGCTTCAAGGAGGTGCCTCCGGGCAGCGCGCGCATCCACCACGACTCGACCGGCTT